>Ga0209477_1000865_pt1 | contig 18797 bp, 16 predicted proteins | sample KloWWTupernatant_FD_187180 | JGI IMG/M metagenome (GOLD analysis project Ga0209477, IMG submission 187180) | Active sludge microbial communities from Klosterneuburg, Austria, studying microevolution and ecology of nitrifiers - Klosterneuburg... | ecosystem: Engineered > WWTP > Aerobic digester >... | reverse complement strand
TACACTCGGGGGGCGATGCAAGGGTTTGATTTTGCAGGAAGTACCGGGCGGTTGTTTACCGCCCAACCGGCCGAAAGCCGGCCTTCCCGGCAAGCCCCGCCGCAGTGACGTTGCCACCACCCTTGGGGCGGACATGTTAACGGCTGCGCGGCAAACCTGCCCATCGCCGGCCTTGTGCCGTGACTTCACCCGTTAAACAACGCCCCGCGCGACGCGCCCTCCTCCTTCGGAAGTTGGGCGAGAGTCGCCGGCCCTGCAACATATTTGAACAGGAACAAGCGCTCCCGCGGTACGCCGTGGTGTTGCAGCGCTGGAAAACTCAACAGCGGCACGGCATGCGCAAGACGCTGCCGTGCGCTTGCGGTATCCAGAGGCGAAACGCCCCAGGCGTTCCGTGCAGTGCCCCTCCCTCATCGGAGTGGGCAGGCAAGCGCACGAGGAATGCACAATGAAGCGAATGCTCATCAACGCCACGCAGGCGGAAGAACTGCGGGTGGCCATTGTCGAAGGCCAGAATCTGTACGACATCGACATCGAACAGCCGTCCCGCGACAACAAGAAATCCAATATCTACAAGGGCCGCATTACTCGGCTGGAGCCGTCGCTGGAAGCGGCCTTCGTCGAATATGGTGCTGATCGTCACGGCTTTTTGCCGCTGAAGGAAATTTCCCGCGACTACTACCAAGCGGGCGTCGATCACCACAAGGCCGGCATCAAGGATCTCCTGCGCGAAGGCCAGGAAGTGGTGGTGCAAGTCGACAAGGAAGAACGCGGCAACAAGGGCGCAGCACTGACCACGTTCATCTCGTTGGCCGGCCGCTACATGGTGCTGATGCCGAACTCGCCCACCGCCGGCGGTGTCTCGCGCCGGATCGAGGGTGACGACCGCGCCGAGCTGAAGAAGGCGATGGATGCACTCAACATCCCGGACGATATGGGCGTGATCATCCGTACCGCCGGCGTTGGCCGTGACGCGGAAGAACTGCAGTGGGATCTGGACTATCTGCTCAGCATCTGGCGTGCGATCGCCGAGTCGGCACTGAGCAAGCCAGCCCCGTTCCTGATTTATCAGGAAAGCCGCCTGATCGTACGTGCCCTGCGCGACTACATGCGCAGCGACATCGGTGAAATTCTGGTCGATACCCCGGAGATGTACGCCGAGGCGCTGGAGTTTGTCGAACAGGTGATGCCGCATAACAAGCGCAAGCTCAAGCATTACACCGACGATACCCCGCTGTTCAACCGCTTCCAGATCGAATCGCAGATTGAGAGTGCGTATGAGCGCACCGTGCGACTGCCCTCCGGCGGCGCGCTGGTGATCGACCAGACCGAAGCGCTGACCGCCATCGACGTCAACTCGGCACGCGCCACCAAGGGCGGCGACATCGAGGAAACCGCATTCAACACCAACCTGGAAGCCGCCGAAGAAGTGGCCCGCCAGCTGCGTTTGCGCGATCTCGGCGGTTTGGTGGTGATCGACTTCATCGACATGACCAGCAACAAACACCAGCGCGATGTCGAGAACAAGCTGCAAAACGCACTGAAATATGACCGTGCGCGCGTGCAGCTGGGCCGCATCAGCCGCTTTGGCCTGATGGAAATGAGCCGCCAGCGCCTGCGCAACAGCCTGGGTGAAGCCAGTCAGATTGTCTGCCCGACCTGCGAGGGTCACGGACGCATGCGCAGTATCGAATCGCTGTCGTTGTCGATCATTCGTGTTGCTGAAGAACACGCGATGAAGGACAACACCGGGCAAGTCCTGGTGCAAGCGCCGGTGGAGATCGCCAACTTCCTGCTCAACGAGAAGCGCAGTGCGCTACGCGAGATCGAGCAACGTCACGACGCGCCGATTGTGATCGTCGCCGATGAACAGCTGCACTCACCACACTACGAAGTCACGCGCATTCGCAGCAACGAGATGAGTGAGGAAACCGGCAAGCCCAGCTACCAGCGTGGCACTCCGCGCAAGTTCAACACCATCGCGCTGACCAAGGCGCAACTGAACATCCCGCCACCGGCAGTCACCCGGGTCAATCCGGTTCAGCCGGCCCCCCTGCGCGATCCCAAGCCGATGCCGCAGGATCCTGAAACACAACTCGTCACGCCAGCAGCGCCCGTCGCAAGCAACGCAGCACCCGCCACAAGCGGCGTGATCGGCTGGTTGCGTGGCTTGTTCGCTGCACCTGCCGCCGCACCGGTCGCGCCAGCTCCTGCACCAACCGGACGCAACAGCAATCACCCGCGTCGTGATGAACGTGGCAATCGCCGTGACGGTCGCAACAACGACAATCGTCAGGAAAACCGCAACAAAAACGAACAGCGTCGTGACGACAACAAGCCTCGCGACGCCCGCAACGAGCAGCAACAGCAAAAAATTTCGCAGGGCCAGCAAGCCCAGAAACAAAAGCCACTGCAGCAACAACAACCGCAAAAGCAGACGCCCAAGAACGAACCGCGGCAGGACAAGCAAGCCCAGCCAGATAAGCAAGAGCGTCAGCAAAAGCAGAACAAGCCACAAAAGCAGGAACGCCAGGAACCAGTGGCAGCACCGCTAGCCGTGGTCAATAGCCCGTCCGCAACCACACCCGCAGATGCCCTCACGCCAACTGCCGTGCCACTGACTGCAGTTGCAACCTCGCATGTGCCGGCTGAAGCAGTAGTTGAGGCAACAGCTGCGCAGGACATCGCGCAGATCGACGCAGAGGTTCAAGCAACAGAAGAAAGCGCGGCTGGCGAAGGCAACAACAAGCGTCGTCGCGGCCGTCGTGGCGGCCGTCGGCGTCGTCGTGGTGGCGAAGCGGGTCAAGGCAGCGAGACCGGAATCGAGTCCGAAGATGCACTGGATGAGGTGCTCGACACCGATGCTGCGCAGCCGGAGTTCGATTTCGACGATATCGAACGCCCCGCCACGGCACCGACACCCGCAGCAATCGCTGCGGCACCGGTTGCCGCCGCAGCCGCGGCACCTGCGCTCGCTGCCACTGTGCAAGCTGCCGCACCGGTCCATGTGGCTGCAACCGCAATCGCTCCAGTCGAGCCGGCTGCCGCGTCTGCCATCAACGATGCTTTGGCCAATGCTCCGGTATCGTTGCCGGTGGAAACGGTCACTGCGCCGGCACCAGCTGTTGCGGCAGAGCTTGCGCTACCTGCGGTCGATGCCGTGACCGCAATCGCGTCGGCCGTGATTGAACCGGTTCCCCAAGTAGCCGGTGCAGCAGCGGTGAATGCCGAGCTCGCCCCACGTGTGGTCGCTGAAGTGACCTCGGAGAACACAACCGCGAGCGGACTGCACGGTGCAACCGAAGTCGTTCCGGAAAGCAAACCCGAGAGCGCAGCAGTGCTTGACGCGGAGACCGTGGCCCATCAGCGCGCAGAACAACTGCGTGGTTTGTTTGATACAGCCCGCAGTGATGCAGCTGCAACACCGGCACCCGTTGTCGCTGCGCCGCCTGCACCGCAGCCAGCAACTGACGATCACCGCAGCGAGTAACCTGCGCTGCGTACGTGACACTGAAATCCACAGCGCGGCCAACTGCCGCGCTGGTTTCAATGCAGGCCGCTGGCGGGATCCACCAAACCGTACTGGCTGGCCAGACGCGCCAGTGCGATGTTGTCGTGAATCCCGAGCTTGTCGAACAAGCGCGTTTTATGTGTATTGACGGTCTTGGCGCTCAGACTCAAGCGCTTGGCGATGGATTCTTGCCGTAGCCCCTGATTTAGCAACAGGGCCACTTCCAACTCGCGGGGAGTCAGGCTGTCGAAGGGTGAGCCGGTATCGCCCTGGATACCTGCCAACGCCATTCCCTGTGCAATCGAAGTAGCCAGGTATTTGCGCCCACGTGCGACCTCCCGCACCGCGCGCAATAACTCCTCTGCATCGCTGGCTTTCCCCACGTAGCCGTAGGCTCCGGCTTCCAGCAAGCGGCGCGGCATCGGGCCATCTTCCAATACCGATACCGCAATTACCCGGCACCCGTAGTCGCCACGCACTACGCGCTCGGTCAGTTCCAGCCCGCTCAGACCCGGCAGGTGCAAATCGCACAGCACGATATCGGGCTTAAGCCGGCGAATGTCCGGCAGCGCATCTTCCGCGCTTTCGGCATCCCCGACGACCTGAATATCCGCCTGCCCATCCAAAATCAAACGAAACCCCATGCGTACCAGCGCATGATCGTCAACGATATAAACCGTGATTGCCATACCACCCCCTGTGGGCTCCCCCGAGCCATACCGTGCAGGCTAGCGTCCACCAAATCCCAATCCAAGCAGGGTATGCCTTACCAGTGGATAGGAAAAGTCTGATTTGCGATTCCCAAGCAAGCCAGGCATCCCGGCCCCGTCTATTCGACGGGGCAACGAACGACCTGCGAACCAATGGTTCGCAAGCAGGTCGTTCATTCCCACTCGATCGTCGCGGGCGGCTTGCCGCTGATGTCGTACACCACGCGTGACACGCCGCGTAGTTCATTGATGATGCGGTTGCTCACGGTGCCGAGGAAGTCGTACGGCAGGTGCGCCCAGTGCGCGGTCATGAAGTCGATGGTTTCCACCGCGCGCAGGGCGATCACCCATTCGTAGGCGCGGGCGTCGCCGACCACGCCGACCGATTTGACCGGCAGGAAGACGGCGAACGCTTGCGATGTTTTGTCGTACAGATCCGCTTTGCGCAGCTCGTCGATGAAGATGGCATCGGCCTTGGCCAACAATTCGGCGTATTCGGGCTTCACCTCGCCCAGGATACGCACGCCAAGGCCGGGGCCGGGGAACGGATGGCGATAGACCATCTCGCGTGGCAGGCCGAGCGCCACGCCCAGCCGGCGCACTTCGTCCTTGAACAATTCGCGCAGCGGTTCGACCAGCCCCAGCTTCATGTGCTCGGGCAAGCCGCCGACGTTGTGATGGCTCTTGATGATGTGGGCCTTGCCGGTCTTGCTGCCGGCCGACTCGATCACGTCCGGATAGATGGTGCCCTGCGCCAGCCACTTCGCGTTGGCGAGCTTGCTGGACTCCTCGTCGAAGATCTCGACGAACAGGTTGCCGATGATCTTGCGCTTGGCTTCGGGATCAATGACGCCGGCAAGCTTGTCGAAATAGCGGTCCGCGGCGTTCACGCGCACGACCTTGACGCCCATGTGCTCGGCGAACATCGCCATCACCTGGTCGCCCTCCTGCCAGCGCAGCAGGCCGGTGTCCACGAACACGCAGGTCAGCTGGTCGCCGATGGCCCGGTGCAGCAGCGCCGCGACCACCGAGGAATCAACGCCGCCCGACAGGCCCAGGATCACTTCATCTGAGCCCACCTGCTCGCGCACGCGGGCGATCTGATCGTCGATGATGTTGACCGCAGTCCACAAGGTCTCGCAGCCGCAGATATCCACCGCGAAACGGCGCAGCAGCGCCTCGCCGGCGGCGGTGTGCGTCACTTCCGGGTGGAACTGCACGCCGTAGATTTTCTTCGCATCATTGGCAAAGGCAGCGATGCCAAGCCGGTCGGTTTTGGCGGTGATGGTGAAACCTGCCGGCGCTTGGGAGACATGGTCGCCGTGGCTCATCCATACATTGCGCAGAGCGTCAGTCGTGGCCACCGGCGCCAGCAGCGCGTCATTGCCGATGATGTCCAGCGCGGCATGGCCGAATTCGCGTTGATTGCCCGCTTCGGTATCGCCACCCAACTGCTTGGCCAGCGTTTGCATGCCGTAGCAGATGCCGAGGATCGGCACGTTTGCGTCGAACACGTGCTGCGACGCGGTTGGGCAACCGGTTTCGGTGGTCGATTCCGGGCCACCCGACAGGATGATGCCCTTCGCGCCGAACGCGGCGATTTCGGCGGGATCGTGATCCCACGCCCAGATTTCGCAATACACACCGAACTCGCGGATGCGGCGGGCGATCAGCTGGGTGTACTGCGCGCCGAAATCGAGGATGAGGATGCGGTCAGAATGAATGGCATCGGTGCGGATATTGGTCATGCTCAGCCCGCCCGGTAATTCGGCGGCTCTTTGGTGATCTGCACATCGTGGACATGGCTTTCGCGCTGGCCGGCGCCGGTCACCTTCACGAAGGACGGCTGCGTGCGCATGTCTTCCACCGTGGCGCAGCCCACATAGCCCATCGTGGCGCGCAGGCCGCCCATCAATTGGTGCACCACGCCGGACAGCGGGCCACGCACGGGGACGCGGCCTTCGATGCCTTCCGGCACCAATTTGTCGGCATCGGCAGCATCTTGGAAATAGCGGTCCTTGCTGCCCTTTTCCATCGCGCCCAAGCTGCCCATGCCACGGTAGCTCTTGTAGCTGCGGCCTTGGAACAACTCGATCTCGCCCGGGCTTTCTTCGGTGCCGGCAAACAGGCCACCAATCATCACCGTGGAGGCACCGGCCACCAGCGCTTTGCCGATATCGCCGGAATAGCGAATGCCGCCATCGGCAATCAATGGAATGCGGTCTTGCAGCGCATTGGCCACCATATCAATCGCCGTGATTTGCGGCACGCCCACGCCAGCGACAATTCGGGTTGTGCAGATCGAGCCGGGGCCCACGCCCACTTTCACCGCATCGGCGCCTGCATCCATCAGCGCCAGTGCGGCATCGCCGGTGACGATATTGCCGCCCACCACTTGCACCTGCGGGAAGGTTTTCTTGACCCAGTGAACGCGATCCAGCACGCCCTGCGAATGACCGTGCGCGGTGTCCACCACGACCACATCCACCCCGGCCGCCACCAGCGCTTCCACGCGCTGCTCGGTGTCGCCACCCACGCCAACCGCCGCACCTACCAGCAGGCGTTCACTGAGGTCATAGGCGGCATTGGGGTTGTCGGATTTCTTCTGGATGTCCTTGACGGTAATCAGGCCACGCAATGCAAACTCGTCGTTGACCACCAGTACTTTTTCGATGCGGTGCTTGTGCAGCAGGCCCATCACTTCGTCGTCGCTGGCGCCTTCCTTCACCGTGACCAGCTTGTCCTTCTTGGTCATGATGTGGCGGATCGGATCATCCAGTTTCTTCTCGAAGCGCATGTCGCGACCGGTGACGATGCCGATCAGATGACCCGATTCGTCCACCACCGGCACCCCGGAGATGTTGCGCGCGCGGGTCAGCTTGAGCACTTCGCCGATGCTGGTATCGGGGCCTACGGTAAACGGGTCGCGGATCACCCCGGCTTCGAAGTTTTTCACCCACGCCACCTGCGCGGCCTGCGCCTGCGCGGTCATGTTCTTGTGGATGATCGAAATGCCGCCCAACTGCGCCATCGCCACTGCAAGGCGTGCCTCGCTAACAGTGTCCATCGCGGCAGAAGCCAGTGGCAGGCGGATGCGCAGGTTGCGGGTCAGACGCGTTTCCAGTGAGACATCCTTGGGCAGGATGGTGGAATGCGCGGGAACCAGGGAAACGTCGTCGTACGTCAGTGCTTCAGCCAGGATGCGCAGCATCGGCAGACCCATTAGGAAGTGGGGAAGCCAGCCATTGTAGCGCGTTTACAGGCGGCCGTCCGCCAATTCCGCCGCTTCCAGCGTGTTTTGCATCAGGGTGGCCACGGTCATCGGCCCCACGCCGCCGGGCACCGGAGTAATCCAACTGGCACGTTTAGCTGCTTCGTCAAAGCCCACATCACCCGCCAGCCGGCCATCTTCAAGGCGGTTGATGCCCACATCAATCACCACCGCGCCTTGCTTGACCCATTCGCCAGGAATCAAGCCCGGCCTGCCGGCGGCGACCACCAAAATATCGGCTTCCCCCACATGGCGTTTGAGCACGTCCATCGGGGTGAATTTGTGGCAGCTGGTGACGGTGCAACCGGCAATCAGCAATTCCTGCCCCATCGGCCGGCCCACGTGGTTGGACACACCCACAATCGTCGCGCTTTGGCCGCGCACGGGCTTGTCGGTCCACGCCAGCAGCGTGGTGATGCCGCGTGGCGTGCACGGGCGCAAACCGAACTGACGCAGTGCCAGATGGCCCACATTCTCGGGGTGGAAACCGTCCACATCCTTGTCTGGGCGAATGCGTTCGATCAATGCGCTGGCATCACTGATGCCGGGAAGCGGCAGCTGGATCAGGATGCCGTGCACGTCCGGATTGGCATTGAGTTCATCGATCAGCGCCAGCAGCTGGGCCTCGCCGGTGCCAGCCGGCAGATCGTAATCGAACGCGCGAATGCCCACTTTTTCCGCCGCACGCTTTTTGTTGCGCACATAGCTTTGACTGGCCGGGTCGCTGCCAACCAATACCACCGCCAGACCGGGCCGCGTTTTGCCAGCCGCCAGCCGCGCATCGACCTGCGCCTTCAGGGTCAACAGCAGGGTGTCGGCGATGCGCTTTCCATCGAGAATCTTGGCGGTCATGCAGAAATCTGGTGGGCGGGAAGCAGCTATTATCGCCCAGCCGGCAGGCGACGCGGAACGCGAACGGGTGTAGGTTATGCACGACAGGGATGTTCGCCTTGCCGAAGTTGACCGCAACCCTCTCTGGTTTGGCCGGCTTCATGGTTCATAGGCGTTGTTCAGGACACGGGCACCACACCATCTGGCGAGGGGCAGCATGGCAATCATTCAGGGCGAATGCCCGAAATGCGGCAAGCGCGTATTGCACGTCAACGTGGAACACATCGTCGGCATGGTCGACGGTACCAGCAAGGCGCGATGCCTGAGCTACAGCTGCATTCACTGCAATACCATCATGGGCGTGCAGATTGACCCGCGCTCGAAGCCACGATTGCGTAGCAGCAAGCCGCCTGCGGCAAGCTGACGCAGCATCACCCCCCGCCGGGCAACGGTTCATCCGGAGTTGCAGGCTTCAGTAGCGGCTGGCCCGGTGCTGGGCAACGCGGCACCCCGGATCCCAGTACGCAATTGACGCAACAGGTCTCCGGCACTGGCGGGTTGTACTGGGCGCCGGGCGGCAGCACGGGACCTATGCGCGCCAATTCGTCCTGCGATTTCAAGGCAAGCAATACCGCCCAATCCTGCCGGTTGAAATTACAACTTGCCTCGCTGTCGGGCACACACGCGCTGTCATCGGCGCTGCGCATCAAAAGCCCCGTCAACCGGCCTTGGGCATCCACGGGCAGAATGCGCAGCGTCACCGCCTGCTGGACATTGCCGCCGATGCCATAGGCCTTGCCGGCGTCGATGGCAACGATGATGTCGCAATGCATCGGCAAGCCGTTATCACCCGCGTCGATGCGCTTGACCAGCCCGTCAAAGCCAAAGAGCGCCTTGCTGCGCACGAAGCAAAGCATGTCACCGGCTTGTACTACGCTACTGCCCGGGGCAACGAACCGATACGGACTGGCAGCATCCTTGCGTGCGGCACGCACATAGTCGAAGTGACTGGGCGAATCATGAAACCCGGGCACGCCGGCACGCTGCATCACCCAACTGATGAATGCCGCCGACCACGGATTATCGATCACGAAGCCGCGACAGCCCAGGCCCTGGTAGCTCAAATTCATCACGGCATAAGTGCAATCGCTGGCCCCGGCTTTGAACGCCATCGCCGGCAGCAAACCACTGGATTGCCAGTAGAACGCCACGCGCCGCCACGGCGCGCCGCCATCCTTCAACCCATTGCTCTCTGCCTCGTACGCCGGCAGATTGGCCAGTCTTCCATCGCTATCAATAAACGGCCGGTTCCAGCGCAAGTATTCGTCGCAAGCAACCGCAATAATGCGGGTAGCCACTTGGGGATCACCTTGGCGTTGGCTCAACTGCGGGCAAAGATCAGCTGCCAGCACGCCACTCGACACCAACAACAAGCACACACCCAGCAGCGCTTGCATCCATGCTTTGGCCATCATCCCCTTGCCCCCCCGGCACACACGGGCGCGTCATCCACATACCCAAGGAAAGCGCGATCCGGCGCGCAAACCGGACACGCCGGGTCCACGCTGATCTGGAATTCGCGAAACCGCATCCCCAGCGCATCAAATTGCAGGATGCGCCCGGCCAGGGATTCTCCGAGACCCAGCAGCAGTTTGAGCACTTCGGTGGCCTGCAGGATGCCAATCACGCCCGGCAGCACGCCCAGCACGCCGGCCTCGGCGCAATTGGGCGCCGCCTCGGCTGGTGGTGGTTGTGGAAACAAGCAGCGGTAGCACGGCGCAAGGCCGCGTTGGCGGCCAGCATCGAACACGCTGAGCTGACCCTCGAAGCGATGCACCGCGCCATACACCAGCGGCTTGCGCAACTGCACGCAGGCATCGTTCAGCAGGTAGCGCACCGGGAAATTGTCGCCGCCATCCAGCACCACATCGACGCCCTCCAGCAGGCGTTCGACATTGGCAGCGGTCACCCGCTCAGCCACGGCTTCGATGCAGGTGCGCGGATTCAATGCCGACAAAGTGGCTGCCGCCGATGCCACTTTCGGCGCACCAATGCGCGCATTGGTATGCAGGATCTGGCGCTGCAAATTGCTGCGGTCCACCACGTCGTCATCGGCAATCCGCAAATGGCCCACACCGGCGGCGGCCAAATAAAACGCAGCCGGCGAACCCAGCCCACCGGCGCCCACCAGCAACACGCGTGCGGCTTCCAGCGTTTTCTGGCCGGCCAAGCCCACCTCGGGCAGACGCAAATGGCGCGAATAGCGTTCGCCGAAATCCGCATCGATGTCGGGCTTGCACATCGGCAACCCTGCCGCCGCCCACGCTTGGGTGCCGCCTTGCACCGAAGACACATTGCGATAGCCCAGTGCCGCCAGCGCGTGTGCGCACTGTGCAGAGCGTACGCCGGCTTGGCAAAGCAGCAGGACTTCGCTGGTTTGTGCTGCGATATGCGCGGCCGGATCGCGCAATAGCACTTCGCGCGCCACTCCCAACGCGCCTTCGGCCATGCCGAGTGCGCGTTCGTGGTCGGCGCGCACGTCGATCAACAACGCACCGGCTTGTTGCCGGCGCTGCGCTTCACGCGGGGTGATGCTGTGACTATCCATCGGCGGATTATCCTCCGTGGGCCGCGCTGTCGGCATCGCTGCAGCCGGCTTGGCGCAGGTCTTCGGGGGTATTGAGGTTGCCAAAGTGCACCCCGGAAAACCGCACGTGAGGCAACCCCAGCACCGCTTGCATCTGCCGCACCGAGTGCTGCTGCGCCGCCAGTGCCGCCGCCAGTACCGGCCGCAAGGCATCCACCCGATACAGCGCCACCAATGGTTGCAGGCCGTCGTCGTCGCAGCTCACCGCACCCTCCCCGCCCGCCTGCGCAAGCCGGGGCAACAGGGTGTCGGGCAGTTGCAACACATCGACCGATACGGTCAACAGCCACGCGCTGGTGCAGGTGTTGGCCAGTACGTCCAATCCGCCCATCGGGCCGATCCGGGCAATACGGTCGCCACGTGCATGCAGGCCGTGCTCGGCATAGCGCGACAAATTGCGATTGGCGCTGACCAAGACCTCGGTACAGTGCGGCGCGAACTGCCGTGCCAAGCGCACCACCTGCGCAACACCATCACGCACAAGCCACGCCTTGTCGCGCCCGCCCAGCCGGGTGGCCTGACCACCCGCCAACATGCCGAGGGTGAGGCTGGCCGGTGCTTGCATCAGCCGCCGCGCTTCACATGCCGCATCAAGCGGCGCTTCTTTTCCACCTGGCGATCGGTCAGTACGTTTTTCTTGCCTTCGTACGGATTGTTGTTTTCGCGGAAAATGAAGCGGATGGGTGTGCCCACCAATTTGAAGCGCTTGCGGAAGAAGTTTTCCAGGTAGCGCTGATAGGTGGCGCTGAGGGTCTTCAAACGGGTGCCATGCACCACGAAGGTGGGTGGCGTGTCGCCACCGGGATGCGCGAAGCGCAGCTTGGCCACGTGCCCGCGCACCACCGGCGGCGGATAGGCGGTGTAGGCGGCTTCGACGGCACGGGTGACGTCGGCGGTACTGAATACATGCGTGGCCGAGGCGTGCGCGCGGTGGATGGACTTGAACAATTCGCGCAGGCCCGAGCCATGCAAGGCCGAGATGCGCACGCGTTCGGCCCATTCCACGAAACTGAGTTTGCGGGCGGCCAAAGCTTCGGCTTGCTGGCGCTCGTAATCGGTGCGGCCGTCCCATTTGTTGAGCACGATGACCAAGGCGCGCCCGGCATCCAAGATCGCGCCCAGCACGGTAGCGTCTTGATCGGTCACACCTTCGCTGGCATCGAGCATCAGCACCGCGACCTGACACTGTTCGATGGCTTGCAAGGTCTTGAACGCGGAGAACTTTTCCACCGCCTCTTCCACTTTGCCGCGCCGACGCAAGCCGGCCGTGTCGATCAAGCGGTACTTGCGGCCATCGCGCTCCAGATCCACCGCGATCGAGTCACGGGTGGTGCCCGGCACGTCGGAGGCGATCATGCGTTCTTCGCCCAGAATGCGGTTGACCAAGGTGGATTTGCCCACGTTGGGGCGGCCAACAAATGCAATACGAACGCGACTTGGATCATCATCAAGCGTTTCGGTGCTGCCCTCTGCCGGCAGCAAAGCGGCGGTTTTGGCCAGCAGCGCATCAATGCCGGTACGGTGCGCCGACGACACCGGCAAGGCATCACCAAGCCCATAGCGGGCAAACTCCGCCAACGCCGTCTGCAAGTCGATGCCATCGGACTTGTTGACAACCAGCAAGGTGGGCTTGGATTGCTTGCGCAGCCAGCGCAGGATGTCGTCATCCAGTGCCGATGCGCCTTCGCGACCATCGACCACAAACAAGATCAGATCCGCTTCTTCCGCTGCCGCACGCGATTGCCGCGCCGTAGCGCCGGCCAGCCCTTCGTCTTCCCCGGCAATGCCGCCTGTATCCACCAGCACGAATGGCCGCCCTTCCAGCAAGCGGCAGACGCCGTAATTGCGGTCGCGGGTGACGCCGGGTTCGTCGTGCACCAACGCATCGCGGGTGCGGGTCAGCGCATTGAACAGGGTGGACTTGCCGACATTGGGGCGCCCAACCAGGGCTACGAGGGGAAGCATGGTGTCAACCTTTGGCGAAAATGCAGACTGCAGTGGAACGTTTGAAACAACAGCGGCCCCGGCAGGGTAGCCGGGGCCGCGCATGGGTGCCAGCCGGGGGCTGGCAAAAACGCATTATTTCAGCGAAAACGCGGTCAACTTGCCGTCGATGCTCTGCACCACGGCGATGTCGCCTGCCACCACCGGCTTGCCGGTGACCGCCGCGCCCACCTTGCTGCGTGCGGCAAACGCGCCATCGCTCAGGCGCAGCCAATGCACCACGCCTTCAAAATCACCTGCCAGCGCATAGTCGCCTTGCACGGCAGGTGCGGAAACATTGCGATTGAGCAGGCCAGCTTGTTGCCACAGACTGCCGCCGGTGTTTTTGTCGAGGCCGATCACATTGCCGTTCTTGTCGGTGGTGACAATTGCGGAATTGCTGACGCCCACGCCGCGGGCGCCGCCGTGCTCGCTATCCCACAGGACTTGTCCACTGGGACCGTCGATGGCGGTGGTGTGGTTTTTGTAGCTGGTGGCATACAACACGGTGCCTTCCAACACGGGATCGCCATCAACGTCGGCCATGCGTTCCAGTTCGGTGCGGCCATCCGGCTCGGCCACTGCGGTCGACCACATCAGATTGCCGTCATTCGTGTTGAGCGCGGTCAGGGTGCCATTGTCGCCACTGACGAACAGGATGTTCGGGCCCAGGGCCATGCCACCGGTACCACGCACGGTCAGCGCCGGAATATCCGCGCTGTAGAACCAACGGCGGTCGCCATTGCTGGCATCAAAGGCAGTGACACGGCCATCGTTGGAGTGCACAAACACCATGCCGCCACCGATGGCTGGGGCCACCAACACTTCATTATTGACCTTGGCTGTCCATTTTTCCTGGCCGGTAGCTTCATCCAGGGCGATGACCTCGCCCTTCAAACCACCCACCACCACCAAGCCGCTGCCAACGCCCGGGCCGCCACTCAGGTGCGCCTTGCTATCGTAGTGCCATAGCGATTTGCCAGTAGTCAGATCAAGCGCGGATACGCCGCCATCGACCGCAGCGGCATACACATGGTCGCCATTGATGGTCGGATGCTGGCCAATACCGAGATCCTTCTCGCCCTTGCCCACCGACACCGACCACAGTTGGCTGGCCGTGACCAATGGGGTGATGTCGGTCAATTTGGCAGGCTCAGCCGACTTGTCCTTGCTCTTGCCACCAAACAGGTTTTTGACGCTGCTGCAGCCGGCCAGCATGGCCACTGAAATGACCGCTGCGGCCAGCAGCTGCAGGGAACGGAACTTGCCCGACTTCATCAGCGCTTATCCTCGGAATGCGGCGGCACGCCACCGGCTTCAATCAATTTCATGGTGATCAGATGATGCTGCGGCGAGCCCACATCGACCAAGGCCAGCGCCTTGCGATAGTCATCCTGCGCCTTGGCGAAATCACCCAAGCTGAATTGCGCATCCCCGCGCGCATCCAGCATGGCGGCATTGCGCTCATCGCCCAACAGCGCCAACGCGTCCTTGGCCTTGCCGGTATCAATCAGCAAGTGCGCCAAACGCACCTGTACTACCGGGCGCAAATCGCCATCGGCATTGCGCACGCCGCGCAAGGTAACGATGGCATCCTCGCGCTTGCCCGCATCGACCTGTGCCTTGGCCAGTTGCAATGCGGCCAGCGTGCCCAGTGTCGGGTTGCTTTTGTTCAACTCCGCCAGCACCGCCTTACCGTTGTCGGCGGGGATTTTGCCGTCTTCAAATGCCGACACGCTCTTGGCATAGCGGGCATTGACGCCCATATCCGCGGACAGGCGTTGCCCCTGCCACCAGTTCCAGCCAGCAATCACTGCCAGCCCAAGCGCGACCCCGCCAATCAGGCCGGCCGCATTACCGCGAAGCCAGTTACGGACTTGTTCGCTCTGTTCGTGTTCGTTGAGCAGTTCGTCGATCGCCATGCTGCCTCTCGCCCGCCAGCTAGGTCGGGACGTCGTGAAGTATTAAGAATTACCGGGAATGGATGGCGCCGACCGCGACAATCAATCTTGCGCGGCAAGCGAGCCGTCGGAGGATACCGCAAACCGCGCCACGTTCGCGCGCGCATGCTCCATCACGTTCATGGGCTGGCCACCTGCTTGCATCTGCACCACTGCCGCATTACCAATGGTCAGACGTTGTACCTGATCGATGGGATAGCGCTTTTCAGCACCATCGGTCAACATCGTCTTGTCGAGCACGTTGCCATCGCGCGCGATCACTTCCAGCCAGGACTGACCCGTGGCACGCAGCACGATATCCGCGCCCGGTGCCGGTTCTGGCTGCACGGCAGCGCCCATTGGTGCCATCGAAGCCACCACGGTACGCGGTGCAGCAGGTGCCGCAGGCGTGACCGGCTTGCCATGCGCCACGGGTGCGACAGGAGTATCCAGCGCTGCGATGGTGGCCGGAGTGCCGTTCAAGTGCTGACGAGTGGCCACCCATGCCGGAATGGCCAGTGACAGGGTCAGCACGATATAGACCAGGCGGCGACCGATCTGTTCAGCCCACCATTGCGCCTTGGGCGTATGTGTCCTGCTGACCAGCTTGGTGGGCTCCACCGGCTCGATATTGAGTGCGGCCATCATCGGTGCAGTGGTCAAGCCTAACAGCCGCGAATAGCTGCGCACTTGCCCGCGCACAAAAACAGGAGCGCCCAACCGCGACCAGTCTTCCGCTTCAAGTGACTGCACCACACGGGCCGGCATCCGCAAGCGCGTGGCCACATCGTCAATACTCAAACCCGCCGCTAACCGTGCGTCACGCAAACGTGCGCCGCAGCCGGCAAGTGCTTGATGGGTGGAATCAGGGGCAAACTGTGAGCTCATTGCGCGCGCGGAACCAAGGGTGAACCGGGGGGAGTCGCCTGCAAACGGGAAAGATAGCGCGAAGCGGCCTCGTTGTCGCCAAGTTTTTGCTCGATGCTGGCTGCCAGTCGCAATCCGGCTGCATCTTCCGGGCTCACCGCCAGCCAACGTTCGGCAAATGCACGCGCATCCAGATAACTGCCACGCGCAAAGGTCAGCACCGCCAGTCCTGACAGGGCGATCAGGTTTTGCGGCTCCAGCGCCAACGCGCTGCGCCATTTCACTTCTGCCTGAATCGACTGACCGGCCTGATTGGCACAGCTGCCCGCATTGGCCAGGGCACCGGCCGGGGTGGGATAGGCGGGGTCGGCCAATGCGCGATCAAACCACACCAACGACTGTGCCGGCTGCCCATTGGCACACAGCCAGCCGCCGTAGTTATTGGCATACAGGCCATTGTTCGGAGCGCCATCCACAGCCGCCTTGTAGGCTTTGCCGGCCGCAGCGGTATCGCCACGCGCCTCGGCAATCGCCCCCAGCAATGTGTGCGCATCCCCGGAATCGGGTTGCGACTTCAGCGCCCGCCGAGTCATTTCCTCGGCCCCGTCCAACTGGCCACGCTGATACAAGTCGGTGGCCACCGCCAGCAGCATGACCGGGTCTTCTTTAGCCCCGGGCTTCTTGCCGCTGACATCGTAGGTGGGGGAAATCTTGGTGTAACCGCGTGCCTGGGCGCTAGGCCGAATGATGGTCAGCCGCTCCAACTGATTGCAGCCGGCCAATAAAACTGCCCCCAACCCGATCAACACAAGAAGTACTTGCCGCATCAATGCGCTCCTGCGGCATGCAGCCGCTTGCGATGCTCGGCCGAACGCCGGGTGCGATCCATCACCTGGCCTTTGAGCTGGCCGCAGGCGGCATCGATATCATCGCCACGCGTGCGCCGCACCGGCGCAATCATGCCGGCATTGTTGAGCAGTTTCTGGAAGCCGCGAATGGCCAGATCATCCGGGCGCTGGAAGCCGGTACCGGGGAACGGGTTGAACGGGATCAGATTGATCTTGGCCGCGCCCTTCATCTGCACCCGACGATCGAAATCACGCAGCAGACCAATCAACGCACGTGCGTGCTCGGGCTGGTCGTTGACATCCTTCATCAAGGTGTATTCAAACGTCACCGACTCACCCTTCTTGCGCAGCGCATAGCGTACGCAGGCATCCAGCAACTCGGCCAACGGATATTTCTTGTTGATCGGCATCAGCCGGGTGCGCAGTTCATCAAACGGCGCATGCAATGACACCGCCAATGACACATCGCTTTCAACCGCAAGCCGATCAATTTGGGGCACCAAGCCGGCGGTGGACAAGGTGACGCGCTTGTTGGCAAGACCGTAGCCAAGATCATCGCGCATGATGCTCATCGCACGCACCACGTTGTCGAAATTGGCCAGCGGCTCACCCATGCCCATCATCACCACGTTGGTGAGCCGGCGCTGTTGATGCGGGACGTTGCCCAAGTGGCGCGCCGCCACCCAGACCTGACCGATGATCTCGGCGGTGCTCAGATTGCGGTTGAAGCCTTGGGTGGCGGTGGAGCAGAACCCGCAATTGAGCGCGCAACCCACCTGCGAGGACACGCACAAGGTGCCGCGCCCCTTGTCCGGGATGTACACGGTTTCAATCGCGTTTCTGGCATCCATCCCCAGCAGCCATTTATGGGTGCCGTCGGTGGATGCCTTGTCGAAGATGACCTGCGGCGCGCGCACCACGGCACGCGCTTCCAGCTTGGCGCGCAGCGCTTTGCCAAGGTCGGTCATTTCGGAAAATTCGGTGGCATAGCGATGATGAATCCACTTCATCACCTGGTGGGCGCGGAACTTCTTTTCGCCCAGATCCTCTTCGAAAAAACGCTCCAGACGGGCGCGATCGAAGTCGAAAATATTGGTTCTAGTCTCTGCGCCGGCGTTCACCGGCGCAGAGGGTTCAGAGACAGGCGCAACCTCGCCCTCACCCAACAGGGTGATGTCAATCGCGGGGCTGCGCGTCTGGCTCATGGCATCAACTCAACGTGCGTACACGTCAGTGGCCGGGAAGAAATAGGCAATTTCGATTGCCGCATTTTCCAGCGAGTCCGAACCGTGCACGGCGTTGGCGTCGATGCTGTCGGCAAAGTCCGCGCGGATGGTACCCGGCGCTGCGTCCTTCGGGTTGGTGGCACCCATCAGCTCGCGATTCTTCAGCATCGCGCCTTCGCCTTCCAGCACCTGCACCATCACCGGGCCGGAGATCATGAATTCGACCAATGCGGCAAAGAACGGGCGCTCGCGGTGCACAGCATAGAAGCCTTCGGCCTCTTGCTTGGACAGGTGCTTCATCTTCGCAGCCACAACCTTGAGGCCGGCTTTTTCGAAGCGGGAATAGATTTCGCCGATCACGTTCTTGGCAACGGCATCGGGCTTGATGATCGAAAGGGTGCGCTCCAGCGCCATGGGATTCTCCGGAAAAGTAAAAGGGCGTCCTTGCCGGAGCGCCCGAGGATAACAGAAAACCCGCGTACTGGCGCGGGTTTGGCCGATATGGCTGGCGCGGATTCTAGCTTATTTTCGCGCCCCAGACATTGCTTTTGTCGGTCGCCGCTGCCGCTGCCGCCGCCGGTTGCCGTCTGCCGATCAGCCAAGACCTGCAAGACGGTTTCACCTGACGCGGCGCCACCGTCATCAATCCCTTCCAATTGCCCGCGCCAGCCCTGCTGCAAGCCGCGCTGGGATGACGCCATCGGTTCCACCCGCAACCACCGCTTGACAACCCATGCCGCAGTGCAGCAGAGTCGGGCCATGACCATCGGCATGACCATGATTTCGACCATTACCACCGGCACCGGTACCACGGGCCCGGTGCGGTCGGTCATGCCTGGATAATCCATCCAAGACACGGCCCCCGCAGCGAACGGCGGGGGCGCTCCCCGGCGGTGCGACGCGGAGGCTCACAGGAGCCCGCATGAACGCGCTTGCACCGCTGGACGATTTCGACCCATCCAA
>Ga0209477_1000863_pt1 | contig 18828 bp, 20 predicted proteins | sample KloWWTupernatant_FD_187180 | JGI IMG/M metagenome (GOLD analysis project Ga0209477, IMG submission 187180) | Active sludge microbial communities from Klosterneuburg, Austria, studying microevolution and ecology of nitrifiers - Klosterneuburg... | ecosystem: Engineered > WWTP > Aerobic digester >... | reverse complement strand
AAGCAGCTTGACAACGCGCGCTCGTCGCCTTTATCCATCTTAGGAAGCTTTATTTGATCTAGATACACCACGCTAAAGCTAGTAGGGAGCGGCCCGAGCACCACTATCCAGATTGATTCCACAACCGGAGAATATTGGGGATCGCTGACACTCGCGGCTTCCTGGCGTCAGCAGGCTCGACTGGAGTGTCCGTGACGGCGGCCCTTCGTGACGCGTCCGCTCGTTCCTCGCAGACGCTCCTCAGGGACCGTGATGGCGCGGTGCTGGGCAGACGTGTGCTCTCGTTAGGGCATGGTTGGGGCACGAAACCGAGAGAGCCGCTCTGACGTAGGTCATTTGACCTAGCCAGAGCGGCTTCCCGCTGGTCGGGGTGACAGGATTTGAACCTGCGACCTCGTCGTCCCGAACGACGCGCGCTACCAAGCTGCGCCACACCCCGAACAGCCCTGACTGGGTCAGGGCCGAACCGAAGTTTAGCCCAACATTCCCGGCTCAGCCATTCGAGACCGGAGTGAGCGTCAGAAGCGTGGTTTCGGGCGGGCACGCGAACCGATAGGGGGCGAACGGGGAGCTGCCCAGACCGGCCGAGACGTGCAGCCAGGAGCTCCCCTCCGGCGTGACGTGCTGGCTGAGCCCCTTCGCCTGACGTGGCGGCAGGTCGCAGTTGGTCGTCAACGCGCCCCAGCCCGGCACGCAGACCTGCCCGCCATGGGTGTGCCCGGCGAAGATCAGCGGCAGCCCGTCTGAGGCCATCGCGTCCAAGACCCGCCGGTACGGTGCGTGGGTCACTCCGACCGCCAGGTCCACGCCGTCCGCGGGTGCACCGGCCACCAGGGAGTAGTTGTCGAGTTGATGGTGCGCATCGCTGGTTCCGCGGAACTCAAGCTTCAGGCCGCGCACCTCAAGCGTCGTCCGGCCGGTATTGACGTCCTGCCAGCCGCCCGCCTCGAACCCCCTGCGCAACTCCTCGGTGGGTAGCGGCGTAAGTTCGCCCCCGTCTTCCTTACTGCTCGACCGCGCAAGGTAGGCAAGCGGGTTCGAGAGCCGCGCCCCGTAGTAGTCGTTCGATCCGAACACGAACACCCCGGGAACTTCCCGCAACCGGCCCAACGCGTCCAGCAGTTCTGGCAGCGCCTCCCCGGACGCGATGTTGTCTCCAGTGCTCACCACCACGTCCGGCTCCAGCGCGGCGAGCCGCGAGATGAACGCCAGTTTCGGTCGCTGTCCCGTCGCCAGATGGATGTCTGAGATGTGCAGCACGCGTACCTTGGGTGCCCCCACAGGCAGTACCGGGACGCGCACGCGCCGCACCCGGAACGACCTGGCTTCGATGAACGTGCCGTAACCCACGCAAGCCACTGCGCCGGCAGCCAGGCCGGCGGCGAGATTACCGATCACCGGCGCGGCTTGTTCTTCTGCTCCTCCGATGGGGACGCGCTCGCGGACGGCTCGGCCGTCGGCTCTTCGACCTTCTTCGGACCCTTGCTGATCGCCAGGCCGATCTGGCTACCCTTCGGCGCTCCGCCGCTCGGGTTGGTCCAGAGGAACGTGCCCTTCGGCTTGTCGGACGCCACCGAGTACGTGTACGAGCCGAAGCCGGCCTCCCTCAGCCTGGCCGCGCAACTGCCCGCACCCATGCCCGCGCAACTCGGGATTCCCACGGTCTCGCCGCGCAACACCGATGCGGACGGCTCCACGAAGGACGTCCGCTCCTCGACGTCGGCAAGTCCGGCCGTCATGGCCGGCTTGAGCAGGTTGGCACCGGCGTTGTTGCCCGAGAAACCGCTCAACCAGCGTCCGGACGCAGGCAGGGTGACGTAGCGCAGGAAGTTGGGTCGGGCCTTCCAGAACTTCCGGTAGTTCTTGTTGCTGTCGTAGCTGATCACCGCCGCACCCACCAGATCAGGGGTGTAGCCAACCGTCCACACCGCACGGTTCTTCGGCACGGTTCCGGTCTTGCCGGCCATGTTGTACCCGGGCACCTTCGCGGTGTAGGCGGTGCCGCCGGGCGTGTACGGGCCTTGGAAGACCTTGTTCAGGGCGTCCGCAACCTCTTCGCTGAGCACCCGCTTGCAGCCTGCGCTGGGCACCTCACGCTCGGTGCCGTCCTTGTTCTTGATCGACTTCAGGATGATCGGAGTGCAGTGGACGCCGCGGTTGGCGAAGGTGCCATACGCCTCCACCATCGACAGCGGGGTGATCTCGATGATGCCCAGGGTGAAGGCCGGCAGCGTGTAGTTCTCGACGATGTCCAGACCCATGGACGCCTTGAGGCCCAGGCGCTGGGCCATGGTGGTCGCCTTGCAGATGCCGACTGCCTGCTCGAGCGGCACGTAGTAGTTGTTCACCGAGTACTTGGTGCCCTGCAGCATGTTCATCACGCCGGCCTCGGGGTTGTCCACCGTCCACTCGTCACGCTGCTTGAGGTCGCCGTTGCAGGTCGGGAACACCTGGCCCTGGTAGTTCACCGAACGCTTGACGCGGACGGTGAAGTTCACCCCCATGCCTTCCTCGAGGGCCGCTGCGGCCACGAACGCCTTGAAGGTCGAACCACCCTGGAAACCTTCGGCGCCACCCATGTCGGTGCCCACCGCGTAGTTCCAGAACGTCTCACCCTTCTTCCAGTTCGTGCCCATGACCGTCCGGTTCTGCGCCATCGCACGGATCAGGCCGGTCTTGGGTTCCATCATCGTGATCACCGAGACCACGGGGTCCTTCGCCGAGACGTACTTGGCGATCGTCTTCTCGGCCTGCTTCTGCGCCTTGGGATCGATCTGGGTGGTGATGGTCAGTCCGCCACGCATGATCAGCGCCTTGCGCTCGGCTTCGGTGCTGCCGAGGCTCGCGGTCTTGAGCAATGTCCGGTACGCGTAGTCGCAGACGAACGGGAAGTCGGAGTTCGCGCAACCCTTCAGGTAGTCCTTGCCCTTGCTCGGATCGTATTCGGCGGCCTTGGCCTCGGCGGCCTGGTCAGCCGAGATCAGTTTGAGTTCGAGCATGCGGTCGAGCACGTTGTTACGCCGCTCGATGGCCAGGCCCGCGTCCTTCAGCGGGTTGGTCGCGTTCGGGTTGCGCACCAACCCAGCCAACATCGCTGACTGGGCAAGGTCGAGCTTCGCTGCGCTGACCCCGAAGAAATGCTTCGCGGCCGCTTCGACGCCGTAGGCTCCATCGCCGTAGTACGCGATGTTCAGGTAGCGCTCGAGGATCTCGTCCTTCGAGAACTTCTCCTCCACAGCGATCGCGTAGCGCAGTTCGCGGATCTTGCGGGCGAGCGTGTTCTCCTTGGCCGCAGCCGCGGCCAGCTTGTCGTTCTTCACTTCGGCGTTCTCGACCAGCACCAGGCGGACGTACTGCTGGGTGAGGCTCGAGCCGCCCTGGGTGTTTCCCTGGCTGGTGCTCACGAGCGCGCGCAGCGTGCCTTGGAGGTCCATGGCGCCGTGCTCGTAGAAACGATGGTCCTCGATTGCGATCTGCGCCTTCTGCATGAGGGGCGAGATGTCCTTCAGCGACTTGTAGACCCGGTTCTCGTCATAGAAGTACGCGAGCACCGTCCCGTCCGAGTTCAACAGCCTGGACCGCTCGGACTGCGCCGGCGTGTCCAGTTCGGCGGGCAGTTGGTCGAGGCTCTGCACCATGGAGGTCGTGGTGCTGGTGGCCATGCCGGCGACGGGGACGATCAGACCTGCCGCCAGGAGCCCGCCGATCACCGCAACCACCAGGAACATGACGAGCGAGTACAGCCGTTTCCCCATGCGCATGACTTCTAGGGTACGACACCGTTCCCAAATTCCCTTGGCGGAGGTTCTCCGCGGCCGGGTTCGAACGGAATCTGTCCTAGTCGGGCTCAGCTTCTTGACAGCCGATGGGTCTCTCGCCTAGCAATTGCATACTGCTGTTGAAGTCAGTGGCCCACCCCAGGAAAGGTGAGAGCAATGTCGCTCGGAGTCGAAGACTGGACCCTTCAGGCCAAGTGCCGTGGGCTGCAGGACGAGCTGTTCCCCGAGGGTGCCGACCAGAAACGGGTTCGTTCGGTCTGCTACACCTGCCCGGTCCGCAACGAGTGCCTCGCCGAGGCTCTGGACAACCGCATCGAGTGGGGCGTTTGGGGCGGGATGACCGAACGTGAGCGTCGCCAGTTGCTGCGCCAGCGCACCGACATCACTTCGTGGACCTCGATCCTCTGCCCCAAACCGCATCACTGCCCCTGAGGCTCTGCCTTTCGGCAGGGTCAGGACGAACCTGGCCCGGCAATCCCGTAGCTGCCCGTTCACCAATGTGGGTGCGGCTGTCTAGGGTGGCCCCATGACAAAGTGGGAATACGTGACCGTCCCAGTGCTGGTGCACGCAACCAAGCAGATCCTCGACACCTGGGGAGCGGACGGTTGGGAGTTGGTGCAGATCGTGCCGGGGCCGAACCCGCAGAACCTGGTGGCCTACCTGAAGCGACCGGTGACCGAATGAGCCACGCTGCGCGGCTGGCCGAACTGGGCATCGAACTGCCCGGCGTGCCGGCACCGGTTGCCGCCTACGTTCCAGCCATCGTTTCGGGCGGTCAGGTGCTCACCGCCGGCCAGTTGCCGTTCGTGGACGGGAAGCTACCCGATGTCGGCAAGGTCAGCTCCCAGGTGAGTCCTGCGCGCGCGGCTGAACTCGCCCGCATCGCCGCGCTGAACGCGGTGGCCGCGGCGGCGTCCGTGGTCGGCGGGTTGGACGGGATCGCGCGGGTCGTGCGACTGGTGGTCTTCGTCGCCAGCGATCCCGGCTTCAGCGGTCAGCCGGCCGTCGCCAACGGCGCGTCCCTGCTGTTGCAGGAGATCTTCGGGGACGCGGGCGTGCACGTACGCAGCGCTGTCGGGGTCGCCGTGCTGCCGCTCGACTCCCCGGTCGAGATCGAACTGGTGGTCGAGGCGGCGTGACCACGGAGTCCCGGTTGGCGCTGGTCCGCAGGGCCAGAGCGATCAACCGTGGGCTCGGCGAGCTGTACCCGGACGCGCACTGCGAACTCGACCACGCTTCGCCGCTGCAGTTGCTGGTGGCGACCGTGTTGTCAGCGCAGTCGACGGACCGGCGGGTCAACACAGTCACGCCCATCCTGTTCGCCCGATACCCGGACGCGGCTGCGCTCGCGTCCGCTGATCGTGGTGAGCTGGAGGAGCTGATCAAGCCCACCGGCTTCTTCCGGGCCAAGGCGGACACGCTGATCAAGCTCGGCGCAGCGTTGGTCACCGACCATTCCGGCACGGTGCCGGGCCGGCTCGACGCCCTGGTCAAGCTGCCCGGCGTCGGGCGCAAGACCGCGAACGTCGTGCTCACCGACGCCTTCGGAGTGCCCGGGATCACCACCGACACCCACTTCATCCGGCTCTCCCAGCGGTTCGGGTGGACGAAGTCGGCCAAGCCTGAGGTGATCGAGACCGAGGTGGGCGAACTGTTCCCCAAGTCGGACTGGATCAACCTCAACCACCGCGTGATCTGGCACGGACGGCGGCGCTGCCACGCCCGGCGTCCGGCCTGCGGTGCGTGCCCGGTGGCCGCCTACTGCCCGTCCTTCGGGGAGGGGCCGACCGACCCGAAGGTCGCAGCCAAGCTCGTCCGGGAGCCTCGCGGATGACCAGGCGGGGCGGTCGTCTGTGGGCCCTGCTCGGCTGGCTGACCGTGTTCGTACTCGCGGGCTGCAGCCCGTCCGCGCCTTCCTCGGGGCCGTCAGCCGCGGTTCCGTCCTACGCGACGCCAACCCCGAGCGCCGACCTGGTGGCGGCTCGGCGGGCGGCAGGCATCCCGGATTGCCCGGAGCCCGGCGATGCGTCCGTGCCCGGCGGGCTGCCCGACCTCACGCTGGACTGCCTGGGTGGCGACACCAAGGTGCGGCTGGCTGCGCTGCGCGGGCCGATGCTGATCAACCTCTGGGCGCAATGGTGTGAGCCGTGCCGCGCTGAGGCGGCGGACCTCTCAGCCTTCGCGAGTACGCAGGATGAGGTTGCCGTGCTGGGCATCAACTACTCCGACCCGCAGTCCGAACTCGCGATCGAGTTCGCCGAACTGATGTCGATGAAGTACCCGCAACTGGTGGACGTCGAGGCAACCGTTCGCGGCCCACTGGGCGTGGCGGGCATTCCCCACACGGTGCTGATCGACGCCGATGGGGTCATCGTCGCAAGGCATCCGGGCGCGTTCCACTCCCTGGACGAGATCAAGTCGTGGGTCGAGCAGGGACTGGCGGCGTGAGCATCCCGGTACCGCCTGGGCTGCGCGCCGCCGCCGCGCAGTTCGACCGTCCGGATGCGCTGAGTTTCATTCGCGGGGCTCGGGCACCGAAGGGCAAGCGGCGAGCGGCCGTCCTGATCCTGCTCAGCGGCGGGGCGGACGCCTATGAGGTCGTTCTCGTGGAGAAGCGAGCCGATCTGCGCAGCCACGCCGGCCAGATCGGCTTCCCGGGCGGGGGCTTCGAACCCGGTGACCTGACGCCGGTGGCCGCTGCGTTGCGCGAGGCCAACGAAGAGGTGGGTATCGAGCCGGGTTCGGTCGAGGTGCTGGGTTCACTGCCCGACGCGCACATTCCGCGCAGCGGCTTCGATGTCACTTCGGTCGTGGGCTGGTGGACCCGTCCGGCCACCCTCGAAGTCGTGGATACCGGCGAGCTGACCGCCGTCCACCAGGTGCCGGTGGCGCGCCTTCTCGACCCCGCGAACCGATCGACCTGGGTGCATCCGGGCGGCTTCCGCGGGCCGGCGTTCACCCTCGACGACCTGTACGTCTGGGGTTTCACCGCCTACCTGCTGGACGGGCTGTTCGACCTGCTCGAGTGGACGCAGCCCTGGGACGCCGACCGGGTCACCGAGATTCCGCCGCGTTTCCTGAGCGAACGTCTGTAGTCCGCCTACTCAAGCTCTTTGGGGCCCTCGCCGCCAAGGAGCGACGTGGCCGCGACCCGTTCCTGACCCCTGGTGATCGCGCCCTTGACCGCGTCCATGGACGCCTGCGCGCTGGCCGTGGTGGCCTTCGGGCCGGGCAGGTTGAGCTGCTGCTTGCCGATCAGCACGAGCACCCCGGCGAGCAGGAACATCAGCACCGCCATGATGGCGAAACCCCAAGCCAGCGCGCCAAGTAGGTCGATGCCGAACCAGCTCTGGAAGCCCAGCGACAGCCAGAACGAGAGCCCGCAGAACAGCAAGGTGGCACCCATGATGGCCAGGTAGCCCGCCCCGCCGAACAGTCCGGCCCCGATCCCGGCGGACTTCGCCTGGGGCAGCAACTCGGCCTTGGCCAACTCGAGTTCGCCCTTGACGATGGTGCGTACGTCGTCCTGGATGTTCTTGATCACATCGGCGATGCCGGACTGATCGGTCATTCCTTGCTCCTTCGGCCCGCTTTGTGGTCAGCCTAACTGCTAAGCCCAGCGCTCGGGTGGTGACTGCAGGCTGATCTGCAGTCCGTCCTCGGGCAGCCGCAGCACGCTGCTCAGTTCGGTGTGGTCAACTTCGGCCCGCGAGCACCGGACGGCGTATGGCAGCAGCAACGGTTCGGAGCGGGGAGCGGACGAGTCGTACACCTCGGCAACCTCGGCGAGCAGAGGCTCCGCAACGCTGATCTCAAGGGTGGCCAGGCTGGGGGCGGACGAGACCAGGTTCAGCATCCCGTCACGCGTGATCGGCACCCAGCGACGGAAGTCTCGCCGCTCGACCAGCGGGAAGTGGGCGGACGCGGGAATGATGGCGCCTGCTTCGTCGGCTGAGCTCATCAGGGTTGGGTCGTAGCGGCGCACGATCGCGGCCAGGCGGCGCACCCACGGCACCGAGTCGTCGCGGACGGTCGCCACCACTGATAGCCGTCCGCCGGGTGCCAGGACGCGGGCGAACTCGGCCAACACCAGCCCCGGGGCCAGCTTGTGCATGCCCTGCGCCACCAGGACAGCGCTGAATGAGCAGGGCAGGAACGGTAGTGCGTCCGGCGCAGCGGCGACGCCATGGAAGGTCGGCCGCCGACCGCACGCGCTGCGCACCGCGGCCGGCTTGCGGGAGGTGATCGTGACGCGGTTGCCCAGTTCTTCGAGATGGGCGGCGATCCCCGCCGAACTCCCGCCGATGGCCAGGACGGACCCGGGTCGCGCCGGCGCGAGCCATTCGGCTGCGGCGGCGGGAAAGGCTCCGGGCCGGGGAGTTGCCATGGGGGCATCGTAGGTTGCCGTGCTCGTGGAAGCCCGCCGAACCTCCGGTCGGTGTGCGGATCGCCTGTGGATGAGCGGCCGAGACGGATGGGTTGTCCACAGGGGCCGAAGTTGGCTGAGCGAATCCTGCGGCTCATGACGATGTTATTGGTGTGGCTGAAGCGAGTCGTGGCCGGGACGTGCTGGTGGTCGCTGGGGACGGGGAGACCCAGGACGTGATCCTGTCCGCGGTTGCGGCTCTCGCGCTGGACGCCGAGGTGGTGAGCGACCTCGAGCGAATTGGGCAGCCATGGCGGGTGGCCAGCACGGTGCTGGTGTCCGGTGACCAGGCGGCGGGCCTGGCCGCCCGCGCTCTGCCGCGGCGCGACGGGGTGTTCCTGGTGGGACCCGACCCCGTCGAGCTGTCAAGGTGGTCGGCACCGCTGTCGGCCCGGGTGATCCAGCTGCCCGAGGGGGGCGCATGGCTGGGTGCGGTGCTGACCGAGCGCAGCAGCGGGGCCCGGGCACCGGTGGTGACCGTGTTGGGGGCGTCGGGCGGCGTGGGCGCGTCCACGCTGGCCGCCGCCCTCGCGCAATTGGCCGCCGACCGTGGCGGCGGGGCGGCGCTGGTGGATGTCGACCCGCTCGGCGGCGGGATCGACCTGTTGCTGGGCGCGGAACGCACTGACGGCTGGCGCTGGCCGCGGCTGCGCGGGGCCGACGGGCAGGTTGGCGACCTGCGTCCGTACCTGCCGGTGGTCGAGCAGGTGTCCGTGGTCTCGATGGCGCGAACGTCGACCCTCGACCTGGCGCGCGAACCGCTCGCTGCGATCGTCGGTTCGCTTCGAACGTGGCACTCGTTGGTGGTGCTTGACGCCGGGCGGTCCTTGGGGCCGGCGTCTCGCGAGGCTGTTCGGCTGGCCGGGCGCGTGCTGTTGGTGGTCACGGCCGGCGTGCGCGGAGTGGCCGCGGCAAGAGCCACCGTGGACGTGTTCGGCCTCGAGCGGGTCGAACTGGTGCTGCGGCGCCGCCGTGGCGGCTTGGACCCCGGCCTGGTGGCCGAGGCGGTCGGGCTGCCGGTCGTGGCCGAGTTGCCCGAGGAGCCACGCCTGGTCGCGGCCGCCGAAGTCGGCGAGCCGCCGGCTCGGGGCTGGCGGCGACGCTACCGGTCGGCGGCGAACAGGGTGCTGGACGCGGTGCTGGCCGAGGAGTTCGGACATGGTTGATCCGGATCTGGACGCGGTACGCGCGCACCTCGGGCGGCTGGGTCAGCAACCCGGGCCGGTGGAGGTGGGCGCGGCCCTGCGCAGTCTGGGCATGCTGGTGTCCGACTCGGCGGTGCGTGCCACCGTGGCAGCGCTGCGCCGGGAGAGTGTCGGCGCCGGTGCCCTTGAACCACTACTCGCCCTGCCCGGGGTCACGGACGTTCTTGTGAACGGGCCCGATGAGGTCTACCTCGATCGGGGGTCGGGGCTGGAGCCGGCCGGGGTGCGGTTCGGCAGCGAGGCGGAGCTCAGGCGGTTGGCGGTGCGGCTGGCCGCGTCCGTCGGTCGCCGACTCGACGACGGCTCGCCGTTTGTGGACGCCCGGCTGCCGAACGGCGTCCGGGTGCATGCCGTCCTGCCGTGCGTCGCCGATGCGGGCACCTGCATCTCGCTGCGGGTGCCGAACCGACAGCGACTCAGCCTCGATGACTGGGTGGCGTCGGGAAGTGTGTCGGCCGAGGCTGCGCGAATGCTGGCGGGGCTGGTGGCGGCGAGGCGGGCGTTCCTGGTGTCGGGTGGCACCGGCTCGGGCAAGACCACGTTGCTGGGCGCACTTCTGGCGCTGGTGCCGTCCGACGAGCGCATCGTGATCGTCGAGGACTCGCGGGAACTGCAGCCCGGCCACCCACACTGCGTGCGCCTGGAGGCGAGGCCGGCCAACGCCGAGGGCGCGGGCGCGATCACCCTGACCGACCTCGTCCGACAGGCCCTGCGGATGCGGCCCGACCGGTTGGTGGTGGGCGAGGTGCGCGGCGGCGAGCTGGCCGACCTGCTGCGGGCCATGAACACCGGCCACGAGGGTGGCTGCGGCACAGTGCACGCCAACTCGGCGGCCGACGTGCCCGCTCGGTTGGAGGCCCTCGCCGCGCTCGGCGGGCTCGACCGGGACGCACTGCACGCCCAACTGGGGGCCGCGCTGCGGGTGCTCCTCCACGTTCGCCGGCTTCCGGACGGGCGACGCTGGGTGGATGAGCTGCATCTGGTCACCCCGCAGCCGGACGGACGTTGCCGAACGGTGCCCGCGGTGAGATTCGAACCGGGGCGAAGCGAGGTTCGAGGGCCCGGCTACGCCGAACTCATGGGCCTGTCCGCCCCATGACTCTGCTCGCTGTGGTGGCCGCATTCCTTGCCGCCTGGGTGGGTCTGGGTCCTGATCCCGTCGATCGCTTACGGCCCGGCGGCGGCCCGTCCTGGCTACGAACACAGGTCTTGCGCTCCCGGCGGCTGGTGCCCGCTGCGATTGTGGTCGGTGCGTCCGGAGCGGGCACCGTCGGCTGGGGAGGGTTGGGCGGCTCGGTGGGGTTCTCTGTGGCGCTGCCGCTCATGACCGCATGGCTGGTGTGGCGGAGGCACCGGGGACGACGGGCTGCGGCGGCGAGCGGCCGAGAGGTTGCGGTCGCCTGCCAACAACTCGCCGGCCTGTTGCGCGTGGGGCACGTGCCCGGCGTGGCACTGCGGTTGGCCGCCAGGGATTCGCCAGTGCTGGCGAACGCGGCTGCGATCCACCAGATCGGTGGTGAGGTCGGTGCTGCCCTGTGCACTCAGAGCCGGGGCGCAGGCCTGTCGGCGCTGGCACAACTCGGCGTTGCCTGGGAGGTGGCCGAGAGCAGTGGCGCATCCATGACCGCGACCCTGGATGCGCTGGTTGAACGGTTGTCGGCTGATCGCGTGGTGCACAACGTGATCGCGGCGGAACTGTCCGCGCCCCGGGCTACCGGAAGGCTGCTCGCGGTGCTGCCGTTGGCCGGGTTGGGCCTTGGCTACGCGTTCGGCGGCGACCCGATCGACTTCCTGACCGCGTCCCTGCCCGGACAACTGTGCCTGGCTACGGGGGCGCTGCTCGGCTGCCTCGGTGTGCTGTGGACGGAAAGCATCGCCGGCAGCGAGGAGGGTTGAGATGACCGGGGCATTGTTGGCCGCACTGTCGGCGGCATTGGCGGTATGGACGTGGGGGTCACCGGTAGCGCGCCTGCGGAGTCGGGACGATCCGTCCGATGGGGCGGGTTCGGAGCCCAGGATTCCGCAGCGAGTGGGCCTTGCGTTGGCCACCGGAGCAAGCGCGCTGCTCCTGACCGCCGGACTGGGTTGGTGGGGCGTGCCAGCGGCGGCTGCCGTGGCGGTCGCGAGCTACCTGGTGCTCGGCCAGCTGGTCAGTGGCGAGGCCACGAAGCGGAACACCGAACTGGTTGCCGCGCTGCCCCAAGTCTGCGACCTACTGGCGGTGTGCCTCGAAGCGGGCCTGCCCCTGCGAAGAGCCGTTGCGGTCATCGGCGAGGTGGTCGAGGGGCCGATGCGGGGCGTGCTCGCGCAGCTCGCGGCCCGGGTCAACCTGGGCGCGGACGAAGCCGACGCCTGGGCCGAGGTAGCCGCACAGGAGCCGACCTTGGCCTCCCTGTGCCGCGAAGTTGCGCGGACGCTCGGCTCAGGCATGGGCCTCGCCCGGACGATGCGCGCTCTCGGGGCGGACGCGCGTCGAGAGGCGCTGGCCGCGAAGGAGGTGCGCGCCAAGCGGGTCGGTGTTCGCAGCGTGCTGCCGCTGATGGTGTGCTTCCTACCCGCGTTCCTGTTGCTTGGCGTGGTGCCCATCATCGGCGGCGTTGCCGGCCACCTGTTCAGGTGAATCACGTGCCCGCTCTGCCCGAGCTTTTCCACAGATTTGAGGTGGTCGGGAGCGTTGTCCACAACCACCGGTTCGGCGTGATCGTTTTCGACCCGACTTGCCGAAGGTATGGACGCGTCCGGTTGGACGCCGACGGAAGGAGAAGGAATGGCAGGCGAGTTGGTGGTGCGGCGGACGCGCGACGAGCGGGGCATGACGACGGCGGAGTACGCGGTCGGCACGGTCGCAACGGTGAGCGTGGTCGGGGTGATCATCGGCATCCTGAACAACCCGGAGTTCTCGAAGGTCATCTGGGAGATCATCAAGGCGATCATCACGGTGATCATCCAGGCGATCGCGGGGAGCTGAGTCGGGTCCGGGGCCGGTCGCGTTGCGGCCGGCCCGTGGCCGCGGTCAGTTCGTGGGAAGCAGGGACGATGGAACGGGCGATCGGGAGCACGCCGGCGAGGCAGCCAGCACCTCTCAAGGTTGGGCCCGGCCGGCAGCGGGGCATGGTGACTGCCGAACTCGCGTTTGCGAGCATCGGGGCAGCCCTGGCCGCAGTGGCGCTGGCCTGGCTACTGGCCGTGCTGGCGCTGCTGGTCAGATGTCAGGACACGGCGGCCGAAGTGGCACGGCAGGAGGCCCGCGGGGACCGCAGCGCGGTGGCGAAAGCGATCGCCGATCGGCCCGACGGCGCGCGGGTTACGGTGAGCAACCACGGTGAAGAGGTGCGGGTGACCGTCCGCCTCGAGGCTCGGCCCTGGGCGGACTGGCTGCCTTCGATAGCGCTGGCTACGAACGCCTCCGTGATTCGAGAGCCGGCATGAACGACGGCAGACAGCGGCGTGGGTTCGAGCGCGGCTCGGGCACGGTACTGGTTGCCGGGGTGACGCTGGTACTGCTCTTGCTGACGGGCCTGCTGGCAGTGGTGATCGGCTATCTGGCTGCACAGAACGACGCCCGCGGCGCCGCTGACCTGGTGGCCCTCTCCGCTGCCGCCGAGAGGGTTCGGGGAACGGACGCCTGTCGAGCGGCCAAGGCGACGGCCAGCGCGAACCGGGTTTCGGTGGTCAGCTGCCGAGTGGTCGGCGACAGCCTCGATTTCGTGGTGTCGGTGACCGTCGCGCGAACTGTTGATTTCGACGTGGCCGTGCTCCCTCGACGGGTCTTGGCATCGGCCAAGGCAGGTCGACTCGGACTCGGGTGAATCGGAGGCGTGTCGGTGATGTCAGCGCAGCAGCAGGCCCAGGAGTTCGGCTGCGGCAGGCTTGTCCAGTGGCTGGTTGCCGTTGCCGCACTTCGGCGAGACCACACAGGCAGGGCAGCCGGTCGCGCAGGGACAGTTCAGCAACCGGTCGAGCGTCGCGGTGAGCCAGGCGTCCATGACCTCGTAGCCGCGCTGTGCGAAGCCTGCGCCCCCGGGGTGTCCGTCGTGGACGAACACGGTCAGTTGGCCGGTGTCGTGGTGCAGTGCGGTGGACAGGCCGCCGATGTCCCAGCGATCGCACGGGGCGAAGGCCGGCAGCAGGCCGATCGCGGCGTGCTCGGCGGCGTGAGCGGCCCCCGGAAGGTCGCGGGCGCAGATGTCGGCCATGGCCTGGGCGGGCACGGTGTACCAGACGGCCTGGGTGCGCAGGCTGCGCTGTGGCAGGTCAAGGGGGTGCGAGTCCCACACCTTTCCGGACGCCTCGTCGCGCCGCAGGAATCCGGTTACCTGACTGGAGAGTTCGACAGCGCCGAAGTGAACCCTCCCCGCACCGAGCGGCCGCTCGGCGAGCACGCTGAGAACGCGGATGTCGCTCTCTCCGAGCGCCTGGGTGAAGTAACCCTCCTGGATGCGTTCGACCAGAGCGGCGTGCCCCTCGGGGTCGTACTCCAGCACCCGCCACTGGTCTGTCTGATGCAGGTAGACCGCCCCGGCATGGACGGTTCGGTCGGCGGCCGCCGGGTCGACCTGTCCGATCACCCGTCCGGTGGCAGCCTCGACCACAGCAACGTTTCCACCACCGATCGAGCGCAGGTCGATGGAATCGCTGGGACGGTCGGCGCGCGTCCAGAACCAACCGCCTGGGCGCTTGCGCAGGTGTCCGGCCGCGGTCAGTCCGTCGAGCAGGGCGGGCAGCGTGTCGCCGAACCAGCACCGGTCAGCCAGGGTCACCGGGAGTTCCGCCGCCGCAGCCGCCACATGCAGCGCGAGCACGTGCGGGTTGTCCGGATGCAGGACGGTGCGCTCGACAGGCGCATCGAAGATCGCATCCGGGTGTTCGCAGAAATAGGCGTCCAGAGGGTCGGGACGCGCGATCAACATGCCGAGGGCATCCCTGCCGGCGCGACCCGCGCGTCCGGCCTGCTGCCACAGGGCTGCCCGGGTGCCAGGGAAGCCGCACGTGAGGACAGCGTCGACGCCGGAGATGTCCACGCCCAGTTCGAGAGCGTTGGTGCAGGCGACGCCGCGGAGGCGTCCGGACTGCAGGCCGGCTTCGAGTTCGCGGCGATCATCGGCGAGGTAACCGCCGCGGTAGGGCTGGATGCCGTCCGCATCGCCCGCCTTGCGCTGGGCGCGCAGCGCCACCAGTTCCGCCTGCACCCGAGAGGTGGTGAAGGCCAGCGTCTGTCGGCCTTCACCTACCAGTCGGGCGAGCAGGTCGGCGGTCTCGTGGTGCGGGTCCCCTTCCGGCTGCCAGATCAGGTAGTCGAGCGCGGCCCGCCGGGAGGTGTCGGTGGCCACCTCGATCACATCGTTCACCCCGGCCAGGCGGGCGAGCAGGTCGCCGGCGTCGGCCACGGTCGCGGAGGCTGAGATGAACACCGGGTCGGCGCCGTATTGATGGGCCAAGCGGCGAAGCCGACGCAACACCGCGGAGACGTGCGCACCGAAGACGCCCCGATAGCGGTGGGCTTCGTCGACCACGACGTAGCGCAGGCTCGACAGCAGCCGCGTCCACTGCTGGTGGCGAGGCAGTACCGAGCGGTGCAGCATGTCCGGGTTGGTGAGCAGGTAACGCCCGAAGTCGCGCGCGTAGCGGCGTTCCTCCGTGCTCGAATCACCGTCGAGGGTTGCCGTGCGCCAACCGGGGATCGCCAGCGAGCGACACACCCGCGACTGGTCGTGGGCCAGGGCTTTCGTGGGGGCGAGGTAGAGGGCACTGTGCTGGCGACCGAGGTCGAGCGGGCCGGGGTCGATCTCGACGCCGACCGTTCCGTCCGCGGACGCGGCCAGCACGGGCAGCAGGTAGCCGAGGGTCTTGCCCGAGGCGGTCCCAGTGGCCAGCGCAACGTGGCTACCGCGGAATGCTGCCTCGGCGGCGATGGCCTGGTGCTCCCATAGCTTGGTGATGCCGTTGACCGTGAGTGCGTGCCGCAGCCGCTCGCTCACCCAGGTCGGGAACTCGGCCGTTCTTCCTTCGTCAGCCGGGCGGTGATGGTGGTGGCGCACCCTCGGATCGCTCGCCAGCCAGTCAGGTACCGCCACCCCGCAAGCCTGCCACGCGAGAACCGGAACGCCTGCCAATCAGGCTGGCGATGCAATGGCGGTGGTCAGTCCGCGGTCCGGGTCGTCCTCAGCTCGGTGGTGACGGCGAGCCCGAGGTCGGCCAGGTCGGCGAAGTAGGTCTCGGCGGGCACGACGTGGGCCTGCAACCAGAGGCCGGGAAGGCGGACGCTGCCGTCCAGCAGTCGACGAAGGCAGGCGACCACGGGCGCGGCCGTCATGAAGTAGCCGTCGTCTCCGGCCACCTCGATGCTCGCGGTGGCCGGGGAGCCGTCGAGCAACCCGGTCGCGTCCAGGCGAAGCACCATCCGGTGCGGCGGTGGGTAGCTCGCCAGGCGGCGGAACGACCACCGGGTGAATCGGGCAGCCAGCGGGTGCAGCGCGGGCACCTTGAGCATGGCCATCAGGATCGGCAATGCCACGTAGTCCATAGCGGGGCTGAACCCGGCGATGTAGAACCCGCTGCGATTCAGCGTGGGGTACAGCTTCGGCAACAGGTCCATCTCGGCGAGCGGCATCGGCACGCACGTCTTCGCCCCGATCGGTGGCCCGAAATCGACCTTGGGGCATTCCGACATCTTCAGCTTGCGGTTGGCGCCGTCGATCCAGGTCACCAGGTCGAAGTGGTCGAACTCGTGCAGCATCTCGGCCACGGTCGAGTCGGCCAGCGTCTCGGCGCGCCAGTCCAGCCGCATGCCGCCGTACACGTCCGCGGTCTCGAGATCGTCCAGCCGTCCGCCCGCCCAGCGCACCATCGCCGCCGGCAGTCCCGGATGGAACCCACCGTCGGTCACGAAACAGCATCCGTTCGCTCGGAGCTCGGGCTCCAGCGCACGCAACGCGGCCAGTTTCGCCGGTGAAGAGAGCAGCGTGTCCATCCAGTCGGCCCCGGCTTCCGCCACCATGCGCGCCAGTGCACCGATCCGCTCCGGCACGCTGGCGGTCACCACCACCAGCGTCGCCCCGGCGACCAGGCGGCGGACCTCCTCGTCCACGGTGGCGTCCACCTGCTCGATCAGCACGGCGGCGGGCCCGCTCACCACGGCCGCGGTCGCTGCCAGCCGCCCAGGGTCGCGTCCGGCGAGCACGAGCTGGTCGCCAGCTCCCAGGCTCGGCGAAAGCAGGCGGGCGATCTCGCGTCCGGCGTTACCGGACGCCCCGAGCAGCACGATCCGCATGATGTCCTCCGAGCGTGCGTGACCTCTCCACTGTCCCAGCTTCCCCGCCGCGCCACAGACGTTCTGTGAGAACCGACCGCCGCGCCCCTGGCAAGCTGGGCCCGTGCTCACCGATCCCGACATCGCCCGACTGCGCTCCGACCTTCTCGCCGCCGACTACACCCTGGATGGCCTGACCGAGCGTCTCGGCGCCATCGCTCTTGCGGCACTGGCGCGCAACTCCTCGATCGCGGCCAGTCGCGTGCTCGGCGACGCCACCGACCCCCAAGCCGACGCGATCCGCGTCTGGCTGCTGCAGCAGCCCGTTCCCGCCTCCCGGCTCGAGCGCTGGGCGAGCCTCCCCGCACTGCGGGCCGCCGGCCTGCTCACCGGGGACGCCGAGTTGCACGCCACCATCGAGCTCAAGCCCCACGGTTCCGATCGTCGCGAGGGCTGGATCTGCTCCGACCAGACCCCGCTCGACGGCCAGGTGCCCCAGCCGCTGCCAGATTTCGTCCTCGGCGCCTCACCCGCGTCCACGACCCTCACCCAGCTGGTGCCGCCCGGACACTACCAACGGGTTCTCGACCTGGGCACTGGCTGCGGCATCCAGGCGCTGCACCTTGAAGCGGACGAAATCGTCGCCACCGACCTGAACCCACGCGCGCTGGACCTCGCGCGGATCGGCCTGGGGCTCTCCGGACGGACGGCCGACCTTCGCTTCGGCTCGCTCTACGAACCGGTGGCGGGCGAGCGGTTCGACCTGATCGTCACCAACCCGCCCTACGTGCTCAGCCCGCCGTCGGCGTCCCGGCTGGTCTATCGCGAAGGCGGATTCACCGGCGACGAACTGATGCGGACGGTGGTGTCCCAGGCGGGGGACCACCTGACCGACGGCGGCCTGCTCGTCGTACTCGGCAACTGGGCGGTGACCGACCCGGAACGTTGGGCCGATCGCGTCGCGGAGTGGATCGAGCCGGGCGGCTGCGACGCGCTCGTGCTGCAGCGCGAGCTGCTCGACCCCTACGAGTACGTGGAGATCTGGCTCGCCGATGCCGGCCTGGTCGGCACGCCCGAGTACTCGCGGCGCTACGCCGAGTGGCTCGACTATTTCGCGTCCTGCGGAATAGTCGGCGTCGGCATGGGCTGGATCGCGCTTCGCCGCAGCGGCCGCGCGCAGCCGCTGGTGCGGATCGAGGAGTGGCCGCACGCCGTCCATCAGCCGGTGGGTAGGGCCTTCGGCGACTTCTTCACCGCGATCGCTCCAGCCGAACTTGCGGACGCGGACTTCCTCGCCACTCATCTTCGCGTCCACCCCGACGTCGTGCAGGAGACCATCGGGACGCCCGGTGCCGCCGATCCGCAGCACATCGTCCTGCGTCAGCAATTCGGTTTCGGCAGGGCGGTGGAGGCGGGGACGGCGCTCGCAGCGATAGTCGGCGCCTGCGACGGCGACCTTCCGGTGGGCGTCCTGATCGCAGCCGTCGCCAGCCTTCTGGACGCCGACGCCGACCACCTGCGAACCGACGTACTCCACCAACTGCGCCGCCTGGTCGCCGACGGCTTTCTACTCACCGACACCACCGACACCACCGAGTTGTCAGCCGGGGGTTCACAGGTTCTCACAGGGTTCGTACAGCCTGCCCATTGAGTGACCGCGTTCACTGGAGACCAGAAAGAGAACGGAGTCCACGACGATGGCAGAGCTTGACGACACCCGCGAGTCGGGCGTCCACCCCTCCCCGGACGGCACCGAGCCCACCCAGGTGCTGCCCACCACCGAGCCCACGCAGGCATTCCCCCAGTCACCTTGGGCACGGCCGGCCGACGTCGGCGGCAACTGGGCGGCGCCGGACGCCACCACTCGCTTCGACGCCACCACGCACATTCCGACCCAGCCGGTCGCCACCGGTTGGCAGTCGGCCGGGCAGCAGCCCTACTTCCGTCCCGGCAGCGGGCAGCCGACCTCCGCGCAGCCCGTTCCTGCGCCGACCTCGGGCCAGCCGACAGGCCAGCCGCCCTACGTTCAGCAGCCCTACGGCCAGACCCCGAACCAGGGCTACTACCAGCAGGGTTACTACGGTCAGCACAACCAGCAGGGCTACCCACAGCAGTACGCGCCCCAGCAGTACGCGCAGCAGCCCAACCAGCAGTACGCCCAGCAGCCC
>Ga0209477_1000862_pt1 | contig 18838 bp, 13 predicted proteins | sample KloWWTupernatant_FD_187180 | JGI IMG/M metagenome (GOLD analysis project Ga0209477, IMG submission 187180) | Active sludge microbial communities from Klosterneuburg, Austria, studying microevolution and ecology of nitrifiers - Klosterneuburg... | ecosystem: Engineered > WWTP > Aerobic digester >... | reverse complement strand
GCTGGTAGCCATCGGCGATCGCGCGCTCGTTCGGTGGATCGAGGAACGGAAAGGACTCGATCGGGCCGAGGCCGAGGCTGGCCAGGCGCAGGATCACGCCCGCGAGCGAGGAGCGCAGCAGTTCCGGATCGGTGTAGCGCGGGCGCGCGAGGAAGTCCGCCTCGTCGTAGAGGCGCCAGCAGGTCCCGGGGCCGACGCGACCGCAACGTCCCTTGCGCTGGTCGGCGCTGGCCTGCGAGATCTTCTCCACGTGCAGGCGCTGGACCTTGTTGCGGTGCGAGAAGCGGTTGACCCGCGCGAGGCCGGGATCGACCACGTGGCGGATGCGCGGCACCGTCAACGAGGTCTCCGCCACGTTGGTCGCCAGCACCAGGCGCCGCTTCGGCCCGGGATTGAACACCCGGTCCTGGTCGCGCGCCGACAGCCGCGCATACAACGGCAGCACCTCGGTCTCGCGGTAGCGCCGCCGCTCCAGCGCCAGGTGCACGTCGCGGATCTCGCGCTCGCCCGGCAGGAATACCAGCACGTCGCCGAGCGGGTCGACGCGCGTGATCGCGTCGACCGCCTCGACCACCCCGGACCAGGGGTCGGAAAAGGGGTCAGGTTCATTTTCCCGCCGGCTCGTTGCCGACCGCCGCTGACCCGGGGGGGAAGATGAACCTGGCCCCGGTTTCGACGCCGCGTCCTGCGCCACCGCCTCGTGCCAGCGCACCTCGACCGGAAAGCTCCGCCCCTCGACGCTGACGACCGGTGCGCCGCCGAAGTGCGCCGCGAAGCGCTCCGTGTCGATGGTCGCGCTGGTGACGATCACGCGCAGGTCCGGACGGCGGTCGAGCAGGCGCTTGAGATACCCGAGCAGGAAGTCGATGTTGAGGCTGCGCTCGTGCGCCTCGTCGATGATCAGGGTGTCGTAGGCAGCGAGTTGCGGGTCGGACTGGGTTTCCGCCAGCAGGATGCCGTCGGTCATGAACTTGACCAGCGCGCGCTCGCCGACCTGCTCGGTGAAGCGGACCTGGAAGCCGACCAGCTCCCCGACCTGGGTCCGCAACTCCTGCGCCACGCGCCGCGCCACCGAGCGTGCGGCGATGCGTCGCGGCTGCGTGCAACCGATCAGGCCGCCGATGCCGCGACCGGCGGCGAGGCACAGTTTCGGCAGCTGCGTGGTCTTGCCCGAACCGGTCTCGCCGGCAACCACCAGCACGGGATGGCGGCGGATCAGTTCGACGATGCGTTCGGCCTCGCCGCTGATCGGCAACGAGGCGTCGAGCGTGATCGCCGGCACCGAGGCCGCGCGCGCCGCGCGCCGCGCGATCGACGCGGCGATCGCGGCCTCCAGCGCCACCCGGCGCGGGTCGTCGGCCGCCGCCCGTTCGGCGTCCAGCCGTTGCCGGCGCGCGCGCAGGCGGCCGAAATCGGCGCCCATCACCTCATCGGGCCGCAGCGGAAACGGGGTCGGGTTCATCGTCGTCGCCGCGCGTCGCGGCCTGGCGGCGGGGTTGGAAACCATGGTTCCGACCCCATTCCTGCGCTAGCTTAACCGCATCGGCCACGCGACGAGGAGCCTGCCATGGGCGAGATCAACATCGGCATCCCGAAGAAGTCACGCAAGCAGATCGCCGACGGGCTTTCGCACCTGCTCGCCGACACCTACACGCTGTACCTCAAGACCCACAACTTCCACTGGAACGTGACCGGGTCCATGTTCAATACGCTGCACCTCATGTTCGAGACCCAGTACAACGAGCTCGCGCTGGCGGTCGACCAGATCGCCGAGCGCATCCGCGCGCTCGACTTCCCGGCGCCGGGCTCCTACTCGCAGTACGCCAAGCTGTCCTCGATCAGGGAGGAAACCGGGGTGCCGGGCTGGAAGGACATGATCAAGCAGCTGGTCGAGGGCCAGGAGGCGGTGACGCGCACCGCGCGCGGCCTCTTCCCGCTGGTCGACGCGAGCCACGACGAGCCGACCGCGGACCTGCTGACCCAGCGCATGCAGGTCCACGAGAAGAACGCCTGGATGCTGCGCTCGCTGCTCGACTGAGCACCGCCGCCGCGCGCTGCGGCGGCTTCACTCGAAGCCGTTGCCGAACGGCGCCACGCGCACGGTGTCCTGCGCGCGCACGACCTGCAACGAGCGGTCGACCGGGTCGTTGTAGGACGCGGTCGCGGTCAGCGTGACCGGCACGCCCTCGTACTGCGTGACCGGCGCGCCCAAGGTGAAGGACAACGATCCGCCCGGCGGCATGCCGATGTCGCGGCTCAGGTGGCTGGTGGTGCCGGGCGCCGGCAACAGCGGGCAGGTCGCCGGGGCGGTCGCCGTGCATTGCCACGTGACGTTGCCGATGCCGAAGGGCACGCCGAGGTTCAAGCGGTTGGCGCCTGCCTGGCCCGGGATCGCGAGCCGCGCGATGTCGACCCGCCACCAGGTCCGCACCTGGTCGAGCCAGAGGAAGTTCGGCGCCGCCAGGCCGGTGATCTGGATCGAAACCAGCGGCGCGTCGGGGCTCAGCTGCTCGCGCGCCACCCGGGTGACGGCGTTGTTGGCCGGATCGACGTCGCCAGGCGGCACGGCTACCTGCGCGCTGATCGCCAGCGCGGAATCCTCCAGCACCTGGCAGCGGGCCTGGTACTCGATGCCCGAACTGCCGGGCAAGGTCACCAGGTCGACCAGCGGCCCTTCCTCGGGCAGCCGCGCGGTATTGCTCGCGCCACCGCTGCGTTCGTGCACCGCCCACTGGCACGCCAGCCCGGCGGGCTCGATCGTCGCGAGCGGTAGCGCCGGCGCATCGACGTCGCCGTCGTTGGACACCAGCAGGCGCAGCTCGACGGTCTGGCCGACCATTGAATACGGCGTCAGCGCGTACGCGCGCAAGGCCACGTCGGTGCCGCTGACCGACACGATCACGCGCCGGTTGAACACCGCGCCGGATTGCCCCAGTGCGGCTGCCTGGTCGGTGCGCACGCCGAAGCTGGCGTCGAAACTGCCCACGCGCGCCGGCGCCAGTCCGACATCGAAGGACAGGCTCGCGCCCTCGTCGAGCACCGGCTGCGATGCCAACGCGGCAGTGCTGAACTCCGGCGTGCCAGCCAGCCCGAGCAGGGTCAGCCGCGTGAGCGGGTTGCCGCTGCCGATCGTGTTGGCCGCGTTGCGCACCCGCACCGGGATCAGCGCGCTTGCGCCGGGCGCCAGCCCCGGCAGGCGCAGGATCGATGCGGGCAACTCGTACTCGAACTGCGGCCCGACGGTCCCCACCGCGCCGCCGCCGGTATCGCGGCAGGCGATCGAGGCGCCGAAGGACTGGCTGCCGGCCGGGCACGGCACCGGTGCGGTCGCCGCCGTCACCGCGACGTAGAACCCGATTGGCGCAGCGACCTGTGCGTTGGCACCGGCGCTGCCGACGAAGTAACCGGCCGCCGCGGCGACTTGCGCGGTGGATCCGGTGGTGGCGACGTAATAGCCGGGATCGGCCACTGCGCACGCGGTGGCTCCGGTCGCCGCGCTGTAGCGGCCGGGCGAACACGGCACCGCCGCGGTCGCCGCGCTACCGGCCGCGAACCAGCCCGCGGGCGCCGGCGTGCACGCGCTCGCCGCGCTGCCACCGCTGTAGGTGCCCGCGAGGCAGGCCACGCTGGCGGTGGCGCCGGTGATGCCCACGTAGTAGCCCGCCGCCGCAGGCGTCGCCACGCCGGCACCCGTGACGCCGACGTAATGGCCCAGCGGCGCCGGAAGCGGCGCGGTGGCGCCGGGTCCCGGTGCGTAGTAGCCGATCGCCGCGATGTCGCACACGGTGGCGCCGGCGACGCCGGTGTAGCGGCCCGGCGCGCACGGCGTGGCCGCGGTCGCCGCGGAGGTGTTGACGAAGGATCCCGCGGGTGCGGGCGTGCAGGCGCTGGCACCGGTGTTTCCCGAGTAGGTTCCGATCGTGCACGCGCTGCTGGCGGTCGCTGCGGTAACGCCGACGTAGCGGCCCGAGGGCGCCGGGGTGGGCTGGTTGGCACCGGACGCGGCGACGAATTGGCCGAGCGGCGACGGCAATTGCGCGGTCGCGCCCGGTCCCGGCGCGTAGTAGCCGGGGATCGCGACCTGGCATGCCGTGGCGCCTTCCACGGCCGTGTAGCGCCCGCCGGCACAAGGCGTCGGTCCGGTCGCGCCGATCGCGTCGATGAAGGAGCCGGCCGGCGCCGGCGTGCAGGCCGAGGCGCCGGTGGTGCTGGTATAGCTGCCGGCGATGCAGGCCGTGGGCGTGGTCGCGGCGACGCTGGCGACGTACGAGCCCGGCGGCGCCGGCGTGCACGCGCTCTGCGCGGTGCTGGCCGAGAATGCGCCGATCGCGCACGCGGTGCTGGTCGCGGCCGCGGTCACGCCGACGTAGTAGCCCGGCAGCGCCGCGATCGCCGTGGTCGCGCCGGTGGTCGCCACGTAATATCCCAGCGGCGCCGGGATCTGCGCCACCGCGCCATTGCCGAACGCGTAGTAGCCGACCTGCGCGATCGAGCACACCGTCGCGCCCGGGCTCGAGGTGTAGCGCCCCGGCGTGCACAGGTTCGAGGTCGTCGCCGCCACCGTGTCCACGTACGAGCCCGGCGGCGCCGGCGTGCACGCGCTCTGCGCGGTGCTGGGCGAGAATCCGCCGACCGCGCAGGCGGTGCTGGTCGCGGCCGCGGTCACCCCGACGTAGTAGCCCGGCAGCGCGGCGATCGCCGTGGTCGCGCCGGTGGTCGCCACGTAGTAGCCCAGCGGCGCCGGGATCTGCGCGACCGCGCCATTGCCGAACGCGTAGTAGCCGATCTGCGCGATCGAGCACACCGTCGCCCCGGGCGTCGAGGTGTAGCGCCCCGGCGTGCACAGGTTCGAGGTCGTGGCCGCCACCGTGTCCACGTACGAGCCCGGCGGCGCCGGCGTGCACGCGCTCTGCGCGGTGCTGGCCGAGAAGCCGCCGATTGCGCACGCGGTGCTGGTCGCGGCCGCCGTCACCCCGACGTAGTAGCCCGGCAGCGCCGCGATCGCCGTGGTCGCGCCCGTGGTCGCCACGTAGTAGCCCAGCGGCGCCGGGATCTGCGCCACCGCGCCAATGCCGGCCGCGTAGTAGCCGATCTGCGCCACCAGGCAGGTCGTGGCGCCGGTCGCGGTCTGGTACCGCCCTGGCGTGCACGCGACCGGCGTGGTCGCGGCGATGGTGTTCACGTACGAGCCGGCAGGCGCGGGCGTGCAGGCGATGGCGCCGGTCGACGAGGCGTAGGTGCCGATCCCGCACGGATTGCTCGCGGTGGCGCCGGTGACGCCCACGTATTGGCCCGGCGATGCCGGGATCGGCGCACTGGCGCCGACGCTGGCGACGTAGAAGCCCAGCGGCGCCGGGGTCTGGCCGGTCGCGGCCGGTCCGGCGGCGAAGTAGCCGATCTGGGCGATGGCACAGACCGTTGCTGCGGTGGTCGATGCGTAGCGTCCGGGCAGGCATGGCACCGGCGCGGTCGCGGCGGTGACGTCGACGTAGTGCCCCAGCAGCGAGGGCGACTGCGCCGTCGCGCCGGTGATGCCGACGTAATAGCCGATGCTGGCCGGGACCTGCGCGGTCGCGCCGAAGCCGGCGACGTAGTGGCCGAGGCTGGCCGCGGTGCAGGTGCCGCCGTTGTCCCAGTAGCCCGGCACGCAATCGGTGCCCGCGACGACCGGCGCCGAGAATACCGACAGCACCGCGAGCGCCAGCGGATGGCGCGCGCGCCTGGCCAAGCCTCCCGCCGGCATGGTTTTCCCCTGTATGCCGTTGCACACTGCGTGTATCCACCGCGCCGTCGACCCGCATGCCAACCGAATCGCCGAACACGGTGCCTGCGGACCTGATCATAGCAGCGGTCGCCGCGCACCGGTCCGGCGACGCGGGACTGGCCGAAAGGCTTTACCGCGAGCGGCTGGCGGATGCCCCCGGCGACCCGGTGGCGCGCTTCAACCTGGGCACCCTGCTGCTGGGGCGAGGCGAAGTCGCCGAAGCCGCGGTCCTGATCGCGCGCGCGCTGGGCGAGGCGCCGCGGCACCCGCTGCGTGCCGAGACCGTGCGCGCGCTGGCGCTCGCCTTGTTCCGGGCCGGCCATTGGGAGATCGCGCGCCCCTGGCTCGAGGAGGCGCGACTGGGCGCGCCGCTGGATGCGGAACTCGACCTGGCCTGGTCGCGGGCCCGCGCGCCGCCCTGGCTGGAGCCCGAGGTCCACGACCCGCAGCTGGGCGAAACGCTGCGCCGCGGCGCGCCGCGGGAGGCCGGGACCTATGTCTACACCATCGACATCGTCGGCACCTGCAACCTGCGCTGCCCCACCTGCCCGGTCGGCAACCTGGCCGACAGCGCGCGGCCGCGCGGCTTCATGGACTACGCCCTGTTCGAACGCATCGTGGACAAGCTCGCGCGCGAGAGCCCGGCGGCAACGCCCGAAGTGTGGCTGTTCAACTGGGGCGAGCCGCTGCTGCATCCCGAGGCGCCGCGCTTCCTGCGCCTGCTGCGGGAACGCGGCCTGCCCGCGCACCTGTCGACCAACCTCAACGTCCGCCATGGACTCGATGAGGTCGTGGCCGCGGATCCGGCATCGCTCAAGGTCTCGATCTCGGGCTACTCCGCCGCGACCTACGCCGATACCCACCGCCGCGGCGACCTCGAACTGGTGGTCGCGAACCTGCGCGCGCTGCGCACGGCGCTCGACCGCCACCGCGTCGCGACCCGGATCTGGGTCGGGCAGCACGTCTATCGCGGCAACCAGCACGAGGTCGAACCCCTGGGCGCGCTGTGCCGCGAGCTCGGATTCGAGCACCACCCGATCGCCGCGTTCTACCAGCCGCTCGAGAAGCTGATCCGGATCGCGCAAGGCGAGGACCTGCGCGAGCCCGTGCTGGACCAGCTGCTGGAGCACCCGGCCTCCTACCTGCGCCGCTTCGCCGCGACCCGCGATCGCGGCTACGACTGTGAGCTGCGCGCCAACCAGACCGTGATCAACCACGACGGCACGGTGGCCCTGTGCTGCTCGGTCTACGAGCCGGAGAACCAGCTCGGGCTCGCCTTCGTGGACGCGCCGCGGGCGTTGATCGAGCAGCGCAAGTACGCGCATCCCACCTGCGCGAGCTGCCAGCGCCTGGGGTTGGCCTACGCGCCGCTGCTGCTGGTGGCGCCGGCCGACAGCGCCGCATAGAGCGACTCCAGCGTCCGCGCCAGCGAGTCCGGGTCGCCGAGCTGGCTCGCGGCGACCCGCTCGCGCAGCCCGGCGCGCAGTTGCGCCAGCGCCGCGCGGTCGGCCGCGAGGGCGACGGCGATGGCGACGTACTCGCGCTGGGTGCGCGCGACCAGGCGCTGCAAGCCGATCGCGCCCAGCATCGCCGCGGTCTGGCGCGAAACCGGTCGTTCCTGCGCCAGGGTCACCACCGGCACGCCCTGGGTCAGCGCCTCGAGGCTGGTCATGCCGCCCGGGAACGGGAAGGGATCGAGCGCGATATCGACCTCGCCATAGCGTGCGAGCAGGGTCGGATGGTCGCTCGCGCCGAGCAGGAACAGGCGCGCGGGATCGACGCCGAGCCGCGCCATCCGCACCGCCAGGGTCTGCCGCAGCGCCTCATCCGCCAGCGTCTTCCACTGCAGCATGAGCCGCGATCCAGGCACCGCCTGCAGCAAGCCGGCCCAGCAGGCCAGCACCTCGGGGTTGAGCTTGGCGGTGTTGTTGAAGCTGCCGAAGGTGACCGCGCCGTTGCGCAGGGCGGGCAGGCTCGCGATCGCCGGCGCGTAGGGCACGGGCCGGTAGCGGAACTGGGTGCCGGCGATCGCGAGCGCCGGCTCGGGCAGGAAGGCGCCGGCTGCCGCCCCGAGCTGGTCGCGGCCCAGGACCAGGCCATCGATGCCGGGCACGCCCACGCCCGCGAACCAGCCCAGGAAGACGCAGTGGCGCCGCGCCGGCAGCCGCGCCAGCACGCCCAGGCGGTTGTGCGCGGTATGTCCGCCGAGGTCGACCAGCACGTCGATCGCGTCTTCGCGGATGCGCGCCGCGAGCGCGGCGTCATCCGTCATGGCCGCCTCGTGCCAGTCCGGGAGGCGGCCGCGCAGTTCCGCGGTCAACCAGTCCGGGCGCGGCGTGGCGGCATAGATGCGGACCGCGGCGCGGGCCGGATCGTGCGCCGGCAGGACATCGCGCAGCAGGAAGCCGACCGGGTGCGCGCGCAGGTCGGGGGACAGGTAGCCGATACGCAGCGGCCCCGGCGCGCGTGCGCCGGGCGCCGGCAGCGGCGCGATGCCCGCGTGGCCGAGGGTCGCGCCGAATCCGGCCGCGATCGCGCGCAGTTCGGCGCTGGCCAGGCCCTCGTGGTACTGCGCGATCAACTGCCGGTTGCTGGCGAGGTCGAGGCGCTGCGGCGCCAGCGCGCAGGCGCGCGCGATGGCATCGTTGGCCGCCGCGTTCTGCGCCTGGTCGCTCAGCGCGAGCGCGAGGTTGCACCAGGCCTCCGGGCTCCCGGGCTCGCGCCGCGTCGCCTCGAGCAGCGCGCCGGTGGCGAGCGCGACCTCGCCCAGTTCGCGCGCGGCGGCGCCGATCGAAACCAGCGCGGTGGCCGACGCCGTGTCGCAGGCCTCGGCGCGGCGCGCGTCGGCGAGCGCGGCACGGGCGTCGCCGGCCACCAGCAGCGCGGCCGAGCGGTTGATCCAGGCGCCCGCCATCGCCGGCGCCAGCGCGCAGGCGCGTTCGGCCGCGTCCAGCGCAGTGGCGGGATCGCCGCCGCGCAGCGCGACGTAGGACAGGTTGCTCCACGCCAGCGCGTTGCCGGGCTCCCGTGCCAGCGCGGACTCGAGTTCGCGGCGGACGCGGTCCAGCTCGCTCATGCCGGGAGCCTCCCCGCAGTCGGTCGGTGCCGCGCGCGCTCGATGTCGGAGATCCGGTCTGGCATCGCGGCGCATTGTGCGTCGCCGGGCGCGGCGGGTCACGCGCGCCGACCGGGATCGGCGCGACCCGGCCGCATCGCGGCCCGTGGCCGCGGTCGAATCGGCGCCTGCCGTCCACTACGCTACGCCCTCGATGCATGGAACCCTCGCCTTCCTGCTCGGCCTGGCCCTGGCCGTGCTGCCGATTTCCGCACGGGCCTGGGGCAGCACCGGCCATGAGATCGTGGCCGCGATCGCCGCGGCGCGGCTGACACCGGCCGCGCGCACCGAGGTCGAGCGCCTGCTTGGCGACCGCGCCGGGAACGCGCTGCGCGAGGCGGCGAACTGGGCCGACCAGTCGCGCGCCGCGTCGCGCGGCCGCGGCGCGCGGCTGCACTACGTCAACTTCCCGCGCGGCGAGTGCCGTTACGTGGCGGCGCGCGATTGCCGCGGCGGGCGCTGCGTGGTCGCGGCACTGGCGCGCCACGCGCGCACGCTGGCGCAGGACGGCGAGCGCCAGTCCCGCGCCGAGGCGTTGCGGTGGGTGGTCCACCTGGTCGGCGACGTGCACCAGCCGCTGCATGCGGCCTGGGCCGACGATCGCGGCGGCAACGACGTGCAGCTGCGCTACCAGGGGCGCGGCACCAACCTGCACGCGCTGCTCGATACCGGCCTGCTGCGCGCCAGCGGACTCGACGCGCCGGCGCACACGCGCGTGCTCGAACGCGAACAGGCGGCGCCACCGGTCGCGGTGTCGCGCTGGGACGGCGGTGCGCCGGTGCGCTGGGCCGAGGAGTCCTGCGCCTTGGCGGACCGCGTCTACCCGGAAGGCCGCCGCGTGGAGCCCGCCTTCGCGGCACGGACCCGCGCATTGCTCGAGCAGCGCCTGTTTCTCGCCGGGCTGCGCCTGGCCAGCACGCTCAACCACGCGCTCGATCCGACCCTGCGCCAGGCCCCGCGCTGACGGCGCGGGCCGCGACCTTGGGCCGCCCGCGCCCGATCGGCGCGAGGGCGGGGATCGGGCGTAAAATGGCCAGAGCAACGCCCGGACCCTGCCCGCCCCATGCTCGAACTGGTGATCGAACACACGCGCGGGCCCCTGAGCGGGCGCAGCACGCGATTTCCGGCCGACAAGTTGCGCATCACCGTCGGCCGCGACCCGCGCTGCGACATCGCCTACCCCGAAGCCGCGACCGCGGTCGGCACCGAACACCTGGACCTGCTGCGCGACGCCGGCCACTACGAGGTGCGGGTCAATTCCGCCGACCTGGTGCTGGTCAACGGGCAACGCGCCAGCGACGGCTGGGAACTGGCCGAGGGTGACGAGCTGGTGCTCGGCAGCGAGCGCGGGCCGGCCCTGCGCGTGCATTACGAGAACCGCGCGGAGCGCGGCCTGGCTGGCGCCGCGCCGCCGCGCCTGGCCGACGACGCGCGGCGCATGCAGAGCCTGCACCGCCGCCAGCAGCTGCTGGTCGGCGCCCTGCTGGGCATCGGCGCGCTCGCCGGCTGGGGCTTCGTCCGTGCCTGGCATGCCGAGGCCGAGCTGCGCCGCCAGGTCGTGCAGGCGCAGTCGTCGGCGGATTCCGCCGCCACGGCCAATCCGGCCAGCGCATCCTTCGCCGGCGCCATCGCCGGCGCGGTGCCGTCGGTGTACCTGGTGCTGTCCAAGAAGGAGGACGTGGGCGAAACCCCGCTGGGCACCGCCTGGGTGGTGGCGCCGGGCGCGCTCGCCACCAACGCCCACGTCGCCGAGCTGTTCGAGGAACTGGCCGCGGGCGACGACGCCGAGCGCCGCCTGGTCGTGCGCTCCGCGCGCGATCCCCACGACGAGTTCGACGTGGTCGCGGTGGAACTGCACCCGGCCTACCGGCCATTCGGCGAAGTGTGGGAGGACTACGCGCCGACGCTGATCGACGATCGCGGCCAGCTCAAGCAGATGGACCTGATTCCGGGCTACGACGTCGCCCTGATGCGGGTCGATGACGGTGTCGACCTCGGGCCGGCGCTGCCGCGCGCCGAGCCGGCGGTGCTGGATGCGCTCGGCCCGGGCGACCCGATCGCCTACGTCGGCTTCCCGACCGAGAACCTGGTCGACTGGGATTACACGCGGCCCAACCCCACCAGCCAGGTCGCCAACGTGGTGGCGCTGGCGACCTTCACCCGGACCAAGCCGGTCGGCGAGCCGGGCTACCTGCTGGAGCACTCGCTGCCGGTGACCGGCGGCGCCAGCGGCAGCCCGATCTTCGATGCGCGCGGCCGCGTGGTGGCGATCCTCTCGGCGCAGAACGCGGTCGACGTGCCCTTCGCCGGGCGCGCGCCCAGCGCCGCGCTGGTCAACTACGCGCAGCGCGTCGACGTGCTCGATGCCCTGCTCGATGGCAGTGCGGTGCCGCTGGAGCAGCTGCGCGCGAACTGGAAGCGCGACCTCGCGCGCTACTCCAGCCGCTCCAAGGTCACGGCGCGGATCGTGCGCGGCAACGTCTCGCAGTGGCAGGGCGAGTACGGCAGCGGCGATCCCAGCCGGCTGATCGCGACCCGCGACGCGATCGGCGCCGAGGACCGCACCGAGGACGTGCCCGGCAAGCGCTATACCGTCGCCGGCGAACCCGGGCACTACCTCGCGGTGGCGGTTAGCGAGGCCGGGCGCGACATCGACGCCTCGGTGCTGGCCTTCGACGGCGCGGACGCGATCGAGATCGGCAAGGACGACCGCACCGACCACTACCCGATGGTGGCCTTCGACCTCGAGCAGTCGCGCACGCTCGCGATCGACGTGTTCGATGCCGGGTTCGAGCCCACGCCGCGGCGTCCCACCTCCGAGTACGACCTCACGCTCTACTACATGCCGCCTGCGACCAAGGAATGAGGCCGGCGCTGCAATTGCGGGAGTATCATCGCGACGGCGCACCCCCTGGCACCGCGCCGCGCGGGGAGCATTGACGCAGGTCAAGCCGGTCCGCGGGGCCGACTGGCAAACTTCGCCCGCGGACGCAGCGGGCGACCGGAGGATCCATGGCCGAGGCAGCGAGCTACTACAACGACAAGGTCGTGCGGCAATTCGCCGTTATGACCGTGGTCTGGGGCATCGTGGGCATGCTGGTGGGGGTGATCATCGCCGCCCAGCTGTACTGGCCCGCGCTGGGCTTCGACCTGCCCTGGCTGAGCTACGGCCGCCTGCGTCCGCTGCACACCAACGCGGTGATCTTCGCCTTCGGCGGCAGCGGCCTGTTCGCCACCAGCTACTACATCGTGCAGCGCACCTGCCATGCCGGGCTGTTCCTGCCGAAGCTGGCGGCGTTCACGTTCTGGGGCTGGCAGGCGGTGATCGTGCTGGCCGCGATCACGCTGCCGCTGGGCATCACCCAGGGCAAGGAATATGCCGAGCTGGAATGGCCGATCGACCTCCTGATCACGCTGGTCTGGGTCGCCTACGCCGTGGTGTTCTTCGGCACGGTGGCCAAGCGCCAGGTCAAGCACATCTACGTGGCCAACTGGTTCTTCGCCGCGTACATCATCACCATCGCGCTGCTCCACATCTTCAACAACCTCGCGCTGCCGGTGACGCTGTCGAAGTCGTACCAGGTCTACACCGGTGCGGTCGATGCGATGGTGCAATGGTGGTACGGCCACAACGCGGTCGGCTTCTTCCTGACCACGGCCTTCCTCGGGATGATGTACTACTTCATCCCCAAGCAGGCCGGGCGGCCGGTGTACTCGTACCGGCTCTCGGTGGTGCATTTCTGGGCCCTGATCTCGATCTACATGTGGGCCGGCCCCCACCACCTGCACTACACCGCGCTGCCCGACTGGGCGCAGTCGCTGGGCGTGGTGTTCTCGCTGATCCTGCTCGCGCCGTCCTGGGGCGGAATGATCAACGGCATCATGACCCTGTCGGGCGCGTGGGAAAAGCTGCGCACCGACCCGATCATCAAGTTCCTGATCGTCTCGCTGTCGTTCTACGGCATGAGCACCTTCGAGGGGCCGATGATGTCGATCAAGACGGTCAACTCGCTCAGCCACTACACCGACTGGACCATCGGCCACGTGCACTCGGGGGCGCTGGGCTGGGTGGCCATGATCACGATCGGCTCGCTGTACGCGCTGATGCCGCGCGTGCTCGGCCTCAAGGCGATGTACTCGACGCGGCTGATCGAGACCCACTTCTGGGTCCACACCATCGGCGTGGTGTTCTACATCTCCTCGATGTGGATCGCCGGCGTGATGCAGGGCCTGATGTGGCGCGCGACCAACGACGACGGCACGCTCACGTACACCTTCGTCGAATCGCTGAGCGCGACCTATCCCTACTACCTGGTGCGGCTGCTGGGCGGACTGCTGGTGCTGTCGGGCATGTTCATCATGGCCTGGAACACCGCCCGCACCTTCGGCCTCGCGCGCGGCGAGAACCGGGTCCCCGTGCCGCGTCCGGCGCACGCCTGAGGCATGGACTCCGTGGCCGCCCGCGCGAGCGGGCCGGCCGGTGGAAGCAGCAGCAATCGATGGAGCGGTGACGATGAGCCACGACAAGATCGAGAAGAACATCGGCCTGATGGGCGTGCTGGTCGCCCTGGTGGTCTCGGTGGGCGGGCTGGTGCAGATCGTCCCGCTGATGTTCCAGGCCCAGGTGGTCGAGCCCCTGCCGGGGGTGGTGCCGTACCCGGCGCTGCAACTGGCCGGCCGCGACATCTACGTGCGCGAAGGTTGCTACAACTGCCACTCGCAGATGGTCCGCACGCTGCGCTTCGAGACCGAGCGCTACGGGCACTATTCGCTGGCCGGCGAGTCGGTCTACGACCGCCCGTTCCAGTGGGGCAGCAAGCGCACCGGGCCCGACCTGGCCCGAGTCGGCGGCCGCTACAGCGACGACTGGCATCGCGTGCACCTGATCAACCCGCGCGACCTCGTGCCCGAGTCCAACATGCCCTCGTTCCCGTGGCTGGTGGACGCGCAGGTCGACCCGGCGCTGGTCGAGGCCAAGATCCGCGCGCTGCGCAAGCTCGGCGATCCGTATACCGATGCCGACCTGGCGGGTGCGCGCGACGCGGTCGCCGGCAAGTCGGAACTGGACGCGCTGGTGGCGTACCTGCAGGGACTCGGCCTGCATGCGCCGCGCGGCCAGGCGGGTGGCTGATGGACACCGGCACCCTGGCGGGCATCGCGACCGCGGTCCTGCTGCTGACCTTCCTGGGCGTGGTCGCGTGGGCCTGGAGCGGCCGGCGCAAGCGCGATTTCGACGCAGCGGCGCGCCTGCCGCTGGATGACGGCGAGGGCAAGACCCCATGAGCACCGGCTGGTCGATCTACATCACGGTACTGACCGTCCTCAACATCCTCGGCTGCCTGTGGCTGCTGTGGTGGACCTCGCAGAAGCGCACGGGCGGGCAGCCGGCGAACGAGACCACCGGCCACACCTGGGACGGCGACCTCACCGAGTACAACAAGCCGCTGCCGAAGTGGTGGCTGAACCTGTTCTACCTGACGATCGTCTTCAGCGTGGTCTACCTGGTGCTCTACCCCGGACTGGGCGCCTTCGCCGGCACCCGCAAGTGGACCAGCGCCGACCAGCTGCGGGCCGACATCGAGGCGCACAACGCGCGCCTGGCGCCGGTCTTCGCCCGCTTCGCCAGCCTGCCGATCGACCAGCTGGCGCAGGATCCGGAGGCACTCGCGCTGGGTCGTTCGGTGTTCGCCAACAACTGCGCCACCTGCCACGGCTCGGATGCGCGCGGCGCGCGCGGCTACCCCAACCTGACCGATGGCGACTGGCTGTGGGGCGGCGACGCCGACGCCATCGTGGCCACGATCACCAAGGGCCGCAGCGCCGTGATGCCGGCGCTGGGCGGCGCGCTCGGCGCCGACGGCGTGGCCGCCACCGCCGCCTTCGTGCAGAGCCTTGCGGGCGTCGCCGCCGATCCCGGCCTGGTGCGCGCCGGTGAAATCCACTTCAAGACCCTGTGCGTCGCCTGCCACGGGCCCGACGGCAAGGGCAACCCCTTGCTGGGCGCACCCAACCTCACCGATGGCACCTGGCTGTACGGCGAGGACTTCGCCAGCATCTCGGCCTCCATCGCCAACGGACGCAACGGCCAGATGCCGGCGCAGGAGCCGATCATCGGCATCGACCGCGCGCGGCTGGCCGCGGCCTGGGTGTATTCGCTGCGCGGCACCGGCCAGGCTGCGGACGGGGCGGGCGGCGGCCGCTAGCCGCGCCCGCGCCGCGCACGCCATGGAGCAGCCGCGAACCGACGAGCCGGGCGCAGTCGACGCCGCGCCGGCGTCGATCCAGCGTTGGGGCGCCGTGCTGTGGCCCTCGTTCTTCGCCGCCGGCGTCGCGACCATGGTGTTCTTCGCCGTCGTCGACCCCGAGGACCTGCGCAGCATCACCTGGGCCGACCTGGAACTGAGCCGCGAGGCCGGCTACACCCTCGGCTTCTTCATGTTCTGGGCCTGCACCGCTGCGTCGAGCCTGTTCACCTCGATCCTGCTGCGTCCGCCGCGGCGCAAGCGCCACGCGCCGCCGCACGGCGGCTGAGCGGCGCACCGAGTCGATGGCCAAGCCCCTGCCCGTCAACGTGGTGTCCGACGATTCGATGTATGCGTCGGCGGGCAAGATCCATCCGCGCGAGATCGACGGGCGCTTCCAGCGCCTGCGCTGGATCGCGGTGGCGTGGCTGCTGGGCATGTACTACGTGTTCCCATGGCTGCGCTGGAACGGGCGCCAGGCGGTGCTGTTCGACCTGCCGGCGCGCCGGTTCTACATCTTCGGGCTCGAGTTCTGGCCGCAGGACTTCATCTTCCTCGCGCTGCTGCTGATCATCGCCGGCATCACCCTGTTCTTCGTCACCGCGCTCGCGGGGCGCCTGTGGTGCGGCTACGCCTGTCCGCAGACGGTGTGGACCGAGGTGTTCCTGTGGATGGAGCGCATCACCGAGGGCCGGCGCAACCAGCGCATCAAGCTCGATGCCAGCCCATGGACGCGCGAGAAATTCCTGCGCAAGGGCGCCAAGCAGTTCCTGTGGATCGGCTTCGCGCTGTGGACCGGCTTCACCTTCGTCGGCTTCTTCACCCCGATCCATGAACTCTGGCAGCGGTTGGGCACCTTGTCGCTGGGCCCGTGGGAGACCTTCTGGACGCTGTTCTACGGCCTCGCGACCTACGGCAACGCGGGCTACCTGCGCGAACAGGTCTGCAAGTACATGTGCCCGTACGCGCGCTTCCAGGGCGCGATGTTCGACCGCAACACGCTGATCATCTCCTACGACCCGCTGCGCGGCGAACGGCGCGGCGCGCGCAAGCGCGGCGCCGACTACCGGGCGCAGGGCCTGGGCGACTGCATCGACTGCACGGTGTGCGTGCAGGTCTGCCCCACCGGCATCGACATCCGCGACGGCCTCCAGTACGAGTGCATCGCCTGCGGCGCCTGCATCGATGCCTGTGACTCGGTGATGGACAAGATGGGCTACCCGCGCGGACTGGTGCGCTACTCGACCGAGAACGCGATCGAGGGCAAGGACACGCGAATCCTGCGCCCGCGGGTCCTGGTCTACGGCACCCTGCTCGGCATATTGCTGGCCGCGTGGGGCTGGTCGGTGCTGCACCGCTCGGCCTTCATCGTCGACGTGCTGCGCGACCGCAATGCCCTGTATCGGGTGGCGGAGGGCGGCGCGATCGAGAATACCTACACCCTCAAGCTGGTGAACAAGGAATCGCGCGCGCATGCCTTCGAGGTCGTGGTCGCGGGCGCCGCGCCGGTATCCCTGCCCGGCGGACCCATGCGCCTGGAGGCCGATCCGGAAGCCGTCCTGTCGGTGCCGCTGACCCTGCGCGCCACGCCGGGCGCGATCCACGGCCGCTCGACGGTGCGGATCACGGTGCGCCGGCTCGGCGATGAGCCGGCCGCGATCGAAAGCGACGTCGCCTTCTTCGGGCCGCCCTGATGGCCACGCGCAGCTGGCGGCGCGAGCCGATGGTGTGGTTCGTGATCGCGCTCCCGCTCCTGACCGTGGTCGCCGGCCTCGCCACCGCCGTGATCGCGGCGCAGGGCCCGCCCGACCGCATGGATGCCAGCGTGCGCCGCGTGGCGCAGGTCCAGACCAGCGACCTGGCGCCCGACCTGGCGGCTGCGGCGCGCGGGGTCGAGGGCGAGATCGAATTCGAACGCCGCGATGGGCGCTTCCTCCTGCGCATCGCCGGCGCGCCGGCCGCGGACGTGCAACTGTGGCTGCGCCACCCGGGCGATGCGCGCCGCGACCTGCACGCCACGCCACGGGCCAGCGGCGATGGCCGCTACGTGGCCACCCTCGGGGCGCTGGGCGACGGCCCCTGGAACCTGACCCTGACCGGCGACGACGGCGCATGGCGCGTCACCGGCCGGCTGGTGGCCGGCGCGAACCGCGCGACCCTGCTGCCGGCCGTGCGCGCACGGTAGCCCCGCATGGCGTCGTGCTGGCACTGCGGCGAACCCCTGCCCGCGCGCGGTGCGGTCCACGCAATGCTGGCCGGTGGCGAACGCGCGTTCTGCTGCGGCGGCTGCGCGGCGGCGGCCGAATGGATCCACGGCGCGGGCTTCGATGCCTTCTACCGCATCGGCAGCGGCGGCGGCGCGCGCGTGGCGGCGGCCCAGCCCGACTTCAGTGCCTGGGATGCGCCGGCCTTCCTCGACCGCCACGCGCCGGCGCAGGCGGGCGTGCGCGAAATGACCGTCCTGGTCGAGGGCATGCGCTGCCCGGCCTGCGCCTGGCTGATCGAGAAGGCGCTGGCGCGCGAGGCCGGCGTGGCGCAGGTGATGGTCGACGTGCCGGGCGCGAGCCTGCACCTGCGCTGGCGCGACGCGCAGGCGCAGCCCTCGCAGTGGCTCGCCAGCCTGTCGCGACTGGGCTACCGCGCGCACCTGCCGGGCGCGGGACCCGACCCCGCCTTCGAACGCGAGTCGCGGCGCACGGCGCTCAAGCGTCTTGCCGTGGCCGGCCTCGGCGCGATGCAGGCCATGATGACCTCGGAGGCGCTCTATTTCGGCGCCGCGGCCATGGACCCGGCGACGCGCGACTTCTTCCGCTGGATCACCTTCCTGGTCGCGACCCCGGTGGTGTACTACGCCGGCTGGCCGTTCCTGCGCGGCGCCTGGCAGCAACTGCGCTGGCGGCGCCCGGGCATGGACCTGCTGGTCGCGACCTCGGTGCTGCTGGCCTGGGGCGCCAGCACGATCGAGACCCTGCGCGGCGGGCCGCACGTGTACTTCGATGCCGCGGTCATGTTCGTGCTGTTCCTGCTCGCCACGCGCGAGATCGAGGGCGCGGTGCGGCGCCGCACGCTGGCCGCCGCGGCCCTGCTGGCACGGCGCCAGCCCGCCACCGCGCGGGTGATCGAGGCCGCTGGCGACCGCACGGTCGACGCCGCGGGCCTCGCGCCCGGAACGCGCGTGCGGGTCGCGTCCGGCGAGGTTTTGCCGGCGGACGGCACGCTCGACAGCGCCGAGGGGGCCTTCGACGAATCGCTGCTGAGCGGCGAGTCGCGCCCGATCCTGCGCCGTGCCGGCGACGCCGTGCTGGCCGGCAGCCTGTGCAGCGCGGCGGCAGTCGAATTCACCGTGACCCGCGCCGGTCCCGACACCACGCTCGCGCAACTGGCGCGCCTGGCGCTGCGCGCCGGCGCCTCGCGGCCGCGCATCGCCGCGCTGGCCGATCGCGTCGCCGCGGGTTTCGTGCTGGTGATGCTGGGCCTCGCCGCGCTCACCGCCGTCGCGTGGCTGGCGATCGCGCCCGAGCGCGCCTTGCCGGCCGCGCTCGCGGTGCTGGCGGTGTCGTGCCCGTGCGCGCTGGCGCTGGCGGTGCCGGCGGCGCTCGCGGCCGCCAGTGCCGGGCTCGCGCGCGATGGCGTGCTGGTGCTGGGCGCCGATGCCCTGCCGGTGCTGGCGCAGTGCGACACCCTGGTGCTGGACAAGACCGGCACGCTGACCGAAGG
>Ga0209477_1000859_pt1 | contig 18880 bp, 13 predicted proteins | sample KloWWTupernatant_FD_187180 | JGI IMG/M metagenome (GOLD analysis project Ga0209477, IMG submission 187180) | Active sludge microbial communities from Klosterneuburg, Austria, studying microevolution and ecology of nitrifiers - Klosterneuburg... | ecosystem: Engineered > WWTP > Aerobic digester >... | reverse complement strand
TGCGTGTGCGTGCGCCCGGCAGGCCACGACGGGCCGCACCAGTGCTCGGCCGAAGTGGTGCAGCCATGAAGGGGCACTTCGCCATCGTGCTCGCCACGCAACACCATCGAGGGCATGATTGTCCCATCGTGCTCGGCCTCCCGGCCGTGCTGACCCAAGGAGATAGACCATGAAAAAGTTCATCCTCGGTCTCATGGCAGCCGCTGCCATGCTGATCGTCCCCCAGGCTGCGCCCGCGGTGCAGGCCACTGGTGGCACTGGCAACGCCGAGATCCACGCCGTGTACGTGTCGTGCGCTGCCCCCGATGGCAGCTACACCGTTGCGTGGGTGGCGACCATCACTGACCTCAACCGGCGTGGACCTACACCCACCATATGGAGCATCGATGGCTTCGTCCGTCCAGTCACTGCGCCCATCGGCATCGTGACGCAGCACAACCGCCTCCCCAACGGCAGCCCAGTCCAAGAGCCTCGCATTGTCCGACAAGCCGTCATCGGGTTCAGTCACCCGATGCTCGCCAACTCGGCCTACGTGCCAGGTTTCTGCATCTAACCACCCTCACCGCCCCGGTCGCTGCATCACGTAGCGGCCGGGGCGTTGCACTCGAAAGGCACACATGACCGCTCTCACCGCACTCGCTTGGATCTTGTGGGCCAACGTCTACGGACTGGCTGCATGGCTCGCTGTGCACGCGTGGCCCCATGACTGAGCAGCTGTCATTCTTCGTCGCAGGCAGGCCGATCACCCAAGGTGGCATGCGCCCCGCCACCAACAAGGCCACCGGCCGACCCATCCTGATCACCACCGGCGGCGATGGTCTGCGCCAGTGGCGCAAGGCCGTCACCGACGTGGCTTGCCTCGCCGTCGATCGCGCTCAGTGGCAGACGACCACCGCCCCCGTCGTAGTGACCTACCGCTTCCTGCTCCCAATGCCTGCCTCGAGGCCGGCGTGGTTCAAGCGTGCGCTGATCGGCTACTCGTCAGTGATGCCAGATCTCGACAAGCTGACTCGTGCGATCGGTGACTCACTCAAGGTGGCCAAGGTCTACAAAGACGACGGCCAGATCGCTGAGGCGCACACTGCCAAGTACGAGCTGCTCGATCATGCGCTGATCGGTGTCGAGGTGGTAGTGGCCACGCTCGACGAGGACTTCGTCACCGAGACGATGGCTCGCCTGCTCGAGCGGCGCAGCAAAGCGCTGCGCGTGGTGCGCTAGCGCTTGCGGAACTTGCGCACCACGTAGACGAGCAGACCGGAGATGCCGATGATGGCGGTGCTCTCGGTGCCCGACAGTGGTGTGTAGCCGATGCGATCGGCGAACGCGTTGACGGCGAACACGCCTGCGATCAGCGAGCCACGGATGAACGCTCGCACATCAGCGGGCTCTTCGAAGTCGACTGCCTTGGTCTCACCCAACATCACACGGCTCCTTGTCCACAGCGCCACCCGGTGGCAGCACCAAATGCTGCCAGATTGCTGGCCACCTTGTCGCGGATGAAGGCCATCTGCGCGATGCGCGCCGCGCCCGGGCAAGTCTTGCCCTTGTAGATCGACCACTCCTGGAACCGTGAGTGGAAGCCGATCCCGCTCGAGCTCCACGTGGCCGGCTCGGTGCACGACATGCCGTAGACCACGCAGATCGAGGTGAGCGCGCCGATCATCGCGTCGAGCTGGCCCAGCGACCACGGCGTGGTGGGCAGCGTCGGGTACCCGCGGTCCTCGGTCTCGAACGAGATCGCCCCGTAGCTGCGCCCATTGAACGACCAGCGGTTGGCCTTGGCATTGCAGTCGGCTCGGCGGTTGAGCGGGATCGCTTGCACGATCGCGGCGTCACCGTTCACGCCGTGCACCTGGAAGTGCGCCTCGCCGGTGACATCAGCGCGACGCCAGTACGAGATCAGCGACTCCCACTTCGTCTTGCGCGGCCCTGCGTTGGTGTGCAGGATCGCCACGCGCGGCGAGATGTACGGCTGCGTGACGGCCTCGGGCAGCACCGGCTCGCTGCGGGCAACACCACCGCGCATCCAGTGACTCTGATCGATCCAGTAGCCGCCGGTGATGAACATGAGGATCTCTTGCCAGCTCGAGCCGTCCGAAACCGTCTTGCGCAGCGTCGAGTGAGCGTCGTGTGATGCAGCCATGTTGCCAGGCTACGCCTCAGCCGTCGTGTGCTTCGACCACCCCAACACGATGAGCCAGCACACCAACATCAACCCTGAGCTGACTCAGCGTCGATGCGTGCCCTTCGATCGCCGCCTCGATCGCTGCCCGCTGGGTGTTGCCGATGATGATGTTGGAGTGAATGTCGTCGATCAGCGCACGCTGCACGGCCATCGTGTTGGTCAGCGCTTTCACGTTGGTGTGAATATGCGACACATCCGACGAGACCGTGGTGTCCCCATCCTCGCGGCCGTTGAGCTGCTTCTCGGTCTTGTTGAGCGTCGCTTCGATCTTGCCGACCTTGAAGTGCAATGAGCGGTACAGTACCGGCCCACCAATGACGACGAACAGCGCAACGACCAGCATTGCAAAGACCTGGATCTGCTCGACCATGCTCTGCGACCACGCCATCAGTGCGCCTTGATCTGGAAATTGACCGTCAGGTGCGCCGGGCGAATGTCGAGCGCAGCGCCGGAACCTGCCGAACCCGAGGTGCCGGTGAAGTTCGCGATGTCCACTGTGCCGCTCATCCCGGTGTAGCTCGGGCCGGTCGCTGATGCGTTCACTGCCGACACCGCGGTGCTCGACGTGGCCACCGCGGTGTTGACGCCGTCGTAGGCCTTCTGCTGCACGATCGAGGTCTGCGGTGACTGCGGGCCGTGTGAGTGACCAGGGTCGGTGAGCGAGATCGCGGTACTCGGGTGATCGTGCGTCAGGTCGTGTGTGTGCACAGGCAGGTTGCTGGTTGCGATCGTCGCAGTGTTCGCACCTGCTACACCACCGAGCGTGAACGAGGTCGATGCGTCGTCCATGAACAACGCTCGGCCACGCGCGTCGGGCATGATCATCGTCGAGCCCGACTTCCACGACGTTGGCAACCGGGCCCACAACGCCGGGTACAGCGACTGTGCATTCACCACCGATGAGCCATCGATCAGGAAGAACCCTGTGTCGGCCGTGGCGCCCACGGTGGCCATGACTGTGCCGGCGGGGACGAGCAGTGCCGAGACTGCGGCCGCCAGCCCCGCCAACCCGAGAGCTGCGAACTCAGGAGCGGCGACGCCGGCGACCAATGGCAGTCCAGCCGTTCCCAGCGGGATCTCGAGATACGACAGGCCCGAACTGCGACAGGCCATCGAGCCCGTCGAGTCCATCACCGCTGCCAGAGCGTTGGCCTGCTTGATGCTGTGTGCGTCGAGGCAATGGTCCACCGTCGACAGATCGACATGCGCCTGTGCCACCGTGCCGTCGTAGCCACGCTGCTGCACCGTCAGCGTGTTGCCCGAGCGGGTGTCGATGAGGATCTTCTCCTCGGTCGCCAGCCCTCGCTCGACCACGATCACGTACGGGCCACCTGTGCCGTCTGGCAGGCCGACGCCCGAGGTGACCACGATCGAGGTCACGGCGCCACTGATCGCACCGTTGAGCGTCGTCGAGACCGCCCCCCCGTCGTAGTCCTTCAAGATCCATTCGTCGGCCATGCTGGTCTCCTATGCGTCGACGAGCTGCACGACGAGCAGCCCTTGGGGTACGGCACCGTCATCGGTCCACTTGCGGGGGCGCCACTCGAAGTTGTCCACGCGCACACGATACTCACGCGTGCCGATGCGCAGGAGTGTGTAGCGCCGGGTGCCCCACAGCTCTTCGATCCAGGTGTGGATGCCGTCGAGATCCATCGACATCTCTTCGCCCTCGCTGGAGTTCACGATCACCTGCTCGTGCGCGATCATCGGCAGCACCCACTGCAACACCGCCGGCGGCACCGGGTAGCCACGAGCTCGCCAGTGCTGCAGCGTCGGCGTCGTGGTGCCGGGCCCGTTGAGCGTGACGCGCACCGTGATGTATGGCACCTGCACACCACCGAGGTCGACTTCGAAGTTCGTCGAGGCCAACACGTCGGAAGTCCCGGCGCCGATGTTGACACCGTTCTCGTCGAAGATCGCCACATCGATCGACTCGTCCGCCAGCAGCGGCGCGTGCACCAGCGACAGGCCGATCATCGCCTTGGGCTCGACGGTGCCGAACGAGATCCGCCCCGACTGCACCTGACCGCGTTGCGCGTAGGCACTCGACGATCCCACCCACACACCCGAGCCGGCCACTGCGAACGCTGTCTTGCCACCGAGGCGAGCAACGCCCGTCACGGCAGCCTGCGTGGTGCCCTCGGAGATGTCGGTGCCGAATGCTGGCTGCAGCGGGAACACCTCGTCGTCGAGCACCAGGCGCCCGACACCGCTGCGCGAGGACTCGATGGCCGACCAGCCGATGAAGGCGTAGCGACCATCGGCGGTCGCGCACTGCACATCGCCTGGCTCGTCGATCAGCGGGCCGTAGGTGAGGGTGCCGTCACCGGAGACCTCAGCGACTCGAGCACCGTTGCTCGTGCACAGGATCACCGAGCCCGCCACGGCCAGCGCGGTGCGCAGCAGCTCGCCAACCGGGAACGGCGCCGCCTCCTGGCTGCGCACCAGCGCGCCCGTCGAGTCGGTGGTCACCGTGTACAGCTCGGTGCGTGCGCCGGCGAACCCGCCGATGTACATGCGCGAGCCGATGTTGAAGATCGAGGTCCAGCGGAACGCCGCTTGGAAGTGCGTCGAGATCGTGGTGAGCGTCCCGGCTGCCGCCACCTCATAGAGCACGTTGGCCTTGGCCATCAACAGCCGCCCCGAGCAGAACGACACATTGGTGCAGTTGCCGGTCACCGCGGTACCGAACGCGGTGCCACTGGTGCCGGTGCCGATGTACTTCACCATCACCGTGCTGGTGGCCACGTACAGGTCGGTGCCGTCCGTGGTCATTGCCTGGATGGTGCCGCCCGGGTCGGTCATCGCGGTCCACGTGATGAGGTCGGTAGTGCGGTAGAGCTTGGTGCCAGCACCGAGGAACACGTAGTCGCCGCTGCGCTGCAGCAGTTGGATCGCCGAGGCATCAGTGCGCTCGAGCGTTGTCGAGTGCGCCAGCGTGATCTGGTACTTGGTGGTCCACGTCAGGTCGTAGCTCGACAGGAAGCGGAACGGATCAGCGAGCGCATCGAGGTCGCCCAGCGCCTGGCCGGCGCCGTGGTGCCAGCTGTAGCGGTACCGGGCCCACGCACCGCGAGCATTGAACAGCGAGTCGTTGGGCTCGTCGTTGGCCACGATCGTGTCGCGGAACGTGTCCTGTGGGCCTGAGCGCCACTCGGTCATGTCGACGGGGAACGTGCGCCCGTCGAGCGTGATCGTGTTGGGCACACAGGTGGTGACGCCACCGGACTCGGTGGGCCCGCCACCAACGACTGGCTCGGCACTCTCGAGGCCAAGGAAGAACGGGTACGAGAACGACGGTGAGGTGATCATCAGGTCTGCTTGATCGGGTAGAGGCGCTGCAGACGAGCTGCTTCCTCGCTGCGCCGGCGGGTGTACAACGCCAGCTGCAGCTGGTGAATCGACATCAGCGAGCCCAACGGCGTCTCCTCTGCGCGCCGAGCCTCATCCTGAGGTTGACGTGCAGTGCGCCCGTTGTCGCCTTGGAGCAGCAGCCGGCGCTTGACGCCGAGCTCGAGCACGTCGAGCTGCGTCAGCCCCAGCCCCACGTCGGTGACGAGATCCGCGGTCGTCGTGAGCAACGTCGTGTCGAAGGGCATCGCGGCCACCACGTACACCTCGCCAGTGCGGATCGGCTCCACGAAGCGCAACAGCACCCCGCTGGTGGGCGCCCCGGTGAAGTCAGCGCTTGTCCCACGAATCAGCTTCACCGCGACCTTGGGCCACGACGTGATGTCGCCCGACGCATCGGACTGCATCACATCGATGATGCCCAGCAGTGACGACCACGCCGCTGGCAACTCGAGCGTACGAGCCGAGGTCGCCACCGTGAACGTCTCGCTGATCACGTTGTAGATGTGCGGCACCCACGCATCGATCTCGCTCTGCATCGCGTCGGTGATGTCGAGCATCGAGAAGCGCGGGTTGATGTCGACCAGCTCGGTGACCGCGTGTGTCGCCGCCTCGCTACCGAGGTAGCCGCGCACCACCGTGACGGTGTTCGTCGTCGGCGCGACGTTGGTCACCCGCATCAGTTCGCTCTCGATCACCAGCAGTGAGCCCGCACGCACGCTGGCCGGGAGCGCTGCGGTGGCGACCACCGTGGGCGTCACCGCCGACAGTGCCTCCTGCAGCTGAAAGATCTCCTGACGGTGCCCTGAGCCCAGCTGGCGCCGTATCCGGTTCCCTGTGGTGAGTACATCGGTGCGTGCCATGCGTTCATCCTTCCACGCGCAACCGGGGCACAGCGTGTAGCTGCGCCCCGGTTGCGCTCACTCACCCAACTGAGGATCGGTGGACTACACCAAGTCCGCGGGCAACGGCTGCGACGAGTCGAGCCCGGTCCAGCGACCCATGTGGGCTTCGCCCTTGACCTGGAAGCCGCCTTCGCAGACCATCATCGACGTGTCGGTGTCGTCGGTCTTGGCCAGCTTCTGCACCTGCAGCGGGGCGAACTTGCGCTCCGAGAAGTTGCCCCGCTTGAGCGCGAAGGCATCGGTGCCGCGCACCCAACGGTTGCGGACCAGCTGCACTTCGCCGTACTCGGTCATGACGACCTGCGCCCGCTTGCGGCCACGCCGTGCGTCGTCGATCATCACGGTCTGCACCCGCTCCGAGCCGGTGGTGTTGGACAGCGCGGCGAACGACGCCGGGTGCGCCGTCACCAGATCGAAGCTGCCGCCCTGGTTGTAGGCGAGCTCCTGCATGGCCTCGATCGACTCGACCGTCAACCAGTCCGTCGTCGAGTCCACGTTGGTGGTGAGGAAGTGCGCAGCACCGCCGGTCTGGCGCCGGTTGGTCGCCGACACGATGTGCTTGACGCCATACAGCGCCGCCTGCTCACGGCCCACCGCTGCGTGGTGGATCGCATTCTTGAGCTGCCGGGCCCACTCCGAGGGCACGCCGTACTTCTTGATCGACTGCTCGGTGCGGCTCATGTTGATCTTCTTGGTCCAGATCTGGCAGTAGTTCGAGTACTTGTCCCGACCCTGGAAGTTGGCTGAACCGACCGCGCCTTCGATGAGGATCGTGCCGAGACCGATCACCTCGGCGCCGGTGGCGTGCGTGGCGGCGGTGGTGTTGGTCTCGCTGGCCGAGCCTCGGCTGACGGTGAGCACCTCGGTGCTGGTGTTCACCGCGGTGACGATCATCACCTCGGCATCGATGCGGATGCCGTCGCCGACTGCGAACTTCACAGCGTCGCCGGTCGCCATTGTCACGTCGGTCTCGCTGTTGTCGAGGTCTTCGTTGAGGATGCCACGCGGCAGCGGCACCTCTTCCTCGAGCCAGTAGAACGTGGTGTCACCCACCGGCGAGGATGGCAGGACGGGGAAGCCGTCGCTGTTCACACCGCCGAGCATGGGCAGGTCTTCGGGCGACAAGATGTAGATCATATCGTCGATGTCGATGGGGGTCTCAACCGTGAGGTTGTAGCTGAATACGGATGGTCCAACCAGCTCTTCGGCCATGGTTCACTCTCCTTGAGGTGTGGAATTGCGGATGCGTGCACGTGTGGCGTCGATCGTCGCCTTGTTCTCCACGTACTCCTTGTGCCGCAGAACCGAACCGTCAGCTTTCAGAATCGGCATCTTGATGCCGCCTGGCCGCTCGTCGTACATGATCTGAGCATTCACAGCAGGGGGAACAGACACCGAGGGGCGCCAGTTCTTCGTCTTGCTTGCCGTCACCGAGTTGGACAGCTGGATACCCTTGCCACGCAACCGGCACCCGTAGTGCTCTTGGCACCCGGGCACCTCGCAGTTCGCCACTGGCTAGCGGGAACGCTGGTTGAGACGGTCGATCTCTGCTGCCTTCGCCTCGTGAGCGGCCTGATCGAAGAAGACCCGTTGGTCTCCTCGAGCACCGGCACCAAGCACCATGGCCATCGCGTCGATCTGCGCCATCTCCTGATCCGCACCGTCGCGAAGAGCGGCTTGGTATCCCTTGAGGGCTGCGTCACGAGGATGCTCGCCGAGCTGTTGCGCTGCGCCGGTGGGTTGTCCACCTGCACCTGCGTCGTACGCGCCGGCTCGCTGTGCATCCTCTGCTGCTCGTGCAGCATCAGCGGGGGCCGTGGCTGACAGCAAGCCGAGGCGCTGGGCCTTGGCTTTGAGGTCGTCCACGTTGTCTCCACCGTCCCAGGTTCGGAAGATCATCTCGCCCACCTCTGAGGTGGTATCGATGCCTGCCTTGGCGAAGAGCAGCTGGCGCTTCAACTCTGCATTCTCGTCGAGAGCGGCCTTGCCCTTGCGGGCGGCATCTCGCAGACCCTGCAGATTGTCTTGCTCCTGCTCTTGCTCTTGGTCGTGCTGGTCGGTGTCGGACATTGGGGTCTCCTGTGGGTAGCCATGCGCCTTGCCTGCACCACTGGGCGGCGAGCCAGTGGGATCTTTCCCGGATTCGGCGGCCGCACTGCAGCTCCACCTTCACGGCCCTACGAGCTCACGCGATGGGCACAGTATGGCCACCGTCAGTGTGTCGTTGCAAGCACCCTCAGTCGCTGGACACGCCGGTGAGGCCGCGCTGGGTGCGCAAGCCGCCGCCAGGAACCGCCGCGCGTGCGCTGTTGCGCTCGATCACACGGCGCTCCATGCGCCCGCTGGCAGCCCCGTCACCGAAGAACACGGCGTCGATGCCGGTGTTCTCCACCGACAGATCGGTGGCCGCTTCGCCCATCGTCTCGGTGAACACACCGCCACCCTCGAGCGCGCCGAGCTGGGTCAGGTTCTCGTAGATCCCGGCCTCGGTCTTGGGCAGGTCCGCGATCCGCTCCGACGTGGTCTTGTCGATGTTGACGCCGACACGGTGGCCCATGCCCGAGGTGTAGGCAGCACGGCTGTCGCGCTCGAGCGAGGCCAGCGTGCGTGTCGGGTCGAGGAACGCGGCTGCCATCGCAGCGTCGCCGGTGATGCCGTAGAACTCACCGAAGGCAGCGCGCACCGCGGGGTCGGTGTTCTGCACCCGCTCCCACGCCTGGCCTAGCCGCTGCTCCACCTCGGCCACCGACAGCCCTTGGATCATCAGCTGGTGAGCATCGGACACGTTGTCGTACATGAAGCTGGGCAAGCCGGCCATCTTCATGATCTGCGTCACCGACTGCTCGTACTCACGCACCTCAGCAACAGTGGGCACATGGACCGCTGCGCCGGTGCCGGCCTGCTTGCGCAGCTCGCTGATGATGCCGTAGCGGGCCTGGAACTGGGGCGTGGCTTCGAGCGCCATCTGGATCGCCGCCTCGTTGTCGATGCCGCTGGTGATCTGATCCCACAGCCAGCCGCCGGGCAGGCCATCGGCGCCAATGCTGAACAGCCCGCCCAAGTCCATCGAGCCCAAGTACTGGCTGATGAGGTCGAACAGCTGCTTGTTGGCTGCGGCATCGGTCGTGGCCATCGTCTACCCCTCGAACACTTTGCGCATCATGGTAGCCACGCTCGATGCGAGGGATGCTGCGTTGTTGGTGTTGGCCCACGACGAGTGCTTGCGAGCGGCGCGCTGCACCTCGGTGAGCGTCGCTGCCCGCTTGGTGCCATCGGTGTTGGTGACCTGCGCCAGATCCCGGTACTGCGGGTCCATGAAGTCGATCATGTTGGCGTTCATCTCCAACTCGCGGGCGAGCACGTCGCGCGCTGGCATCAGCGTGTCGCGCATCGTGGCGCCGGCCTTGATCGCCTCGGCTGCCCAGCCGAACTCGGTCGTGGCCTGGTTGGCGAAGATCGACTGCACGGTGGCGATGTCGAGCTCACCCGACAGGATGCGCTTCGACCACTCGTTGGCCGTCGCATCGCTCACCGTCACCAGCTGGCTCGCCGCCAGTGCCTTGATCTGATCGCCGGTGGCTTGGAAGGTGCCAGGCTTGGTGATGCCCGCAGTGTTGCCAAGCAGGTAGTCGGTGAGCTGGTCGCCCGACCAGTTGTCGTTGATCACTACGCGAGCGATGGCCTTGATGTCGGCATCCGACATCGGCATGCCGTAGGTCTCGGTCTGATTGCGGATCGCCGCCTCGGCTGCAGCGAACTGCTGCTCCTTGGAAACGCCGCCTCCGCCGCCACCACCACCGTAGCCACCACCACCTCCACCACTGGTTGAGAGTTGGTCGGAGCCAGGGAAGCGCAGCGCGAGCTGGTTGGAGAAGTTGACATCGTCCATCTCCACGCGCGTGGCGTACCAGTAGTAGGCCACGAACTTGTCACCATAGGTGGAGCGCATCGCTTGGAACCATGGCGACGACTGGTTGCCGGCCATCCACGCGCGGTAGTCGTCGGGCTTCAAGGCCTTGCCGCTGGGGTCGGTCTGGCCCAGCTTGAAGCCGGGGAAGTAGCTCGAGCCGACGTAGTCGCCAGTGTCGCCGGCGGGCCCGTAGTTGTGGTACTTGCGCGGATCGTTCTCTGGATCTCGCGGCCCAGCGCCGACACGCACCGGCGCAGTGGACTTCTTGGTGACCTTCTTCTTCGGCTTCGTCTTCGGTGGCTTCCACCGCGGGTTGTTGTCCGGATCGTTGGGTCCGTTGTTCGTGGGCACCGACACGTCAGCCTCCGAATCGCTTGTTCATCGTGTAGAGCAGCTCGCCCTGGTAGTTGGACATCTGCTCATCACCGTTGTTGCGGTTGATGAAGCTCTCGATGTCGCGGTTGTCGTAGCCATCTGCGTTGGGCAGCTGGCCCGCAGGGTTGACGGCGCCGGCGACATAGCCAGAGCGCTGCTCGCGCAGACCGAGCAGGAACTCCTCGAGCGCCTGTGCCTCGGTGGAGCTGAGGCCGCGCCCGATGACCGAGTGAGCGAAGTCGTTGGCCTGCACGCGGCTCATCGTGGCGTCGAACTCGTTGAGCTGGCGCATGTTGGCCTGCTGGCGCTTGGCGCGGTAGTCGCGCATGTTGCGCGCGAGCACCATCGGCATCGCTTCCTTCTGCTGCGCCGTCTCCGTGAGCAGCATCGTCCAGGCCTTCATCGTGATCGGGTCGTAGGCATCACCCTCGAGGTACGCAGCGCCCCCGTCGACCCGGTCGAAGTAGCCCGCCGCCGCCATCTTCATCTGCAGGTTGGCGACTTCCTTCTCGGTGAGCGTCGACAGCCAGTTCTTCGCCTTGGCTGCACTCATCATCTGCGTGGGCCCGGCGTACTGCTCGGGCGGTGCCTGACCGCGGTCGATCGAGTTGCCGCCAGGCCCACCGCTGATGCTCGTGTTGCCGTCCGGCCCCAGGTTCATCGGGTAAAAGCCGCCGCCGAGCTCTGCGCTCTGCGCCGCCTCTTCCGAGACGAGGTTCTCGAAGTCCATCATCCCGCTCTGCAGTGCCTCGGTCAGCCCATCGACAGGGAAGAGAGCTTGCCCGCCAAGAGCGTTCTGGCCAGCGGCGAGCAGATCGGGCGACGCTTCACCAACGGCGACTGTTGGTGCGGTCGGCTTCGCAGCTGGGACCACGTCGACGTTGTTGCCGCTGAGCACAGTCGATGACTTCGCGATGCGTGTGCGCTCCTCATCGCTGAGGTCGGACGACAACGACAGCTTCATGAAGTCGCTCTCGACCTTGGCTTGCTCGTTGGCGAGAATGTCTGTCGTGTCGACCTTGACCGTGTGGGTGCTGTCTCGATCCCACGGCGCCATGCCGCCCTCGGTGCGCTGCACGATGCGCTTGCCATTGAGCGCCACGAGGTAGGGCCGAAGATCCATCCCTGCCATGACGGCCTTCGTGCGCATCTCCGTTGGTAGTGAGTCGACGATCACTTCGGCGATGTCACCGACGCGGTCGGCGTCCATGTAGCGCGTCGAGTGCCCGGCATGGAGCCGATCGAGCAGCAGCTGCTGCAGTTCGTCGTCGTCACCAATCTGCTCATCGGTGGCCAACGCTCGCAATGCCGGTGTGATCGTGACTGCCTTGGCGAGATCTTCACCGAGGAACTGACCGTCGCGTCCGCTGCCGTCGTTCTCGTCGGGCTCATCTGATTGGCGGGGCGCCATGGCCGCTCCTTAGTCGAGGCTGGATTCGGGCTTCAACACTGAGACCCAGAACGACATGATGCCAGGGTTGGCATGTGTCAGCTCGTCCATCACGGTGAGGTACCGCGCCTTGAGGTCGTCGGTGCGTGCTCGCGCAGCCAGCGAACGGTCGGTGCCGAGCATCGTCAACTGCGACGTGTACGAGTCGAACAGGTCCATCGCGGCCTTGAGCGCAGGCTTCTGCAGCGCCTCGGGCGACTGCGGATCGTTGACGATCGTGCGCATCTGCTCGATGGTGCGCGCCCGGCGCTGCTTGCCGTCGCTCTTGGACATCTCCTCGGCGAAGATCGGGTGCGCCGTGCGGTACATCGCCAGGTCGCGGTCCATCGTGGCACGCACCGCGCGTGCTGCGTCGAGGTTGCCTTCGTCCTGCAGCGCTGCGATCTGGCGCAAGCCCTCGTCGCGCACGGAGAAGTACTCGCCGCTGGCTTCCTTGAACTTCATCGCCCGGTAGTACTCCTCGGGGGTGCGCCGGATGCGCAGGCCGTTAGCCACCTGCGAGTCGTAGGCGTAGCTGCTGCGCCCGCCACCAGTGGCCTGTGGCAGCAGCCACGGTGCAGCGTCGGGCAGCGCCTGGAAGTAGTCCTCATTCGCCGTGTAGTACTGGAACGCCTCTTCGGTCGACGGGATCGGGGCGCCCGAGGCAGAGACGTTCTTGGGCACGGTGTAGGCCAGCGGGTTGACGATGTCGTGGACAGTCGCATCCTTGTTCAGCTCGAGGAACTTGGCGGTGCCCTCTTCGATGCCCATCATGCGGATGAGCCCGAGGTACTCGGTGGACAGCACGTCGGCCCAGTCGGTGAGCCCGATGCCGGTGGCGTTGCTGTCGCCGGCTTCGACGATCGAGGGTGCGCCGGGAAGGATGAAGCCTGCGATTGCCTGTGTCACGACGATGATGCGAGCGTGCTCGCGCACGCGATCCATGTACTCGTTGACCTCGCCCGCCGAGGCGTCAGCTTCGAGCCCCTGGCCGTGCGCCTCGAGGTACGCGATCGCCGACATCTGCGCCGAGGCGTAGCGGCCGCTGGCATCGTCGTTGCCGAGTACGTTGTTGAACAGGTGGCGCAGCTGGGCGGGGAACATCTGCTCGATGATTCCCTGCTGGGAGGCGTAGTCGCCGAGCATGGCCCGCTCGAGGGGCTGCAGCTCGGGCACGCGGCTGGTGACGAGCTCCATCGGCAGTGACACCAGCGGGTTGAACGAGGGGGTGCCGAAGCGGTTGTTCATGCCCGGCAGGATCTGATCGGTGGGCGTTTGGAACATCACGTTGATGTCGGCGAACTGGCCCAGCCCGGGGTACATGCGCTCGACGGCGTTGGCCAGCAGGCCGCTACCGGGGTACACGAACCAGTCCTTGCCCTGCGAGTCGGTGCGGATGACGCCGGCGTTGCGCATGCCCATGTAGGTGAGCTGCGCCTTGCGGATGACACCAAGACCTTCTTGCGCGATGCCTCGGCCCCAGCGCTTGAGGAAGTTCTCTTCGGCGTACCAGAACGGCATGAAGCCCTTGCCATAGTCGGCGAACTGGGTCTTGAACTCGTGGCTGTCGAGGAACGGGGTGATGTCGCTGATCGCGGCGATGGCTGCCGACTCGGCGACGTGAGCGTTGATGAAGGCGTCGTTGGCATGCAACGCGGTGATGGTGCCCCACCCGTCGTTGAGGTGAATCCAGCGCAGCAGTGGGTCGCCGTTGATCAGCTTGATCTGCGTCTTGGTCTTGCCGATGCGCTCGGGGTGATCGAGGACGTGGGCGGGCATCTTGGTGCGCACGGTGGCCAGCAGCGTCGGTGCGTCCATGCCGGTGTACAGCGCCTCTACCAGTTGGTCGGAGTCGAAGCGTGCGAGTCGCGCGGCGAACACCTCGGCCAGCTTGGCGTCGGGATCGGTGCCGCCGGCCGAACGCTGCAAGGTGGCCAGCAACAAGTCGTCGAGCTCGGCACGGTCGTGGCCACGCAAGAACGACAGCGCCTGCGCGCTCGTCCAGTTGGTGGCGTTGGTGTCGCCCTGGTACTTCGCGATCGCACGACTCGCCTTGGCCAGCTCCTCGGCATCGATGGTGACGCCGTTGCGGCTGCTGGCAAAGGCGTATGCCAGCTTCTCGGCCTTGGCGGTGAGCTCAGGGTCGATCAAGAACTGGGTCATCTTGCGGCCCTGTGCGTAGCGCTCGGCGAACGCGTGGAACGCCATCGGCTTGCGCACGATCGCATCGATCGACGGGCCGATCACCTTGTCGAAGCCGAAGTTGACGAACGCTTCCCACTTGCCGACGTGGCGGTAGGTCATTGCCTCGGTGAGCGCGTGCGTCGGCAGGTCGTCACCGGGGATCATCTTCACGTCGGCGACCGTCGAGCGCAGCACCGGCTCGACATCGCTGGACACCTCGGCGTGGCCGGTGCGTGGGTTGATCCGCTTGGGGCGTGGCTGCCAGCGCAGCGCGCCTGCCGCCTCGCGGTGGTTGTCGCGCAGCATGTTGCCAGCAAGCTCCCACATGACCTCTTCGCCGCCGGTGACATCTTCGGGGCGACGGTCCATGTGCGTGCCGCTGCCGTAGTGGACGCGACGACCCTTCCAGTCCTCGAGCTGATTGGCGTCGGCGGGCGTGATCGGGTCACCTGGCATCAGTGGGGTGGTGTTGCCCAGCTCATCGCGCAGCTGCAGCAGCGGCACCTCACTGCGGGTGCCATCGGGCATCTCGAGCACGCGGCCGCGTGCGCGCTGCACGTCGCGCCGTGAGCGACGGATGGTGTCGAAGAAGCTGCGCGTCGAGTGCGATGCCCATTCCAGGATCGGATCGAGCGCAGCGTCGGGCGACGGCAGGGTGTCGCGCGTTGCCGAGTTGGTGGGGTAGTACCACAGCTGCGTGGCGCCGTCTCGCTTGGAGCCCACCGAAGGGCGCAGGGCACCGTGTGCACGACCGTCCATGATCGCTCGTGGCTGGCGCAGCACCCGCGGTGCCACGGCAGCAGCGGGGTCGAGACCAGCCATCGAGCGACGCACCCGCTCGATCTCGTGGGCCAGGCGCTGGTTGGCAACCATGCCGACCTCGCCGGCGGGGACCGACAGCAGGTAGGCAATCGTCTCCTGGTTCTCTCGGATCAGTGCCGGGTTGCTGGAATGCTGAGCGACCATCTCGAGCGTGGTACGTGGTGGCAGGCGCCCGGCGGCGTACAACAGCACAGTCTCGTTCTTGAGCGCCGAGTCGACGAACTGGCCCTCCTCGTCGAGCTGCATCGCGCGCATCGCCTTGGTGACGCCCTCGTCGTGGTTGTTCGGGTCGAGCCGTGCTGAGTACACGTGGGCGACGGTGTCGTTGAACGACTCCTCGAGGTTGTCGTAGAGCCACTTGGGCGGATCAGGGAGTCCTGCCGCCCGGTTGCGCAGCCGCTCAGCCCACCAGCTGTTCTGGCCGGCGACCATCTGGCCCTCGATGAACTGCGCAGCGAACGCCTGGTCGGCCCGGGTCGGCAGTCCCTTGACGTACTGGATGATCTCGTGGCCATCGCGCTGCAGTGCATGCAAGACGCCGGCGAGCTCACCGTCCATGGTCACCTCGGCGCCACCGCGGATGAGTGCGTTCTCCACGTCGAGCAGGGTGAGATCACGCAGGCGGGGCAACTGGGTGTCGAGCACTCGAGCCAGGTCCACGTGACCGCGCACCTTGAGGTCGCGCACCATTGCGCGCCAGGTGCGTGGGTTGAAGTCCTCCATCAGCTCGCTGACGATCTCGCGTGCCTGCGTTGCTACGCGGCCTTCGACCACGTCACCGGCATTGACGGGAACCCCACCCATCAACATCGCCCGGTCGACGATCGGGCCCAGCTCGGCCTCGGTGACGTTGGGTGTGCGCACGCGGCTGGTGATGCGCCGTGCTGCGTCAGCGATGGTGGGATCTTCCAAGAAGGCCAGCGGCTGATCGTGCACGCCGTTGTCGTAGCCCTCCTGGCCCTTGCCAACTGCGCGCTTCTCGCCACGGATGACCTGCTGCATCTCCTTGCGAGTCCCGCCACGCCCATCGGGAACTTCCCGGTACGCCATCTCGCGTGATGCGTTGTTCTCGTTCTTGACCGGGCCATGCGAACCAGCAGTGGCATCTCGCATGACGGTGGTCGAGTGCAGGCTGAACCACTCACGGCTCGCGTCGAGCAGCGTGTCGTCGACGCCGCCGGCCATCATCCGGCGCAGCGAGAGCGGATTGCCGAGCACGATCGAGCTGCCGTAGTCGGCCACGTTGAGCCGCATGCGCGTCGCACGAGTCAGCTGCAAGGTGGCCTCGCGCGACGCAGCCATCGGAGTGCCAGCCCACCGGCCAAGAGCGACATCGAAGTTCTGCAGACCGGGGTTGCCGCCCATCCCGCTCTTGCCCAGTGCACGCAGCGCTGCCACCGACTCGCTGTCACCGGGCCGCGCGCCCAAGGTGACGTGCTTGAGCAGCCAGTCGCGATACTCGGTGAACTTCACGGTGGCCGGGTCTTCAAAGCCAGTGCGTGCCATCAGGCGGTAGAGCGGGCGCACATGGGCAGGCAGGGTGCCGATCAAGCCCTTGTTGAGAATCGCCGCCTCGCTCAGCGACAGGTCGATGGGCGTGCCAGCTTCCTGCAGCGCGCGCTTCTCGACGGCACCGAGGTACGTGTGATAGCGGGCCACGTAGCGCGAGCCCGCCTCCTGCATCAGCGAGCCAATGCCACCACGCAGCCACCAGGCAGCGAGCTCCTCGCCAGCAGCGCGGGGAATGAAGCCGATGCGCAGCAGCACGGCGGGCTTCCACACCTTGTTGATCGCCCAGTCCAGCGAGCGGGTCTCGGTGATGCCTGCCAGCTTGCCCAGGTGCTGGGTAGTGCTGGCCTTGCGCAGCTCGGCGATGTTGGGAATGCGGATCATGTCGGCCTGGTCACGCAGCGATGAGCCGGCGTGGAAGCGGTAGCCGTTGACCACGATCTCGTCGTCGAAGGCATAGATCTTCTTGGCGTGGGTCAGATACGCGTCGATCAGATCGAGACCCTCGTCGGTCTTCTCCACGCCGGTGAGGCGCAGCATTTGGGCGATGTAGCCGTGCACCATCTGTGCCTTGGCAGCGGTGGAGTCGGCAGCGATGACCGCGTCGGCCCACGCCTGGCGGGCCCACGACGGCATGCCCATGTAGCGGCCCATCTCCGACAGCGCCCGAATGTCCTTCACGGCACGAGGGCCCACGAGGTGGATCGCCGAGCCTTCCAACGCCATCGTCGACACCGAGGTGAGGAAGTCGCCGACGCGCGCGACGGGTCGCAGCAGCTGGCGAGCGAGACCACCGTCGCCGCCGGCGAGGTGACGGCCCGCCTCGTAGGCCTTGGGCGAGTACTGGTTGTAGCGCCATGGCGACTCGATCAGCCCGCCAGTGGTGATGTAGTCCTTGGTGCCCGCGGGCAGCGCGTCGATCAGCTCGGTGCCCATCTCCTCGATGCGCGAGGCAGTCTGAGCCTCAACTCGAACGTCAGACAGGCCGCTGGTGAATGAGCGCATGTCGTGGCGCAGCTCGCGCAACATCATCTTGGCCTTGCTGGCGTTGTCGACGACCACGGTGTTGTTGATCACACGTGAGCCGACACCGCGCAGGATCGGCTCGAGGGCGGTCTGGCCGGTGAAGTACTCCAACTGATGTGCAACCGTCCACGGCACCTTGAGGGTTTGGCTCTGCGCGACGAGGTCGCCGTAGATCGCCTCGTAGCCAGGGGCCAGCGAGCGCACCCGGGCGAGCCCACCCTGGCCACCGATGCGCACTGCGTCGGCGAGCGCCTCCTGCACGCGCATCGCGCCGGGCGCCTCGAGGGCACGCAGCGCTGCCGAGGCGGCGGTGCCACCTTCGACCAGGCGGATGCCGTAGCGCTGCACCTTGTACATCTTGGAGGCGGTGCCATACATCAGCGTCGGGTCAGCGGCGAAGGTGAACACCGCATCGACCGTGCCCGAGACCACGTCGTAGATCCCGCTGTTGCGGTCGAGCGAGAGCAGGTCGGCGAAGTCGCGCCCTGGGCTCATCTTGCCCGCCACCAGCGAGTCGACGGCACGCAGGAACGTGTCGTCGGAGAGCGCGTTGATCATCGAGTTGACGGCCTTGTCGTACTCAGGGGTGCCCTGAGTGGCCATCTCGCGAGCGAGCTTCTCGATCTTGGCAATCTGCGAGGGCTCGCTGGGATCGGCGATACCAGCCATCTCCTGCGCGAAGTCGACGATGTTCAGATCGGCTGCTGCAAGATCCTGCGCGAGACCGTTCACCCGCGGGTCGGCGAGCAGCTTGCGTGCACGCTCCTGCGAGGGGCGGTCGAAGGCACGCTCACCATCCCAGTTGGCAGGGAAGGCACGCCACCAGTCGTTGACGTTGCCAGTGACCACTGAGCCAGCCAGGCTGCCGCCAGCAGCGCCGAGCAGACCGCCGCCGATGAGCGCACCGTAGGCCGCGAGCGAGCCGCCGCCGGTGACGGGCGCCAGGGTCAGCGCGGCTGCGAGGCCAGCGACTGCACCAACAGCACCAAGGGTCTGCGCCACGTCGTCCATGGAGCGCACCGAACGGTAGATGTCACCGGGAATGTTCGCCACCCAGCCGAGCCCCTCGAGCAGACCGCCGACCACGGGCTTCACGCCCGGGATCGCGCCGGCGCCGCGCGAGATCGGGCCGAGGATGGCTGCACCGATCGACACCGGCAGATCGAGCCAGCTGCCGTCGTCGC
>Ga0209477_1000858_pt1 | contig 18905 bp, 13 predicted proteins | sample KloWWTupernatant_FD_187180 | JGI IMG/M metagenome (GOLD analysis project Ga0209477, IMG submission 187180) | Active sludge microbial communities from Klosterneuburg, Austria, studying microevolution and ecology of nitrifiers - Klosterneuburg... | ecosystem: Engineered > WWTP > Aerobic digester >... | reverse complement strand
CTGGCGAGGGGCCGCTCGATGCCGAGGTGATGTGCATCGGGGAGGCGCCGGGGATGAACGAGGATAAGCAGGGGCGCCCATTCGTCGGCGCCGCGGGGAAGTTCCTCGATGAGCTACTCGCTGCCGGCGGTTTGCGGCGTGACGAGGTATACATCTGCAACGTCCTGAAGTGCCGCCCGCCGTCGAATCGGGACCCGCTGCCGGGGGAGATAGCATCGTGCGGCGAGTACCTAGATTTGCAGATCGACTTGGTCGACCCGCTGGTCATCGTCACGCTGGGGCGGTTCTCGATGGCGCGGTGGTTTCCGCAGCAAGCGATTTCGCGTATCCACGGGAGTGTGCGAGAGTGTGATGGCCGGCTGGTGGTGCCGATGTATCACCCGGCGGCGGCACTGCACCAGCAGAACCTGCGCGAGGTACTGCTCGCGGACTTCCGGCAGCTGCCCGGGATCCTTGAGCAGGCGCGCGGCGGGCGGCAGTCGGCCCCCGCGCCGGCAGTACCGACGCCCATCCCCGGTGCGATGCTGGAAGCGGCCCCTTCCGTGGCCGCCGTTGGAGTTGAACAAGTAACAGACAAAGGAACGCAACCGGGACAGATCCGGTTGTTTGAGTAAGGACAGACATGGCAGGAAACACAACGTTGCGCGTCATCCCGCTGGGCGGGCTTGGCGAAATTGGCCGGAACATGATGGTCATGGAGTACGGTGACGACATCATCGTGGTCGATGTGGGACTGATGTTCCCGGAAGAAGAAATGCTCGGGGTCGACCTGGTGATCCCGGACTTCAGCTACCTCCGCGAAAACCGGGAGAAGCTGCGGGCGGTGTTCCTCACACACGGGCACGAGGACCACGTCGGGGCGCTGCCGTACTTCATGCGCGAGTTCAACGTGCCGATTTATGGCGCGCGGCTGACGGACGGGCTGATCCGCGTGAAGCTGCAGGAGCACCGGCTGCTGCAGGGAGCCGAAACCCACGTGGTGGTACCGGGCGAGGTGATCACGGCCGGCGTGTTCGAGGTGGAGTTCTTTCCGGTCGCGCACAGCATCCCGGATGCCTGCGGGCTGATCATCCGGACGCCGCTCGGGCCCGTGGTACACACGGGGGACTTCAAGCTCGACCACACCCCGGTGATGGACCAGCACACCGACCTGATCCGGCTGGCGCAGGTGGGCGCTGAAGGGTGCCTCCTGCTGCTGGCAGATTCCACCTATGCGGAGCAAGAGGGCTACACGCCCAGCGAGCAGCTGGTCGGCGAGGCGCTGCGCAACATCCTGGTGAACGCAAAGGCACGGGTGATCGTGGCGACCTTTGCATCGCTGATCTCGCGCGTGCAGCAAGTGGTCGATGCGGCCGTGTTCACGGGCCGGAAGGTGTTTGTGACCGGGCGGTCGATGATCGACAACGTCGCGATGGCGCGGGAGCTCGGCTACCTGAACGCGCCGGAGGGGACGATCATCGGGGTTGAGGAGATGCGGAACCTCCCGGCTTCGAAGCTGGTTGTGGTGACTACTGGGAGCCAGGGCGAACCAACGAGCGCGCTGACGCGGATGGCCAACGGCGACCACCGGCACATCACCATCGCCAAGGGCGACACGGTGGTGCTTTCGGCCTCACCGATCCCGGGGAACGAGACGGCGGTGTATCGCAACGTGGATAACCTCTTCCGGCTTGGCGCGGAGGTGTTGTACAACCGGGCGGCGAACACGCACGTCCACGGCCATGCCAGCCGGGAAGAGCTGAAGATCATCCAGGGGCTGCTCCAGCCCGAGTACTTCGTGCCGGTTCACGGCGAGTTCCGGCACCTGGTGGTGCACGCCAAACTGGCCGAATCGGTGGGGGTGCCACCGGGCAACGCCTTCGTCCTGACGGACGGGGATGTGCTGGAGATCGACGAGGAGAGCGCCTGGCTCGGCGACCGCGTCCCGGCGAGTTATGTCTACGTGGACGGTCTTGGTATTGGCGACGTGGACCAGCACATCCTCCGGGACCGGGCGCACCTATCGACAGACGGCGTAGTCGTGGTGATCGTGACGGTGGACAAACAGACAGGGCGCCTTGAGCGGCCGACGGAGATCCTCTCGCGCGGGTTCATCGATGTGGAGGAGCGGGAGGATGTGCTCGATCGGGCGCGGCAGGTTGCGGGGGACTCGCTGAAGGGTGTGGACCATTACGCGGAGTTCGGGGACATCAACGTGCGGATCCGCGACGCTGTGAGCAAGTTCCTCTATGATGAGACCCGCAGACGCCCCATGGTGCTGACCGTGACTGTCGAGGTCTAGGCCGGCAAACACGAGGGGGCGCTGCCGTTGCTGGACAGCGGGGTGCCGGTGACGGGTGAATGAGGAGTGCACAGCCATGGCGGCAAGGGCACGTACTCGGCCCCGCGCTGCTCAGGCGGACAGGCGTCCGCGTGGGCGAAAACGGAAGAGCCGTATTTCACTGGCGATGCTGAACCGGCCGGGAGTGCTCGGGCCGCTGGCGCTTGTCGCCGTGCTGGCGGGCGCGGCAGTTGCCTTCGACGGAGTCGAGGCCGGGCGGACGTTGCGGGACTGGCTCCTGCGCACGTTTGGACTGGGGATCCTGGTGGTGCTCGGATGGGCGCTGTACGGGAGTGCGGCGGCGTGGCGCGGCTGGTACCTGGACCGCAGGCAGTTCGCGCGGCGGACGGCTGGCTGGCTGGCGGCCGGGCTCTTCGTGTGGGGGCTGCTTGGCCTGAACGAAGCCCCATGGACGGCAGGCGGGGTGAGTTTCCAGGAAGTGACCCTCGGCGGAGACATCGGCCAGTTGTTGGTGGCGGGGTTCCTCGGCAAGCTGGCGTGGCTCAGCCTTCTCCTGATCGCGGCGGGGCTGCTGGCGCCGGGGCCCACGCGCTGGGTCGCGGTAAACGTGCCGTACTGGATTGAGGAGGCATGGGAACGTAGGCTGCCCCACCGGGCGGCAGCAGCGCTGGGGCGCTGGACCCAGTTCATCCTGCGGCGACCGGGTGGCGAAGACGAAGAGCTTGTGATCGGGGCTGGCGTCTACGAGCGGCTCGAACCGGTGGGCGGCCAATCGCTGGAGAGCGCACCCGTCGTGTTCCGCCCGTCGATCGACCCGGCGTCACCGAGCTCGCCGGTCGGGGCGGGCGCCGCCGCGACGTTCACCCCGGTGCCCACGGAAGAGCCGGAGGCCGAGGAGCCGGCGTCCTTCGCCAGCCCGGTGGCGGAGGACGAACCGGAGGAGCCGATGCAGCTCGGGCTCGAGCTCGACCCGAAGAGCGGGTGGCAGTTGCCGGCCATCGAGATGCTGAACGCGCCCCAGCCGAGCATCCACCGGAAGCACGACAACGCTGCCCGGGCGCAGCTGATCGTCGACACGCTCGCCAGCTTCGGGGTTGACGCGACCGTCGTGGAGATCAATGAAGGGCCGACGGTCACCCAGTTTGGCGTCGAGCCGGGCTGGGAGGTGCGCCACAAGGATCTGCCCCTTCGGGACGAAGCCGGGAAGGCGCTGGTCGGGAGCGACGGGCGGCCGCGGACGGAGCGGATTGAGGTATCGCGGACGCGCGTCCGGGTAAACAAGATCACGACGCTGCAGAACGACCTGGCGCTGGCACTGGCCGCGCCGAGCCTCCGCATCGAAGCGCCGGTCCCGGGGCGGGCGATCGTTGGCATCGAGGTGCCGAACGATGCCGCGACGGTGGTGACCATGCGCGGTGTGATGGAGACGAAGGAGTTCGAGGACCTGGCGCGGAAGAGCAAGCTCTCGCTGGCCCTGGGCAAGGGCGTATCCGGTGTGCCGGTGGTGGCTGACCTGGCGAAAATGCCGCACCTGCTTATCGCCGGGGCGACGGGTTCGGGAAAGAGCGTCTGCATGAACTCGATCATTGCCGGGATCATGATGAACGCGACGCCGGACCAGGTGCGCTTTGTGATGATCGACCCGAAGCGGGTGGAACTCACGGGGTACTCCGGGATCCCGCACATGGCCTTCAGCGAAGTCATCGTCGACATGGACAAAGTGGTCGGGGTGCTGCAGGCGGTGGTGGGCGAGATGGACGCCCGCTACAAGAAGTTCGCCGAGCTGGCGGTGCGGAACATCGAGGGCTACAACAAGCACCCGCGGGTGTTGAAGAAGCTGCCGTACTGGGTGGTCATCATCGATGAGCTTGCCGACCTGATGATGGCGGCGCCGTTCGAGGTCGAGAAGCTGATTTGCCGCCTGGCGCAGCTGGCCCGGGCAACCGGGATTCACCTGGTGGTGGCGACGCAACGGCCCTCCGTGGACGTGGTAACCGGGCTGATCAAGGCGAACTTCCCGACCCGGATCGCGTTTGCGGTAACGTCACAGACCGACTCGCGGACGATCCTGGACATGGGCGGCGCGGAGAAACTGCTGGGGCGCGGCGACATGCTGTTCATGCCGACCGATGCCTCGAAGCCGATCCGCATCCAGGGTGTGTACCTCTCGGATGCGGAGGTTGAGCGGCTGGTGGAGTTCTGGAAAGACGAGCGCTTCGGCGCGCTCGCTCCGGACAACGCCGACGCCCTGCTGGAGGAGGCGCTTGCCGCGCAGAACGGCGGTGACGCGGAGATTGAGGTGGACTACGACGACCCGGTGGTGCGGCGGGCGCGAGAGCTGACAGCACAGCACCAGCGCGTTTCGCCGTCGCTGTTCCAGCGCCGGCTGAAGGTAGGATACCTGAAAGCGGCGAAGATCATGGAGATCCTGGAAGACGAAGGGATCGTTGGGCCACGTGAGGACGGCGAGTCGCGCCGCGTGCTTGCGGGGACGGCAGTTGAAGACCCTGCCTGATAGACTTTCCGGTGTGAAGAACCTTCGCACCCTGTTGCGCAAGCACGAGGAGGAAGCGTCCCCGGAAGGGGAGCTCGCCCACGAACAGTGCCTTTCGTGCGGGGCCGACCTCGAGGGGTCCCGTTCGTACGAACGCTTCCGCGTCTGCCATTCGTGCGGCTTCCACTTTCACCTGAGCGCCGATGAGCGGCTGGCCACGCTGCTCGATATCGGCAGTTTCCACGAGGATGACCGCGGCGTGACGGCGATTGACCCGCTTTCTTTCCAGGGGCGGCAGTCGTACCGCTCGAGGGTAATCCAGGCGCAGCGGCGGACCGGTTTGACCGAGGCGGCACTCACCGGCACCGGGACGATCCACGGCCGCGACGTCGTGATGGGCGTGATTGACTTCTCGTTTCTCGGAGGCTCGATCGGCGTCGCCGCGGGTGAACGGCTGGCACGGGCGTTCGAGAAGGCGACATCGCGGCGGGTGCCGATCGTCCTGATCTGTTCGACTTCAGGGACGCGGATGCAGGAAGGGTTGCTGGCGTTGATGCAGGCGCCCCGGATCGCGGCGGCCGTAGAACGCCACGGCCGGGCCGGGCTTCCGTACGTCGCGGTACTGACCGACCCCACCACGGGCTCGGCGTACACGGGCTTCGTCAACCTGGCGGACATCATCCTGGCTGAGCCGAACGCGCTGGTGGGTTATGCCGCCCTGCGTTCGCTGCAGGAGGCGACGGGAGACGACCTTCCCGCCGGGTCGCACACGTCAGAGGCGCACCTGCGGCGGGGGCTCATCGATGGGGTGGTCTCGCGCCCGCAGCTGCGTGAATCGCTCGCGCAGATCCTCGACCTCGTTTCGAACAACTTCCGGCTGACCGCAACGAAGGGGCCTATGGAATCGCGCGCGGCGCACAGCCACCAGAGCGCATGGCAACAGGTGCAGATCTCGCGGCACCGGATGCGCCCCACGTCAGTGGAGCTTATTGCCCGGATGACGGCGTCGTTCGTGGAAATCCACGGTGACCGCAGCGGGGTTGATGACCCGGCGGTTGTTGCCGGGTTCGGCTCGCTGGCCGGCGAGGCGATGATGTTCATCGGGCAGGTACGCGAGCACGACGCGGGCGGAAACGGAGGCTGGATCACGGCTGCCGGGTTCCGCAAGGCGACCCGGGCGATCCGCCTGGCAGGCAAGTTCAACCTGCCGTTGGTGACCCTGGTGGACACGGCGGGTGCGCGCCCGGCGCTGCAGGACGAGGAGGCGGGCCTGGGGGCGGCAATGGCGGAATGCATGGCAACGATGCTGGCGGTGCCTTCGCCGACGATTGCCGTGATCACGGGCGAGGGGAACTCGGAGGCCGCGGTGGCGATGGCCGTCGGCGACCGGGTACTGATGCTTGATAACGCGGTCTACGAAGTAGTGAGGCCGGAAGACGCGGCCGCGATCCTCTCGGGCGATGCCGTGGAGATTGCCGAGCGGTTGCGGCTGACCTCCCACGACTGTCTGCGGCTGGGGATCGTGGACCAGACCGTCCCGGAGCCCGGCGACGGCGCGCACACGGACCACGGCGAGGCGGCGATGCTGCTTCGCCGGAGCATCCTGAGGACACTGGCACGGATCCAGCGGGAGAAGGGTAAACGCCGGGTGGAGCGGCGGTATGCCCGCTACCGCCAGATCGGTTCGACGCGTTCGTGGGTGCGGGGACGGCTGGAGCGCCAGCTTGCACACTTGCAGGACCGGGCGGGCGGAATGGTGGACCGGTTACGGGGGCGGACGTTGCGCCGACGGCCGGATTTTGGGGACGAACGGGACATCCCGGTGTAACCTCCGGAGTGAGACGGCGGGAAAGGCCGGGTGGCCGGCATACCGCCAGATGGGACGGGGTCCGGCCTGAACGCCCAAGACCTGCTGCTGTTACCGCTCGGATTTGCCGTTGGGGCGTTCGGCACACTCGTCGGCGCCGGTGGCGGCTTTGTGCTGGTGCCCGTACTCCTGCTGCTTTACCCGGAGAAGGACGCGCAGACCATCACTGCGATGTCGCTCTTCGTCGTGATGGCGAACGCAATGTCGGGCAGCGTGGCCTACGCACGGCAAGGGCGGATCGACTACCGGAGCGGCGGGTGGTTCGCGCTGAGCACGCTCCCCGGGGCAATCGCCGGGGCAATCGTCGTGGGCTACATCCCGCGGCGCGCGTTTGACGCGGGGTTCGCCTGCGTCCTTGGCGCGATCGGCGTGTTCCTGCTGGTCAGGCGCTCCAACCAGGGAATCGTGGCGCCGGTGACCGGGTGGGGTACCGTCCGGAGGCGTCTGACGGATGCGAGCGGGAACACGTTCTTCTACTCGTTCAAGATGCAGCGAGGGATCGGCCTCTCGGCGGGGATCGGCTTCTTGAGCAGCCTGCTGGGGATTGGCGGGGGCATCATCCACGTGCCGGTGATGGCCACAGTGCTGCATTTCCCTATCCACATCGCGGCGGCGACGTCGCAATTCGTCCTGATGTTCATGGCGGCCGAGGGGACGGCCGTCCATTTCTCCACCGGTACGCTGCACTGGGATAGCTCACTCGGGAAGGCGTTAATCCTGGCAGCGGGCGCGATCCCGGGCGCGCAATCGGGAGCGTGGCTTTCACACAAGGTGCAGGGGGGGATCATCCTGCGGGCACTGGCGGGCGCGTTGATCCTCGTCGCGGTGAGGCTGGGCCTGAAGGCGGCGGGCATCTAGCGGGAAAGCTTCAGGGTGTGTTTTCCCAGTCGCGCCAGCTCCGGCGTTCGTCGGTCATGTCGATGAAGTGACCCTGGCCGGGGCGCTTGGCCGCGGGCGTCCGGTCCATGCGCTGGAGAAGGTACCAGACAAGGAAGCTCAGGGCGCACATGACGCCGGTGAGCATGGCGAGGCGCTGAATCCCGCGCTTGCCTGCATCGTCCCAGGTCTCGAAGGCGCTGGTCGAGAGTTCGAGGGCCTTGCCCCCGTCACCGGCGGCGTAGGCCGCCTCGGCGCGGGCGAGGTCGCCGTCCGGGTCGGTGAAGAGCATCCCGACGCGAGCGAAGAAACCCGCCTCGAACGACTCCTGCTTCTTGCGGGCGAGTTCGATCATCTTCCCGGCGGCCTCGACGTTATAGACATCGGTGACGGCGCCGGCAGCATCTGCCTTGGCGCCGGTGAAGTCGCCAGCGTTGAACTTGTCGCGGGCCCCGGCGAGGCGGACCCGGGCGCGGGAGTCCTCGGGCTCGGAGGCGAGGCGCCCGGAGGCATCGGTGATGGCAGCAGCCGCCTGGCGCTGATCTTCAATGACGACACGGGTGTTGGCGAGGGTAGTGGTCCCCCAGGACAAGGCGACCTTATCGGGAGTGCCCAGGCCCACCTCGGTGCTGAGCTTGAGGACGGCCTCGTAGGCGTCGAGCACCTCATTGCCTTTGACCACCTGCGCGGGGATGGCTTCGAAGGTCCAGGCGAGCAGGTTGGCATAGATGTCCGATGGGATACCTTCGAGGCCAAGCGCGCGCGAACGGGTGATGAGGTCGGTGACCTGCTGGGTGGCTGCCCGGCGGGTTTCGAGGAGCGGTTTCGCCGTTTCGGGGTTGAAGACCCAGTCGAGGAAGAGCTGATCGAGGTTGAAGCCGCTGACCAGCTCGCCCTGGTCGAGGAACCAGCGGTCCTGGAGACGCCAGAACGACGGGTCATCATCGATGCGGGAAAGGACGGTGGTCATGCTCGCACGGCCGCCGATCGCTGTTTCGTAGGCGAACCAAAAGGCGCCGGAGCGGCCGTACCAATAATCGGAAGGACCGCCGAGCATGGTGCCCCACTGGGTGAGTGGCAGGTTCACGTTGTACTGTTGCCAACCCCAGTCATGAGGGGAGACACCGAGGTCCGGCGCGACGACGCGCGTCCCCCATTCGGCGAGCCCTTCCCAGAGCCATGGTTTGGTGAGCTGCGTGTTCCCGGCCCACTGGTGGGCGAGCTCATGGATCGTCACTTCGTCATCTACGCCGGTGTCAGTCGCGAGGAGGACATCGCCGGTACCGGAGAAGGCCACACCGGCGGCGCCGATGCCTTCGATGTGGTGGGACTGGCGCATGGTCACTTTTTCGAACGGGTAGGGGAAGCCGAAGGCCTTTTCGAGCAGTGGGAAGGCGCGCTTCGCGACATCGAACTGGCGGTCCGCCCAGGCCTGGTCGCGCTTGAAGTACTTGAGGATGAGCGTGACGGAGCGGCCGTCCGGCATCTCGACCGGGGCCTCGAGGGTCCCGCGCTTGGACTCGTCGGTGACGGACAGCACGTAGGCGGAGAAGACCCGGATATCGGTGCGCTGACGGCAGCGGTCATCGAGCGCGGCGCAGCGTTTGAGCTGGTCCGGATCGTCGGTGGCGAGCGCGATGAGCAGGACATCGCCGCAGACCCAGCGATCGAGGCCCGCGCTCTTTACATCGCCCGGCTGGTCCTTCGCGAGCAGACAGCCGGGGTCGAGAACGTTGTCGCCGGCGGTGGGGACATCGATGAAGACGAACGACCCCGGGCCCTGGCCGATGAACGGCGTCTCAATCGCGCCAGGTTCGAGGCTCATGAGGCTGCCGACGCGGGAAGGCATCCGGTAGGTGGTGTCGAGCGTGACGCGCAGGTTCTTCTTGAGCGGCTTGGGGAGGGTGACCTCGGCTGTGCCGGCGATCGCGGTCTCCTCGGACCCGGGAGTGAGCTTCTGCTCGAGGGCCTGGTCGCCTGCCTTCACGACAATGTCCTGCGCGCCCGGCATGACCCACACTGGCAGGGTTGCCAGGTCCTGGGCCTGGAGGTTCACGTATTCGGCATGGACGCGGACATCGATGCTGCCGGCGGCAGTGTCGAGCCGGTAGTAGGTCTCGGACGCGACACCATAGGGGATTTCCATAGGCTGCGCCTGGGCGTGTGCCTCGTGAGGCGACCTAGCCAGCGTGGAGCCGGTGAGGACGAGGACAGCAACGGCCGCAGCGAAACGAGACCTCATGTGTGAGAATTCGGCACAATCGGTGGCCGGAAGCAGGTCAATCGGGTGACTGAAGGGGCAAGCCACAAGGAACGATGGAAATCCGTTGCCTGGCCTCAGACGAGATCGATGCGGAGGCCGGGCTGCAGCTGGCGGTGCTGCTGAGCCGGGCGTACACCGACGAGCGGCATGTGCGGGCGTGGCAGGGCGAACGGGCGGCAGCATGGCTTCCCCAGGTCGCGCGGGTCCAGGCTGCGCACCCGCTTGACCGGGCCGTGATGCCGGACTCCTTCCTCGCCCAATTCCCAACGTTGCGCAACGCGCGGAGGGCGCCGGGAGAGCGGCGAGCGTCACTCCACTTCCTCTTGCGTGAGGAGGGATACCTGAGCACCCACGTCTCGCTCTGGGCGCAACGATTCGACTTGGAAGGAGAAGCGCTGATGGGCGGATACATCGAAGACGTGGCGACGGACCCCTTGCACCTTGGACGTGGTCTGGCGGCGGCGGCGATGCGGGCCGCGCAAGCCGAGGCGGAGGCGCGGGGCCTGGAAGCGCTGGGGCTGGCGACCGGCATTCCCGCGTTCTACGAGAGGCTCGGCTGGAGCACATGGCAGGGGAGCCACGCGATGACGACCGGCGAGCACACCTTCCCTGATGAGCCGCTGATGTTGCTGCCCCTCGGGGAGCGGGGAGCGTGGCTCGCCCGGCAGTCCGGGGAGCTGCGCAGCGAACGCCTGCCGCGTTTCGGGAGCTGATGAGCGTAAGCAGCGAACCCTGACAATGAGTTCCGAGCCCCGCTCGCGGGCCGGAGGACAGCGTGAAGAGGCTCGCCCGGTCGATGGCGGGGGTTGCGGGGACCGGGCTCGCCCTGGGGCACCAGCCCGGGGACCACGATGGGGCGCGCATCGAGGCCGAGAAGGTCCCGGCAGCATTGCGGGCGTTCTGGGCGGATGGGTTCTTCGCCTCGGCCCAGGACGCATTCATCCTCGCGTACCTGCCGCTGCTGGCCAGCGCGCTGGGGGCCAACGCCATCCAGATCGGGTTGTTGAGCGCATCGCAGAGCCTTGGGGCGATGCTCGCCCTGTACCCGGGGGCGCTAGCGGCGCGGCGGGCTGCCTCACGGCGCTGGATGGTGGTGTTCTACGCTGGCGTGCTGGGGCGGCTGCTGCTGCTTGGCAGCGCGATCGTGGTTGCCGTCGCCGACGGGCAGACGGCGCTGTACACCATCACAGCCATGTTCGCGGTGCGGTCGTTCCTGGGGAACTTCACGCTTCCGGCGTGGACATCGCTTGCGGCGGACATCATCCCCGACGGAATCCGGGCGAGGTACTTCGCATCGCGGAACTTCGCCATCCAGGGTGCGCTGCTCGCGTTCACACCGCTCGGGGGACTGGTGTTGGATTGGTGGGGCTTCCCTGGCGGTTACGTGCTCGCGCTGAGCGTTTCGTTCGCGCTGGGAATGGTGGCGACGGTGGCCTACGCGCTGATCCCGGAGCCACCCCGGCGGGAGGTCGTAAAGGCGGCGCCAATTCGGGCGACGGAGGTGTTCCGCCGAAGCCGGTTCCGGATGTTCCTGCTGGCGACGTTCGCCCTGCACTTCGCCACGATGATTGCGGGGCCGTTCTTCAACGTGTACCTGAAGGAGAACCTCGGCGCTTCGAACTTCGAGGTTGGCTGGCTGACGACATCGAGCGCGGTGGCGGCGCTGCTTGGCCAACTGGTGTTCGGGGAAATGATGGCGCGGCGCGGGTCGCTCTGGCTGACGCGGATGTCGCTGGTGGTGCTGCCGCTGCTGCCAATCCTGTGGGCGTTCATCACGGAGCCGTGGATGGTGCTGGCGCCGAACATCCTTGGGGGATTGATGTGGGCGGCGTTCAACCTGGCGAACTTCCAGGGGCTGCTGGAGGTGACGCCGGAGGAGGACCGGGAGCAATACGTCGCGCTCTTCCACATGAGCCTGTTCCTGGCGCTCTTCATCTCCCCATTCATCGGGGGAGCGATCATCGAGCTGGTGGGGTACCGGACGGCGTTTGTGGTCTCGGGGACGGGCCGGCTTGTGGCGACGGCGCTGTTTTTCCTGGCGATCGTGCCGACGGTCAGAGGCGGGATGCGGGCGGACGAGTGAGCGCGCTCAGTTGACCAGCACGCCGCCATCAACAGGGAGCACGACGCCGGTCACCCAGCGCGCTTCATCGGAGCAGAGGTACACAGCGCCGTAGGCGATGTCCCATGGCGTGCCTTCGACGCCGAGGGCAGTCGCCCTGGTCCGCGCCTGTCGCGCTCCCTCGGACATGCCGCGGGCGTAGACCATCGGGGTGTACGCGGGGCCCGGAGCAATCGCATTGACACGGATACCCTCGCGGCCATGGTCCGCCGCCATCGCGCGGGTGAGGGCTTCGACCGCCCCCTTTGAGGCGGCGTATGGAGCGAGCCCGCGTCCGCGCTGCGACGCAATGGACGATGTGTTCAGAATGGCTCCCCCGCCGGTCTTCCGCATGGCGGCAATGGCTGGACGGCTCGCATTCACCATCGATGTGACATTCACGCGCATCTGGAGTTCCCAGTCGGCATCGGAAACGTCAGCAATGGTGCGAGACACACCGATCCCGACGTTGTTGACGAGGATGTCCAGTCCTCCCCAGCGTTCGAGGGCAGCCTCCACCATGGCGTTGCAGGCCGCGGGGTCGGTCACGTCGGCGGCATAGGGGACCGCTTCTCCACCGTGCTCGGCGATGAACGCGCGCGTCAATTCCGCCGCTTCGAGGCGGCGGTCGACCAGCAGGACACGGGCGCCTTCGCGGGCAAACAGAACCGCCATCGCGCGGCCATTGCCAACGCCGTCATTCTGAGAGCCAGCTCCAGTAATGATGGCGGCCTTACCGGCCAGCCTGCCCGATGGGGCACGCCAGCCACCGGGCGGAGTGAGGTATTCAGTCATTCAAGCGAGCCCCAGCGCAACTGCAGTGTGGGAGAGTAGCGGCAAAGGACGGCCGTGTACAGGCGAGACAGCAAGGAGGGGCGCCGGTGGCACCCCTCCTGAAAAGCCACTCGGGCAGTGTCGGGCTATTTGAGGATGCCGCGGTCCTGGAGGGCTTTCTTCATCGTGGAGCCGATCTCCGCCGGGGAGTCGGAGACGATAGCCCCGGCTGCGCGGAGGGCTGCCTTCTTGTTTTCGGCCTTGCCGTCCTCACCGGAGATGATGGCGCCGGCATGGCCCATGCGGCGGCCGGGAGGTGCGGTGGCGCCCGCGATGAAGGCCACCACCGGCTTCTTCACGTGTTCCTTGATGTAGGCGGCCGCTTCCTGTTCGGCCGAGCCGCCGATTTCGCCAACCATGACGATGGCATCGGTATCCGGGTCCTCGTTGAGCATGCGGATGGCTTCGACCTGGCGGGTGCCGATGATCGGGTCGCCGCCGACGCCGATGCAGGTGCTCTGGCCAATGCCTTCGGCGGTGAGCTGGGCGACAACTTCATAAACGAGCGTGCCAGAGCGGCTGACGACGCCGACGCGGCCGGGAAGGAAGACATCGCCGGGCATGATGCCGATGCGCGTCCTGGTGCCCGGGGTGATGACGCCGGGGCAGTTGGGGCCGATCAGGATGCTCTTCGAGCCGAGCAGTGCGGCCTTCACGCGGACCATATCGAGGACGGGAATGCCTTCGGTGATGCAGACGATGAGCGGGACACCGGCGGCGGCAGCCTCAAGGATCGCATCGGCAGCCGCGGGAGCGGGGACGAAGATGATAGAGACATTGGCGCCGGTCTTGCGGACCGCTTCATCGACTGTAGTGAAGATGGGGACGCCGTCCTGTTGCTCGCCACCGCGCTTCGGGTGAATGGCAGCGACGACACTGGTGCCATAGGCGATGGAGCGGCGCATGTGGTTCGCGCCTTCGGTCCCGATACCCTGGACCATCAGGCGGGTGTTTGCATCAATGAGCACGGCCATGGGGCGAATTCCGAGTGAGCGATTTCCGGTTTCCGGCTGGCGAGCGGCCACGGTGGGTTCGGATTCCCGGAGTAGGAGGATACAGGCGAGGGACGCTAGGGGCGATCAGCGGGGGGCGGGGTAACCGCGGGCGGAGCAGCCGGGCGGCGACGCGCAACCGGGGATGGCGGTGGCGGCGGAGATGGCCTGCGCGACTCCATCAGCCGGTAGAGCCGCTTCCATTCGTCGCCCGCGATGGGCTTGTAGACGGCAGGGAACTGGCGGCGCAGGTCTTCGGCATGGGTGCGGTAACGCTCCGAGATCGAGCCCATGGCGAGGAGGGTGGCGGGGGTCAGGCGGCGGCCGGATGACTCGGCGATCTCGTGGAGCATGTCCATCGCGACGTAAGCATCCTGGTGGAGGCCAAGGACGTCCTGCATCGCCGTGACCCGTGTGCTGAACTCGACAGCGGGCTTGCCGTAGATGCCGGTCCCGACGAACTCAAGGGCGTAGCGGAGCTTCTTCGCGTCGATCCGGAGGGCGTGGTAGAGGTCGGGCGCTGACGTGCGGTTGATGCGATCGCCCGACTTGCGGACGGTGCGGTACCGCTTTTCCACCATGTCGGGCGCGACCGCGAGGATGGGCGCGCGGCCGGGCACGAAGGTGCGGGGCGGGCCGTACTTGAGGAGGGCGCTGAAGCGGGACACCAGGCGCCCGTACCTACGCGAATCGAGCGCGAGGAGCATCCGTTTGCGGGCCGCGTTGCGGCGGGCATGCAGGAGGCTCTCGATAGCGTCCAGGGCGTGGGCGCGTTCGGGCGTGAAGCCTTCGCGCCACTCGCCCATGCGGTCGAGCTGGACGTCGAGGTCACGCACCTCGCCAAGCGCCGCCGCGACCCAGCCCAGCTCATCGCGCAGGGCAAGCATGCGGGGCGTGAGGAACGGGCGGAATGCCGCCATCGCCGCACGCAGGCGGCGGGTCGCTACACGCATGTCGTGGAGCGCCTCGATGTCCTCGCCCAGCCGGGTGCCGGGTTCATTGGCGAGGAGGACGCCGAACTGCTTGCGGAGGACCGCATAGGCGACCTCGCCGGCGGTCATGGAATCGGCGGTGGCCAGAGAGCCGAGGTCGGCGGCAGCGGGAATGTGCTGACCTGTCGCGATGAGGGCGGACTCGAACTTGGAGGTCGAGGCGGCGTTGAGGCCATTGGCGGCAACCATGGCGTCGACGAAGGGCCGGGCACGGTCGACGGCCGCGGGATCGACCTCGACCTCGACCCGGGCGAGACGGACGGGCGCCTCATCGCCGACCGGGATGGCCGTATCGTCGAGGGCCAACTCAGCGAGCGGGCCGGCAGCATCGGAAAGGGTAAAGAGTTGGCGGCGGGTAGTGAGCCGGAAGATCGGTTCGACCGGGGCGCGGCCAGCCATTGCGCGGATGGCCGCACCACACGGCCCCTGGGCCTTCGCCGGCGTTTCGACATCCGCGGGAAGCGTCTCTGTGCGCTCGCGGCGGGAGCGGATACCTCCCGAGGATTCGGCCATGGACTTCAGGGTGAGCTCAGGGCCGGATTCTTTGCGGCGCAGGCGGCAAGTGTAGCCGGCGCGATGGATGTGCCAGGCAGCGGTATCGAAGTAGGTGTCATCGAGGTCCTTGACGCCGTCGGCCTCGACGGAGAAGCCGGGGACGCTCGCGGACTGGAGCCAGCGGAGCACGGGCCGGGTATCGAGCGCGGCGAACTGCCATTCGACTTCCAGCTGGTCGGTTGCCATTGGCGCATGATACCCGACATAGGCGCACATGCCCGGTTGCGCGACCATCGCGCGGGCAAGCATGCTACGGGCGAGCGCGAGACGCCCACTGCGAAGGAGACCCCTGCGATGGTAATGGCCCTTGACGGCATCAAAGTCCTTGACCTCTCCCGGCTTGCGCCGGGGCCGCATTGCTCGATGTTGCTGGCGGATTTCGGGGCGGACGTCACGCTGGTGGAAGCGGTGCCGGGCTCATCGGCGAAGCTGGGGAGCATCGGATTGCGGCGGAGCGAAGCCGCGGACCGGGCGGCCGCCTACAACGCCCTCGGGCGCGGCAAGAAATCGATCGCGCTGAACCTGAAGGACGAGGCGGCGAAGGAGGTGTTCTACTCGCTCGTGCAGGGCGCCGACGTGGTGATCGAGGGGTTCCGGCCGGGAGTGGTGAAACGGCTGGGCGTCGACTACGAGACGCTCGCGGCGATCAACCCGCGGATTATCTGCTGTTCGATCTCCGGTTTCGGGCAGACGGGCCCGTACGCCAACCTCGTGGGCCACGATATCAACTACATCTCGGTGGGGGGGGCGCTCGGCGTGACCGGCCGGCCGGGGCAGGCGCCAGCGATCCCGGTGAACCTTGTGGCCGACTTCGCGGGTGGCGGACTGACGGCGGCGTTCGCGATCTGCCTGGCGATCATTGCCCGGGAGAAGACGGGGCGCGGCCAGAACATCGACATCGGCATGAGCGATGGCGTGCTTTCGCTGATGACGAGCGCGTTCAGCCAGTACTTCTCGATGGGCGCTGCGATCCGGCCCGGGGAATCGCTGCTGAACGGCGCGGCGCCGTTTTACAACACGTACCAGTGCTCCGACGGGCGCTGGTTCTCCATTGGGAGCATCGAGCCGCACTTCTACGAGGCGCTCTGCCGGGTGCTGGGGACGGAAGACCTGCTGCAGAAGCAGTTCGCCGCGGACGAGTGGCCAGCGATGATCGAGCGCTTCGCGGGCATTTTCAGAACGAAGCCAGCGGACGAGTGGATGGAGATCTTATCCCAGCACGACATCTGCGCGACACCGGTGCTCGAGATGGAGAACGTGGTGACGAACGCGCACAACCTCGCCCGGGGAATGGTGGTCGAAGTGGACTCGCCGGTGGGGAAGGTCCAGCACATCGGGGTTGGGCCGAAGCTGAGCGACACACCGGGAACGGTGCGGTTCACTTCGCCACTGATCGGCCAGCACACCGACGAGATCCTGCAGGGGCTTGGCATGGACGCCGCGAAGATTGCGGCGCTGCGCGAGGCCGGGACCGTCGGCTAAGGGGAAGCGGCCGGGCTCGGGGGAGTCTCGAAAGGGCCGAGTTCGGCCTCGTAGACCGCCTGAAGCGCCTCTTCCATGCGATGGCTGAACCGCTCGTACGCGACGAGGAGGGCTGCCCCCTCCGCGGAAAGGGAGGTGTGCCCCCCGCCGGAGCCACCGACCTCGGAATGGACGAGAGGGAAGCCAAGGTTGGCTTCGAGTTCTTTGACCTTGCCCCAGGCGCGGCGGTAGGAAAGCCCCATTGCGGTCGCGGCCTGGGCGAGCGAGCCGGTCTCGGCGACAAGCTGGAGCAGCCGAAGGCGGTAGTCGGACATGACGAGCCGGCCATCGGCTTCGAGCCAGAGCTTCTGACGGGGCTGGAATGCGGCCACGGGGGCAGACTACTTCGCCCGGCCGCGAGTGTCAGCTTCTCCCCGAGGTCACGGGAGCCGGCAGATGTCCTGGTAGGTCTTCCCGGGCTGGTTGGCGTAGCCGTAGTTGAAGAGGCGGGCGATGTAAGCAGGGGTATCGGCTGTGCCGCTCACGGTGCCCAGGTACCTGGTGGCGGCGGCGCAGCCCGCGAGCACCGTACCGTGTTCCTGAAAGCCGCGGCGGAATTCCTGGGCGGCGATGGTGAAGACGACCTCCTTGCCATCGCGGATGGCCGCATCGATGGCCTCCGTGGGGTCGAGACCGAGGGCGGCGGTGGCCACGGCAATGCGGAACCGGGCGTAGCCTTCGAGGGCGTGGCGCCCTTCGCCCTGCCCGGACTCCTTCTTCCAGTCCTTGAGTGTTTCATCGCCGATGAGCCCGCGGTATGCGGTGATGGCCTGTTCGAACTTCCCGGCGGCAAACAGTGCATCGGCATCGACGACGGCGTGGTAGAGATATTCGGGGAGAGCGTGCTCGGTCTGCACGAGGCGGTAGCGGCCGGCGGCGAATTCGTAGGTGCGCATGGTGAGGCGGGTCGGGCCAGCGGCGATATCGAGCTTGCCACCAGAAACGGTGAGCCGACTCGAACGGCCGGCACCCTGGAATACGGCCGCGTTGAGGGCGGGAACGCCGTCGTCGCCGGGGCCGATGTCACGCCATGCAGTGCCATCCCAGGTCTGGACCCGGACGGTGCTGGTGCACACGGCGGCCGAGCAGTTGCTCGCGAGATAGGTGAGTTCGGCGCCAGGCAGACCATCGCGGTCGGCCATCCCGAAGATCGCCTCGCCGGCGGGAGAGGCATCGGCGAGCCCACCACCCGCGAACTCCTCGAACTTCTCCGACCTACCCGTGCGGAGGAAGACCACCGCCGGGGCCGCGCCCGGCGCGGCGGGTATGCGCAGGGGGATCAGCCAGGCCGCGTCGGGCAGACCGTCGTTGTCGACATCAGCGCTGGCGCAGGAGGCATTCCAGGAGTGCCGCAGGTGCGGGGGACAGGCATCGAACGGTCCGGCGGGGCCAAGGAGGGACTGAAGCCCGTTGCGCGCTTCGGCGGCGGATGCGGGGATGCGGGCCAGCGGGTCGGGCGTCGGAGAGGGCGCCACGGTTGGGGTGGGGAGCGTGGCTGTGGGCGTTGCGTCGGTCGTGGCGGGTGGTGTGGCTTCCGCACGACCGCCCTCGGCCCGGCAGCCGCTGAGGGCAAGAAGGGCTACTGAGACGAGGGCGCTCAAGGCTTTTTCACGAGGTACTCTTCTGCCGCCCATCCTTCACCGAGCCTCGTTTCGATCTTCCACCAGGTGAGGCCACCCTCCTGCTGGGGGCCGCCGGTCACTTTGACCTCGGTCGCATCGGCGATGCAGATGATGGCATCGTTTTGGACCCCGGGGTTGGTGCGCACGTTGAGGCAATCGCCGGTGCCCGTCACCACCAGGACCTCGCCGGCGATGAACTTGCCCGGGCCGGTGGAGGCAGTGGCTGATGGCGTTGGCGAACCGGCCAGGGGTGTCGTCGATGACGTCGGCGCCGCGGTAGGCGTTTGGGCGGGTGCCGTGGCGGCGGCTGCGGTGGTGGGTGTGGCAGGTGGCGCGGAGGGGGCAGAATCGCCATCGAAGAGCCGGCCGGCTCCCCAAACAACGCCGAACGCCACCGCTACGGCCAGGGCCACAGCGACCGGGATGTACCAGAAACCCAGGATCCGGTGGCGTTCGTAGATGCGGGGCAAGGGCTTGCGCGGCACCTGTTCGCCGGACGGGGGGACG
>Ga0209477_1000857_pt1 | contig 18916 bp, 12 predicted proteins | sample KloWWTupernatant_FD_187180 | JGI IMG/M metagenome (GOLD analysis project Ga0209477, IMG submission 187180) | Active sludge microbial communities from Klosterneuburg, Austria, studying microevolution and ecology of nitrifiers - Klosterneuburg... | ecosystem: Engineered > WWTP > Aerobic digester >... | reverse complement strand
GAACCGGTGGTGAAGCCCGTCGGCCGGATCGACGAAGACGATCGGCACATCCGCCCCAGTCGGGAAAGCGGTATCGGCGATGTAGGTCGAGACCGTGCCCGGGATGCTCGGCGAGCACGCGGTGCAGCTGCCGTTCTGGCAGGTCGAAATCGCCGCGAGCGGCGACAGCGCGCCGGACGCTGCGAATGCGACGGCGAGGACGAACCCAAAGCGGGCACGGAGCCCGGCGAAACGGTGCGTGGGGTGCTGATCCATGTTCGAAGCCTCCAGCGACATCCTAGAAAAGGTGCGGTCGATCGCGGCGAGAGAAAGTTCACACTCCGCAGCCGGCCGTCCCGGCGCGGAGGAAGGCCCCGTCAACGCCCGGCGAGCGCCTCCTGGCGAGCGAACATACCGGGCGTGAAGGCGGTGATGCGGCCGGTGAAGGCCGAGGCGGCGACGGTGAGGGGGCTCGCCAGCCAGAGCTTGCCGGGGCCGCTGCGTCCCTTGTAGTTGCGGTTGATCGCCGAAACGGTGACCTGTTCGCTGGTCTCCGAGACGCCCGGGCCGCAGCCGATGCAGGCGCCGCAGCCGGGGCGGATGAGGCGCACGCCGGCCTTCGCGAAGTCGTCCAGGAAGCCGTGCTCGCGGGCGTAGCTCTCGACCTCGAGCGAGCCGCACTGGATGATGAAGTCGACCCCGGGAGCCACCTTCCGGCCTGCGTCCACCGCCTCCTTCACCACCCGGTGGTAGAAGTCGAGATCGTCGATCTTGCCTGCGGTGCAGCTGCCGCCGTAGGCGATGTCGATCGGCACCTCGCCGATCTCGGCGACTTTCGCGCCGTTCGTCGGATCGGAGGCGATGCCGCGATCGGGATCCCCCGGGTCGGCGACCATCGGCGTGAGCGCGGCGAGATCGATGACATGGATACCGCCGGCGTAGACCGCGTCGGCGTCGGGTTCGACGGTGCGCGCGCGCAGCCGGTCGCCATCGACGCCCGGGCGCCAGGCGGCGAGCCAGCGGTAGGTCTCCGCGTCGGCCGAAACGATGCCGCTGCGCGCCGTGCACTCGGTCGCCATGTTGGCGAGCGTCGCGCGCTCGTCCATCGACAGCGTCGAGACGCCGGGGCCGGTGAACTCCATCACCCGGTTGAGCGTCGCCTGCGGCCGCGCGTAGGCGAGCAGGATATGGAGCATCAGGTCTTTGGCGGTGACGTTCGCCGGGAGCTTGCCGATGAGCTCGAAGCGAATCGACTCCGGCACCTCGACCTGGGTGAAGCCGGAGTGGATGAGAGCCGCGTACTCGGTCGCCCCGACGCCCCAGGTGAGGGCGTTGTTCGCCCCGCCCATGCAGGTGTGCGAGTCGGTCGCCTGGATGAAGTCGCCGGGCTCGACCATGTGGGTGCGCGCCAGCTCGTGGCAGATCCCGGGAGAGACGCCGTCTGTCGACGAGAAGTCGCGCACACCGGTGTGGCGCTGGAACTGGCGCTGCATGTCGCGCAGGACCTCGATCTTGGGCAGGAACGGCCGCATGCGCGCGACTTCGTCGGCGTAGATCAGGTGGTCTTCGAAGACCGCGAAGCGCTCGGGATCCTTGACCGCGTAGTCTTCGCCGTACTCCTCGACGAGGAAGGCATGCACCTGCGCGGTGGTGAACTCGTGGGTGTAGCCGCCGTCCACGGAGACCACGACGGCGTCGCCCGGCTGCACGAAGACCTCCGAGTCCATTGCCGCTCCGACGACGTGGCGCGCCAGGATCTTCTCCGCCATCGTCATGGCGCGGCGCGGCGTCGTGACCGCAGGCGGCTTCACGGCGCCTTCGGCGAGCGCCTTCGAGTAGGGAAACAGCCCGCCCCACTCGATGATCTGGCGGGTGATCGGGTCGTAGCCCTCGGTGAACTCGGCGAGCGGCACGCCCGCGCCCTGCTGCAGGCGCGCGAGGACGTCGTAGCCGCCCATGAGCGTGCCGAGATTGAGGTTGTTGCGGGCGTGGATCGGCGCGAACGAGGCGGCAATGGCGATCTTGATGCCGGCGTACTTCTCGCACTGCGCGGCAGTCTCGCGCGAGCTGCCGGTGCCCTTGCGCAGACCCGAGACGATGACCTCGAAGTTGCCGTTGGCGAGAGCGTCGCGCTCGAACAGGCGCTGGCCGTCGACGATCAGCCCGGCGTAGGCCTCGCGGGCGATCTCCTCCGGCTGCCAGTTGAAGCAGACCCAGGCCGGGGTCATGACGTCGGTATTGATGTCGTCGAGCAGGTCGGCCGGATCGACTTCGGCCATTCTCAAGTCGAGCTCTCCCGAGAGCTGGCGGCGAATCAGCTCGGCGTCTTTGGTCAGGAAGAGAACCCGTTTCCCGGGCGTCAGGCGCACGATCGGCTGCGGTTTCATGGCGGCGATTCTACCCTCAGCGCACGACCGGCCAGCGGACAAGGAAGCGCGCTCCACCGAGAGGGCCCGCGGGGGCGAGCTCGATGCGGCCGCCGTGGCGCTCGACGATTGCGCGGGCGATGCCCAGGCCCAGTCCGAGATGCGAGCGCGCCGCCTCCTGCGGACGCCAGCTGAAAAAGCGCTCGAAGACGCGGCCGCGGTGCTCCTCCGGCACGCCGGGGCCGGAGTCCTCGACGGTGAGCTCGCAAGTCCCCGAGCGCGAAGCGAGGGTCAGCCGCACGATGCCGCCTGCCGGAGTGAACGAGAAGGCGTTCTCGAGCAGATTTTCGATCACCCGCGCCGCGCTCTCGGCACCGATGGCGACGAGCACCGGCCCGACGACGTCGACCTCGAGCGCGACACCGGCCGGCAGCCGCTCCCGCCAGCCATCGGCGACGCGCCGCGCGAGCTCGTCGAGACGCAGCGCCGGCGGCGGCGCGGCACGCCCGCGCCCCGCATCCAGCCGAGCGACCTCCTGCAGTGCCCCGACGACGGCGTCGATCCGGCCGACCTCCTGGACGATCAGCGCGGTCAGCTGCCGGATCTCGCCCTCCTGCGTCGAGCCACGCAGGAGCTCGGCGGCCGAGCGCATCGCCGCCAGCGGGTTCTTCACTTCGTGCGCGACATCCGAAGCGAAGGCCTCGAGCTCGTCGAGGCGGCGCTCGAGGCGCTCGTTGAGGCCGGCGAGGGCGCGAGAGAGGTCGCCGATCTCGTCCTGTCGATGCACGCCAGGCACTTCGGCGCCGCGGCCGCGGGCGCCCGCCAGGACCTCGTCGGCGGCATCGCGCAGGCGGCGCAGCGGCCGCACGATGCCGCGCGCGAGGAGCAGCACCACCAGCGCCGCAGCGACGATCGACAAGAGCACGATGCGGAAGAGATCGACGCGAATCCGGTCGAGCGCCGCCAGCACCGGCTCGGTCGTGCGCGAAACCGCGACCGCGCCGCAGACCGCGCCGCCCCCGCGCACCGGCACCGCCACCGTCATGACCGTGACGCGCCCGTCCGGGCTCAGCCCGGTCTCGGCGCCGTAGCCGCCAGCGAGAGCGCGCTGGATGGCGGCGCGATCCGCCTCGCCGCCGTAGCGCGGCGCCGTGCCGGCGACCGCGCGGCGCAGGCGCCAGAGCGCAGCACCCACCCGGTAGAGCCAGGTCTCCCGCACGTTCCGCGCCGCCGCGCCGCCGGCGTGGGGCCCGCCCGCCTGCGCGGTATCGACGAGCGGGCGGCCGCCGCCATCGAAGACCCGCACCCGCCCCGCGAGCGGTCGCTCGACCCGCGCCACGAGCGCCGCCGCCGTCGCGTTGTCGAACGCCGGCGGACAGGCGAGCGCCGCCGCCAGGGCGCGCGCCGCCACCGCTATCGCGCGCTCGTCCGCCACCAGCAGCTCACGCTCGAAGACGCCGAGCGACCAAAGGCCCGCCACCGGCAGGATGAGGACCAGCAGAACCACCGACAGCAATCTGCCGTAGAGCCGCGAGCGCACGGCGATCACTCCGGATCGCGGAAGCGGTAGCCGAGACCGTAGACCGCCTCGACCGGATCCAGGCCCGGCTCGCCCGGCTCGGCCAGCGCGAGCTTTCGCCGCAGCCGCTTGATGTGCGAATCGATGGTGCGGATCGAGCCCGCCTCGTCGTCGCCGTGCACCTCGTCGAGCAGCTGATCGCGACTGCGGACATGCCCCGGCCGGCGCGCGAGAGCCGCGAGCAGCAGGAACTCCGAGATCGTCAGCGGCAGGCGGGTCTCGCCGCTCCAGGCCTCGTAGCGGTCGAGGTCGAGCGTCAGCCGGCCGCGCCGGAGGAGGCGCTCCTGTGGACTGCTGCGCCCCTCGGCGAGGAGCTGCGCGCGGCGCAGCAGCACCCGCAGACGGGCGACCAGCTCGCGAATCGAGAACGGTTTCGGAAGGTAGTCGTCCGCTCCCATCTCGAGGCCGAGAACGCGGTCGAACTCCTCTCCCTTCGAGGTCAGCATGAGGATCGGCAGCTCTCGCGAGCGGGCGCGCAGGCGCCGCAGCAGCTCGAGCCCGTCGACGCGCGGCAACAGGATGTCGAGCACGGCGACGTCGGGCAGCGCCGCCTCGAAGGCCTGCCACGCCGCCAGACCGTCGGCATACAGATCGACAGCGAAGCCCTCGCGGCGCAGTGCCACTTCGAGCGTCGTGCGAATCCCCGCCTCGTCGTCGACGACCGCGATGCGCGGCGCTGCTGCGGTCTCCATGGCTGCACTCTAGCGCCGGTCGCGCCCGCGCCATCGTTTCGCCACAATCGCCCCGGAGCGGCCTCCTTTCCGCCATCGCGGCGGCTCGTCGACCGGCCATCGTTGTCGGACAAGGAGATTTCCATGTCCGACACCCTCACCGCCATCACCCGCTCTATCCCCTTCCGCGTCTTCGCCCTGGCGTTCCTCTCGATCCTGCTCCTCATTCCGTTGTCGAACCTGGGCGATCTGGTCGGGGAGCGTCGCGGGCTGAGATTCAAGGCCGCCTCTTCGATCGCCAGCGGCTGGGGCGGCCGCCAGACGCTCCTCGGCCCGATCCTGGTCCTCGCTCTCGATTGTCCGTGGACCGACGACAAGGGCCGTACGGGCGTCGCGCAGCAGATCGCGACGCGCCTGCCGGCGAAGTTCTCCGTCGAAGGCGAGCTCGCAACCGAGGTACGGCGCCGCGGCCTGCATGTCGTCCCGGTCTATCGCGCGCGCCTGCGGACGGCGTTCGAGTTCACCGCTCCGACCGCGGCGCTGCTCGAGAGCCAGTGCACGGGTGCCCACCTGCGCGCCGCCTCGGTCGTTTTCGCGGTGAGCGATCCGCGCGGCATCGATCGCATCTCGCCGCTCGCGACGGCGACGTCGCAGATCGTCTGGCTGCCGGGGACACCGCTCTCCGGCCCCTGGCAGCAGGGTGTCCAGGCGCCGCTTCCGCCGGACCTGCTCGGCGAGGGCTCGCGGCCGCTCGCGCTCGCCGCCGAGATCGACCTGCGCGGCAGCGATCGCTTCGCGCTGCTGCCCGCAGGCGGAGAGACCACGGTGAAACTGCATGCCGATTGGCCCTCGCCCTCCTTCGACGGCGCCTTCCTGCCGACGAGCTCCGCCCTGGGCGCCGCCGGATTCGACGCCGCCTGGGCGGTCTCGGAGCTCGCGCGCCCGCTGCCCTCGATCTTCCATGGCGATCCGCCGGTCGAGCTCCAGGAGTCCGCGTTCGGCTTCACCTGGTTCCAGCCTGCCGACGGCTACCTGATGACCGAACGCTCGCTCAAGTACGGCTTTCTCTTCGTCGTGCTGACGTTCCTGGTCTTCTTCTTCTTCGAGTCGACCTGCGAACGGCGCCTGCAGCCGCTGCAGTATGGCCTGATCGGCGGTGCGCTGTGCATCTTCTACCTGCTGCTGTTGTCGCTTTCGGAGCGCGCCGGCTTCACCCCCGCCTATCTCGCCGCCGCGGCGGCGACGACCCTGCAGATCGCCCTCTACGCGCGGGCTCTGCTGGGCAATGCCCGGCGCGCTGCGGTCCTCGGCGCGATCCTCACCGCCCTCTACTCCGGGTTGTTCCTGCTCATCGGCCTCGAGGAGACCGCGCTGCTCGTCGGCTCGGTAGCGCTCTTCGCCCTGCTCACGCTCGCCATGTGGCTGACGCGCGGCGTCGGCCGCGCTCGACCGCGGACGGGCGACGAGCTCACGGCAGAGGCGCCGCCCGCCCTCTGATTCAGGGAAGGACGGCGCCGATGTCGGGCGCATTGCCGGCGCCGCCGTCGTTGATGCCGGCGAGCGGCAGTGCCGCACCGACCAACCGGCTCGCGGCTGAAGGGCGCGTTACGGCGCGGCGACCGACCACTCGGAGGTGTTGCCGTCCTCGAAGTGGGCGACGAAGATCATGCCTTTCCACCACTGCAGGAGGCTGCGCAGCGCTTCGGGCGGATTCTGCGGCGCGGTGCTGCCCGGGCTCGACTGGTCGAGGCTGTTGAGTCCGTGACACGAGGTGCAGACGCGGATCTCGCCCGGCTGGAAGGTGAGCCAGTAGCGCTCGCGCACCACCGGCGTGCCCGCACCGTTGGTGAGGTGCCAGCTGAGCGCACGCTCGGCCGGCACCAGCGCCGCCATCGAGCCGTCGAGGCCGAGCTCGACGCTCGCCGCCGGGGATCCCGGCGCCAGTGGCGGGTTGATCGCCCGCGGATCGTGCAGCTTCTGCGCCAGCGCCCGGCGCCCGGCGCGCGGTGTCGCCGTGCCGCCCAGACTCCGGATGAGGTCGGCCTGGAAGATCTGCATGTGCGTCACGTCGTAGATCGTTCCGGCGGCGCCGATGGTCTGTACGCCCCCCGGCACGCTCAGGTTGTAGGGCTGCTGCTTGTCGGCGCGATCGCGGGTGGTCACATCGCGACTCACGATGAGGGCGAGCTTCTGGCTTTCGAGATAGTCGCGAAAGGCGGCGACATTAACCTGCTCGTCGCTGAACACCGAGGCCTCCGGGGTCTCGAGAGGGGGAAGCGGCGGCGTGGGCGGCGTGCGCGGCCGCACTTCGACCGGATCGAGCTCCCACATGGTGACGTTGGTGTAGCTCACACTGACGTCGGGATCCCAGTAGGAGAGGCTCTTGGTAATGCCGCTGGTCAGCGTGGTGCCGTACTTCTGGTAGCCGGCGCAGGGCGTGGTCGCGGGCGTCAGATTGCGCAGGCGGAACTTGTAGCGCGCCACCGGAGCGGCCGTCGAGCCGTCGTTCGCCGCTTGCCGGGTCTCCGGTACGCCGGCGCTGCGTTCGCCGGCGTGCACTGCGATGAGAGCCCCGGAACCGCTCGCCGCCGAGAGCGGCAGCGGGTTGCGGTAGAAACCCGAGTGGCAGGGTCCCGGCGTGTCGGTGAAGCTGCCGGTGTCGGGGTGGGAGATCCAGGTGACGGCCATCTCGTCGGCGGGATCGGTCGGCGCCCCGTTGAGCGAGAACAGCATGCCGGCGGCGTGGGTGTAGAACTCCGGTGCGTCGACCGCGAAGTAGAGGCCGGGGATCATGGCGCTCTCGCGGATCTCGAGCATATTGACGATCTCGCGGCCGTTGAAGCGCCCGCACGAGTTGTCGCCGCAGAGGAACTCGTCGAGATTGTTGTCGTTGTTGAAGCTGCGATTGAAATAGCTATGCAGCTCGTGGCGGCCGATGTGGTTCAGGGTCTCGAGGCCGGTGCCGTCGGGATTCACCATCCAGGGAAAGAAGTGGTTGAAGCTGTGACCCTCTTCGTGCGGCAGCAGCAGGTCGCTCCTTCCGGCGCGCGGCTCGGGGAACTGCTCGACGCGGGTCGCCAGCGCCACGGCGTCGGCGCGCTCGCTCGACCAGTTGAAGGTGCCGTAGGTCGGCGGGTTGCCGCCGGTCTCGTCGTAGTAGTCGCTGTCGGCCTGCTGGTCGCGCTGCAGGTGGTCCCAGCGGGTGAAGACGACGCGGCCGAAGCTGTCTACGGTCGGCTTGAAGTCGCCCGACGGGGAGTGATCGAGGAGCTTCAGCGCGCCAGTCGCCGGATCGAGACTCCACAGCCCGCTGACGGTCGGCGCCTCCTCGTACTCGTCGAGCTGCGGATAGAGATGCGCCCGGCCGTCGCGCGGCCGGTCGGAAGTGAACAGGATCTTGCCGTCGGGAGCGTAGACCGGACTGACGTTGTTGGCGAGCAGGGGCTGGTTCGGCACCTTGGTGATCGTCACCGGGTCGGCAGCGCCCAGGCCGGTGACCTCGTAGAGCTGCCAGTAGTAGGTGCCCCACTGATACTGCTGCGTCGGAGCGCCGATGACCATGGAGAAGATCGCCTTGGTGCCGTTCCAGTGGACTGCCGGCTCGCGCACCGCGATCGAGGTCGCCCCCTGGAATCCGGAAGCAACCCCGTAGCCGCCGAGCTGGGTCAGGTTCTTGAGCGCGCCGTTCGGGTAGAGCACGTAGAGGTCGCCGCCGCGACCGGTGCTCTGCATGTCGGCGCGATGGTTGCCGAAGACCGAGCCGATCGCCGTGAAGTCGTAAGGAATCGGCGTCTGGGTGACGAACAGGATGGGATAGAGGCGTTGCGCCTGGGCGGCACTACAGCAGACGAAGAGCAAAGCGAAGATTCCCTTGCGCATGGAAACGTCCTCCAAAGAGTACAGATCGGAGCGGAATTCTCGGCTCCGGCAACGAACCGGGCCAATGGACTCCTGCACACCCTAGGAAACGACACCGGAGGCCGACTTGTGCCATCGGCCCCCGCCCCGTATCGTGCGGGCATGTGCGGCCGCTACGTCCTGACCACTCCCGGCGAGGTCCTGGCGCAGATCTTCGAGACGGCGCCGCCGCCCGAGGAGACGCTCGCAGCGATCGTGCCGCGATACAACATCGCGCCGACGCAGACCGTACCGATCATCCGCCGCTCCTCCACGGCCGCAGCCACACGCGAGCTTGCCATGGTGCAGTGGGGGCTCGTCCCGCACTGGGCGAAAGACCCGGGCATCGGCAACAGCCTGATCAACGCCCGCTCCGAGACCGCGGCCGAGAAGCCGTCCTTCCGCGACGCGATGAAGCGGCGCCGCTGCCTCATTCCGGCGAACGCTTTCTATGAATGGAAAAAGCTCGGTAAAGGAAAGCAGCCGTTCCTCATTCAGTTGCGGGGAGGCTCCACCTTCGCTTTCGCCGGCCTCTGGTCGCAGTGGAAGAACCCGGAAGGCGGCGCGGCGCTGGAAACCTGCGCCATCCTCACGACGACCCCGAATGAGCTCACGGCCACCGTCCACGATCGAATGCCGGTCATCCTGCCGGCAGCGAGTCAAGGACCCTGGCTCGATCCGGCTGCCGACACTTCCACCCTTACCGGTCTTTTTCTTTCCTACCCGGCGGCAGGCATGGAGGTCTTTCCGGTCAGCAAGCGGGTCAACAGCCCAGCGAACGAAGGGCCGGAGAACGTCGCGCCGGTCCAGCTCGCGGAGACGCCGAGCGAGAACTGATCGCGTTCTCGTGCGTAGTACTTCAACCAACCTTCTCTTTCGATCGATACCCAAGGAGCTCAAGAAGATGAATCGACGCTGCCTGCCACTCGCCGGATCTTTCGCTGCGCTGCTGCTTTCCTTCCCTGTCGCGCCGCTCCGTGGCGCCGACGCCCCGTCGGGCAAGAGCCTGTCGCGGCAGGAGATCGCCGCCTCGGTCACTTCTGCGATGGACCGCACCGCCGATCCGTGCAACGACTTCTACCGCTACGCCTGCGGCGGCTGGCTCGACTCGACGAAGCTGCCGTCCGACCAGGCGCGCTGGGTGCGGAGCTTCTCGACCATCACCGAGCGCAACCGTGAGCTAGTGAAGAATCTCCTCGAGAGCGAAGGCAAGACCCCCTCGGCCGATCCCGAGCGCCGTCAGATCGGCGACTTCTACGCCGCCTGCATGGACGAGGCGGCGGTCGAGAAAGCCGGCACCGCGCCGCTCACCGGCATGTTCACCGCCGTCGACCAGGTGACCGACGCGAGCTCGCTGATGTCGGTGGCTGGCGGTCTCGCCAAGAGCGGTGTCGGCGCCCTGTTCGGCGGCGGCGCCGCCCCCGACTTCAAGAATCCGACGATGAACCTCTTCTTCATGAGCCAGGGCGGACTCGGCCTCCCCGACCGCGACTACTACGTGAGCGACGACCCGAAGAAGAAGGAGATCCTCGCCAAGTACGAGACGCATGTCGCGCGGATGCTCACGCTTTCGGGCGAGAGCGCCGCCGACGCGGCGCGCCATGCGACGGCGATCATCGCCTTCGAGACCGAGCTCGCCAAGGCCTCCCGTCCGCGCGCCGAGATGCGCGACCGCGACAGGATCTACAACAAGATCGACCGCGCCGGACTCGAGAAGCTCGCGCCGCAGCTCGCCTGGCCGCGCTACTTCGCGACCCTGGGCTACCCGGACGTCGAGTCGATCAACGTCGCCGTCCCCGAGTTCTTCCAGGCACTCGAAAAGCTCGCGACCACGACGCCGGTCGAGACGCTGCGCGCCTACCTGCGCTGGAACGTCGTCGACAGCCACGCCGACCGTCTGCCGCAGGCGTTCGTCGACGCCAACTTCGAGTTCTTCGGCAAGACCCTCTCCGGCCAGCAGGAGATCCAGCCGCGCTGGAAGCGCTGCGTGACGGCGACGACCACTGCTTTGGGCGAGGCGATCGGCAAGATCTACGTCGCGCAGGAGTTCGCCGGCAACAGCAAGGCGGTGGCGGTCGAGATGATCCGCGACATCGAGAACGCCTTCGAATCCAATCTGCCGGCGCTCTCCTGGATGGACGACGCGACGCGCCAGCGCGCGGTCGAGAAGGCGAAGAAGGTGACCAACAAGATCGGCTACCCCGACGTCTGGCGCGACTACTCGACGGTGGTGGTGAAGCGCGGCGATTACTTCGCCAGTGCGCTTTCGGCGACGCGCTTCGAGTTCGACCGCGACATGAAGAAGGTCGGCCAACCGGTCGACCGCAACGAGTGGCGGATGGTGCCGCACCAGGTGAACGCCTACTACATGTCGACCGCGAACGAGATCGCTTTCCCGGCCGGCATCCTGCAGCCGCCGTTCTTCCACAAGGACTTCCCGGCGGCGATGAACTACGGCGCGATCGGCACGGTGATGGGCCACGAGCTCACCCACGGCTTCGACGACCAGGGGCGCAAGTCGGACGGCGACGGCGTGCTGCACGAGTGGTGGGCGCCAGAGGTGGCGGCGAAGTTCGAGCAGCAGGCTGCCTGCGTCGACGCGCAGTACTCAGCCGTCGAAGTCGAGCCGGGAGTCCACGTGAACGGCAAACTGACGCTGGGCGAGAACATCGGCGACATCGGCGGCGTCAAGGAGGCCTTCGTCGCCTTCCAGGGCTGGAAGAGCCGCCACAAGATGCCGGCGCCGGGGGATGCGAAAGAACCGCTGATCCCCGGTCTCTCCGACGACCAGCTCTTCTTCGTCGCCTTCTCGCAGGTCTGGTGCTCGCTCTCGACCCCGGAGTTCCTGCGCAACCAGGTGACCACCGACTCGCACTCCCCCGGCCAGGTGCGCGCCATCCTGCCGCTCATCAACCAGCCGGAGTTCGCCCAGGCCTTCTCCTGCCCCGCCGGCTCGAAGATGAACCCCAAGGAGCGCTGCACCGTCTGGTAAGCAGCGACGGCGCTGCGGAGTCGGCGCCCTTGCTAGACTCCGCAGCTCATGAACCCTGAGCAGTGGGCGCGACTCTCCGACCTCTTCGGGGAGCTCGTCGAGCTCTCCGAGGACGAGCGGCGGCGCCGGCTGGCCGATCCCGCGCTCGAGCCGGAGACGGCGCGGGCGCTCGAGCGGATGCTCGCGGCGCACGCGGCGGAGCGGCCGCTGGCCATCGAGGAGCGGCTCGCCGCGGAGCCCGAGCCGGCACCGGAACGGATCGGGCCGTATCGCTTGCTGCGCCTCCTCGGCGAAGGCGGCATGGGTGAGGTCTGGCTCGCCGAGCGCGACGAGCCGGGATTCCGCCGTCAGGTCGCCCTCAAGCGCATCCGCCGCGGCCTCGAGAGCGGCGAGCTCCGGCGCCGGTTCGGCATCGAGCGCGAAGCGCTCTCCCGCCTCTCGCACCGCGGCATCGCCCAGCTTCTCGACGGCGGCATCGACGCTGGCGGCATCCCCTTTCTCGCACTCGAGTACGTCGACGGCCGGCCGCTCGTCGAAGCCGCGGACGCCTTGCGCCTCGGCCTCGACGAGCGCCTCGGCCTGTTTGCCGAGGTCTGCGCCGCGGTGCACTACGCCCACGTCCACCTCGTCGTGCATCGCGATCTCAAGCCGACGAACATCCTGCTGACCGCTGAGCGCGAAGTACGGCTGCTCGACTTCGGCATCGCCAAGCTCCTCGATCCCGACCTGCAGGAGCTCGGTGCGACGCGCACGTCGCTGCGGCTCGCAACGCCCGAGTACGCCAGCCCCGAGCAGCTCGCCGGCGAGCCGGTCACCACCGCGACCGACGTCTATGCGCTCGGCCTCCTGCTCCACGAGCTGCTCACCGGCCACCGGCCGTTCCGCGAGCACGAGGGTTCGCTCACCGCCCTCGAACGCGCCGTGCGCGTGCTCGAGCCGCGACGGTCGAGCGAGGCGGTGGCGGGCGATCGCGACGCGGTTGCAGCCGCCGCGCGGCGGACGAGCCCGCCGGCGCTCGCCCGGGCGCTGCGTGGAGATCTCGACACGATCGTCGCCACGGCGCTGCGCAAGGAGCCCGAGCGGCGCTACGCCTCGGTCGAGCGACTCGCCGAGGATGTCGCCCTCTTCCGCGCCGGCCGGCCGATCCGGGCGCGACCCGAAAGCCTCGCCTATCGCGCCCGGAAGTTCGCCGGCCGTCATCGCGTCGGCGTCGCCGCGGCGGGACTGATCGCGCTGCTGCTCACGGGCTTCTCCATCTTCGCCTGGCGCCAGGCGGCGGTGCTCGCGGTCGAACGCGACGCTGCGCGCGCCGAGCGCGACAAGGCGCGCGAGCTCTCCGAGTTTCTGACCGACCTGTTCGGCGCCGATCCCTACGCCGACGACCCGGGGCTGCGCGACTCGACGACCCTGGGCGAGTTCCTGGAGCGCAGCGAGGCCTCGGTGCGCCGCGAGCTCGGCGGCCGGCCGGAGCTCGAGGCGGCGCTCCTCGCCCGACTCGCCCGGCTGCACGGCAATCTCGGGCGCCTCGACCGCGCCCGCCCGCTCGCCGAGGAGGCGCTCGCGGCGCGGCGCGCCCTGCCCGGCGACCGCCGGGCCGACGTCGCCGAAAGCGCCAACACCCTGGCGACCGTGCTGCAGGAGCAGGGCGACCTCGCCGACGCCGAGGCGCTCTTCCGCGAGGCGCTGGCGCTGCGCGAAGCGCTCTACGACGAGCCGCACGCCGACATCGCCGAGAGCCTCAACAATCTCGCCATCGTCCTGGTCGAACGCAACGAGCCCGCACGGCTCGCGGAGACCGAAGCGATCGAACGCCGGGGCCTGGCGATGCGCCGCGCACTCTACGGCGACGATCATTTCGACACGCTGCAGAGCCGGAACAACTTCGCCGTCTTCCTCATGAAGCGGGCCGGGCCCGGGGATCTCGCAGAAGCCGAGGGGCTGCTGCGAGAGGTGCTCGCCGGGCGCAAACGCCGGCTCGGCGACGATCACCCGACGGTCGCCAACACCGAGAACAACCTCGCCAACCTCCTCGACGACCTCGGCCGGGAAGCCGAGGCGATCCCGCTCTTTCACGAGGCGATCCGTGCCTGGAGCGCCTCGCTCGGCGCCGGGCATCCGCGGGTGGCTACCGGCCTCTACGGGCTCTATGCCGCGCTGCTCGACACCGGCGACCTCGCCGGCGCCGAACAGGCGCTGCGCGCCTCGCTGGCGATCGACGAACGCCACCTGCCGCCCGGGCATCCGTATCTCGCCACCGACCGCCAGAAGCTGGAAGAGCTCCGGCTCGCCGCCTCTCGCCGGAAGACGGAGACGCTCGCGGCGCCCAACTCCTCGGAGACGAAATGAGCGGCGCGGTCACACTCTGGCTGCGGCGCCTCGGCGAGGGAGACGAGGCGGCGCTCGACCAGTTGGTGCCGTTGCTCTACGACGAGCTGCGCGGCGTGGCGCGCCGCCTGCTGCGCGGCGAACGCCCGGGCCACACCCTGTCGACCACCGCGCTGGTGAACGAAACCTATCTGCGTCTACTCGAAGCGCGGCGCCTCGCGCCCGGCGACCGGGCGGCCTTCCTCGGCGTCGCGGCGGTGACGATGCGGCGCCTGCTGGTCGACGCTGCCCGCCGGCGGCTCGCCGACAAGCGCGGCGGCGGCGCGCCGGTCGCGCCCCTGGACGATCTCGCCGAGCTCGTTGCGGCCCCCGAGGCCGACGCCGAGCTGGTGGCCCTCGACGCGGCGCTCGACACCCTCGCGGCGGCGAGCCCGCGCGTTCGCCAGGTGGTCGAGCTGCGCTTCTTCGCTGGCCTGACGCTCGAGGAGACCGCCGCGACTCTAGGCTTGTCGATCAAGACGGTGCAGCGCGACTGGCTGGCGGCGCGCGCCTGGCTGCGGGCCGAAATCGGTCCGGGCTGACGTCTCCAGGTCGCGCCGGGCAGAATCAGGCCGGGCGATTAGCCTGGGCAATCTGGATCAGCTCGCCCAGATTGTCGAGCGTGATCATGCCGACGAGGCCGCTGGCGTCGCTGTTTTCGCCGGCCCCGGGTCCAAGCACCAGAATCGGCTGCAGCGGCCGGCTCTGCAGGTGACGCAGGACCGCTTCGAGCGGCATGTCGACCGGCACCGTCTGCGGTTCGCGGTCCATCACTTCGAGTACCGCCCGCTCGCGGCCTCCGGGAGCCGCGAGCGCCGCGAGAAGGGCACCGCGCGGCAACAGCCCCGCCAACCGCCCCCAGGCATCGACGACCGGGAAGTCCTGCTGATGGCCCGAGAGCAGGAGCTCCGCGGCGCGACCGAGCGACTCCTGCGGCGCGATGGTCTCGTAGCGCGTGATCATCGCATTGCGCGCCGTGAGGCCCTGCATCGCCGAGCGGCTGCGTTCGTAGGCCGCCTCCTGTCCGGCGCCGACGAAGACGAAAAAAGCGATCAGCAGGCCGACGGGATTCACCGGCGGGATCACCGCCAGGACGGCCATCAGCACCGCGACTCCCTGGCCGATCCGCGCCGCGATGCGGGTCGCCCGGGTCTGACCCAGGAAGACACTCAGCCCGGCGCGCAACGCCCGCCCGCCGTCCATCGGAAAGGCCGGGATGAAGAGGTTGAAGGCGAAGAGCATGAAGTTGATGAAAACGAAACGGCCGAGGAGCGGCGCGCCGGCGAACTCCATGCCCTGGCCGTCGAAGGTCGGCACTTCGCCGCTCAGGAGGAGAAAGAGCAGCACGGTCGAGCCGAGAACGAAATTCACCGCCGGGCCGGCGAGCGCAATCCAGAACTCGGCCATGCCGGCAGGAATCCGGTCGAGCCGGGCGACGCCGCCGATCGGATAGAGCACGATCTCCCGCGTCTGCACACCGAACCGGTGGCCGGCAGCGGCATGTCCGAGCTCGTGCAACACGACGCAGGCGAAGACGAGCAGGATGAAGACCACCCCGTCGAGGAAGCCGCGGCCGGCCTGGGCCGAGCCGGCTCCCCACCAGACGAGCAGGAGGAGGAACGTGAAGTGGATCCGGATCGGGATGCCGAAGACCGTCCCGATCCGGAAAGCGCCGCCAGCTGCGCGCGCGTCGCTCATCGCCGCCCCGGCTGCAGCGCTAGGCGCATCGGACCCGGCCTACCAACCGCAAACCTGCCCCTCGTTCTGGGCGTCGAGCCAGGTCTTGAGCGGCGCGAAGTAGTCGAGGATCGCCGAGGCGTCCATCTGCCGCTGGCCGGTGAGCGCTTCGAGCGCGTCGGGCCAGGGCTGCGAAGCGCCCAGCGCCATCATCGCGCCGAGCTTCTCGCCCGCCTTCTCGCTGCCATAGATCGAGCAGCGGTGGAGCGGGCCCGACTTCTCGGGTGAGTAACCCGCCGTCTGGCAGAGCGCGCGATGGAACTGGAACTGCAGCACGTCGGCGAGGAAGTAGCGCATGTAGGGCGTGTTCCCGGGCACGTGGAACTTGGCGCCGGGATCGAAATCGGCCTCGCTGCGCGTCGCGGGCGGTGCTACACCCTGGTACTTCCGCTTCAGATCCCACCAGGCCTGGTTGTAGTTGCCGGGAGCGACCTCGCCCGAGAAGACCTGCCAGCGCCACTTGTCGATGATCAACCCGAACGGCAGGAACGCCACCTTGTCGAGCGCCTTCTGCAACAACAGCGCGACGTCGGCTTCCGCCGGCGGTTCGCTGTCGATGAGACCGAGCGTCTTGAGATAGGCCGGCGTCACCGACAGCGCGACGGTGTCGCCCAACGCCTCGTGGAAACCGTCGTTGGCGCTGTCCAGGAAGAGCGTCGGCTGGGCGTTGTAGGCGCGCTGGTAGTAGTTGTGGCCGAGCTCGTGGTGGATGGTCGAAAAGTCGTCCTCGGTGATCTGGATGCACATCTTGATGCGCAGATCGTCCTTCTGATCGAGGTCCCAGGCCGAGGCGTGGCAGACGACGTCGCGATCACGCGGCTTGAGGAACATCGAGCGCGTCCAGAAGGTCGCCGGGAGCTTCTCGAAAGCGAGCGAGCTGAAGAAGCCTTCGCCGTAGCGCACCATGCCGAGCTCGTCGACGCCCTTCGCCTGCAGCCGCGCGGTGAGGTCGTACCCGGTGTCCACGACGTTCGTCGGCTTGACGATGTCGTAGATCGAGCCCCACTGCTGGGCCCACATGTTGCCCAGGAGCTGCGCCGGAATCGGCTTGCCCGGCGGCACGAGCTCCTTGCCGTAGGTCTCGGTGAGGCGGGCGCGGACGTAGCAGTGCAGCGAGTCGTAGAGCGGCTTGACCTGCCCCCAGAGGCGATCGAGCTCGGCGACGAAGGCGTCCGGCGCCATGTCGTACTTCGAGCGCCAGAGCTCGCCCAGATTGCGGTAGCCGAGCTCGGCCGCGCCCTCGTTGGCGAGCTCCACGAAACGCTGGTACTTGGAGCGCATCGGTCTCGAGATCGAGTGCCACCCGGTCCAGGCCATCTCGAGCTGCTTGGGATCCCGGCTCGACGACAGGATGTCGGAGAGCTCACCGAGATCGAGGCAGTCGTCGCCGGACTTGCCTTCCGGACAGTACTTGCCGCGGCCGTACATCCCCTCGAGCTCGGCGGCGAGCTGGGTCAGCTCCTCGCGCTTGGCGGCGTCGGCGGGGGCCGGCAGCACCTGGCTCGACTTGAGCAGGCCCATCTTGCGCTCGAGCGCGGCCGGCAGCTTCAGGCCGGCAAAGCGCGTCGCCTTCTGCGCCAGCTCCATCGAGGCCGCAATCACGAGCTCGTTGGCTTGCGCGGCCAGCGTTTCGGTGTCTTCCGTGATGTAAGTGGCGGCGATCCACTGCGCGCGGTCACGGGCGATGAAGAGTTTGAGCAGCCGGGCCTCGGCCTCGGCCATGAACTTCTCGGCCTCCGCGACGGTGGCGGCCGCAGGCTTCGCGGCCGGCTCCGCGGCGAACACGGAGGGAGGCAGCAGGAAGCTGAGCGCGAGCAGCGCGAGGGGCAGGAGACGGAGAGCGCGCACGGCGGCGACTCCGGACTGAGACGGCTTTCGGGTCGGCATGATGATCTCCCTGGAAAAAAGCGGGTCTTGCCCTCGAGGGCGCCCGGATCGGCGGCGCAGCGGGCCGCCGCCTGGAGCGCGGGCTATCCCCGGGCGAGAAATTCCTCGATACGCCGAAAGCCCTCGGCGAGGTTCTCGCGCGAGCAGGCGAACGAGATGCGAATGTGGTTGTCGCCGCCGAAGGCCGAGCCCGCCACGACGGCGACGTGGGCCTCCTCCAGCAGGCGTTCGGCGAAGCGGGTCGACCCTTCGGGCTCACCGCTGTCGTCGGTGCGGAAACAGGCCGAGACGTCCGGGAATGCATAGAACGCTCCGGACGGCGGCAGACAGCTGAAACCGGGCAGAGCATTGAGCCTTGGGACGACCACGTTTCGCCGCGCTTCGTACTCGGTGATCATCGCCTCGACTTCCGGCTCGGCGTGCTCGAGCGCCGCCAGCGCGCCCACCATGGCGAACGAGGTGGCGTTCGAGGTCGCGTGGCCCTGGATCGTCGCGGCGGCGTCGGTGAGCTCGCGCGGCCCGAGGAGATAGCCCAGGCGCCAACCGGTCATGGCATAGGTCTTCGAGAACGAGCCGACGACGACGACAGTGTCGGGGAAACGTCCGGCGAGCGCCGCGGCCGAGAACGGTCGCTGCCCGTCGTAGACGAAGCGCTCGTAGGTCTCGTCGGAAATCACCAGCACGCCGCGCGCGGCGCAGCCTTCGACGATCGCGGCGAGCGCCGCTGGCGAGATCATGCCGCCGGTCGGGTTGCACGGCGAGTTGAGGATCACCGCCCGGGTCCGCGAGGTGATCGCGGCGAGCATCGCCTCGGGATCGACCGCGAAGCCGTCGGCGCCCGAAGTCGGAACCTCGACGACAGTGGCGCCGGCGAAGCGGATCTGTTCCGGGATGCTCACCCAGGCCGGTGTATGGACGACGACCTCCTGGCCCTCTTCGAACAACGCCAGGGCGAGCTCGAAGAGCGCCCCCTTGCCGCCGACCGTGATCAGCGTCTGGTCGGCGTTCCACGGTGCGCCGTACTGCCCGGCGTAGCGTTTCGCGAGCGCCTGGCGCAGCGCCGGGATTCCCTGATTCTGGGTGTACTTGGTGAAACCGTCGGCGAGCGCCTTGCGGGCCGCCTCGACCGCGACCGCCGGCGAAGCGAAATCGGGCTCGCCGGCGCCGAAGTCGATCACGTCGATGCCCTGCGCCTTCATCTGCATGGCGCGCCGCGTCACCTTGAGGGTCGCCGACTCGCCGATCCGCCGCACCCGGGCCGATAGGTCCATGGCTTGCATGGTATCATCGCCCGCGGTCCTTTTTGACCTCGACAAGGGCTACCCAACCCGATGAAAAGACAGCTCTTCAGCGCCACTGCCGTGCTTTTTTCAGGGCTCACGTTTGGCCCAGCGCTTGCCGCGCAAGCGCCCCCAGGTGCCATTTCGACCTGGCACAATCGGGC
>Ga0209477_1000854_pt1 | contig 18946 bp, 17 predicted proteins | sample KloWWTupernatant_FD_187180 | JGI IMG/M metagenome (GOLD analysis project Ga0209477, IMG submission 187180) | Active sludge microbial communities from Klosterneuburg, Austria, studying microevolution and ecology of nitrifiers - Klosterneuburg... | ecosystem: Engineered > WWTP > Aerobic digester >... | reverse complement strand
AGATAAAAAGAAATTTTCAGATGATGTAATTTATAATATTTCTCTTTCCTCTGTATTAGTACTTGCATTCTCAAGAACTTTCTGGGAAACGGCAAATGCAGTTGAAGTATATTCTCTTCATTCATTTTTTCTCATTTTAAATATTTTTCTCCTGTTAAAAGGGTGCAGTTATTATTCAGGAAATAAAATTTCAAAAGAAGACAGTATAAAAGGGGAGAGATATCTTTTACTGTTCGCATTCGTCCTCGGTCTGAGTTTTACAAATCATCTTTCGACAATATTTTTATCAGTCGGATGCATATATCTTTATTTTTCTGTCTTTGGATTTAATAAAATTTCATTCCGCAGAATACTTATACTAGGTATTCCATTTCTGATCGGATATTCATTTTATATTTATTTAATAGTAAGAGCCGAGAATCCGGTGATAAGCTGGGGTTACCCGCATAATTTTGAAAACTTCTGGAGACACTTTACAGGAAAGCAGTTCAGTATCTGGATGTTCTCATCATTTGAAAATGCAGGAAAGCAGTTCACATATTTTACAAAAAACTTCCCGCTTGAATTTTTCTATATACCTGTATTAATTGCCATACCCGGATTATTCGAAATATTCAAAAGAAGTAAAAGATTATTCTACTTTACTTTATTACTCTTTGGATTTTGCGTGGTATATGCAATCAACTATGATATTTATGATATAGATTCATACTTTCTTCTTGCATTTATAGTTACCGGTATCTGGTTTGGATTTGGGTTGATGTTCATCCTTAGTAAAATTGAAAAAAGTAAAATGCAGATAAGTTATGCTTTGATTCTGATGTGTATCATACCTTTGAATTTAAATTATAGTACCGCAGACGAAAGTAAAAATTATTTTGTAAAAGATTATACAAATAATATATTTAATTCAGCCGATCAAAATTCTATAATATTTTCTACACAGTGGGACTTCTGGATCTCATCGTCATTGTATTATCAGCTTATAAAAAATGTAAGACCGGACATTATTGTAATAGACAAAGAGCTTTTGAGAAAGTCATGGTATATGCATTATCTGGAGACACATTACCCGGATTTTTATAACAGGAGCAGGGCAGAATTTGATGCATATCTTGCTGAGCTTTTAAAGTTTGAAAAGAATACCGACCGGTATACACAGCCAAAAAATGAAACTGACAGGCAGGATCTGCAAAAGATTCAAAATACTTTTATGAATCTACAGAACAGTTTTGTAGATAAAAATATTGAGGATCACAGTTTCTATACTACTTATGAAATAGAGCAGGCGACTTCTGAAAAATTCGGAAAAGATTATAAAAGAGTACCGCAGGGTGTTTTGATCAGGTATTCAAAAGATAAAGAATTTGTAAAGCTCAGGGAACCTGAGATCACTTTCACAGTTTCAGAGAGACCTGATTATCACTATACTTTTTTAATGAATGCTTACTTTTCTTCTTTTCTAAATAATGCTAATTATTTTATGAATTATGCAAAATATGATGAAGCCGAGAGTATGATAAACAGGGCATTAGAGGTCAAACCACAGCAAAAAGATGCATTGCAACTATTGGCAAAACTTAATCAGCTAAAGACACTTCAGAATCAGGAATAGTAAAAAATGAAATTCTTATTTTCGGTAATATTAATTATAACCGTATTTTATTGTGATCAATTTTCTTTTGGAAAAAATAGTAAAGTTTTTCAAATAAATTCAGACTCGACCGAATCTGAAATAATTCAAAATAAAATTGATTCTTCTGAAATCTTAATTCCAGATTCAGATACTTCCAAAATTTTAACAACTACACTTCCTGAGATCCGGATCGGTAAAATTCTACTAGTTGGAAATGATGTAACTGATGATGATATTATTACAAGGGAGATCAGTATTAAAGAAAATACAATTCTCGATTTAAAACAGCTTGAAGAAGATATCGGAAATTTATACAAGCTCGGATTATTTAATAAAATAGATGTACTGCCTGTTCCTACAGATTCCGTAAATAAGTTTGATCTGATGATAATGGTTGAAGAAAAATTTTATATTCTTCCAATACCGCAAGGCGGCTTTAGAGATGGACAGTTTACAAAGTTTTGGGGTGGAGTGAATCTGATCTGGTATAACTTTAGGGGCAGAAATGAAAATCTAAATTTGAATTTTGGAATCGGATATGAACCTTTTGTTAATCTGAGTTATTCGGTTCCATGGATCGGGGAAAACTCACGATTTTTTTCATCGGGGTCTATCGGTTATTCCAAAAATTATAACCGCAGCTTGTTGACTCTCAATGATACAACTTCAAATACCATTCCGTCTTCAGAGGATAATTATTTAAATTATAATTTTAGTGCTTCATATAAATTTGGAAAATATTTTTCGAAAAATTTTTCTGTTTCTACTAATTTAAGATATAATAGTGTAGAGTCAGACCCATATCAGCCGGGCCGAACAATTTCAACTGACGGAATTGACAGATTCTTTACATTTGGTACTTTCAGCAGATACGATACTAGAGACTCTTATGAATATACTCTCGATGGTTCATATTATTCTTTAGAATATGAGAAAGTTGGTTTTGGTAAAACAATTGATTTTAACAGAATAAATTTTGAAGCTAAGAATTTTCTGCCGATAGAAATGAATGTCGGTAAATATATAACATTTGCAAACAGAACATTCGGATCAATTTCTTTTGGTGGTACTATACCATCATATCAAAAAGAATATTTTGGATACAATAATATAATTAGAGGATATAAAAAAATTGTATTCGAGGGCGAAAATAAACTTGGAATATTCAGCGAATTCAGAATCCCAGTTATAAATCCGGATTTTATAAAAGGAAGAGATTTGCCTTTGGTAAAATCCATATCAGCTCTCAAAAATTTGAATTATAAGTTCGGTCTGTATGCAACAATTTTTTATGATGTTGGCGGAGTCTGGTATAAAGATGATAATTTTTTTGACACACAGTTTCACAGCGGATATGGAGTAGGTCTGAATTTCATACTTCCGTTTGGGTTTGTCGGCAGGACAGATTTTAGTCTGAGGCAGCAGAACAATGAACTATATACAACTGTACTTTTTGATCTTGATGCATCATTCTAATTAAAACAATTAAATTATGGAATATTATTATACCACTTCTCCAAATATAAATGAAACAGAAGGCAGACTTATTATTGATGAATATGAATTCAGACATCTTGTAAAAGTATTACGCAAAAAGACCGGTGATAAAATTACTGTTACAGACGGATTAAGAAATATTTATAACTGTGAGATTAGAAAAATTGACAGGGATAAAATGCATTGCAGAATTTTAAGCAAAGATTTTAATTTGTTTGAGCCTGATATAGACCTTACGCTTTGTATAGCCCCACTTAGAAATATGTCCCGCTATGAATTTGCAATGGAGAAAGCAGTGGAACTAGGAGTTAATACTATCGTTCCTGTCATAACTGATTTTACAATTCTGAAAAATGAGTTCAGCAGAAATAAAAGAGACAGGATTGAAAAAATAATTATTGCAGCAATGGGACAATCCCAAAGATGCTTTAAACCATTATTCGAAAAATGTGTCAAACTAAATGAATTTATAAAAAAGTTTTCAGATGAAAAAAACAAAGTTGTAATGTATGAATATTCAGAAGATATGAAACCATATAGTTATGACAGTTCTTCAGACAGAGTTATACTTTTAATTGGTCCTGAAGGTGGATTTAGTAAGGAAGAGATAAGAGATCTTAGAAATTCAGGCTGGCAAATAAAATCTCTTGGAAGCAGGAAAGTTCGTGCAGAAACTGCAGCAATTGTTTCTATAAATCAAATCATTTCAAAATTAAACTGAAAGAGAAATGAATAAATTAATATTTACTTTTCTTTTTATATTTTTAGTTTTTTTTATTCAAAAATCTTCAGTTTCTCAATTTGATAAACCCGTAGTTCAGCTAAGTTTTGGTATGTCTAATCCTTATGATGAGCTGAGAGGTGACAGCTATGTTTCATTTGATACACTTGGCTTTATATTTATAGATTCCAGTTTATTCGCAAATCATCTTGGTGGTCAGATAGGTATACAGTTAGCAGGTGCAGTAAAAATTAATTTTGATAAATATTCCATCAGCAGGGGAGTGTTCTCTTTGGCTTTCAATAATTTTAATACATTTCAATCCAGACAATCCGGGACTACTTTAGTAAAATTTATAAATAATACTTTTCAGCAACGTCCGGTTGAATACAATTATGACTTCAATAGTTTTACTATGGGATTTGGACTCGAAATAGCACCGACTTCATTTACTAACATTGTCTCTCCTTTTTTTAATTCTAACTTAACTTTGAATTTTCTATCTGCCGAACTTACCCGGGTCACCAGCTTTAATGATTCTAACAAAGTAAGTCTCAGTAGTTTTAGAATGGGTCTGAATTTCAATGCAGGTATCGAAGTAAAGGTCAGCAGCAATGTTGGCTTTGTAGCCGGTATAAAATATGATCTTGCAAATCTGATTTATAAAGAAACTCTTAGAGACGGGTTTATAGAATGGGGTTCGTCAAGCGGAAACATAAATGATGCACAGGGCAGATATATTTCGAATATTTATTATCCAATTGGCGAGGCATATAATTATTTTGAATCTAAAGAAAAAGAAATAAACTGGGGTACGGCATATATTGGTATAAATATAAATTTATTTTCAGACAGTCCGAAAAAGAAAACTAAAAAAACTTCAGGTGGAATAAGGTCAATTAATTTTTACAATAATGAATTTTAAAAAATTTCTAACGATTTGAGAATATTTCTTCTTAAAGTATTTACTGTATTAATCATTTCATTTTTTTTGCAGAATAATTTGTACTCTCAAAAGATACCTTCACTTCAAATTAGTATTGGTATTACCTCACCCGGTGGTGATCTCGGAGGTGAATTTATATCTGTAAATGATTCAGGATATTATAATATCAGTGAGGATTTTGTTAAAAATAATTATGGGATTTCCACAGGGATTACTGTTGCAGGAAGCATTGTTTTTCCATTTGATGAAAAAAATTTATTGAATTTTATTTTTTCAGGTGAATATAAAACATGAATTCATTTAAACGAAGTGTATTTGGAATTACAAAAGTTAACGGAATTGAAGTTCCAATAACTTATGATAATGCTTTTTCGGGTTCAATGTTTGGTCTTGGTCTAAGTACAAATCCGGCAGTTGGAAAAAAATTATCTTTATATGTTAATTCTATAATGACGATGAATTTTCTAAGTTTATCTTTTACACAGAATGATGTTTTCAAAACTTACTTTTCTGATTCTTTCAGAATGGGTATAAAATCAGGTGCAGGAATAAATTATAAATTAACTAATGAATATTCTTTATTACTTGGAGGAAGTTACCACTTTAGTAATTTATTTTTTAAAAGTGTACATGGAGATTTCAATGACAGACTTGAAAGTAACGTTGAAAATCTGTCAATTAATGATGAAGAGGGGAGTTTTTATACTAATCTCTCTGACCCTGACAATGGATTTCAGTTAGTAAATGGAAAGAAAAAAAATATTGATCTATGGAGTATTAATGTTGGAATTGTAATATTTTTAGGTAAATCCAAAAAATAATTATTATATTTGTTAAGCTTTTATTTAAATTTAAATTTAAACTAACTTATGACTCAGATTAAAATCAGTTCCTGTTCAGTTATTTTAATTGTTTTGTTCTCAGCATCAATTATAATTAATGGATGCGGCAAAGAAGAAAAAGCCCCGGAAGTAAAAGACACTTCAGAAAATTCCGAAAAAAAGACCGAACAAAAAGAGACTAAATCCCAAAGTTCTCCCGGTAAAGAATTTTTTTATATGAAATCATCATCTAACAATATTGCATGTGCTGACTGTCATGGTGATGGTACAAATTCAGACAGACCATTGACAAAATATTTTTCAGATATAAAAGGTGCTGATAAAAGGACTTCGACTTATCATGGAAAGATCAAAGGAGAAGAAGTAAAAAACACTGCAGGCGGAGCTACAATTTGCTGGGAATCTTATATGAAAATGAAAACTCCAATGACACCCGAGCAGATAAAAATGCTGAACGAATATTATACATCTGTCGGAACATCAGATTCTCCAACTGAAATTAATTATGAAACAATTGCTTTGCCTACAAGGGATAAGACGAAATTAAAAGAAGTACAAAAAGAAGTTTTAAAATTAAAAGGTGATCCTGTAAAAGGTGAGACAACTTTCAAAGAAGCATGCGCAGTTTGTCACGGTGAAACGGCAACAGTAAAAAAAGTCCCTTCAATATTGGAAGAGTTTGAAGGAAATACAAAGTCAGTTACTTATAATGTAAGACTTGGTGACGGCTCAATGCCTTTCTTTAATATGAATGTATTATCGGATCAGGATATAGCTGATGTTTCTGAATATGTTTTAAAGATCAATGGTCAGTAATTTTAAAAATAAAAAAGGGATAATAAAAAATATTATCCCTTTTAATAAAATCATCTAAAGTTCAACAGATCAGAAAATCAATAAATATAAAAGTATCAAAACTATACCAGCTACAGAAACGCCTGCATAATCCTGAATAACTCCAGTTTGAATTCTTCTCCAGTCAAAACTTATACTTGAAATATACCTGGCAATTCCATTTACTGCTCCGTCAATTATCTTTACATCAAAAATATTCCATAAGAATTTTTCAGAAGTCTTTTCAATTGGATTGACAATTATTTTATCATAAGCCTCATCAACATAATATTTATTCTCAAGAACTTTTCCAAAACCAGTACTCTCTTCGAACTTTTCCATATTTGAATATTTTTTCAATGCCATATAAATTGCAAACACTGAGATTATAACTGAAACTGCAATTATGATAAGCTCAGGAGTAAGTGCGTGCTCAGCATGAGGATGTAAAGTATTTAAAACAAGAACAGATTTTTCAAAAACAGGATCGAGCCAACCCTTTAGAAGATTTGGCATATGATAAAGTCCGGGAAGACCAATCAAACCACCGAATATTGATAAGAATGCAAGTATGATCAGAGGTACAGTCATAGTTGAAGGAGATTCATGAGGGTGAAGATGCTTTTCATCATAACGAGGTTTACCATTAAAAGTCATTCCTACCATTCTGAACATATAATATGATGTCATTGCTGCAGCAGCCAGAGATAAAATTACTAATGGAATTCCAAAATTAAGATAAGTTTCAAATATAATAATGTCCTTACTAAAGAATCCAGAAAGGGGAGGAATACCTGCAATTGCAAGAGATCCAATAAAGAAAGTTACATATGTAATTTTCATTTTCGATCTCAGTCCACCCATAAATCTCATATCCTGTTCATGATGCATACCGTGAATTACAGAACCGCTTCCTAAGAATAGCAGACCTTTGAAAAAAGCATGTGTTATAAGGTGAAATATTGCCACCCAATAAGCACCGGTTCCTAAAGCAATAAACATAAAGCCTAATTGCGAAACAGTTGAATACGCTAATACTTTTTTAATATCATATTGCTTTAATGCAATTGTTGAAGCAAATATTGCAGTAAATAATCCGACAAAGAATACTATCTGAGAAGCAAGAGGTGACATAGCATAAAGCAATGAAGTTCTCGCAAGTAAATAAACACCGGCTGTAACCATCGTAGCAGCGTGAATAAGAGCAGATACAGGTGTAGGTCCGGCCATAGCATCAGGCAGCCAGACAAAAAGCGGTATCTGTGCAGATTTACCGCATGCACCGAGTAATAGTAGTAAGGCAATTGTAAGAAGTAAAGTATCACCGATTTGAAAACCGACTATACCCTCAAGAAATTTAGATATCTCGAGAGTATTAAAGTTTGTAAAAATGAAAAACATTGCTAACATAAAACCAAAATCTCCGATACGGTTTACGATAAAAGCTTTCTTAGCAGCATCTCCTGTAAACTTATGTTCATACCAAAATCCAATAAGGAAATAAGAACAAAGTCCGACACCTTCCCACCCTAAAAATATAAGCAGAAGATTATCTGCTAATACTAAATTCAGCATTGCAAAAATGAACAGATTCAGATATGCAAAAAATTTCGGAAAAGCTTTATCACCATGCATATATCCTATAGAATAAATATGTATCAGTGTTCCAATACCAGTGATAACAAGAACCATACACATTGAAAGGGGATCAACAAGATAAGCTACATTAACAGAGAAAGTACCAGCAGCAATCCATTCATAGTATGTGATCAGAATACTTCTGGATTCTGGGGCAAGGGATAATAATTCAGAAAATTGAACTACAGCGATAATAAAAGGAATAAAAACAGCTAAAGTAGAAATAGTACCAACTACTTTTTCATTCTTTATTTTACTACCTAAAAGTCCGTTTATTAGAAAACCGATAAATGGCAGGATCGTAACTAAGTAGAATATATCAGTCATTTAAGTCTGTTAAATTTATGGATTTTACCATTTCATAATATTTATTTCATCGATATTTACGGATTCTTTATTACGGAATAATGATATTATTATTGCAAGTCCTACAGCAGCTTCAGCAGCTGCAACTGTCATAACAATAAACACAAATATTTGTCCGTTAATATCTCCTAAAAATGATGAAAATGCTACAAGAGTCAGATTAATGGCATTCAGCATAAGCTCAATACACATAAAGATTATAATTGCATTTCTTCTGACTAAAACTCCAATAACTCCAATGCTGAATAAAATTGCACTGACCAGTAAGTAATAATTAATTTCTATCATAAGTGCAAAATTAAATATTATAAACCTAAAATAAAACATACTTTATTACACTTTTAGAAGAAATATTTTAGCTGAATTTTTAAAAGGGAAGTATAGTAAACAAAGAAGACATTAACATTAAAATTGTTTAGAACAGTTTAATAACTATCCGACTTTACATAATATATATTATATAACAATTATTAAGATTGTTAATTACTTTTGATTATAGATTTTAATAGCTTTAAAGCTTTAATCACATTCTGTTTTCCGGCTGTTTGGGTTAATTCAGATAAAATATTTTTAATATCTAAAGGATCACAACCAAGATTTATACATCCTTTTATATGAGAATGTAATTGATTTTCGTAATATCTTGTACAAAGGACAGAAACGTTTATAAACTCTCGTTCTGATAGATTAAGACCTTTTCTACCCATTACTTTTCCATATCCGTCTGTAAGCATCCATTCTTTTAGATCCGGACTTAACTCAGTAATATTAGATATTAACTTTTTAAAGTTATTATTATAAATTAATTTACAATTGCGAATTCCTATTATACTAAATAAACTGGTATTATATTTTGAAATTTTTGGCTTATAGTCACTAAAGTGTTCATTGAAAATTTTTAAAGATTCAATAGCCGCCGGGAATCCGCAGAATAAATGTGCCTGTAAAATAGTTTCATAGATCTTTTCAGGTTCTATTTTATTTAATTTTTTTGTACGAATAATTAATTTTTCCGTACCTTTTAAGTCATCTGCAGCAATAAAAGAAGCTAATTTGCTTAGAATTATGACTTCATCTATATTATAAATATTATTCATAAAATTGAAAATACTTGATTTTTATGTATTAAAACAGTTTATCAGAAATTTTCTGTTTGGACTATTGTGTTTTGTTTTGATATTTATTCTCGTTGATTTATTTGAAAATATTGATAAGTTCATAGATAAAAATTTAAGTAACTCACTTATAGTTCAGTATTATATATACTTTATTCCGGAAATATTAAAGCTTATCACCCCGGTAAGTATGCTGTTGGCAACATTGTTTACTTTCAGCAGATTTAACAAATATTCAGAATCAACTGCTGTCAGTTCTGCCGGTATTAGTATTTACAGATTCTCAGTACCGTTAATATTGTTTGGTTTATTTGTAACACTTTTTTCTTTTTACTTTAATGGCTGGTTAGTTCCAAGATTCAATTCTGAAAAATTATATATTGAAAGAAATTATCTTGGGAAAAATATAATACCGGGCGTAATTTCAAATTTGCATTTTCAGGATTCCGAAAATAAAATTATAGCAATTGGCAGTTATAATGAATCAGAAAAAACCGCATATAATACTACAATAAATATTTTTGATAAAAAAGAATATTCTAAATTGTTATATCGTTTTGACGTAAAAATACTAAAATGGGATTCAATAAAAAATGGATGGAAACTTATTGATATTCTGGAAAGAAAATTTGATTCAATAAATTCTGAATCATTAGTTTTTATTGATACTTCTTATTCTGAAGAAATTTCAGAAATTGGAAAACTGTACCTCTCCCCTTCTCAGTTAATTAAAAGTCAGTTAAAAGCAGATGAACTTCTGATTGAAGATCTCAAGGAACATATAATTACTTTGGAATCCAGCGGACAGAGGGTTGACCGTGAAAAGGTCGACTATTACTCAAAGATATCTTTCCCTTTTTCAAATTTGATAGTGATATTATTTGGAATTTCTATCAGTACAAACAGAAGGAAAAGCGGTACTGCAGTTCAATTTGGAATAAGTATATTAGTTACATTTATTTATCTGGGATTTTTAAAAGTATCACAGACATTTGGCTACAACGGAGACTTGAATCCCCTGCTCACAGCCTGGCTTGCAAATATATTATTTCTTTTGCTGGCGATTGTAAATTTATTAAGAATGAATTACATAAAGTAAAACATAAAGTTAATTTATTTTTTCATCTTTTGGCGGAACCGGCAACTGGATTCCCATTCCCTGATTATTTACACCTTGATGTACTACAATTTCACCAAAATCATTTTCATATCTTTCCATATTTTCTTTCAATGCATTAAAAAATAATTTTGTATGCTGTGGAGTCATAACTATTCTAGAATGGACTTTTGCTTTTGGTATACCCGGAAAAATTCTAGTAAAATCAATTATAAATTCAGCAGGTGAATGTGAGATGATAGCCAGATTTGAATAAATACCTTCTGCTTCTTTTTCTCCTAATTCTATATTTATTTGCTGAGACTGGTTTTGTGGATCTTTGTTATTTTTATTATCCATTATATTGTTGAAATTTTTATTTTTGTGAATAAAATCAGTTAATAAAATATACTTTTATTTTATAAAATTCAAACTAATATAATTTAAGCCGGGTAAAGCAATCATTTATTTTTTATGATTCGAAGATAAATTTTAAGCAATATTATCTTCTTGAATAAGGGGTTCATTATAATTATTTTGCAGTTTATAATAAAATATTTAAATAATGAGTTTACTAGTAATTGGTTCGTTAGCATTAGACACAATTGAAACTCCTTTTGGTAAAGCAGAAAGAACACTTGGCGGTTCAGCAACTTTTATATCGACCTCAGCAAGTTATTTTACAACACCGGTAAGACTTGTCGGAATAGTAGGATATGATTTTCCAAAAGAGGAAATTGAATTTTTGAAATCAAAAAAAATTGATATTTCAGGCTTGGAAATATCTGAAACAAAAAAGACTTTTCACTGGCACGGTAAATATGATTTTGATCTAAATACCAGAGAATCACTAGTAACTGAATTGAATGCATTTGAAACATTCGATCCTGTCATTTCAGAGAAATTTAAAGACAGCGAATATGTATGTCTTGGAAATCTGCATCCATCACTTCAGAAAAAAGTTATAAGTCAGATAAGTAAGCCGAAACTTGTTATGTGTGACACTATGAATTTCTGGATTGAAGGAGCTTATAATGAATTACTCGAAATACTTAAACATGTTAATCTGCTTGTTATCAATGACAGTGAGGCAAGAGAACTTACAAAAGAATTTAACTTAGTAATTGCTGCTAGAAAAATTATGAGCCTGGGTCCGAAAATTCTGATAATAAAAAAAGGCGAACACGGAGCTTTGCTATTTACAAATGATTCTATATTTTCAGCACCTGCATACCCACTTGAAGAAGTATTTGATCCGACCGGTGCAGGTGATACATTTGCAGGAGGACTGATGGGATGGATTGCGAAAACAAAAGATTTAAGTACAGATAACCTTAAACTTGCAGTAATTTACGGAAGTACTATGGCTTCTCTTGCTGTTGAAAAATTTTCACTTGATGGTATCAGAAATTTAACAAATGACACAATAATGAAAAGATTTTCTGAGTTTAAAAAATTAACTTTTTTTAAAGAACAGACTTTATAATACTTTGAAACACCTTTTTAAAAATTAACGTAACAGCCGTGTCTATCATAAAAACTGATGTAATTGTATTAAAGTCTATAAAATATGGTGACACGAGTAAAATTGTAACACTTTATTCAAAAGATCTGGGAAAGGTAAAAGCAATAATAAAAGGTGCCAGAAACTATAAATCAGGTATGTCAGGGATTTTTCAAACTCTGAATTTTTTATCAGTAATCATATATTTTAAAGAGAGCAGAGAGATTCAGAATTTATCTAAAGCAGAATTTATTACTTCCTTTAAGAATATTACGGAGGACTTTGATAAACTACAGATAGCTTTAAGGGTAATTGAAATTATTAATAAATCTTTGCCTGATATGGATCCTAACCCTGAATTATTTAAAATTGCATCAGTATTTTTTACAGGAATTAATAATCCTGATTCTGATAATAAACTTTTATTACTTAATTTCCAGATTGAATTCTTGAAAATTTCCGGAATGTATCCTGATTTAAAAGATGTACAGAAAAATTTTGAAACTTTAAAAAACAATACTGAATTTAACTTGAACGATGAAGATATAAATTTTCTTTTAAAACTTTCAGATTCAAAAACAAGCGAAGAAACTATTTCCAATGAAAGAAGTAATTATAATGTATCAAAAATTTCAGATTGTTTTAGCAGTTATATTGTAAATCACAATTCAACAAAAATATTTTTTAAAACAGATAAAGTATTTAGAGAAATAAATAAGTAAATTAAAAGGAACAATATTTATTTTAACGAATAAAAATGTAAAGTTATTAAAACCTAATTTTAAAAACTAAGGAGATAAAAATAATGTCAAAAAAATCAATTGTTTTTGCAGGTCTATTATTAGTAATAGCTCTTTCATTCGGAGGTTTGCTGATAGCAAATTTCGGAGATGTAAAGCAGATCATTGCAAGCTCGCAGATAGAATATAAAACCACTCCACCTATCACTAATGTAAGCCCTGAGATCAAAAACTTAAATGAAGCATTTGTTCAAATAGCAAAATCGGTAACTCCTGCAGTTGCCTATATTGAAGTTACAACTGGAAGCTCAGAAAGTGATGAACAAAATCCTGGATTCAATATGCCGTTTGATTTAGGTCCCGATTTTCAAATGCCTGATCAAGGACCATCCAGAGGAAGTGGTTCAGGAATAATCATTAGCAATGACGGTTATATTCTTACAAATAATCATGTAATTAAAAATGCAACAGAAAATGGTATTAAAGTCAGATTAACTGATAAAAGAGAATTTAATGCTAAATTAATCGGGGTTGATCCAAATACAGATGTTGCTGTAATAAAAATCGAAGCCAGCGATCTAATGGTTGCCTCAATTGGTAATTCTGACGATGTTCAGGTTGGACAATGGGTTGTCGCAATTGGAAATCCTTTAGGATTAAATAGTACTGTAACTGCCGGTATTGTTTCAGCTTTAGGAAGAAACATACAAATGGGTGGAGACAGCTACGCAATCAATAATTTTATTCAAACTGATGCAGCAATTAATCCGGGAAATAGTGGCGGTGCTTTAGTTGATATCAATGGTTCTGTAATTGGAATTAATACGGCTATAAAAACAACAAATGGTTATTATCAGGGATATGGATTTGCAATTCCAATAAACTTAGCACAAATAGTTGCAACTGAACTTATAAAAAGCGGTAAGATCTCAAGAGGATACATTGGAGTTTCAATAAAAGATGTTGATATTAAAGAAGCTAAAGGTCTTGGATTAGATAAAGCTAGAGGAGTATTGGTACAGGATGTTCTTGCAGGCGGAGCCGGAGATGAAGCAGGTTTAAAAGTCGGAGATGTAATCCTGTTTGTTGACAATCAAGAAGTTAATGCTTCGAATGAGTTACAAACTATAATCGGTACGCACAGACCTGGAGATGTAGTAGATCTAAAAGTATTCAGAGATGGAAGCGAAATTAATAAAAAAGTAACTTTAAAACCAAGATCAGAAACAAACAATCAAACTGCTCAAAATACTACACCAAAAGAAGAAACCGGAGATTTAAATACAAAAAGTTTTGAATCTATTGGATTGACTGTTTCAGAATTGAACAGTCAGCTTAAAAGTAAATTTTCAGTTGAAAGTGGTGTTTATATAAATTCAGTTAAGCAATTTTCTGAAGCTTTTGACAGAGGACTAAGAGAAGGTCTTGTCATTATTGAAGCAGATAAAAATGAAATAAACAGTGTGAGTGAACTTAATAGTATAATAGAAACTAAATCCACAGGAGATATAATTGTTTTTAAAGTTAAAACTTCCGATGGTTTGGTTAGACTTATAGCTGTTGAAATTGAATAATTTGTTAAGTTCCGGAATGTCAAGTAACCATTCCGGAACTATTTTTATAAATCTTAGTTTGACTATATTGTGTTATTGATTATTAAATATATTTTCAGTAAATTTGTATTAAGAGATATGATAAAAATAATAAAAATTTTCGTAATAATATTAACTGTTGGATTTAGTCTAAATGTCTATGCTAACTCAAACAACAGTGCTGATAACAGTGTTAATTCCGGACCTAAAAATACTTTCGGAGTTTCAGATGATTATAAGCTTTATCAAAACTTTCCAAATCCTTTCAATCCTGCAACAATAATAAACTTCAAAATTAACCAAAGTGGATTTGTTACATTAAATGTATATAATCTGGTTGGTCAGGTTGTAAAAACTCTTGTAAATGATTATCGACAAACCGGAACTTACAGTGAGCAGTTTGATGCTTCTGAACTTTCAGCCGGTGTATATCTTTATAAATTACAGGTAAATAATTTTACTTCCGTTAAAAGAATGACACTGATTAAGTAATACTAAAATCAGTTCGTCTTCAAATTAAATCATACATGACAAATATTAAGATAATATTTACTTTAACATTTCTTGTAATTTTATTTAATAATTCATTTTCACAAGGAATTATAATTGATGATTTTTCACAAAAAGCCCTTCCAGGCTGGATATGGGGTGGTATTGACATGAAGTATTCTCATGAAGAAGATAATAAGGAAAATGGTTTTGCTGAATTGTTCTCAAAAGGAGAAATAAAAGCTGATAGTTATATTGGAAAGATCTTTCTGCAAAGAGATCATACTTTTACTGTTGGGAATTTTGTGAATGCTATGTTTAAAGGTGTTAATAATGATGCATATGTGAAAATTCAATTGATCTATGATGTAGATAATAACAGTACTTATAACGAAGATGAAGATCTAATGCTTGTAACAATAAATCCAGTTTCTATGGATTTTGATGGTTGGAAAGAAATAAAGGTTAAATTAGATCAGGATAATTTCAAAATAATCTCAAAATATAAAGACAATTTTGAAGTTACTGAAGACAAAATTTTAGGAATACAATTTGAATTTTTATCCGGAAAAAATTATAAAGACTCAAAATTTGAATCAGGAATAGCCTTAATCTCAGAAATTCCTAATAAAGAAACCGCATCTGATTATGAAGGATCTATTTCTACCAATAAAGAATCTTACTTCAGTGCTACAAATGATCCAAACCCTTTTAAATCATCAACAACAATAAAATATAATCTTCCAAACGCAACTTTTATAAATATCACAGTTTATGATAGATTAGGTAAGGAAGTAATAAACCTTGTAAATCAGGATCAATCTTCTGGGGAACATACAGTTGAATTCAATTCCGATGATTATCCAAGTGGAATATATTTTTACCGTATAAAAACTACCGAAAAAACAGAAGTCAGAAAGATGTTACTCGCCAGATAATTCTCTTTATTTTATTTATTTACAGTTTCAATACCGGCAGGAAATGAAGCCATTTCCAGCCTGTCTTCCGTTAAAGTAAAATCTGACATTCTAATTAATCTTGAAACTCCAACCTTATTAGTTCCAACTGTTGGGTGATGACCGTCAAATCCTGATAATGTTTCACATGCTATTATTGCATACTGACCATCCGGAGTAAAATCAACACCATGTGGCTGGATACCAACATTTGTAACTGTTGTATGGATTGATTGTGTAATTGTATTTATCACTGATACTGTGTTATTATTTCTGTTACATGTGAAAAGATATTTACCATCAGATGTTAAGTTCATTAATAGAGGATATGCGTTTGTACCAAGGAAGATCTGATTTACCATTACAAGGTCACTTGCTCTGTAAATTCTTACTTCATTAGAACCTCTGCATGATACATATAATAAAGATTCATCCTGGGAAAGTATTATCTGATAGGGCTTGAAATTTCCGGTACCTTGTCCGTTAGGTGGTACACTTGGGTCAATTGGTTCTTTAATAACTGTCGAATCTGAATTTACAAATGAATTTGTATTAATTCTGAACAGATACTCCCCTATTTCTGATGCAACAAAAAGTACATTTCCATCTGCAGTTAAAGCCATTCCATGAGGTGCAGTCAATTTTACATCTTCCAAAATTCCAGTTACCTGCATTGGTGAATTTGTACTGAATTTTCTGATTGTACCGGCACCTGAAGCTACAAAATTTGTAACATATCCTGTCAGACCGTCTGGTGAAATCTCTATATGTGCCGGACTTGTACCAACCTGTAATCTGTCAGACTTTGTAAAAGGAAAATCAATATTAATGTCATATTTTTCAACATAACCCTCCTGGATCAATGAGATATAAAAGAAATTTTTATCGGGACTAATTTTCACATAGTGTGGTGCATCCAAAGTATTTGAACCACCGACAGGAATTAATCGAATAATCTTTTTATAATCAGCCTGTAAAACTGCTACAAGATCAGAAGCCTGATTTGTAATCAGACACTTTTCTTCTTTTGGAATCGATGTAAATGCTACTTGCCCATCTTCACTCTTGGCACCTTCATCCATCCAGTTTTTTAATGTCGCTACATTCTGTGCACTTATTTTATGCTGATCTGAAAAACTAACTAAACTAACAGGACCTACTAAAGTGTCACTATTCACAACAGAATAAAGATGTGACCAAAATCCATTGTAAGGAACTATCATAGTACCATTATCAGATCCGTTCATTGCTTTTTGCCAGTCCACCAAATTCAAACCACCGCTTTGAGAATTATCATTTCCATGACAAGAAGGAGTACTGCAGGACAAATTTGTCTGAGTGAATGGAGTATCAAATATCGCTTTTATTTCAGGGGGAAACTCAACAATATCAGGATTATTGCTTACAAAATCCTGTTCACAAGAATTTATTGAAACTACAATAATTATCAGTGAAAACAAAGAAATGCAATTCAATAAATTTTTAACTCGGTTAATCATTTTTAATTAATTTAAAATTTTTTTCAAAGTTTTTAATTTCATTTAGAAATTTCAAGCTTAATGTTTCAGGTACATTCTTTTCGTTTATATTAACTAATATACCTTTTGCTTTTGAAATTATTTGGGAATCATTTTCTTTTGTGATTAATTGTTCAAAACAAAAACTGGAGTTTTTTACCCATGATATGCGCGTGTATATTTCTAATAAATCATCAAGAAAAGCAAACGAAATATAATCTACTTCGTTCCTTACTACGACTACTTTTAAACCATCATCAAATATGCCGGTTCTGTTAATTTTATATCCAAAACTTCTTCTATATTCCACTCTTCCTGTTTCATAATATTTCAAATAATTCATATTATGAACAATACCCTGTGAATCCACATCATAAGTTCTTACTCTTACCTTGGTTATATGCTTAAAGTCCTGAATTTTCAATTATGCAGATAAATTAAAAAATTTAATTCAGAATTAAAATTCAAATGTAATTTTAAACTTACTTAAATATTTGCATTCTAATCACTATATTTGTCCATGATAAATCAAAAAAAGATAGTAAATAAAAAGATCGGTCTGATCGGTTTTCCAATGGATCTAGGAGCAGACAGAAGAGGAGTCGATATGGGACCTTCTGCAATTCGTTATGAAAATCTTGAACAAAAACTTGAGAAATTCGGATATAAAGTTACTGATTTTGGCGACATCGAAATTAGTATTTCCGAAACACAGAAAATAAAAAATACAAGTTTAAAGTATCTACCTGAAATCACGAAAACATCCAAGTTCCTTGCAAATAAGATTGAGAATCTTTTAGATAAGAACTTTTTTCCTTTAATTCTTGGCGGTGATCATTCGACTGCTATTGGTTCAATAGCCGGTATTTCAAATTATTGTAAAAAGAAAAAAAAGACTCTTGGAGTTATCTGGATTGATGCTCATGCAGATATGAATACAGATAAAACCACTCCTTCCGGAAATATTCACGGAATGCCTTTGGCAATTGCTTTGGGAATTGGTGAAAAAACTCTGACTAATATAAACGGATTTTCCCCTAAAGTTAAAACAGAAAACGTTGCTTTAATTGGAATTAGAGACGTTGATTTTAAAGAAGCTGAAACTGTAAAGAGTATGAATCTGAATGTATATACAATGACTGACATTGATAAAACTGGAATTCATCGTATTGTTGCAAAAGTTCTTGCCGATTTTAAAACCCGAGTAGATCATATTCACATTAGTTTTGATATGGATGGAATTGATCCTGATTTTGCACAGGGAGTCGGAACTCCTGTTCCGGGTGGTCTGACATACAGAGAATCTCAACTTTTAATGGAAATGGTTGCAGAATGCGGTTGCATGAGTTCACTTGAAATGCTTGAAGTTAATCCGATTTTAGATTCAAAAAATAAAACAGCATTTCTTGCTACAGAATTAATATTATCAGCTTTGGGAAAATCAACACTGTACGATT
>Ga0209477_1000851_pt1 | contig 18965 bp, 14 predicted proteins | sample KloWWTupernatant_FD_187180 | JGI IMG/M metagenome (GOLD analysis project Ga0209477, IMG submission 187180) | Active sludge microbial communities from Klosterneuburg, Austria, studying microevolution and ecology of nitrifiers - Klosterneuburg... | ecosystem: Engineered > WWTP > Aerobic digester >... | reverse complement strand
ATTTTATCAATAATTGAGAATCCTGAAATATTTTTATCAGTAAATCCCTATTATGCAGTTAATTTTTTTATTGAAAACGGCTTTCACGGATTTGTAATACTTGGTGCTGTATTTCTTGTTGTTACAGGTGGTGAAGCACTTTATGCAGACATGGGACATTTCGGGAGAAAACCTATAAAGATCACATGGTTTGCTTTGGTTTTACCTTGTCTTCTGTTGAATTATTTTGGACAAGGTGCGCTTTTGCTGAGAAATCCGGAAGCTGCAATTAATCCTTTTTATATTCTTGCACCGGAATGGGCATTGTATCCACTGGTGATCCTTGCAACATTTGCTGCTGTTATTGCTTCCCAGGCTGTTATTTCAGGAGCTTTTTCTCTGACATTTCAAGCTTTGCAGCTCGGATATCTGCCAAGAATGAAGATCATACATACTTCTGAAGATGAAAGAGGACAGATATATATTCCTCAATTAAATACCATGTTGTTTTTTGCTACAATTGCATTGGTAATAAGTTTTAAATCATCAAGTAATCTCGCTTCAGCCTATGGAATTGCCGTTACTACTACGATGCTCATGACTACAATTTTACTATTGATAACAACAATAAAGCTCTGGCACTGGAATAAAATAATTGCTGTGATAGTTGTTTTCTTTTTTATAATTCTTGATGCAGCATTCTGGGGTGCAAATATGCTTAAGATATTCCAGGGTGGCTGGGTACCGCTGGCAATTGGATTAGTTATTTATATTATAATGAAGACCTGGAATAATGGCAGGAGAAAGCTTCTTGAAAAGATCAAACAGCAGACTACATCACTTGAATATTTTGTTACTGAAATTCTTAGTATCCGTTTAATTGCAATTCCCGGAACGGCGATATATATGTCAAGCAACAAGGACGGAACTCCGCCACCACTGATTCAAAATATAAAACATAACAGACTCTTACATAAGCAGGTGATAATTCTTACTATTATGATCCAGAAAGTACCTCATATTAAACAGGATGACAGGCTTGAGATTCAGGAACCAACTGAAGGATTTTACAGAGTACTGGCTAATTACGGATACATGGATATTACCAATATTCAGAATATAATTGAACTACTAAAGAAAAATAATATTCAACTGGATATGAACAAAACAACATTCTTCCTTGGCAGAGAAACTCTGATTCCCGGAAATGAAAAGGGATTCAATCTGTTAAGAAATAAACTTTTTATATTACTTTCCAATAATGCTCAAAGGGCTACGGAATTTTTTAATATACCCCCGCAAAGAGTCTTTGAAGTCGGTACACAGGTAGAACTTTAATAAATATAATTTTTTATAAAATGTCATTAATTTCTGAATTTAAACAATCTCTCAAAACAGTTGATTCGGAAGAAATACTTGACTTATATTTTTTCAGACCAATATCATTTGTACTTGTAAAACTGATCTACAATACTAATATAACTCCTAATCATATTTCCATTGTAGCTCTGATGTTTGGAATAATGTCCGGTGTTTTATACGGCTTTGGTACTTATAAATTTTTACTTCTAGGTTCAATGAGCTTTTTCATATGCAATACACTGGACTGCATGGATGGTCAGCTCGCCCGACTTAAGAAAAACGGTACAAGGATCGGAAGAGTGATTGACGGATTTATTGATTACATCACTTCGGTATCTGTTTTTCTCGGACTAGGAATTGCGATGACTCATATAACAGGAGATGCATTATTCAGCTGGACTCTTACTGTCACAGCAGGAGTATCGAAAGCTCTTCAGAATATGTTCTTTGATAATTACAGAAATATGTATCTCGAATATGTATATCAGAAAGCTTCCGGATTAGATGAAGAGATCACTGAATATTCAGAGGAGATGGATGAGCTTGAAAAAGTGAAAGGTAAATTTATTGAAAAATTACTTATCTCATCTTATTTATCTTATAGTAAATTTCAAAAAAGATCAACGAAGCATTTTGTCCTTGATGTAACTCCTGAAGAATACAAAAGAAAAAATAAAACTCTGCTGAGAGTATGGAGCTGGATCGGATCGACTACACACATGGTTGCTTTGATAATCTTCTCTATATTTAACAGGATAGATCTTTACTTGATATCTGCCATAACAATAGGCAATCTTGTTTTCCTTATTCTATTTCTCTGGCAGAGATCGGTCATTAATTCATTTAAGAAAAAATAATGCAGGCAGTAATTTTAGCAGCAGGTTCCTCAAGACGATTGAGACCACTTACAGATAATACTCCAAAATGTCTTCTGAATATAAGAGATAAAAATCTTCTTCACAGGACTATTGAAAACGTAACTGATTACGGAATTGACGAATTTATTTTTGTCACAGGATATCTGGAAAATATGATAAAAGATTATCTTAATGAAAATTTCCCCGATCTCAAAATGACCTTCATTACAAATCCGGGTTATGAAAATAATAATAATTCATATTCCCTTTGGATGACAAAAGATTTTGTGAAAAATGACATACTGCTTCTCGACAGTGATATTCTTTTCGATAAAAAAATTATAGGAAAATTACTGGATAGCAGTCATGAAAATTGTCTTGCAGTAAATTTCACAAATGATCTGGATGAAGAGCAGATCAAAGTAATTCTTGATAATAAGAATAAAGTGCTTGAGATAGGAAAAGAAATTTCGATCAGCAAATCCGCAGGTGAATCGATAGGAATCGAAAAGTTTTCTACATATTTTATGAAAGAGCTATTTCTTATATTAGACAGAAAAATTTCAAAAGAAAACATTATCAATGAGTTTTATGAGGCTTCATTTCAGGAAGTAATTGATAATAATGATAATTCGGATCATGGGAACAGTATATATGCCGAAGACGTTGGAATGTTCGGCTGCATGGAAATTGATACTGTCAGTGATTACGAAAAAGCCCAAAGTATAATAATTTAAAATGAATAGTTACAGAAGACCCGGGATGTTCGGTGGTTTCACCATGTTCCCGCCGGTCATAAAGATTTTACTGGTTTCGAATATAGCAATTTACCTGATCTTCAATTTAATATTGGCAGGTATTCAGATAGAAGGAGTTCCAGTTGACAATTTTATCATAAAATATTTCGCACTGATCCCAATTGATCTTGGATTCTATCCATGGCAATTAATTACATACATGTTTCTGCATGGCGGATTTTTCCATTTGTTGCTGAATATGTTTGCTCTGTGGATGTTTGGCGTTGAGCTTGAGAATATGTGGGGACAGAAAAGATTTATGAATTATTATCTTCTTTGTGGAATTGGTGCAGGTCTATGTAATCTCCTGATTGCCCCGCTTTTTACATCTGTTGGTCCAACTGTCGGAGCTTCGGGAGCTATCTACGGAATACTCGTTGCATTCGGATATCTCTTTCCTGACAGAAAAATTTTTATTTACGGCATCATTCCTGTAAAAGCGAAATACCTGGTGATCTTTTATATGCTTCTTGAAGTGTTTGCAGTCGCAGGCGGAACAGACAGTCAGATAGCGCACATGGCACATCTTGGCGGAGGTGTCGTTGGACTTATTTATATGATGATTGTATTTAAAAAATCCGGAGGTTTCTTTGATACTTCATCTATAAAGAATAAATTTAATAATCTTTCAAAAGAGAATAAAACATATGCACCTCCGGTGTTTAGTAACGGAGCAAAGAATAAAAAGGAAAATGTACCTGAAGCAAAATATAAAGAACTCGAAGTTACAGATTACAAAAAGGAAATGGAAACCAGACAGAAAGATGCTCAGGATAAAATCGATGCAATATTAGATAAGCTCAGCGCAGGCGGATATCAAAGCCTGACCGAAGAGGAAAAGAAAGTATTATTTCAGGAAAGTAAGAAATTATAATTTTTTAAGTGTAATATAAATTTGCAAACAGAAACCCAGTCCATAAAATACTGCAGCAGTTTAACTTCCTATTCAAGATTTATCACACGTGAAGTAAAGATAGGGGATATTCCATTAGGTGGGAATAATCCAATCCGTATTCAGTCAATGACGACTACTGATACTATGGATACAATTGCAACTGTCGAACAGTCGATCAGAATAATCGAAGCTGGCGGCGAATATGTCCGCATTACTGCACCGAGCATTAATGAAGCTAAGAATTTAGAGAATATAAAAAATGAACTTCGCAAAAGAGGATACAAAACTCCTTTGATAGCTGACATTCATTTCACTCCGAATGCAGCCGAAGTAGCTGCACGCATTGTAGAGAAAGTAAGAGTGAATCCGGGGAATTATGCAGACAGAAAAAAATTTGAAACTATAGATTATTCAGATGATTCTTATGAAAATGAACTGGAAAGGATCAGAAAAAAATTCACACCGCTTGTAAAGATATGTAAAGAATACGGCACTGCAATGAGGATCGGCACAAATCACGGATCACTTTCTGACAGGATAATGAGCCGCTTCGGTGATACTCCCCTTGGAATGGTCGAATCTGCACTTGAGTTTGTAAGGATCTGTGAAGAAAATGATTATCACGAAATTGTCCTTTCCATGAAAGCAAGCAATCCAAAAGTAATGATCGAAGCATACAGACTTTTAATAAATAAAATGAAGCTGGAGTCTATGAACTATCCGCTTCACCTCGGTGTGACTGAGGCAGGTGACGGTGAAGACGGACGTATAAAATCAGCCGTGGGTATAGGTGCATTACTGGAAGACGGTATTGGTGATACTATCAGAGTTTCACTTACTGAAGAACCTGAATTTGAAATACCTGTATGTGTCGATCTTGTGAAAAGATATTCTTCAAGAGCATCGGAGCAAATAGAAATTCCACCTGTCATAGATAATCCACTGAACCCGTTTGATTTTAAAAGAAGAGATACAATTGAAGTTTATAAAGTCGGCGGCAGTAATGTTCCTGTAGTTTTTATAAGTGCAAATGATGAAATTCGAAACGGTCATTCAGCTCTAAAAGATCTCGGATATTTTTACAGTGAGTCTCTGGATAAATGGAACATCGGAGATTCAGCTTTCGATTTTTTGTATCTTGGGAAAAATGACATTGATTATAAATTACCGGGCACACTGAATAAAGTATTTGATCATGAATACTGGGTTAGTGCTGATCAGTCAGATATTATAAATGACTCTTATCCGTTATTGACTGTAGATGAATATTTATCTGAACCTGTTGTGTCAGACAAATTTAATTTTTTGGAAATTACATTGGATGATCTCGATAAAGAGCTTTTAGAAAAATTATCACTGGAAAAGAATTTCATATTGATCCTGTCAACTGATAATCCAAATACAATGTCTGAGTTAAGAAGAGCATTCATTGAACTTATAAATAACAATGTAGAGCTACCTGTCATTATTAAGAGAGACTTTTCAAACAATAAAGATCTGACAGATGATGAACTATTGGTGCACACTTCTACTGACATTGGTGGATTACTTTTGGACGGATTGGGAGACGGTGTATGGATAGAATCTTCAGGCACGGAAATTAAAAAGATAAACAACATAAGTTTTGGAATTTTACAGGCTACCCGAACAAGAATTACGAGAACAGATTATATTTCATGCCCGTCCTGCGGCAGGACTTTGTTTGATCTTCAGGAGACAACAGCAAAGATCAGAAAAAGAACGGATCATCTCAAAGGTCTGAAGATTGCAATTATGGGATGCATTGTAAACGGACCAGGAGAAATGGCAGATGCTGATTACGGTTATGTCGGCAGCGGTCCGGGGAAAATTACTTTATACAAAGGAAGGGAAGTAGTAAAGAAAAGTATAGATACTGAAATTGCTGTAGATGAATTAATTACTCTGATTAAAGAAAATAATGACTGGACGGAAGTTTCAAATTGATTCGTAAAAATAAATAATAGCAAAACATTAAATCTTAATAAAATGAACCCAATAAAATTTTTTAGAAGATTAGCAATAATATTAATTATTATTTCAAGTGGTTTTCTGAAAGCGGATGAACCTTATACAATTCAACTTGAGCAGGTTAATATTCCAGGCTCACCAAAGATCCATTCGTTTGCTTTTGCTGATGATAACGGCAAATGGCTTTTTATCGGCGGACGTATAAATGGAATGCACGGCTTTGATGCTGCAACAGCTTTTCCAAAACAATTTTCAAATACAAATATTTTTGTAGTCGATCCTTCCACAAACATGACATACTCACGAAATTTATTCACTGATCTGAATTTCACAGTTGCTGATCCGCTGAGATCAACTAACATGCAGTATTATTATGACGGAACAAAGCTCTACATAACAGGCGGATACGGATTTGACAGTACATTTAATGATCTTCTAACATTTCCGACATTAACAGTAGTCGATGTCAGTCAGACAATTCAGGCGGTGATCAATGGCACATCTGTAGCACCATATATCAGACAGATCAGTGATCCGAGAATGAAAGTCTGCGGCGGAGAGATGCAAAAGCTTGGAGATTATTTTTATCTTGCAGGCGGACATATTTTTACCGGTGCATATTCGCCAATCAGCAATGATCAGGTCTATACAAATGAAATAAGAAAATTTAAAATAAATGACAACGGTACTAATGTCAGTATTTCAGATTACAGCGCAAGTGAAGATACAATAGAATTTCACAGAAGAGATATGAATCTCGTACCTGCCATAAAACCTGACGGAGTGAGTCAGTACATTACACTTTATGGTGGTGTATTCAGAAGCTATGCTGACCTGCCTTTTATGAATCCAATTTATATAGATGAAAACAATGCAGTAACTGACTTTGGGTTTGAGCAAAAAATGAGTCAATACACTTGTTCTTATTTGTCTGCTTTTAATTCGGCAAATGGCAGTATGCATACAACATTCCTCGGAGGTACAAGTCTTTATTATTTTAATGAAGTGTTGAATCAGCAGATCAGAGATTCGCTTGTTCCTTTTATAAATGATATTACAACATTAACAAGAAATTCAAATGGAACATCCATTGAAAATATATCACCGACTAAAATGCCGGCACTGCTTGGAACAAATGCTAAATTTATTTTAAGTCCGTCGATTCCGCAGTATTCAAATAAAGTCATAAAACTAAATGAAATCTCGGGCAACACTTTTGCAGGCTATATCTTTGGCGGTATCAGAGCTTATCTGCCGAATAATACGCCGAGCTTTGCAAGTGAATATATTTTAAAAGTTTATATAAATCCGGAGCCAATAGGCATTCAGCAGATCTCCGGTAATGTCCCCGACAAATTTAGTCTCGGACAAAATTATCCAAACCCTTTCAATCCGGTTACTAAAATTAAATTTGAAATTTCTAAAAATGATTTTGTGAGACTTGCAGTATTTAATTCAATTGGAAAAGAAGTAGCTGTGATTGTGAATGAGAATTTAAGTACAGGTATATATGAAACTGAATTCTCAGCAGAAGGATTATCGAGTGGAATTTATTATTATAAATTAACATCAGATAATTTTTCAGAAACAAAGAAAATGCTGCTGATCAAGTAACTGTTAAAAGAAATTGTTTGAATATTAAAAATATGGATTTTATAATTGATGCTATTATCCTGACTTCCTGTGAAAAATTTTGTCGTGTTCTTAACAAAATCTTTTTGATTTGAAACAGACTTTCAATCCTAAGTGCGTTCCCAAACATAGTTTGGAACGAGCATCAGCAGCTAAAACAATTCCTGACTTTTCGTAAAGTATTATAGACAGGGAATCAGCGAATTGTCAGATTTAAATATTAAAAAAAAGGAAAATAATTCCGTAAAAATTAAAAAATACATTATTATTCATGAGAATAAGATTACTTATCACTTTACTTTTTGTTTCTCAATTCACAGGTCTGATCAAAGCTGATACAGAACCTTATACTGTAGATCTTGAACAGATTTTTATTCCAAACGCACCGGCAATTCATTCATTTGCTTTTGCTGAGTCAAACGGAAGATGGCTGTTTATAGGTGGTCGTACAAACGGTCTTCATGGCTTTAATGCTGTGAATTCTTTTCCAAAACAATTTTCAAACATCTATATCTTTGTCGTAGATCCTTTGACTAATCTGACCTATGCAAGAAGTATATTTACTGATCTTCCATTTGCTTTTGCAGATCAGCTTCGGTCAGCAAATATGCAGTCATTTCAGGATGGCAATAAACTTTGCATCATTGGCGGATACGGATATGACAGTACAGCAAACGGGCTTGTTACTTTTCCTTCTTTAAAAATTTTTGATGTTGAAGAAACAATTAATGCAGTGATGAATGGAAATTCCGTTGCTCCTTATGTCAGAGGTTTTACAGATATACGACTTCAGGTCTGTGGTGGTGAACTTATGAAATTAGGTGATTATTTTTATCTTGTCGGTGGACATAAATTCACCGGTACATACAGATTAAACGTTAACAATCAGGTCTATACTGATCAGATTAAAAAATTTAAAATTAATGATGACGGAATAAATGTCAGCATTACGAATTACACTGAATTTACTGATACTGCAGAATATCACAGAAGAGATATGAATCTGATTCCGGCAATAAAACCTGACGGAGTGACACAATATCTGACATTGTACGGCGGAGTATTTAAAAAAAATGCTGACCTGCCTTATCTGAATCCGATCTATATTGATGAGAATTCCATTACAGTTGATTACAGCTTTGAGCAAAAACTGAGCCAGTATACCGCGGCACATTTAAATGCATTTAACTCAATGACCGGCAGCATGCACACTACTTTTTTTGCCGGAACAAGTTTGTATTCAGTAAATGACACTACCGGTGTTCTGGAATATGATCCGCTCGTCCCGTTTATTAATGATATTTCTACTCTAACAAAAAGTTCGAACGGCATTTCACAGGAAATTGTAAATGCTGAAAAGATGCCTGCACTACTTGGTACTAATGCTAAATTCATACTAAATAAATCTGTCCCGCATTTTGATAATGAAGTTATAAAATTAGATCAGCTTAATTATACAAGAACTTTCGTTGGATATATTTATGGCGGTATAAATGCTCAGCTTCCGAATAACGGTCCGAGCACTCCGAGCGATTATATTTTCAAAGTTTATATTACTCCGGATTTTCCTTTACCTGTTGAGCTGAATTCATTCACATCCGAAATTTCAGGAAGAGATGTAAAGCTTAAGTGGAGCACTTCGTCAGAGATTAATAACTCGGGATTTTATATAGAGAGAAAGACAGCCTCAGTTGTAAACAGTAGCTGGGAAAATATTTCATTCCAGGAAGGAAATGGAAATTCTAATTCAGTAAATAATTATAATTTCACAGAAAAAAATATGAATGCCGGGAGATATGCATATAGATTGAAGCAGATTGATTTCAACGGCAGTTTTGAATATTATAATTTATCAGGTGATGTTGTAATTGCTTCACCAAATAATTATTCCCTGCATCAAAATTATCCAAATCCATTTAACCCTTCTACAAAAATAGATTTTGAAATTCCTGAATCCGGAACGGTATCTCTGAAGATCTATGATATTTTAGGAAATGAGGTGATGACACTTATCAACGAAAATAAACAGGCTGGATTTTATTCTATCGAATTTAAAGGCAGCGAATTTTCCAGTGGAGTTTATTATTATAAGCTTGAATCAAAAGGATTTACAGCAAGCAGGAAAATGCTGTTAGTGAAATAAAAAAAGTAAATGGTGAATAATAATACTTTAAAAATTTTATCCATATCAATTTTTATATTCACTGTTAATTCCTGTCAGACATTTATTGACGTAGGTGATAATTTTGTAAGACAATTATCTTCCCCTGAGAAAGTAATAAAAAAAGTAAAGGATCCTATAAGAAAAGATGTTAAGTTGTCAGCGCTATGGATAGGACATGCTTCTTTCCTTTTACAGATATATGACAAAGTGATTCTCATCGATCCTGTATTTACTAATAATGTAGCACAGGTACTCCGCAGATATGCCGAACCCGGTCTTGATCTCAATTCACTGAAAAAAATAGATATGGTTCTGATCTCTCATTCTCATATGGATCATCTTAGCCTTGGATCTCTTTCAGACATAGAGGATAAATTTCACGGAACGGATATTGTCTTTCCCGCAGGAGTAGAAAATTATTTACCTGATTATGACATGAATTTTATTAAGATGAATTTTACTGATTACAGGAAAAAATTTACAGGAGAAACAAAGTTAATTGATAGTGTAAAGATTACTGCTGTGCCTGCAGTTCACTGGGGAGGAAGATACGGTCTAGACGGAAAATTTTTCAGCAGTAATGGATACTGCGGTTTTATAATTGAGTATAGAGATGTGACAGTTTATTATACTTCAGATACATCTTACGAACCGGATTTATTTAAATACATTGGAGATAATTACGACATCGATCTTGTATTAGTAAATATTATTTATTGTAAAGGATGCACTGAGATCAATCAAGGAACGTCACATATATTACCGATGGGAGCAATAAAAATTCTTGATGACACGAAGGCAGAATACATGATACCTGCACATTTCGGAATGTTCACAGATCCGAATGTACAGATCAGGGAATTAAAAAAAATGTATCTGACAAATGATGAATATAAAAGGAAAGTAAAGATCCTGAATATCGGAGAGCAGTTTGTAATTAAAAGTTCTGAAAAATAGAAGCCGCAAATGCATTTTACATACATAAGAAAATAATATTATTCAAAAAACAAAAAGTTAAAACTTCATTTAATAAGGATATAAAATTTTTTATATTAGACCTATTCAAAAATTCCAAAGTAAAAAATAATGAAAACTAAAAAAGATTATCTAAAGGAAACAATACAGCACATTGACATAAAAAAACACAATGTGATTCCGCTTGTCGATGATATGCGCAACATGGCTTTCTCATCACGCGAACTCGCTACAGCAGCGGATTATTATGATATGATGCTTGCTGACAAAAACTGTTCCGTCATGCTTTGTCTCGCCGGATCACTTTTCTCAGCCGGTCTGAAAAATGTCGTGGTGGACATGGTCAGAAATAATATGGTAGATGTGATAGTTTCTACAGGTGCTATTATTACAGATCAGGATTTTTTTGAAGGACTGGGATTTAAACATTATAAAGGATCACAGTTTGTAGATGACAATGAAATGCGTGAACTTATGATCGACAGAATTTACGATACTTATATTGATGAAGAGGATCTCAGAGTTTGTGATTATACAATCTCTCAGATCTGTGATACACTTGAGAGAAGACCTTATTCTTCGAGAGAATTTATCTGGCACATGGGAAAATATCTTTCAGAAAATGGAAAGAATAATGATTCAGTAGTACTGGCAGCATATGAAAATAATGTTCCGATATTTGTACCGGCTTTTTCTGACTGCTCGGCAGGATTTGGATTTGTACATCATCAGCATAAAAATCCTGATTCACATGTTTCTCTTGACTCGGCAAAAGATTTTCTTGAGCTGACAAAAATTAAATTGGCAGCGAATGAATCGGGTCTCTATATGATAGGCGGAGGTGTCCCGAAAAATTTTGCACAGGATACAGTTGTAGCAGCAGAGATCCTTGATAAAGAAGTCCCGATGCATAAGTATGCAATTCAGATCACTGTTGCAGATGACAGAGACGGAGCGCTCTCCGGCTCTACACTTAAAGAAGCCAGTTCATGGGGTAAAGTAGATATGACCTATGAGCAAATGGTTTACTGCGAAGCAACGATTGCTATGCCATTGATTACAGGTTATGCTTATCACAAAGGCAACTGGAAGAACAGGGAGAAGAGAGAGTTTCAGAAAATGTTTGAGAATGAAAAAGCTGAGGCATAAATTTAGTATTATATTTTAAAATAAAAAAAGCGGTCTTCACAGCCGCTTTTTTTATTATTGTTTATTCAATTTAAAGCTCATTTAAAAGATCATCCAGATCAAGAGATAATGTGTACATATCTATCGACCCATCTTGTTTTTTCGGCCATAATTCCTTTGGTTTGTCCCAGTAAAGTTCTACACCATTATTATCAGGATCATTCAGATATAATGCTTCGGAGACGCCATGGTCACTTGCACCTGTTAACGGATAAGCTGCATCAAGAAGTCTTTTATATATTTCAGCCAGATCTTTTCTTTCAGGATAAAGAATCGCAGTATGAAACAAACCAACACCTCTTTCCTGAGACGGTGGACTTCCTTTACTGAACCATGTATTTAGTCCGATGTGATGATGATATCCGCCGGCAGAAATGAATGCTGCCTGTAAACCATATTTGACAGTGACTTCAAAGCCGAGTAAGCCGGAATAAAATTCCAGCGAACGTTCCAGATCAGAAACTTTTAAATGTACGTGACCAATTCTTGTTTGCTGAGGAATTTTATAATCACTCTTCATTTATACTTCTTTAAATTATTTAATCAATTAACATAATTAATAAAAATCTTATAATAAATTTCACGAATCCAAAAACCTGACTACGCCTGTCTCAACATCATACATTCCTCCGACAATTTTTATCTTATTTTCGTTTTCCAGTTCTGCAAGTATTGTACTTCTTTTCTTAATACCTTCGACTGTTAATTTTACATTATTTAAAGAGACATTTTCAGTAAACTCAATATTAGAGCCGTTTCTGTTAGTAGTTGTTTCTGTTTCACATTCGATAGCCGGTTTGATCTTATTTATAAGGGAAGTAAGATGTCCCATTTTGACATCATTACATGCACCAATTATTGCGCCGCAATTTGTATGACCTAAGACTACAATAAGTTTAGATCCGACTTTTTTACAGGCAAATTCCATACTTCCTAATATGTCATCATTCAAAATATTACCGGCAATTCTAATGCTGAAAATATCACCAAGTCCCTGATCAAAAATGAGCTCCGCAGAAGTCCTGGAATCTATACAGCTCAGCACAGCAGCAAAAGGAAACTGATTGGTAGAAGTTTCATTGACCTGCTTTAGCAGATTCCTGTTTACTTTAATATTATTTACAAATCTCTGATTACCTTCTTTTAAAATTTCTAATGCAAGATCAGGAGTAAGACTATCCTGCGTTTCCTTTGTATGAGTTTTCAAATAAGTGAGAAATTAAATTCCGGAAATTGTAAATGAATTTAAAAAATAAGAGAATATTATAAAAGTTAAAACTTTTGCAGCTAAAAAATTAAAAAAATTCAATTAAATAGTTAAAATAAATTTCTTAATGCAGTTTAATGTTTAAAACAAAAAACTTACTCTCATTTAATTTTATACTAAAACGTTTTGGACGGCTAAGAATAAAAATAATACTAACTTTCATTTTTATTTAAAATAATTAAAGCAGCAATTACCCCCGGAACCCAACCGATAAGTGTAAGTATTGCAACTATAACAACTGAACCGCAGCCTTTGTCAATAACTGCAAGAGGAGGAAGAATGATAGCGAGTATTACACGAAATAAACTCATAAAGTAAGATCAGTTGGAAATAGTATAATTAATTTTTATTCATAGAAAATTCTTCCAGTACCAAATCGATTTTTTTAGTGCTGTTAAAATACGAAAGTAATTTTTGTAGAACTTCATCAACGATCGAATCCGGACACGAAGCACCGCTCGTAAGGATTATTTTCACTTTGTCTTTTACAGGTAAAAAATTGTCAGTGAAAATTTCCTTCTGATTCTGAAAATCAAAATGTGAAATCAATTCTTTTGATAAAATTTTATCTGCTGATGAAATAAAATATGTCGGAAGTTTCTCTTCACATAATTCATAAATGTGTGATGTATTTGAGCTGTTGTATCCGCCGACAACTATTGCGATGTCAGCATTTTTTTCCAGCAGTCCGTAAGTCGCTTTCTGATTATCATGAGTAGCATAACAAAGTGTATCCCGTGTGTCAGAAAAATGTTCGGAAAATTTTTCTGTGCCGAATTTCTCCGACATAATTTTATTTAGATAATCTGCGATTGCCTGTGTTTCAGTTGCAAGCATAGTAGTCTGATTCACAACTCCGATAGAATTCAAATCTTTTACAGGATCAAATCCTTCTGAATATCTGTTCGCAAATATTTCATAAAACTCTTTTATATCTCTTTTGCCGGTTATGAATTCACTAAGAATTTCAGCTTCAGTAATATCTCGGATGATAAGCGTTGGAGCGGATTCTTTACTGTGTGAAAATGTTGCGCGTGTTTCTTCATGTTTGTATTTACCGTGAACTATGATAGTGAATCCTGTTTTCCCAAGTGAGTCAGCTCTGTTCCAAACTTTTTCAACAAACGGACATGTGGTATTATATTTTAAAGGATCTATGTTAAGTTCATTGAGCTTTCTTTCAATCTCAAGTGTCGTCCCGAATGCTGGTATAATCACTATATCTTCTGAATGGAGTTCATTCCAATCTATTAACTGCATACCCGAAGTATCCATTATAAATTTAACTCCTCTTTCGATAAGATCACTGTTCACGTCAGAGTTATGAATCATTTCACTAAGTAAGAAAATTCTCTTACCCGGATTTTCTTCAATTGCTTTGTATGAAATTTCAATTGCATTTTCCACACCATAACAGAATCCGAAATGTCTGGCAATATAAAATACAACCGGTCCAAAATCTAATTCAGTAGGGGAGTAATCTTTTTTCCTGGGATCATTCAGCTTCCGTGAATTTTTAATCTTTGAGATTACCGGACTTCTGTAAAATATTGGTATGTCAAATGTTTTCATTTCTAATGAATATTTCTGAAAATTTAATTCTAATTTACCTGTTTAAATTGTTTAAATCAGTTTCCGCAGAGTCCGAAGAACACATGTCTCTGCAGTTACAAGGAAAAAGATTTTATAACAAATTATTTATAAGCAGCTATTCCTGTAACATCTTCTCCAATTATAAGTGTATGCATTTCATGTGTACCTTCATAAGTCTTTACAGATTCAATATTATTCTGATGTCTCATGATAGGATATTCATCAAGAATTCCGTTAGCACCGAGCATCTCTCTGGACATCGAAGCAATGATCTTTGCTATCTCGCAGTTATTTCTCTTTGCAAGGGAAACCTGCTGAGGACGCATCTTACCTGCATCTTTTAACTTTGCAAGCTGAAAACAAAGCAGCTGTGCTTTGGTAATTTCCGATACCATGTATGCAAGTTTTTCCTGAGTGATCTGAAATGCAGCAAGAGGCTTATCAAACTGAATTCTGGAAAGTGAATAATTTAATACTGTACTGTAACATTCATTTGCCAGTCCAATCACGCCCCATGCAATTCCATATCTTGCCTGAGTCAGACACATAAGAGGGGACTTCAATCCGCCGCTTTCAGGAAGTAAATTTTCATCGGGAATAAAACAGTCTTCAAAAACCAACTCTGATGTAATGGAAGCTCTGAGAGAAAGTTTTCCTTTCATCTCCGGAGCTGAAAATCCTTTCGTTCCTTTATCAACAAGAAATCCTTTTACTTTCCCGTCAAGCTTTGCCCAGACAACTGCTACGTCAGCGACAGTCCCATTTGTGATCCACATCTTTGCGCCGTTAAGAATGTATCCTCCGTCAACTTTCTCTGCTTTCGTGATCATTCCGCCCGGATTACTTCCGTAGTCAGGTTCAGTCAGTCCGAAACATCCGATCATTTCAGCACTTGCAAGTTTAGGTAAATATTTTTTTCTCTGCTCTTCACTTCCGAATGTATAGATCGGATACATCACAAGTGCCGACTGCACGGAAGCAAAACTTCTTACACCGCTGTCACCTCTTTCCAGCTCCTGCATGATAAGACCGTAAGCAACATTGTTAATTCCCATGCCGCCGTACTCTACAGGAAGAGTAGGACCAAAAATCCCAAGTTCCGCCATTTTCGGAATTAACTGTTTGGGAAAATCCATTTTTTGATTGTACTCTTCAATTATTGGAAGTACTTCTTCGTTTACAAAATCTCTTACTGTATCTCTGATGGATCTCTCTTCATCTGTCAGCATTTCGTCAATGCCAAAATAGTCTAAGCTTTTATATGTTCCTGATGACTGCATTTCTAATATTCCTTTTTGATTATTTAATTGTTAATTATTATTTATAAACTCTTAATTCTCAATTCTTAATTCTTAATTCTTAATTGCTGCAATATAACTTTCCTGACAAAATTTTCCTCTTCTTATATCTTCCTGTCTTCTCAATGACCACTGAAATTTAAAGTATCTTGATCAATAATAAATATTAAATATTAAATATTTAATATTTAATATTTAAAATTTAATATTAAACATTAACTACTAACTATTTTCTCAAGATAAGAATAGTTTTTATCATTAGTCTTAAATGTAACCTTAATACTATTCTTCAGATATTTCACATTACTTACCTCTGCCATATCATAAATAATACTTACCTTTTTATGTTCATCGGCTTTCAGCTTAATTGTCCTTTCGGTATTCTCTTTATTAAGCTCATCTTTAATTCTTGAAATTAATTTATTCAGATTCAGACCTTTCTCAGCAGAGATAAATACCGAATCTTTGTAAAGTTTTTTCATAGAGGTAATAATATCTTTATCCTCAAGGTTATCCACTTTGTTAAATACATGTACGACAAGTTTTCCGCTGGCTCCAATCTCGTTTAATGTTTCATTCACCACTTCCATTTGTTCAATGAAATTTTCACCCGCTATGTCAATGACGTGCAGCAGAAGATCAGACTCTATGACTTCTGATAATGTTGACTTAAATGATTCAATTAAATTATGAGGCAGATTTTTTATGAATCCGACAGTGTCTGAAAGTAAAACTTTCTTTGGATATTTAGCCTTTCCTGTTTCTTCATCGATCATAACAAGTTCGAGAAGTTTTGTAGAAGTATCAAGAGTCGCAAAAAGTTTGTCTTCTACATAGACATTTGAATTTGTCAAAGCATTCAGCAGTGTGGATTTGCCGGCATTTGTATATCCGACCAGTGAAATTCTGAAAAACTTTCTTCTCGAAAATGACTGGGTTTTTCTCTGCTCAAATACTTTTAAAAGTCTTTCTTTCAAAACCGTTATCCGAGTCTGAATAAGCCGTCTGTCAGTTTCGATCTGAGTTTCACCCGGACCTTTTGTACCGATGCCACCGAACTGTTTCGAAAGGTGAGTCCATTGTCTGGTAAGTCTGGGAAGTGAATATTCAAGCTGCGCAAGTTCGACCTGCAGCTTTGCCTGAGCCGAACGTGCATTTGATGCAAAAATATCTAATATAAGATTAGACTTGTCAATGATCTTACACTTTATCTTTTGCTCAAGATTTCTTAGCTGTGTATAAGCAAGTTCATTTTCAAAAATGACAAGCGCAACATTATTATCGGCTACGAAGTCTGCGATCTCTTCTACCTTACCTTTGCCGATCATGAATCTCGAATCGAAATTTTCATTCTCCTGAAAAAATGTACCGATCACGTCAGCACCGGCGGTCTCTGCCAGGAATTTAAGTTCAGTGAGAGATTCTTCTGAATGATAAGCGTTCTGAATTTTTTTATTGGAATAACAGACTAAAACTGTTTTCTCTGTTTCTTTTTTTGTATTATGCAATTACTATAAATTTTTGCTAAAATTACTTAAATAGATTTCATTTTAAAAGGCAAAGATAAGTTCAATTTGGGTGGATTTTTTACTGCGAAGGTGTGAAGGCAGGATGAGATAATTTTTTAAATAATCCGAACACATTTTTTTTATGATCTGAAACATTTCCGATTGTAACAGCGCCGGAAAAATTATTCGTAGTGTCGGGTGTAAGATTGCTGATTATTGTCTTATTCAGTATTGCATGAAATCCTGTTGCATTTTTCAGATTGTTTTGATAAAGAGTTTCGTAATCTTCTTCGACAGGGATCAGCTCGGAATTTCTGAATCTTACTTTACGATACAGGTCTTTACTTAAATCTCCTGCATTTTCGTTTTGTAAAGTATCATCAAATACATGGAATACTTCACATGCATTTAATATAAGTACTGCATATTATTCCGTTTTTTTTAAGGATTCATTAACCGGATGGACAGTCGGAGGTAAAATATCTGATTGAACTTCCGGAATCATCCTCAAAACCACCACCGGCGGCATTCTCACCGGCTTCACAAATATCTGCTCAGAAATTCCCAAAGATTTTTCACTTTCACAAAACTTTCCAAACCCCTTCAACCCGATAACAGTTATAAATTACGAGTTACGGGTTACGAGTTTTGCAAAGTTAATTGTGTATGATGTGCTAGAAATGAAGTGGCTTCACTTGTAAATGAGAAGCAGAATGCCGGGAGTTTTTCTGCGGAGTTTGACGGCAGCGGACTGGCGAGCGGGATTTATTTTTACAGGATAGAGGCGGGTGAGTTTGTTCAGACGCGGAGTATGATTTTAGTTAAGTAAATTTTTTACTTTCACAGAGTCAGACAGTAAAATTGAGTTGTTGGTCACGCTCGCTGCACTCACTAAAACCAACGACGGCGTGAGAAATAACCGAAACAATTTTTCATTAATTTATTGAACCCGTAAAAAGTATTTTGCGGGTTCTTTTATTTTCTACCTTAAGAGATAATTTAAATTTAAGAAATATTTTCTGCAGAGATTATACAATAACGCGGTTAAAAAGCCCGAACGGTATAAAAAGAAAAAATGTCACAGCTACGCTGTCTAATATTTTAATCATGATTTTTTCTACAAAGATTACACTGCTACGCGGTTAAAACAATTATCAATGATTAATTATCAATGATCAATTCATTATTAAACGTTAGGACTTTACAGGAATATAAACAGAGTCAGGGAAGATGCCCGGACACATTAAAAAAGCACGTTCCCAATCGGGGAGATCGGGAACGGGGGAAAGTCAATTATCAATTATTAATGATCAATATATTTATAAACGTGTGGACTTTATAGAGAATTTACTTCACCAGCGACAGCTTTTTTGTCTGGTTAAAGTTATCCGCCGAGAGCTTGTAAAAGTAAATCCCGCTTGCAAGTCCGCTGCCATCAAATACTGCTTTATAATATCCGGC
>Ga0209477_1000848_pt1 | contig 19005 bp, 13 predicted proteins | sample KloWWTupernatant_FD_187180 | JGI IMG/M metagenome (GOLD analysis project Ga0209477, IMG submission 187180) | Active sludge microbial communities from Klosterneuburg, Austria, studying microevolution and ecology of nitrifiers - Klosterneuburg... | ecosystem: Engineered > WWTP > Aerobic digester >... | reverse complement strand
CTGGGGACTGCCGGGGCGCTGCGTCTAATCGCGGTGGTCGTCGAGCGCCATCGCGAAATGGTGCGCCGCGATGCGCATGCCGCGGCCGAAGTAGAAGGCGTGGGCGGCGAAGCGCTGCACGCCCGAATCGAGCTGCACGCCGGCGCAACCGTGGCGCCGCGCCTCGCCCACCAGCCAGGCCATGAGCGCGCGGCCGGCGCCGGTGTCGCGCGCGGTCTCGTCGGTGACCAGGTCGTCCACGTACAGCAGGCGGCCGTGCGCGAGCATGGTGAGGATGCGGAAGCCGGCGTAGGCGCAGGGCGTGTTGTCGCGCAGCAGGGCGATGGCGCGATAGCCCTCCGCGCGCATGGCGCCGACCATGGCGACGAAGCTGTCCTCGGTCAGGTGCGTGCGCAGCTGGCGCACCACCGGCCACGCCGCGCGCACCGTGTCGGCGTCGGCCAGCTCGACCAGGGTGCCGGCGCGCCCGCTGCTCATTCCCATTCGTACAGCGTGTAGTAGACCGGGGCCACGTTCTCGAGGCTGCCGGGGTCGCCCTCGAGGCGGCCATCGCCGTCGGTGTCGAGGTAGGTGTAGCGCACGCCGCTCTCGGGCGTGACCACCACCATGTAGACCTGGCCGCCGCGGCGGTACTCCTCGATCGTGACCTCGCCCTCGGTGCGGATGGTGACGGCGGGCGCGCTCTCGTCGCTGGGCCGCACCTTTTCCGGCAGCGGTTCGCCGCTGGTGATCGGCTTCTGCTCCTTCGCCGGGTCGACTTCGGGCGGGCGCTCGCGCGGCAGCACCTTCTCTCCCGGACCATCGGAAGCGCCTGCGGCGGCGGCTTCCGCGGCCGCGGCATCGACCGGGCCGGCCTCGTCGAGCGTCGGTGGCGGCGGCGGCTCGGCCGGCTGCGCCGGATCCTGCGCCAGCGCGCCGATGGAAACGGCCAGGAGCAACAGCGGAATCAATCGGCGCATGATGCGTTCTCCGGTATACGGGCCGATATTACCTGCGTTCGCCCTAGAATCCCTGACCCCCACGCCGGGAATGGAGCGCCGCGTGCCGCAGCCCAAGCTGGTCCTGATCGACGGCTCCTCGTACCTGTTCCGCGCCTTCCATGCGCTGCCGCCGCTGTCGAACAAGGCGGGGGAGCCGACCGGGGCGCTGTACGGCGTGGTCAACATGCTGCGCGGCACGCTCAAGGCGCGGCCGGACCGCGTCGCCTTCGTGCTCGACGCCAGCGGGCCCAATTTCCGCCATGCGCTCTATCCGGCCTACAAGGCCAACCGGCCGCCCACGCCGCCCGAACTCAAGGCCCAGGTCGAGCCGATGATCGCGATCGTCGAGGCGCTGGGCATCCCGCTGCTGCGCGTGCCCGGGGTCGAGGCCGACGATGTCATCGGCACCCTCGCGCGGGAGGCGGCGGCGGCCGGGATGCAGGTCGAGATTTCCACCGGCGACAAGGATTTCGCCCAGTTGGTCGACCCGCAGGTGCGGCTGGTCAACACCATGAGCAATTCGGTCACCGACGCGGCCGGCGTGATGGAGAAGTTCGGGGTCCGGCCGGAGCAGATCGCCGATTTCCTGGCGCTGACCGGCGACAGCGTCGACAATATCCCCGGCGTGGACAAGTGCGGGCCGAAGACCGCGGCCAAGTGGCTGGCCGAGTACGGCACGCTCGAGAACCTGATCGCGAACGCGGACGCCATCGGCGGCAAGATCGGCGAGAACCTGCGCGCGGCCATCCCGCACCTGCCGCTGTCGCGGCAGCTCGCCACCATCCGCCTCGACGTCGAGGTGCCCGCGGCCGCCGATGATCTGCGCCAGCGCGAGCCCGACCGCGAGGCGCTGCGCGCGCTCTATACCCGCTTCGAGTTCAATGCGGCGCTGGCGGACCTGGAACGGCAGCCGGGCGCGGCGTCGGCATCTGCAACGCCCGCGCCAACCGCGGTACCCGTGCAGGCCAAGGTCGAGCGCCACTACGAACTGGTGACGCAGCATGCGCGCTTCATGGACTGGCTCGAACGCCTGCGCGCAGCCGACGCCTTCGCCTTCGACACCGAAACCACCGGCCTCGACCCGCAGCAGGCGGAGCTGGTCGGCCTGTCGTTCAGCTGCACGCCGGGCGAGGCGGCTTACGTGCCGCTCGCGCACGACTACCCGGGCGTGCCGGCGCAGCTGCCGCGCGAGCAGGTGCTCGAGGCGCTGGCGCCGCTGCTCGAGGATCCGGGCAAGGCCAAGATCGGCCAGCACGGCAAGTACGACATGCACATCCTGGCGCGCTGCGGCATCGAGGTCGCGGGCTACCGCCACGACACCATGCTCGAGTCCTACGTGCTCAATTCCACCATCACCCGCCACGACATGGATTCGCTGGCGCAGCGCTACCTCGGCGAGCAGACCATCCACTACGAGGACGTGGCCGGCAAGGGCGCCAAGCAGATCCTGTTCTCGCAGGTGGAGCTGCAGCGCGCGGCCGATTATGCCGCCGAGGATGCCGACATCACGTTCCGCCTGCACCGCGCCCTGCATCCGCAACTGGCCGCGATCCCGAGCCTGCTGCGCGTGTACGACGAGATCGAGATGCCGCTGGTGCCGGTGCTGGCGCGCATGGAGCGCGCCGGCATCCTGGTCGACCGCGAGCAGCTCGCGGCGCAGACCCGCGCGATGCGCCTCCGCATGGCCGAGACCATCGAGCGCGCCTATCGCGCCGCCGGCCATGCCTTCAGCCTCGATTCGCCCAAGCAACTGCAGCAGGTGCTGTACGGCGAGCTCGGCCTGCCGGTCAGTTTCAAGACCCCGACCGGGCAGCCCTCGACCAACGAGGAGGCGCTGGAGGAGCTGGCCGGCCAGCACGAGCTGCCGCGCATGATCCTCGACTACCGCACCTGCGCGAAGCTGGTATCTACCTACACGGAGAAGCTGCCGGAGCAGATCAACCCGCGCACCGGCCGCGTGCACACCAGCTTCCACCAGGCGGTGGCGGCGACCGGGCGCCTGTCGTCGTCGGACCCCAACCTGCAGAACATCCCGATCCGCACCGAGGACGGGCGCCGCATCCGACAGGCCTTCGTGGCGCCGGAGGGCTGGCGCATCGTCGCCGCCGACTACTCGCAGATCGAGCTGCGCATCATGGCCCACCTGTCGCAGGACCCGGGCTTGCTGCGCGCCTTCCGCGAGGGCCTGGACGTGCACCGTGCCACCGCGGCCGAGGTGTTCGGGGTGGCGCCCGAAGCGGTGGACTCGAACCAGCGCCGCGCGGCCAAGGCGATCAACTTCGGGCTCATGTACGGCATGGGCGCGCACGGGCTCTCGCGCCAGCTCGGCATCAACCGCGGCGAGGCCCAGGAATACATGGACCGCTACTTCCAGCGCTACCCGGGCGTGCGCGGTTTCATGGAGCGGGCGCGCGAGCAGGCGCGGCGCGACGGCTACGTCGAGACCGTGTACGGCCGGCGCCTGTACCTGGGCGAGATCCGCGCCCGCAACGCCGCAGTGCGCGCCGGCGCCGAGCGCGCCGCGATCAACGCGCCGATGCAGGGCACCGCGGCCGACATCATCAAGCGCGCGATGATCGCGGTCGACGCCTGGCTGCAGCCCCTGCACGCGCAGGCGCGCATGCTGCTGCAGGTGCACGACGAACTCGTGCTCGAAGTGCGCGCCGACGCGGTCGAGGCGATCGGCGCCGGCCTGCGCGAGCGCATGGCCGCCGCCGCCGAGCTCGACGTGGCGCTGGAAGTGGGCCTGGGCAGCGGCGCGAACTGGGACGAGGCGCACTGACTTCCGGCACGAGCGCCGGCACGATCGCGGCGCTACAAAGGCCTTCACATCGCCGTGGCGCCACGTGCGCCACGCTCTTGCTGCACGGATGTTCAAATTCCGTTGCGGCGGGCTGAACCGAAACTAAATGCGATTCTGGATCCGGGTGGAACTTTCGACTGGAAGCTTCATCTAAACGAATGAGTCCCTTCCCCCAAGGGACTCTGTCACCACTCACCTCCCTGAGTGTGACCCGGAGGCCGGCCACTCCCCAGGCTTGCCTCCATCCCCCGGCCCCGGGCACTCCCCCCAGTGTCCCGGGGCTCTTCTTTTGGGGAGTCCGAAACGGCCGGGCCCGTCGCGCGCAGGGCGCGGGAATCGTGTGCGAGCACGGCGTTGCGCGGGGAACAAGCGCCAATGCGTCACCGGTCGCGCACAAGGTGCGCTCCTACAAAAGCGCGACATGCTTCTGTAGGAGCGCACCTTGTGCGCGACCGCGGACTTTCGGACTGGCCTCGGTCGAATGCCCGGCTATAGCCACTCGCGCGGCGTGAGGTACACGGCGAGCTTCGCCTCCGCGCTGCCCGCCGCCGGCTGGTAGCCGTACTCCCAGCGCACCAGCGGCGGCAGGCTCATCAGGATCGATTCGGTGCGCCCACCGGACTGCAGGCCGAACAGGGTGCCGCGGTCCCACACCAGGTTGAACTCGACGTAGCGGCCGCGGCGGTAGAGCTGGAAGGCGCGCTCGCGCTCGCCCCACGGCGTGTCGCGGCGGCGCTCGACGATCGGCGTGTACGCGGCGAGGAAGCTGTCGCCGATCGCGCGCTGGTAGGCGAAGCAGGTGTCGAAGTCCCAGCGGTTCAGGTCATCGAAGAACACGCCGCCGATGCCGCGGGTCTCGTTGCGATGCTTGAGGAAGAAGTACTCGTCGCACCAGCGCTTGTGGGCTGGATACACCTCGGCGCCGAAGGGCGCGCAGGCGTCGCGCGCGGTCGCGTGCCAGTGGCGCGCATCGTCCTCGAACACGTAGTACGGCGTGAGGTCGTAGCCGCCGCCGAACCACCACACGGTCGCGCCATCGCCCTCGGCGCGGAACACGCGCACGTTCATGTGCGTGGTCGGCACGTAGGGATTGCGCGGGTGGAACACCAGCGACACGCCGGTGGCCACCCACGACTTGCCGGCCAGCTCGGGCCGGTGCGCGGTGGCCGAAGCCGGCATGCGCGCGCCCTCGACCCGCGAGAAGCCGATGCCCGCCTGCTCGAACACCGCGCCCTCGCGCAGCACCCGCGTGCGGCCGCCGCCGCCCTCGGGACGGGTCCAGGTGTCCTCGACGAAGCGCGCCGAACCGTCCAGCGCCTCGATCGCGGCGCAGATCCGGTCCTGCAGGCCGCGCAGCCAGGCCTCGACCGGGGCGAGTTCGGCGTCGTTCGCCAAGGCGTCCTACTCCATCGAGGCGTTCTGGAGGTTGCGCGACAGGTCGGCGAGCACGTTGTTGACCCACGAGAGGTAGTTCTTGTGGATATAGCGCTTGCCGTTCTTGTCCTTGTAGTCGAGGTTCTCGCTCGACACGTAGGCCAGGCGGACCTGGCTGTCGTCCCAGGTGATGGCGATGCGGGCCACGTGCGCGCGCAGGTTCAGGGTCGCGTCGATGCGTCCCGGCTGTTCCTTGCTCACGACCCAGGTGCGGCCGGTCAGCGCCATCTTGATCGCGCGCGCCACCGCCTGGCTGGAGAGCCCCTGCGGCACCGCGACCGGATCCGGATCGCGCAGCTCCTTGGCGCCCATCAGCAGGACCAGGACCGGCAGCAGCAACAGCAGCTTCAGCAATTGGCGACGCATGGCGCCCTCCTTGGTTGGGTGGTTCCGCAGGCAACGAGCGCGATCATGCCCAAATTCCAGCGGTGGCCCAACCCCGGTCCGGGCGCTGGTTGCCAGCCATTCATGCCGGCCCGTGCGGCGCCTATTCGAAGCCGTCGACCAGCAGGGTCTCGGCGTCCGTGGCGCAGGGCCCCGGCACCATCGCGCGGCTCAGCGCGATGTCGTCGACGAACCAGCCCTGGCCGTTGGTGGCGCCGTCGCTGCGATAGAGCCAGCGCAGCTGGATGGTCTGGCCGGCATAGGCGCCCAAGGCGACGCGGGCCTCGCGCCAGGCCAGCTGGTTGGCACTGGAGAAAGCGCCGCTGCCGGGCGCGATGCCACACAGCGTGGCGCTGGCGATGGCGTTCGGGTAGCCGCCGTTGGGCGTGAGCCGCTGCCAGTTCGAACCGCCGTCGGTCGAGACCTCGACCACGCCGCCGTCGATGCCGGCCTGGGTGTCCCAGGCGTGCCAGAAGGCCAGGGTGGCGTCGGCGGCCGGCGCCAGCGTGATCGCGGGCGTGACCAGCGAGGCGCAGAGGTTGCCGGCCGCGGTCGACCAGAAGCTCTGCAGCCCCGCATGCACGCGCGCATTGGTGATGTGCCAGCCGGCGTGGTCGGGGCTCAGGGGCGCGACCGCCAGCGGCGTCGGCGCGCCGGTGTCGAAGGGCGGCTGGTTGGGTTCGGCGCCGGAGCTGAAGGTGCCGTCCACCGGTGGTCCGCTGGCGCTGGCGGTGTAGCGCGCGAGGTTCTGCTCCTCGACGCCGCTGGCGAGGTCCGTCGCGCGCACCACGTAGTGCTGCGGCTGGCCGGCGCCGATCGCGAAATCGAGGAAGCCGGTCGCGGCGACGTGGTCGGCGATGCGATTGCCGGGCCCCGGCACGAAGCCGCTGTCGGCGCCGCGGTAGACCGCGTACTCGACCCCGCTGCCGCAGGCCGGCGTGGCCGGATTCCAGGCCAGGTCGATGCGGCAGCGCGCCGTGCCCTGGTCGGCGCCGCCCTGCACGCCGGCGAAGACCGGCGGCGCGTTGCACACGCCGGTGGTCTGCGCGACCACGCAGGCTGAAGCCGCGGAGCCGCACATCGCGCCCGCGGATTCGCTCACGCGATAGCCGTAGGCCACGCCGCCGGAGGCCGTGGTGTCGCTGTAAGCCGCGCCGGCGAGGTCGCTGGCGACGGTCGAGAACACGCCGCCGCAGCCGCCCTGCGCGCGCTCGACCACGAAGCGCGCGCCCACGCGCCCCGAGCCGGTCCAGGCCAGGTCGATGCGGTTGTCGCCGTTGGCGCCCGCGACCAGTGCCGTGGGCGCGGGCGGCGCTTCGCACAGGCGCGGCCGCAGCACGAACAGGCCTTCGTCGATGCCGCTGGCGATCACCAGGCCGCTGCCGGGGAAACGGTAGTTGTTCCAGTTGCCGTTGAACTCCGGCGCGTTGCCGGCCGGATAGGTGTCGAAGTACGCGATCTCGGTCAGCTGCGCCTGCGACAGGTTGTCGATGCGCAGGACGCGGAAGCCGGACTCGTAGTTGGATTCGTAGACGTGGTTGTCGTGCACGTACAGGTTGTGGTCGATCACGCCCAGCGCATGGGTGTGGGCGCCGACCAGCACCGGCAGGTCGAGGTCGGACACGTCCCAGACCAGGGTCTTCGCGTTGTGGCCGAACTGGCTCTCGTCGAGCTCGTCGTTGAGCAGCAGGTAGCGGTGGTCGCTGGTGAGGTCGCCCTGGTGCGGATAGCCGCTGCCGGGATAGGTCAGCGAGGCCAGGGTGACGGGCGCGGCCTTGTTGCTCACGTCGACGATCGCGATGCGGTCGGTCGGGCCGTTGGCATTGAAGCAGATCTCCTTGCCGGCGTGCGCGCTGTCCGGACCCTGGTAGGTCACGCAGCTGGTTTCGTGGGTGTAGCTGCCGGTGGTGACGCATCCGGCGAACACCGGGCTGGCCGGGCTGCGGATGTCGACCATGTGCAGCGCGCCGTTCGCGCTCGGCGCCGGGCAGGTGTTGGTGCCGGGGATGTAGGCGTAACCCGTGGCCGGGTTGATGTTGATGGTGTGGCCGCGACCCAGCACGGTCCCGCCCGGCTGGCCCGCATAGTGCGCGTCCTCGGTGAAGCTCACCGGCGGCGCGGCGACATCGCGCAGGCGCGTGAGGTCGAAGACCTGCATGCCGTGCGCGCCGTTGTTGTCCGACACCACGTAAGCGTGGTTGGCATGCACGCGCACGTCGCGCCAGATCGAGCTGCCGGTGTGGGTCGGCAGCTTGCCCAGGTACAGCGGATGGTCGGGCACGCCGAGGTCGAAGAAGGCGATGCCGTTGTTGAGCCCCACCAGCGCGTACTCGGTTCCGTCCTGCGGATCGGTCCAGCCCCACAGGCTATTGGTGGTGCTGGCGCCGACGCTGGCCACCGGCACGAAGGCCACCAGGTCCACGTTGTGGCAGGGGTAGGTTCCCGCCGCCATCCCGGCCACGCAGGGCGACTCGTGCAGCGGCGCTGCGGGCGGGGGCGCCGCGGGCCGCGCCGCCAGCTGTGCCTGCATCGTGGCGTCGAGCGCGTCCTGTGCCGGTAGCGGCGCGGTGGCCAGCAGCAGCGAGGCAAGGGCGAGACCACGAACGACCGTGGCCCGGAAGCGGATGGGCAGCATGCGCGACGCTCGCAGGGAATCCCGGGCCCGGATGTTAGCCGGAACCCGGCGCGGGCGCGGCGGCGCGGCGGCGGCTCAGGTTCCGGCCGGACGCTGCGCGGTGCGCGGCGCGCCGACGCCGTGGATGCCCTGCTTGTATTGCTCGAACTCCTCGCGCTCGATGCGCCGCGCCGGCACCCCGCCCCAGATCTCGCCCGCGCCCACGCGCGAGCCCGGCAGCAGCACCGAGTGCGGCAGCACGGTGGCGCCCTCGCCCACCTGCACATCGCCCATCAGCGTGGCTTCCTGGCCGATGGTGGCGCGCGCCCCGACCACCGTCGGCGCGATGACCAGGTGGCCGCCGCCGCCGTAGTGCGCGAACAGGTGCACGCTGCCGCCGATCACCACGTCGTCGCCGAGCGTGATCAGGCGCGGGTCGGAGATGAACTCGGTGTTGATGAACACGCGCTCGCCCAGGCGCATGCCCATCGTGCGCAGGAACCAGCGCCCGAACGGGGTCAGCGTGATGTAGGGCAGGAAGGTGTAGCGCACCAGGTAGAACAAACCGTTGTGCAGGAACCAGGGCACCGAGGCGATCGAGAAGTAGCCGCCCTCGAAGGCCTTGATCCGGGTCGGCAGCACGAAGTTCAGGATCGGCACCACCACCAGCAGGCTGAAGCCGGCGACGAAGAACGCCAGCCCGACGCCGATGCCGAGCAAGGGCCACTTCTGCCAGGCCACGAAGCCGGCGCTCCAGGTCCACCACGCGTCGATGAAGGCCAGCGCGGGCGCCAGCGCGAGGCCGGCCACGACCGCGACCAGCGCGTACATGACCAGCACCGCGACCAGGTGCGAGAAGGCGCCGAAGCGGCGGATGAAACGGTCCAGGGCGCCGGCCGGCGGCGGGTTGTACGCGGCGCCGTACCGCGGCGCGGCCGCGGCTGGCGATGCCTCGGGCTGGTCGTTCGGCATGGCCGATCCTAACGTAGATCGCCGCGCGCCAGCGCCGGCCTGCTAGCCGGGGTCGGCCTCGCGCGCCGGCGGCGCCAGCAGCGAGGCGATCACCGACAGCGCCACGATCGCGACGATCACGCCCAGCGAGACGGCGGTGGGAATGTGCACGATGCCGTCCAGCAGCATCTTGGTGCCGATGAAGATCATCACGAAGGCGAGCCCGGTGCCGAGCAGGCGGAAGCGGTCCGCCAGTCCGGCGAGGAGGAAATACACGGCGCGCAGTCCCATGATCGCGAACAGGTTGCTGGTCACCACCACGAAGGGATCCTGGGTCACGACCAGGATCGCCGGGATCGAGTCCACGGCGAAGATCACGTCGGTGACGCCGATCATCACCACCGCCAGCAGCAGCGGGGTGGCCGCGCGCATGCCGTTGTGGATGGTGAACAGGCGCTCGCCGTCGAAGTGGGTCACGAAGGGGATGCGCCAATGCAACAGGCCGAGGATCGGGTTGCGGCTGAAGTCGTGCTCGCGCGTGCCGCGCATCAGCGAACGCGCGCCGACCAGGACCAGGAAGATGCCGAACACGAAGAGCAGGCCGTGGAAGCGCTGGATCAGCATCGCGCCGGCCAGGATCATGACCGTGCGCAGCACGATCGCGCCGATGATGCCGATCACGAGCACGCGCTTGCGCAGCTCCTCGGGCACGCCGAACAGGGCGAACACGCTCATGAACACGAAGATGTTGTCGACCGCCAGCGCCTTCTCGATCAGGTAGGCGGTGAGGAACTCGAGGGCGACGCGGTCGGCGCTGGCGGCATCGCCGCTGCCGCGCAGCCAGCCCCACAGCAGGGCGCAGAACACCAGCGCCAGCACCACCCAGCCGATGGTCCAGCGCAGCGCCTCGCCCGCGCCCACGACGTGGCCGCCCTCGCGGCGCAGGTCGCGCAGGTCGAGCGCGAGCGCGGCGACCATGAACACGGCGAATCCGGCCCACATCCACCAGGTGGCAACCATGCGCCCCTTCCCGCAGCCCCTTGCCCGGGGCAGCCTACGCGCATTGCCGGCGGCACGGCCTGACGCCGGTCAAGTCCCTGGGTCGCGAAGGCCGCTGGGCCCGGGCGCAGCGCCTGGCCCGCGCTGCGCTTGCGCGCCCCCACCACTGCGGATACAAGTCAGTCAGTCCAGGGGGTGGGGCAACCATGATTCGCATGCATCTCAATCGCAGCTGCCAGGTTGCGACCGCCCTGCTGCTGGCCGCCGGCATCGCCGGTTGCGCGCACCAGCGTCCGATGGATTCCGCCGTGGCGGCGTCCGCCGCCAGCGCCGGGGAGCCGCGCCCCGGGCTGATCGCCGACATGGGCGATTTCTGGCTGCAGCGCGCGACCTATCCCACCGGGCACTTCAGCCCGCACTGGCAGTTCGAGGCGGCGCAGCAGGCGAAGCTCGTCGCGAGCGGCCTGCCCGACGGCACGGCCACCACGGCCCTGCGCGCGCCGGGCGCGCTGGCCCCCGAGGTCTTCACGCCGCTGGGACCGCGCCCGCTGGGCAGCGGCGGCGGCGTCGCCGGCCGCATCAACGTGGTGGTGAGCCATCCCACCAACGGTGCGATCGCCTGGGCCGGCTCCGACGGCGGCGGCATCTGGAAGACCAGCAACTGCTGCGATGCCAACACGACCTGGAGCATCAAGACCGATATCGCCGAGATCCAGAACAGCGCGATCGGCGACCTCGTGCTCGACCCCGGCGACCCGGACACGCTCTATGCCGCCACCGGCGACCTGCGCTTCGGCTCGTTCTCGTTCGGCAGCAACGGCGTGCTCAAGAGCAGCGACGGCGGCGAGACCTGGACGGTCAAGGGCGCCGAGGTGTTCAACCCCTTCTATCCGCCCTCGGCGAACGGCTTTCCGCAATACCAGTCGATCGGGCAGGTCGAGGTCGATCCCAACGACGGCGCGCGCGTCATCGCCGGGACCAAGACCGGCCTGTACCTGAGTTACGACGGCGGCGACAACTGGACCGGGCCCTGCCTGGCCAACGGATTCACCAGCCAGCGCCAGGACACCACCGGCATGGTCCTGCGCGACCTCGGCGCCACCACCGAGATCATCGTCGCGATCGGGACCCGCGGATTCGAGACGCCGGTGCAGCCGGACCTCAACCGCAACGGCGCCAACGGCATCTACAAGGGCACGCTGCCGGCCAGCGGCTGTCCGACCGACTTCGCCGCGATCTCGCGCGCCGACAACGGCTGGCCCGCGGGCGCGGCGGGCGGCACGCCGACGCCGGCCAATCCGCTGGGCCGCATCGACCTCGCGATCGCGCCCTCCGACGACCGCGTGATCTACGCCCAGGTGGCGGAGATCGACGCCGGCTCGCCGAACATCCTCGGGGTCTGGCGCAGCGACGACGCCGGCCTGAGCTGGACCCAGGCCACGATCGGCGACGTAGGCGGCGCCGGCAGCCAGAGCTGGTACAACGCCGGGCTCGCGGTGCACCCGACCGACCCCAACACCGTGGTCCTCAGTGCCCTCAACACCTTCCGTTCCACCACCGGCGGCAGCGCCTTCGCCAACATCGCCGCCAGCCCGCACGTCGACCACCACGGCCGCGCCTTCGTCGCCGGCGACCCCAACCGCCTGCTGATCGGCACCGATGGCGGCGTCTACTACAGCGGCAACGCCATGGCGGCCGCGCCGGCCTGGACCTCGCTCAACGCCACCCTCAATACCATCGAATTCTATTCCGGGGGCATCAGCGCCAATTTCAACACCGCGCCCACGGCCAGTGCCGTGGGCGGCGCGCAGGACAACTCATGCATGGTGTCGAGTTGGAGCGGTGGCAACTTCGGGCCGCAGGCGTGGGCGGTGCGCAACGGCGGCGATGGCTTCTTCAGCACCATCGAGCCGATCCTGGGCAATCGCTGGTACTACACCAGCCAGAACGGCAACATCCGCGTCACCACGACCGCGCAGGGCACCTCGACGGTGTCGGCGACGCCCTCGGGCTGGGGCGCCGACCGCAAGAGCTTCCTGACCAACTTCGACCTGTACCGTTACGGCGGCGAGGCCAGCGGCTGCCCGCTGGCGACCGGCTGCGGCCGCATCATCGCCGGCTCGTACCGGGTGTGGGAGAGCGTGACCGGCGGCGTGCCCACCAGCGGCTGGAAGGCCAACAGCCCGGACCTGACCAAGGGCACGCTGGGCGCGCGATCGATCATCAACCAGGTCGCCTACGCGATCGACACGCCGACGGTGGCGATCGCCGGCACCAACGATGGCAACGTGGCGATCGGCTTCGGCATGGGCCAGGACGTGGCGGATTCGGCCACCTGGGTCAACGTAACCGACGCCAACGCCGTGCTGCCGAACCGGCCGGTGCTCGACGTCTTCATGGACCCGCGGGACTCGCGCGTCGGCTATGCGGTGGTCGGCGGCTTCGACCAGAACACGCCCGCCACGCCCGGCCATGTCTTCCAGGTCACCTGCAGCGCGGGCTGCGCCAGCTTCAGCTGGCGCAATGTCAGCGGCAACCTGCCCAACATCCCCGCCAACAGCGTGATCGTCAATCCCAACATCCCGCGCCAGGTGTTTGCCGGCACCGACTGGGGCCTGTACTACACCGACGACATCGGCGCCGATCCGGTGGTGTGGCAGAAACACGCGGGCCTGCCCAGCGTGATGGTCTGGGACCTGAGCTTCGATCGTGGATTCACCACGCTCGCGGCCTGGACGCGCTCGCGCGGCGCGTGGGTGTGGCCGCTGCCGGTCCTGTCCGACGCGCTGTTCGCGGACGGCTTCGAGGCGCCCTGAGTGCCGGCGCGGCGCCCGCTTGACTCGCGCCGCCGCGACTGACTAGCGTCGGCGGAACGCACTGAGCCCGGCCGAGCGCCCCGCATGAATCCCACGGTGACCGAACTGCTGGACGCCTACGACCCCCAGGTGCCGCTGGCCGAGGCCAGCACCAGCCCCGCGTCCTGGTACATCGATCCGCGCATCCTCGACCTGGAGCAGTGCACGGTGTTCGCGCGCAGCTGGCAGCTGGTGGCGCGGCTGGACCAGTTACAGGAACCCGGCTGCTACGTCACCACCGAGCTCGCCGGCGAGCCGATCCTGGTCGTGCGCGGCGAGGACGGCGTGATTCGCGGCTTCTTCAACGTCTGCCGCCACCACGCCGCGGCGGTGATGACCGAGCCGCAGGGCTGCGCGAAGAACCTGCGCTGCCCCTACCACGGCTGGACGTATACCCTCGAGGGCCGGCTCAAGGGCACGCCCTACTTCAACGACGCGCGCGACTTCGACCTCGCGCGCAACAGCCTGGTGCCGGTCGCGACCGCGATCTGGGAGAACTGGGTGTTCGTGCGCCTGGATGCGGATGGCCCGTCCCTGGAGGAGTCCTTCGGGCAGTCGCTGATCGAGCAGATCCGGCCGCTGCAGCTGTCCAAGCTGCACTGGTTCGAGCGCCGCCACTACCTCTTCGACTGCAACTGGAAGGTCTTCGTCGACAACTACCTCGACGGCGGCTACCACGTGCCGCACCTGCACAAGGGCCTCGACAGCGTGCTCGACTTCAAGAACTACACGATCGAGAACGGCGCGCGCCACTGCCTGCAATCCAGCCCGATGGTGAGCGAGGGCGCCGAGGCCGCGACCGGCGCGGTGCGCAAGGGCGACCGGGCGCTGTACTACTGGATGTACCCGAACTTCATGATCAACTGGTACGAGGGCGTGATGGACACCAACCTGGTGTACCCGCGCGGGGTGGACCAGACCGAGGTGATCTTCGACTTCTGGTTCGCCGACGTGTCCGAGGCCGCGCGGGCGCGCAACCGCGCCAGCATCGACGTCGGCAACCGCATCCAGGACGAGGACACCGACATCTGCAAGTCGGTGCAGCGCGGCCTGCGCTCGCGCGCCTACCAGACCGGCCGCCTGGTGCCGCGGCGCGAGGCCGGCGAGCACCTCTTCCACCGCCTGCTGCACGCCGACTTGAAGGATGGGTTGCCGCGGTAGGTCGTGCCCATCGCGCGCAGAGCGCGCTCCTACAAGGCGAGGCAATGTAGGAGCGCGCCCTGCGCGCGATCACCGCCACGGAACACGATTCCGCGTGTTCGTGCGGGACAGGGGCGAGGTCGGGGTGCCGCGGTCGCGCACAAGGTGCGCTCCTACAACACGGCGCGAGGCCCTGTAGGAGCGCACCTTGTGCGCGACCGCGGACTTCGCACCGCCGAGACCTCCGATCAGGCGCCCGCCCCCAGCACCACCCGCGCCGCATTGCGCCCCGCAGCGCCGCTGATGCCGCCACCGCCATGCGTGCCGCTGCCGCCGAGGTAGAAGCCGTCGATCGGGGTCGTGTGCGCCGACCAACCGGCGATCGGGCGCAGGATGAAGAGCTGGTCGAGGATCAGCTGGCCGTGGTTGAGGTCGCCCTCGGCCAGGCCCCAGGTCGATTGCAGGTCGGCGGGCGTGATCGAGCGCAACTGGCGCACGGCGTCGGCGAAGGACGGCGCGTGCGCCGACAGCGTGTCGGTCGCGATCCGCTCCATCTGCGCGCGCGCGTCCGTCCAATCGCCCTGCCGCAACGCGAACGGTGCGAACTGGAAATGCGCGGAGACCACGTTCCCGCGCGTGGTGATTTCGAGGTACGGCTGCGCCGACAGCTCGCCGTACTTGGCCGCGTCGAAGGCGCGTTCGAGGTAACGGATCGATGGCGCCACTGCCAGCGTGCCCTCGGGCAAGTCGTGGCTGCCGTCGGTGAGCCAATGCAGCTTGGCCACCGAGCCGCGCAGCTTGATCGACTGCGCCTGCCACACGAACTCCGGCGGCAGCTCCGGCGCGCCGACGAGATCGAGCAGCGAGTGGCGCGGATCCGCCGTAGCCAGCACGCTGCGCGCCGCGATCTCCTCGCCGCCGGCCAGCACCACGCCGCGCGCGCGCTGGCCTTCGATGCGCACGCGCTGCACCCCGGCGCCGGTGCGCAATTCGCCACCATGGCGCTTGAGCGCGGCGACCAGGTCCGCGGCCAACTGGCCGCTACCGCCGGTGCGCTGGCGTTGCGCGAGTCCGCCGCGGTTGAGCCACTGGTGCATCAGCGTGTAGCCGGTGCCGGCCGACATCGGGCCCAGGGTCACGCCGTGGATCGCCACCGCCGCGATCGCCGCCCGCAGCACCTCGGATTCGAACCACTCCTCGGTCAGCTCCAGCGCCGACATCGTCACCGCGCGCAGCACGCGGAACATGTCGCGTCGGCCCAGCCGCCGCAGCTTCCACGCCAGTTGCGCCAGTGGCAGGCCATGGCGCAGGCCTGGCGTGGGCAGGCGCGGCATCGGCGTGCGATAGGCGGCATCGAGGAAGCCGGCCGCCGCGTCCATGAAGGCGACGAACTCGGGCCAGCGTTCGGCGTCGCGCGCGGAGTACGGGCGAATCGCTTCGCGCGCGGCCGCATCGGCGCGCAGCGCCAGGCGACTCCCATCGGGCAGCAGCGACACATAGGACGCGTGGGTGTTGGCGCCATCCGGGGAGAGGCCCAACTCGCGCGCGATGTCGGGCCGCAGGCTGCCGCCGGCGTGCAACGGGTCGAGCCCGAAGCCCTCGCCCCACGACTCGTTGGCGAGCTGGCCGCCGGCCACGTCACGCCGTTCGAGTACCAGCACCTTGCGTCCCGCCTTGGCGAGCATGGCGGCCGCGACCAGGCCGTTGTGGCCGGCGCCGATGACGATGACGTCGTAGCTTGTTGCCATCGCCGTCACTTCCAGTCCTTGAGCACTTCCTGCGCGGCCAGCTTGCCCGCCGCGCCCATCACGCCGCCGCCCGGATGGGCGCCGGAGGCGCCGAAGTAGTAGCCCGGCAGCGGCGTGCGGAAGTCGGCCCATTGCGGCGCCGGGCGCAGGAAGAACAACTGGTGCAGCAGCAGTTCGCCGTGGAAGATGTTGCCGCCGGTGATGCCGGCGATGCGCTCGATGTCCTTGGGCGTGATGACCTGCTTGCCGACGATGGCGCGGCGGATGTTGGGCGCGTACTGCTCGATGGTCGAGATCACGGTCTCGCCGAAGGCCTCGCGCTTGGCGTCGTCCCAGCCGCCGTCGATATCGTAGGGCGCGTACTGCACGAAGCAGGACATCACGTGCTGCCCCGGCGGCGCCATGTCGCGGTCGATCATCGACGGGATCACCATGTCGATGTACGGACGCGTGGAAAACTGCCCGTACTTGGCCTCGTCATAGGCGCGCTCGATGTACTCCATGCTCGGGCTGATCGAGATCGCGCCGCGGTGCAGCGGGCCCGGGCCGGGCAGGCAGGTGAAGTCCGGCAGCTCCGACAGCGCGATGTTGAGCTTGCCCGAGGAGCCACGCACGCGAAAGGCGCGGATCGCCTGGGTGAATTCGTCGGGAAAGTGCTTGCTCTCGACGAAGCCCAGGAATGTGCGCTTGGGATCGGCCGCCGACATCACCACGTTGGCCGCGAACTCGTCGCCGTTCTCCAGGGCAACGCCGGCCGCGCGGCCGTTCTTCACGATCACCTGCTTCACGGCCGCGTTGGTGCGGATCTCCACGCCCAGAGCGCGCGCCGAGCTCGCGATCGCCGCGGTCACGCCGCCGGTGCCGTTCTTGGCGAAGCCCCAGGCGCGGAAGGCGCCGTCGATTTCGCCCATGTAGTGGTGCAGCAGCACGTAGGCGGTGCCGGGCGAATGCGGGCCGAGGAAGGTGCCGATGATGCCGCTGGCGGACTTGGTGCCCTTGAGCGGGTCGAATTCGAACCACTCGTTCAGGAGATCGGCCGAGGACTGGGTCACCAGCTTGGCGATGCGGTACAGCTCCTTGTCCGAGAGGCTACGCGCGTAGGCGCCCAGCCGCAGCAAGCCGCGCAGGTCGCGCAGCGACAGCGAGGAAGGATCGGGCGGCACCAGGCCGATCACCGGCTTGATCGCCTTGGCGGCGCGCGCCATCACGCGCGAGTACTCGTCGGCGGCCTCGGCATCGCGCGGCGAGTGGCGGTAGATCTCGCGCCGGGTCTGGTCGTGGTCCTCCCATCCCGCCAGGTAGTCGCCGTTGGCCAGCGGCGTGACCGTGCTGGGCAAGGGCAGGATCTTGAGCCCGTGCCGCGGCAGTTCCAGATCGCGGATGATCTCGGGCCGCAGCAGGCTCACCACGTAGGAAAATTCGGTGAATCGGTAGCCCGGGAAAATCTCCTCGGTCACCGCCGCGCCGCCCACGATCTCGCGGCGTTCAAGCACCAGCACCTTCTTGCCGGCGCGCGCGAGGTAGGCCGCGGCGATGAGACCGTTGTGGCCGGCGCCGATCACGATCGCGTCGTAGCGCGCGGTGCCCACGGTCGTGCTGCTCATTTCTTCGCCTTGCGCGGCTTGTCGGCCACCGGCGTCGATTTCTTCCACTCCGGGTCGTAGAACGGCAGCTTGACCACGATGCCCGGTGCCTGGCGCCGATGGTGTTCCACCGTGATCTCCATCGACAGCGCCGTGCCGGGTGCGTAGTGCGGGCGTTGCAGGTGCACCAGCGCGATGTATTTCTTGAGCACCGGCGACCAGGTGCTGGTCGAGGCATAGCCGACCTGCTGGCCGCCCGCGGTGACCGGCAGGCTGCCGCGCATGGCCATGGCCGGGATCTGCGGCGGCAGGCCGACTTCGGCGAATATCCGCTCCATGCCCTCCCACGCGATCTCCAGGCCCATCAGCTTCCAGGCCGGGCCGTCGCGCTGCTCGCGCTCGAGCGCCCGGCGGCCGACGAAATAGCCTTCCTTGTCCAGGCTCACCGCCCAGTCGAGCCCGAGCTCGTAGGGCGTGGATTTCTGCCCGTCGATCCAGGCGTGGTTGGCCGGGTTGTAGTCGACCTCGATCATGAAGAGGCCGGCCTCGACCCGCGCCATGTCCATGGCGAGGATGCCGCAGGGCACCAGGCCATGGTCGTCGCCGGCCACGAACAACGCGTCCCAGATCGCGAGCGCGTCGGCGTTGTCCATCCAGATCTCGAAGCCGAGGTCGCCGGTGTAGCCGGTTCGCGAGATGGTCACCGCGTGGCCGGCCAGCGTGTTCTCCATCAGGCGGAAGTACTTGAGCGAGTCGAGCGACTTCGCGCAGCAGCGGTTGAGGATCGCGCGCGCCTTGGGACCCTGCAGGCTCAGCGCCGCGACCTGGTCGGTGACCTCGGTGACCTTGACGTCCATGCCGACCGCATTCATTGCCAACCAACGCAAAGACGGCTCCGCCGAGGTCATGCGGAAGCGTTGCTCGGCGAGGCGCGAGACGGTGCCGTCGTCGAGCATCTTGCCCTCGTCGTCGCACCAGCCGGTGTAGTAGACCTGCCCCACCGTCATCTTGAGCACGTCGCGGGTCGTGACCCGGTGCAGGAGGCGCGCGGCGTCGGGCCCCTCGATGAGGTACTTCATCAACGGGGTGACGTCGATCAGCGCCGCCGCGTTGCGGATCGCCCAGTACTCGCGGTCGAGCCCGAGGTCGTAGGAACCGACCGTGATATAGCCGGCCCAGCGCCGGTAGTTCTGCGGCAGGCTCAGGCGCGAGATGCGCTCGTGGAAGGGCGTGCGCTTGAGTTCCGGCAGGCTCATCGGCGGTCGATCATGGCAGTGTGCGGTGCGGCTCAGGCCGGCGCGACCGGCACGGCGGCGCCGCGCGCGCGACGCCAGCGCATCGCCCAATATACCGGCAGACCCGCCGCGGCGAGCGCCAGCGCCCACAGCAGCGACTCGGTGCCGATGCCGATGATTGCGAACACGGCGTAGCCGGCGCCGAGCAGGCCCAGTGGCAACAGGCCGCGCGCGGCTGCCGGCCCGCGCTTACGCCACATCACCACCAGGGCCAGCGCG
>Ga0209477_1000847_pt1 | contig 19010 bp, 19 predicted proteins | sample KloWWTupernatant_FD_187180 | JGI IMG/M metagenome (GOLD analysis project Ga0209477, IMG submission 187180) | Active sludge microbial communities from Klosterneuburg, Austria, studying microevolution and ecology of nitrifiers - Klosterneuburg... | ecosystem: Engineered > WWTP > Aerobic digester >... | reverse complement strand
GCGATACGCGCACGCGCGAGAACGACAGCGGCGGCGATCTGATCGAACAACGGGCGGTGTCGGCCGGCCATATGGTGGTCTTTCGGGCCATCGTCCGCGATGAGCCCGATCAGATCGGCGCCCTGCTCGATCGGATCATCGCCGAAACCAGCGCGCGCCTGCTGCTCTTCACCGGCGGCACGGGCATCGCCCCGCGCGACACAACGTACGATGTTATCTCGCGCCGGATCGAGAAGCCCATGCCCGGGTTTGGCGAGCTATTTCGCATGCTCAGCTTCGCCGAGGTGGGGCCGGCCGCGATGCTCTCGCGCGCAACGGCCGGAGTCTACCGAGGCCGCCTAGTCTTCTCCATGCCCGGCTCGCCCAACGCGGTGCAAGTGGCGATGGACAAACTCATCATCCCGGAAATCGAGCACTTGGCCTGGGAAGTTGTGCGCTAAACCCGCCAGACGGGATCTGACGACGGTGGTATCCGGCAAAGCCGGATACCACCGTCGTCAGATCGTTTGTGGCAGCCCGTGGGCGTATAATCCCGAACACAACTGAATAGTTACGCAGCTTGAGATGACCCGAGGGCGAGGGCGCCAGGGGGTAAAGGTGGAAGCCGGTGACGCGCAAGATGCGCGAATTCCGGCGCTGTGCCGCAACTGTAGCCGGGGCAACCCGGGAGCCAGGACTCCTCTCTCAAGCGCTCAAACACCCTTCTCGCGACAAGGAGGTCGAGCGTGCGCAAAAGTTCTACTCTTTTCGCAGTTCGCCCCCGACCAGAAAGAAGGCCGGGGGCGTTTCGTTTTTCTGGAGTGATCATGCAACATCGTTTGTTCCCCCGGGCCAGGGCCCTGCGCAATTGCGCGTTGGCCATCCTCACCCTAACGGCGCTGGGCGGCTCGCCCGCTGTCGCGCGCGCAGCCGATCCAATCGCCACCACCACTCAGCGCGCCGTTACATGGCTGAGCGCCAAACAGCAACCCGATGGCGGTTTTGGGACCGGCTTCTCGGCCGGCAGTGACGTGGGCGCCACCGCCGACGCCATCGCCGCGCTCGCCGTGGCGGGCAGCTCCGTCCGCGCGCTGAAATCCGCTTCGGGCGCCACCCCGCTCGATTACCTTGCGGCAAAGGTTGCCGCGGGCGGGCTCAAGACCGGGCAGATCGCCAAAGTCGTCGCCGGCCTGGTTGCCGCGGGTGCCGATCCACGCGCCTTTGGCGGACATGACCTGGTCGCGGACCTCGCGGCTGGACGGGATGCAAAAACCGGCGTCATCGGCGATAACATCTTCACCCATAGCCTGGCCATGCTGGCCTTCGCCCGGGCGAAGGCGCCCCAGCCGGCTGGCGCGGCAGCGGCCCTGATCGCAGCCCAGAACGCCTCGGGAGGATGGGCCTTTTCGGGGGTAGGCGCGCCGGATGTCGATACGACCGCTCAGTCCGTCATCGCCTTGATCGCGGCGGGTTATCCGGCCAACAGCGGCCCGGCCGGCCGTGGGCTGAGCTATCTCAGCGGCCTGCAAAACGTTGATGGCGGCTTCCCGTATCAGTCGCCGTCCGAGTACGGCACGGACAGCAACACCAACTCGACCGCTCTCGTGATCCTCGCCCACATCGCCAGTGGCGACCAGCCCGAAGCCTGGTTCCGGCCCGGCGGTTACAACGCGCTGGGGAACCTGGTCCTCGCCCAGCGGCCGAGCGGCGCCATGCCCTACCAGGTCGCTTTTCCCGACGAGAGCGTGCTGGCAACCGTCGGAGCGATCCCAGCCCTGATGCGACAGAATCTGCGTTAGGCAGGGCGTATTATGACTGGCTGGCTGAAGCATCGCGGCGCAAAACCCCTGGCGGCACTGGCCGCCATCACCGCGCTGTGTCTCAATCTGGCCGCCGCCATTGCGATGAGTCGGCCGGCCAGTGCCCAGGCCCAGAATCGGGCCGGGCTGGTGGTCGCCTACGCCAACGGCGCCATTGAGACGCGTTGTGTCACCTTCAGTGAGGCATCCATCACGGGTTACGAGATGATGCGCCGATCCGGGCTGGCTTTCTCGGCCCAGGTGAGTGGCCTCGGCGCAGCCATGTGCAAGATCGGAGACCAGGGCTGCTCGTATCCCGCCCAGAGCTGTTTCTGCAAATGCGAGAATCCGGCCAGCGGCTGCGGTTACTGGATCTACGGACAGTGGTCCGGTTCAAGCTGGCGCTATGCGGGCGTCGGCGCAGTAGCCCGCACCATTACCGACGGGCAAATTGATGGATGGGTGTGGGACGTGGTGAATGCTGATGCCGCGGCGGTTCGCCTGCCGGCGGTAACGTTGGGACAGATTTGCGCGCCACAAGCCGCCCCGACAGGGTCGCCTCCGACGGTGTCGGCTCCAACAAGGGTGGTCGTGACAGCGCCGCCGTCCACACGAGCGCCGGCCACACTCGCGCCACCCGCGTTCACGGCGACTCCGCCACCGCAGGCGTCCGTTGTGTCGACGGTGGCGGCGACGGGCACCCCTGTCGCGGCGCTGGTAACCGCGGCGCCGATCACGGCCCCCACCGTGACGGCCGTTGCGGCGAGCGCAGCCCAGCCCGCGACACGTGCGTTGCCAACCCCAGCCGAACTCCCGGCCGTATCGATGGCATCGCCCGCGCCGACGGCCACACTCTCACCGATCGTCAACGCCAGCGCGGCTTCGGGCGAGGGGATTGCGGGCTTTCTCGGCATCATGGCCGTCCTCGGCGGAGGCGCCCTGATCTGGCAGCGCTTCGGTTCGCGCGGAGGCCGTCGGTGACGCGACAATCAGGGCCGGCGGGACGACATGCCTTCAGCCTGATTGTCTTTGCCCTGGCCGGGCTTCTGGGCGTCGCGGCCCTGGGTTACCCTTTTGTCGCCGCGTCCCTGGGCCAGGGCGCGGGCCGGGCGGCCGACGCGCCCCTGGTGGTGGCCGGGCTCCTCACGTTATGCGTGCTGGGCATGCTGGTCGAAGCCCAGTCCGGCAGCCTCAACGCGCGCGGGATCGCGTTGATGGGCGTGCTGGTCGCCCTCAACAGCGCGTTGCGTCTGGTGGAAAACATCATCCCCGGGCCCGGCGAGTTCTCGCCGGTGTTCGCCCTCATCATCCTGGCAGGCTATGTCTTTGGGGCACGGTTTGGTTTTCTGACCGGCGCGCTCACCTTGTTGGTTTCGGCAGTTATCACGGCTGGGATCGGCCCGTGGCTGCCCTACCAGATGTTCACCGCCGGCTGGGTGGGGATGAGCGCGGGCTGGCTGCCCGGACGCGGTTTGAACTGGCCACGTTGGAAGACGCTCGCCCTGTTGGCCGGCTTCGGTGTCATGTGGGGATTTGCCTATGGGGCGATCCTCAACCTGTCGTTCTGGTATGTCCTGGCTGGTGATCCAGCGACGGCGTGGGTGCCCGGGTTGGACGCCGGCGCGATCATCGCGCGGTATGGCGGGTTCTATGCCGTCACGTCGTTTGTGCCTGATCTGTTCAGGGCCTTGGGAAATGCGGCTCTGTTGGTTGTTTTCGGCCCGCCGACCCTCAAGGCGCTCCGCCGCGCGCGACGGCAGTTGGCGTTTGAGCGAGAAACTGAATGAACGCCGCGGTCTGGCTGGCGTGGGCCCTGGCCGGGGCCGCGGTGACGCTGAGCGCGCGGCATCCGCTCTACGCCCTGCTGATGCTCACCATCGCCCTGATCAGCCGAGAGACCTCCCCCGGTGATCGGCGAGCCATCAGCCCGTGGCTGTTGCTCACGCTTCCGCTGTTCGGCGCAGTCTTCAACGCCCTGAACGCCCACGTGGGCGACACGGTGTTGCTGCGCCTGCCTGAAGCCCTGCCCCTCATCGGCGGACCCATCACCGCCGAGGCGCTGGCGTATGGCGCGGTCAGCGGGCTCTCGTTTGCGGTGCTGCTGGTCTGGTTCGGGGTGTTTGTGGCCCGCGTGCCGGCCCGCGAACTCGCCCACCTCGCGCCGCGCAGCTTTCACGCGGTCGCGCTGGTGGTCACCCTGGCGCTCGGCCTGGCTCCGGCAACGCGGACGCGCCTGCGCGAGATCCAGGCCGCCCAGGCCGCCCGGGGGCACCGTCCCCGCGGTGTGCGGGATTGGCTGCCGCTGTGGGTGCCGCTGCTGGTGGCCGGGCTGGAGCAGGCCTCGCAACTGGCCGAGGCGATGATGGCCCGCGGCTATGCCTCGGCGACACGCCTGCGCCGGCGCGATCTGGCCCTCATCGTGGCGGGGTTGATCCTCGCGGCGCTGGGTGGAGGCGCGCAGCTCACTCAAGGCGGATACGGCGGGCTGGCCCTGATGGCCCTCGGCCTCGCGGTGTTTCTGCTCGGGCTCGCGCTGAGCGGCCGAGCCGTCGCGCGCACCCGTTATCGTGATCGGGGCATGCGCCCCGCGGACTGGATGGTGCTGGCGCTGATTCTGGCGGCGTCCGGCGCCGTTCTATTTGGCGCGTTCGGGACATTGGCCTGGGATCCTTACCCAACCTTGTTCATGCCATCATTTCAGCTTGGGGCCGGGCTATGCATGCTGTTGCTGCTTGCGCCCGCGGCCGCGGGGGCGCTCGCCCAACCCGCGCCGGCGGCTGGTGCGCCTGCACCCCGGACGTAGGCGCCATTAGCTCCGGGAAGGCTCGACTCGAGGGCGCCGGCCCCTGATGTGCCTGAACCCCGGAGGTAGGCGCCCTCAGATTGCGGCAGGCTCGGTTCGATGGCGCCTACCTCCGGGGTTCAGGCGGCTCCGTGTAATCCGTTAAGTCCGTGTCATCCGTGATCTATATGCGCCGCTGGCGCAGGAAATACGACACGCCAAAGAACATCCCGCCGACGACGAGCAGCGCGCCAATGCCCACCGCCAGGATCGGCAGGGCCATGTCCCCCAGCCCGCGCGCGGGGCCCGACGCGTTGGCCTGAGTCGGCACGATGACCTTGCTGCCCGACTCCGGCCGGCGCAGGCCGACCGAGAAGCGCGAGGCGTTGCCGCCCTGAACCACTTTGGTGTCATTCAGGGGTGTCGTCGCGTTGTAGGTCTGCAGCGTCGTCGCGCCGACGGTGTAGTTTCCGGCGACCATGTTCTGCACGCAAAACGGTTCATTGACACCATCGGTCATGCGGGTCGCGACCAATGCGCCAACCGAGCTGATCGAGAAGAAGACGTTTGGCACCAGGTCCTCGCCCGACTCCGCCTGACGGCGCCCGTCGCCGTTATTGTCGTAGTACGCCTCGACACACAGCAGTCCAAACTGCGGCGCTGCGGGCGCGGCCGCCACGGCAGTGCCGGGTCCGGGCGGCCGCGGCGTGGGTGTGGGCGGTGTGGGTGGCGCTTCGAGCAGGAGCTCCTGATCGATCGAAAGAAAGTCGGTGGTCAACCCGTTCATGCGGCGCAGGTCGTCCATGCTGATCCCGAACCGGGCGGCGATGCCGCCGACCGTATCTCCCGACTGGACCATATAGGTCTTGCCGCTGGCGTTCTTGACCGCGGTCGGGGCCGGGGCCGGGGTCGGCGCCACCAGGGTGGGCGCTATGGCCACCGTCGGTGTCAGCGCGGCGGTCTGGGTGATGCTGGCGCCCGTGGCGACGCCGATCTGGGGGCCACTCCGCGCCGGCTCCGTTGCCGCGGGGGCGGTGGCCTCAAGCAGGACTTCGTCGTAAAACACCTCGTTGTGGCGAACCGGATCCTTCATCGTGGCATAGGTGTACAGGACGATCGTCGTTGTCTTGGCTTCGATTTCGACCGAAAGCGGGGTGTATTTGTCGCGCGCATCTGCTTCCGACGACCAAACGACGCCCGGATTGAAGGCGGAGGCCGTCGATACATCGCCGGCGAGCTGCTCGATCCCCAGCCGCACCTTGATGTCGCTGGATGGGCGGGCCGAGAACGCCTGCTCATCGTTGGTCGACCAGACCTGGGCAAGCGCGCTGAAGCGCAACCGCGTGCCCACCTTGACTGACTTGATGACGCGCCGGATGCCTCCCGTGAAGGTGGCGCGCTCAACAAAGATGCGCTGCGCGCCGCTTCCCGACTTCACCCGGCCCTGGACAGACGTTCTGTCTGCCTGGGGCTGGAAGTTGACCCCTTCGGGATCGGTTTCACGCCGGGGCACCCACCAGATTTCCCATCCGGACGGGACCTGGCAGCGGCCTGTGCCACAAAATGGATCCGTTACGAAAGGCGACTCGAAGTCCTCTCGAAAGAGAATCTCGGCCTTCTCGGCCTGAGCGCTCGCCGGCGCCCCTGTCGTCAAACCGGAAACGCCCGCCAGCAGGGTGGCGAGCATCATCGCGGCAACGAGTCGAAGCTGCTTGTTCATACGCACTCGAAAAGTATATCGCACCGAAATCAACAAACCGGTGTTTGTGTGCTCAGCCTAAGCCTGCGCGTTATGTAACCAACCGAGACGCCCTCAGGGCGGCATCTGGACTAGCGCCCGGCCATGATGCTGAAGTAAGTCGTCCCGGCATCAGGGCCGCCAACGATGGACGCACGTCGAAGGTCGCTCCGCCGATAAACACCCAGCCGCAACTCATCGCCAGGCTCCCAGCCACGCCACGCTCGGAGCGTGCGCACATCAACGACGGAATCGCCGATGCGCCAGGCCGGCATTGCGAAATAGCCCAGCCCCGGGCTGGCGTCTGATTGGGCGATAACCCCGCCCCCTCGAATCCAGTGGACGAAGACCGCCTCGTCTGTGGCCAAAGGCGCCGCTGCTCGCCAGGTCATCGAGACGATCACAGCGGCCTCAGGCCCTTGGCCGACTCGCGCCTCAGCCGATAGCAGTTCAACGCCATTGTCGAATAACGCTACAGCCGAACGCTCGCCCAGAGGCATCGGGTCACTCAGGAACGCCACAAAGGACCGCCGGGGCATGGTGTCCAGGTCGTTTTGGGCCAGTGGGCCCTCGACAACCCTGGTTTGGGATTGCGGAACCGTCAAAGTCCAGGAACCCAGGCCGTGATTCGGGTCGACGATCAAGGCCGTCCGCTCACCCGCCGCAGCGCCTCGGTTCGACTCATCCACGATTTGGGCTTTGGCGAGATCAGGCACCAGAAAGCGCAATGCCGGGTTGTCGTTTGCCAGCCGCGCGTCCAGCCGCACTGCGCGCCCGGCTCCGAGGTCGGACGTAATTTGAGCCGCAAGCGCGGTGTTATTCGCCTCAAGCCAATAGCCCGTCATGGGATGGGTGACGTATGACTCAAAATAGTCCAGGCGCGTGGCGTTTGCGCCGAGCACAATGATCGCGGCCGCCGCGACGGCTGGGAGACCCACGGGGATCAACCGGCGCAACGGATTCGCCAGCAGGCCCCGCCGCGAGAGGAAGGCGAGCGCCGCTTCAATCCCCACTGCCGCGAGCAGGCAGGCCGGAACCAGGGCCCCTATCCCGCGCAAGAAATGGGGCGCGTCCTCGGCGAGCATGGTCGGGGCCAGAAATATACCGAGCCAGAGCAGCAAAAACGCATGGATGCCCCGCCCTGCCCGAGGCGCGGCAGGCGGGCGAAACAGGCGCCACAGCGCTGCGGCACCACCGATCCAAAACGCGCCCCCGGTCAGACCCTCAAATACCGGCCGCAGCGACAGGTTGTGCCGCCAGATCCGATCGCCGGCCAGGGTGAACATGCCCAACGTTTTCTCAACACCCAAAACCAGCGCGCCAGGCAGATCGCCTTTGTTGATCCCGGGAGCCAGGATCGACACTTGACCTGCCCGGGCCAGATACAGATCGGGATGGCGCAACGCCCAGAACGCGAGGGGAAGCAGCATTGCCAGTGTCACCCCGGCCATGACGGCGATCACGTGCCGATCCGCGGGACGGCGGAGCAGAATCGCGACCGCTGCGAGAGCGGCCAGGGGCGCCAGAAGCGGGGCGGATGTGTAGGTATAAAACGTCAGACCCAGCGTCACGCCGGCCCCAATCGCCAGCACCTGCCGGCGCCGGCCCGTGGCCCGTACGGCAAAGGCGGCGAGGGCCAGCCCGAGCGTGGCGAACAATGGCAACGTAATCGCCCGATAGGCGACCCGGCTGAGCGCCACGTGCCAGAAGGTGCCCGCCAGCACGCCCGCCGCAAGCACGCCGATCCGGTGCGAAAAGAACGCCCGTCCGGCCAGATAGATCGCGCACAGGGTGGCGATGCCGACCAGCGCCGAGGTCACCCGCAGCGCGAAGGCGGTTTGCCCCAGGACGGAAACAGCAGCCGCCAGCAGATAAATGAAGAGCCCTTCCCGCCCGTTGTTGGCCACGAAATACAAGGCGAGGTGACCGTTCAGAACGCCCACGGCATCCAGCCCGTACCAGGCTTCATCCCGATACAGGCCGGGCGGCAGCTCCCCAATGCGATCGAGGCGGAGGCCCGCCCCGGCCAGCAGGATGATTGCCAGGGGTAGCCAACGCATCAGCGGCTGGAGGCGGGCCCGAAGCGACATGCGGGCAATTGTAGGGCCCGGGCGGGGATAATGGCACCGATGCGGGTAGTCATGGTCTCCAAGGCGTTTGTCGTCGACGCCTATCAGCGCAAGTGCGAACTCATGGCCGAGGCCGATCCCGACTTGGAGCTGACCCTCGTCACGCCGCCCAGTTGGCGCTGGGGCGCCCGCGTGTCCACCTTCAAGCCAGCCCACGTCCGCGGCTACGCGGTGGTCGTTGCTCCCATTGCCCTGAATGGATCCTTTCATCTGCATTGGTATCGCGGTTTGGGCGGACTGATCCGGCGCCTGCAACCCGACATCGCCCATATCGACGAAGAGCCTTACAACATGGCCACCTGGCTCGCGTTCCGGGCTGCCCGCTCGGCCGGCGCGCGTCCGCTTTTCTTCACCTGGCAGAATCTGGCGCGGGCTTACCCACCGCCGTTCAGATGGTTTGAGCGGTCCGTGCTGCGCGACGCGCGATGGGCGCTGGCCGGAAATGCCGCCGCCGCCGCCGTGATTGGCGCGAAAGGATACCGAGGCCCGACAACAGTCGTGCCCCAATTTGGGGTAGATGAGGAGATCTATCGTCCGCCTGCGGGACGACATTCGGATCGTTTTGTGGTGGGTTACGCCGGTCGACTTGATCCTGAAAAGGGCGTGGACACGCTGATTGAAGCCTGCGCCCCGCTGCGCGAAGTCGAAGTCCAGATTGCCGGCGCCGGCCCGGAACGCGAGCGGCTGGGCGCGCTTGCCGAGCGCCTCGCTATGACTTCGCGCACCCACTTCCTGGGGAGCCTTGACACCGCCGCCATGGTGGCGTTCTATCAGGGCCTCAACGCGTTTGTGTTGCCCTCGCGCAGCCGTCCCAACTGGGTTGAGCAGTTCGGGCGCGTGCTCATCGAGGCCATGGCCTGCAATGTGCCCGTGCTTGGATCCCGCAGCGGCGAGATCCCGAATGTAATTGGAGACGCTGGTGCGCTGTTTCCCGAAGGCGACATCAGCGCGCTGTCAGACGCGCTGCGAACGCTATTGGGGTCACCCGATGCGGCCCGTGCCATCGGCCAGCGCGGGCGTGAGCGGGCGGTCGCGCACTTCAGCATGCGCCGGATCGCCCTCGATACGGTCCGGGTCTATCGCGAAATGCGCAACTGACCGCCATTCACGGCACGCTAAAGGCAGTCTTATGTCCATCCAATCCGCACGGGTCATACTGGCGGCGTTGAATCAACTGGCTGAAGCGAACCGTGATCATTCTGGCGGGGACGTCGTCTCCGGCAGTGCCAATGGTCAGGCGTTCCGGCCGTGGTTCCGAGTGGAGGAAACTTCCGATGTTCTTTGATCCGATGTATCTTGTTTTTGCGTTGCCGGGGATCGCGCTGGCGCTCTGGGCGCAATGGAAAGTGAAGAGCGCGTACGCCAAATATGCCAAGGTTCCGGTCGGGCGTGGCGTGACTGGCGTTGAGATGGCCAAACTGCTGATGCGCCAAACGGGTGTCACCGTTGGCGTTGAGGGTATACCCGGGCAATTGACCGATCACTACGATCCCCGCGACAAGACAATGCGGCTATCGGACAGTTCGCGGGCCAATTCGGTGGCATCCGTTGCGGTTGTCGCCCATGAGTTCGGTCACGCCATGCAGGATTCCGAGAACTATGGCCCGCTCAAGCTGCGCGGGGCTATTGTCCCAGCCGTACAAATAAGCGCATGGGTGGGTCCGATCCTGTTCTTCGTAGGCTTTGGGATCGTCGGAATCGGCAGCGCCATCGGGCAGTCATTGGCCTGGCTCGGTGTCGCCACGTTTCTGATTGCGGCTACCTTCTCGCTCGTGACATTGCCGGTGGAGTTCGACGCGAGCAGACGGGCCCTTCGGATGCTGGAAGCGACCTATGCGTTGGATCCAGACGAGCTTTCTGGGGCGAAGAAAGTGCTTGACGCGGCAGCCCTGACGTATGTCGCCGCAGCCGCGCAGTCACTCCTCACCCTGCTCTACTATGTCACGCTGCTGACCGGCGGTCGGCGGCGCGGCGACTAGGCATCACGCCGAAGGCTATAATCCACTGATCATGAATGCAGACACCACGCCTCCGGTGGCAACACCCGCCACGCCGGACCTTACCGGGCCTGCAACTGCCGAGAAACCCAAGACAAATTGGAAACTGCTTATTGCTCTCATTGGCGGTTTCATCATTGTCGCGGTATTGCTCGTGCTGGTGTTCTCGTTTCTGGCGTTTGACCCCGTTCGCACGGCGAACCTGCGTGACATCGTCATCATCGTGGCTGCATTCGCGGGCCTTGTGATGAGTCTTGTGATCGGCGCTATTCTGGCAGTTCTCACCTGGCAGATCCAATCACTGATCATGATGTTGCGCAACGAGATCAAACCAATGTTGACCAACGTCAATCAAGCGGTCAGCAGTGTTCGGGGCACGACGATGCTGATCAGCGACAATGTCGCAAAACCAACCATCAAGATCGCCAGTTGGATTGCCGGTCTGCGCGGGGCTGGCGACGCGCTTACGGCCAGGTTTTCAAATCGGAAGCGGTAACGCCGCCAAGTAAAGGAGAATATCAACATGTCAGACAGAGATTCGGGCGCCGAGATCGGCGCGTTCTTCGCGGGAGTATTGATCGGCGGGCTGGTCGGCGCAGCCACGGCCCTGTTACTTGCGCCTCAGACCGGTGAAGAGACACGCAAGGTGATCGGCAAGACCAGCGAAGAGTGGCGCGATCGCGCTCAGGACGTGCTGGAGGACGCCCGCGAGCGCGCGGACGCCACGATTGCCGATTCGCGCCGCCGGGCAGAGCGCATTCTTGATGAGGCCCGCACGAAGGCTGACGCCATCGTTGGCGAAGCCCGCGAACGCGTCGAGACCGTCATCGAGGATCGGCGCGCGCGCGGAAAGAAGGTTGAAGCCACGGCCCCAGCCGCGCCCGAGGCGCCCGCGGCCTAGCGCAGCGGCGCTAATCGGATTCGGACGTTGTGCCGCAGGCGTCCGCCATCAGGCGGACGCGCGGACACGTCCTTGCCGCGCGGATCGCATGCGATCCGCGCGGCGACTTTTTTCACAGCGTCAGTCCGGCGATCAGCACCGTTGCGATCAGCGCAATCAGCATCGCCGCGAGCAGGGCAGCCGCCAGGATAACCAAACCGACGGGTAGAACGCGCCGCGTGATACTGCCCGCGCTCAGGCGCGCCACAGGTGCCTTGCGTATCGGTTGCACTGGGTCGTCGTCGACCCCGCGCACCCGATCCTTCCAGAGGTCAGGGATCGCGCGCCAGACCAGCGCAACGCCGATGAGGGTCATTGGCGCAAACGCGCTCATCCACAAAAACCGCCCGTCGGCACTGGCCGTGGACCGGATCCAGGGCAGACCAAGACCCACAACGGCCAGGGCCAGACCCAGCACCCACATGCCCGTGCGGGCACGGCTCGTCCGGGGCTCCGCTCGGGACGGGCCCGGACCCGTCAAAGCCGACCAGATCAGCATAGCCCCAGTCACCTCGAAAAAGAGGGTGATGACCATGACTTCGGTCTGGTCACGGGCCGGAACGACAAAGGGAATGGAGGCGCCCATACCAAGCAAGGCCAGGCCAAATCCAGCCCCAAACCACATTCGCATGAGCAAATACTAACCCAGACACGGCCGTGAAGCCAATTCGGCTTCGGACGGTATAATCTCAATGCCTGTCAACTTTCAGTTTGATGGGGCTCAAAGAAGGCGAACGGAGATGGCAACTTCTGTGTCCGATGAATTGAATGACTCCACCCTCCACTATTTGGACGTAATCTATCGATTGACGTTGCGGGGCGATGCCGCCAACACAACCGAGATCGCCACGCGGATCGGGGTCACGCCGTCCGGCGCCAGCGTCATGCTGAAACGCCTGGCCGATCGCAAACTGATTGCACTCACGCCCTATCGCGGCGCGCTGTTGACCGCCACGGGCACACGGGCCGCGCTGCGCACGATTCGGCGGCACCGGTTGCTCGAGGCCTTTCTGCACGATGTCATGAAGTTTTCGTGGGACGAAGTCGACGTGCATGCCCATGCGCTCGAAACGGCCATCAATGAAGCCTTTGAGGATCGGATGGATGCGCTGCTTGGACACCCGATTCGCTGCCCGCACGGGCACCTGATCCCATCGAAGGAAGGTGTGCTCCCGCAGGTCAGCGATGTGCCGTTGTTGGACCAGAAGGCCGGCGCGCACGGCGTTGTGCGCCTGGTTGACACCGACAATTCGGACTGGCTGCGCTATATCGCCGAATTGGGTTTGCTGCCTGGGGCGCGTGTCACGATCAAGGATGTCGCGCCCTATGGCGGTCCGATCACGCTGATCAAGGACGCCGCAACGATCAGCCTGGGGCGCAACCTGGCCGAGCTCATTTCGATCGAAGTGATTTAGGCGGGTGCCGGTCCGGTACATGCAACGCAGGCGCCGTGGCAAATTGCCACGGCGCCTGCGTACATCGCGTCGTCGCCGCTACTTCTTAACGGCGGCGGTCAGCTTGTTCAACTGCTTCGCGAGGCGGCTCTTGCGGCGCGAGGCGTTGTTCTTGTGAATCAGGCCCTTGCCGGCGGCCTTGTCGAGCTTGCTGGCCGACAGCTTTTCGGCTTCGGCCGCGCCCGTTACGTCACGCGCGGCCAGGGCAACCCGGGTTGCTTTCACGGCGGTGCGGGCGCGCGAGCGATGAAGTTGATTGAATTGGGCCTTGCGGGCGCTGTTGCGAATGCGCTGCTTGGCGGATGCGGTATTTGCCACGTGTGTGTTGCTCCTAACGGCTGATTGAGAGGATCAGAGTCGCGTATTCAGGCGGGTGCGGATTATAACGCAGGTTGGGCTCAATGCAGAATCTGGGACAAGAACAGCTGGGTGCGTTCATGCTCAGGCGTGCTGAACAGCTTCGCAGGCGGCCCCATCTCCACAATATTGCCCTGGTCGAAGAAGCAGACCCGGTGCGCGACGTTGCGGGCAAAGTTCATCTCGTGCGTGACGCAGATCATGGTCATGCCTGATTTTGCAAGGTCGACCATGACCTCGAGCACTTCCTTGATCATTTCCGGATCCAGGGCGGAGGTGGGTTCATCGAACAGCATCACTTTCGGTTCCATGGCCAGGGCTCGGGCAATTGCGACCCGCTGTTGCTGCCCACCCGAGAGTTGACCGGGATATTTGTCCGCCTGCTCGGGAATCCGGACGCGTTCGAGGAGTTCCCGCGCAATCTTGCCCGCCCGCTCGCGATTCATCTTGCGCACACGCATTGGGGCCAGGGTGATGTTCTCCAGAACCGTCAGGTGCGGAAAGAGATTGAAAGACTGGAAGACCATGCCGACTTCCGAGCGAATCCGCTCGATGTTCCGGACGTCGTGGGTGAGTTCTATGCCGTCAACGATGATTGTGCCGCGCTGATGCTCTTCGAGCCGGTTGATGGTGCGAATGAACGAGGATTTGCCTGAGCCGGAAGGGCCCATGACGACGACGACTTCGCCCCGCGCAACCGACAGCGTGACCCCCCGCAGGGCGTGGAACTGGCCGTACCACTTGTGCACGTCTACGCACTGGATCATCGCGGACTCCGGATTGGTGTTGGATTGGCTCATGAAAGCACCTAACGACGCGACGCAGACTGCGGCAGTTCGAGCCGGCGGCTGATGGCGCCCATAACGTAGCTAAAAATCCAGTAGATGGCGGCAACGAACAGGTAAACCTCACGCTGCGTGCCGATGAATTTCGGCTGGGCGAGCACGGTATTGCCGATGCCAAGCAGATCGAGCAGGCTGACGATGGTGACCAGCGAAGTGTCCTTGAAGAGCCCAATAAACTGGCCGACCAGGATCGGAACGACCATGCGCAACGCCTGCGGCAGCACGATAAGCGTCATTTTCTGGGTGGCGGTCAGGCCCAGCGCATCCGCGGCCTCGAACTGGCCGCGCGGAATGTTTTGCAGGCCGCCCCGCACATTCTCAGCCATGTAGGCCGCGCTGAACAGGCTCACCCCCGCCATGGCTCGTATCACACGATCGATTTCGGGCCGGAAGCTGATCGGGCCAAATGTCACCCGATCCGGTAGAAACAGCGGCAGGATCAACTGGGCCATGAACAGAATTGTGATCAGCGGCACACCCCGGATCAGCTCGATATAGCCGATGCAAAAGGCCTTGACGACAGGGAGTTTCGACCGGCGGCCGAGCGCCAGGAGTACGCCCAACGGAAACGACGCCACGATGCCGACGGCCGTGATCAGCAGGGTGAGCAGCAATCCTCCCCACAAGTTCGAGCCGACGGTGGCGAGCAGCCCATCGGGGCCCAGGCCAGCCACCAGCACAAAACACACCGGCAGATACAGAATCCATGCCGGACCCACCAGCTTTCGCGCTCGAGCCGGCGCGCGCGCGGCGATCGCGTAACCCAACGCCCCGAGGGTCGACATTGCGACCAGCCAGGCCAAACTCGGCAGCATCAAACTGAAGCCCGCGACTTTTTCGGTGGCCGGGATGCTCAGCGCGCCCGGGAGCAGTCCGAGCAGGAGAAAAGCGGCCAGAATCGCCGCGCCCACCGCACGCTGGCGAAAGAGCCACAACCCCCACGAAACGCCGCAGATCAGGGCCAGAAGCAGCACGCACACCCAGACCCGCCAGACATATTCGATCGGATACTGTCCAATGGCAAACAGGCGAATGTTCTCAATGACGACCTGCCAGCGCGCTTCGGTGAGCGCCCAGGTCACGATTGGAATGACGAGGCTCAGCAGCAGGACGATCCCGAGGACGGTTACCGCCCCATCCGCCACCGAGCGGAACAAATTCTGGCGAAGCCAGCGCAGGATCGAGATCCGTTCGGTCAGAGGCGGGAGCGCTGCAGAAGTGTTCATCGCTCAATCAACCTGACCTTGTTGTTGTACCAGTTCATAAACAGGGATGTCAGCAGGCTGGTTGTCAGATAGATGCCCATTACGACCGCGATCATCTCAACCGCCCGTCCGGTCTGATTGATGATGACCGTCGAAATACTCCACAAATCCGGATAACCAACGGCCGCGGCCAGGGACGAGTTCTTGGTGAGGTTGAGGTACTGGCTGGTCAGAGGCGGAATGATTACTCGCAGCGCCTGGGGCAGGACGATCAGCCGGATCGACTGCATCCCGGTGAACCCCAGGGCCCGAGCTGCCTCGAACTGTCCGCGCGGGATGGCCTGCACGCCTGCGCGAATGACCTCGCCGATGAAGGCCGCCGTATAGATGACAAGCCCTGAGAGAATTGCGAACAGCTCGGGAGACAGGACAAAACCACCGTCGAAGATCCGGCCGCGCACAACGGGCAGGCTGAGGGCGCCGTCAAGCAGCCACGGAATGGCGACGCCGCGGTTTGAGACCAGGATCGGGCCGATCGAAAGCGCCTCGCTGATCTTCGGCAGGTTGAAGACGATGCCGCGATACCAGAAGACGAGAAACACCAGGAGCGGCACGTTGCGCATGATCTCGGTGTAGACCCGCGCCAGCCGGCTGATGATGAAATTGTGCGTAAGACCGGCGAGTCCGGTGATCAGGCCAAAGACAGACGCAAGGACAATCCCGACGCTGGCGACAACAAGCGTATTGACCAGGCCAACCTGAAACGCCTGCAGATAGTTGCTGCTCGCGGTGTACTCCAGAAACGAATCGCTGATGTCGAATCCGGCCCGGGTCGGCAGGAAGTCAAAGCCAATGGGAATATTCTGCCGGCGCAGGGCGCTGAGCAGATTTCCGAATAAGAACACGCCCGCGGCGATGACGACAACAACAAAGGCGACTTGGGCGAGAACGGCATAGGCGCGCTCATCGCGCCAGATCGGAATACGTGTCTTTTTTGTATCGCTCACATCGTCACCGTGCCGCAGGATTGGTTTTGGAATACACGAAGGCGCGCGGCATCGCCAGGACTATCGTCCCAGCGACTGCCGCGCGCCTGTGATCCATACCTTCGCTTGCCGCTGTTATCTTCGAAACTAGCGGATCGGCGGGGCGTACATCAGCCCGCCCTTGTTCCAAAGGCTGTTGATGCCGCGCGGGATCGCGGTTGGCGTGGTCGGCCCAAGATTGCGGTCGTAAACCTCGCCAAAGTTGCCGACGCCCTTGACGATGTTGTAGGCGAACGCATTGTCCAGGCCGAGCTTCTTGCCCATATCGCCTTCAACGCCGAGCAGGCGCTTGGTTTCATTGTCCTTGGTCGAGCCCTTAAGCTGCTCCACATTCTGCGACGTCACGCCATATTCTTCGGCCGCGAACATCGCAAATACCGACCACTTGACAATGTCAAACCACTGATCATCGCCATGCCGGACGGCCGGCCCAAGCGGCTCCTTGGACATGACAACATCAAGAATGACGTGGTCGGCGGGCTTCTTCAGCACCGAACGGCGCGAGATCAGGCCCGAGATGTCGGTGGTGTAGGCGTCGCAGCGCTCGGACTCATAGGCGGCGGTGGCATCGTCGGCGGTCTCCACGCTCAGCGGCTTGTAGTTGATCTTGCGCACGCCCATCTGATCGGCCAGATTCAGCTCAGTGGTTGTGCCCTTCTGCACGCAGATCGTGCGGTCCTTCAAATCCTCGAGCTTCGTGATCCCGCTCGCCTTGGGAACCATCATGCCCTGGCCGTCGTAAAACGTCACGGGCGCGAAGTTCAGGCCGAGTTCAGTGTCGCGCTGAAGCGACCAGGTCGTATTGCGGCTCAGCACATCGATGTCGCCGCTCTGCAGGGCGGTGAAGCGCTGCTGGGTGGTCAGATTCCGAAATTCGACCTTGGTGCCATCGCCAAAGACAGCCGCCGCCACCGCGCGGCAGACATCCACATCCAGTCCAGAATACTTTCCAGCCGAGTCAACGAAGCTGAAACCCGGGACCAGGCCCGACACGCCGCAAATGAGCTTGCCGCGCTCCGTGACTTTTTTGAGCGTGGCGCCGCTTGCGGCAACGACTGCCGCAGCCGGCGCTGCTGGGGCGGCTGTTGCGGCGGGCGCAGCCGGCGCGGACGGCGCGGCGGCGGCCTTCTCCACAACCCGGGTAACCTCCACGACGCGCGTGACCTCAACCGGCGCCGTGCTGCACGCGGACAGCGCCAGGGCGACTGCCGACAAAAGGACCGATCCAAGCTTGGTCTTCTTCATATATCTCTCCTATGGATGACGCTTTGGCCCTGCGCTGAGTTCTTTACCGGAAACAGGGTGCGGAGATTCTACATGGGCGGGCCGGGATGTCAAATTCGCCTGGCGGCTCCGAGAGGCGCCGCCGGGCAAATGGCGCATAATCAGCACTGGAGTTTTAGGAATGAAACCTGCTTGCCTGATCCGCCTTTTGCCGCTCGCCGCGCTCCTGGCCGCCTGCGCCAGCGCGCCCGGCGCCGGGCTTCCAACCGCAACGCCGGCGGGACCGCTGACTTCGCCGCTCCGGCCGACCGCGCCAGTCGCCGACAATACCGTGATCCGCTATGAACGGAGCGGCGGCATCGCCGGTCGCACGTCCTCATGGACGATCTACGCGAGCGGACGGGTGGTGGACGGCGCTGGCGTCGAGACGAAGGCGGACCAGGCCAAACTCGCCGCACTTGTGACCATTGCTCGAGATCCGAAGACACTTGCGCTCACGAGCCCGGCCGGCCGCGGATGCCCGGACTGTTTCAAATACACGGTTTCGATCCAGACACCGGGCGCCAACGTCAGCCTGGTCACCTATGACGGCGTGACTAACCCGCCGGAACTCGATGCGCTCCTGCTGGCACTGGCGGAAGTGACCCGCTAGGCAGGCCCGCCAACCTCAATCGAAGTCGGCGGGCCGGGCCGGGTCATCCAGATGGGCGAAACACGCCGCAATCTGAGCGCGATTGGTGCGAGCCTCCGATAGCGCGGGGATTTCTTGGCGGGCAAAGAAGCCGCTGCCCAGAATCTCGTGATTCGCAGGCGCGGGCGCGCCCCCAACCAGTTCACAGGCAAAGATCAGCTTGTAGCCATGGTGATATGACAAGGGCCGGCCGTCATCGTGATTGCGATTCGCGTCAAAAACCCCGATCAGCGCTTTCGCGCGGGCTAGAAAGCCCGTTTCTTCCGCCACCTCGCGCTCGGCCGAGACTGATGGCGCATCGCCGACATCTGCCCAGCCGCCGGGCAGGCACCAGCGCCCGTCCGAACGCTCCCGGGCCAGGAGCAGCTTGCCGTCGCGGAAACAGGCCGCGCGCACATCCACCTTGGGAGTCGCATATCCGGGTTGGGCGGCGAACCAGCCATTGACCAGAACCGGATCGGCGCCCGTCTGAGCCGCCAGGATTTCGCCGGCCAGCGCGCGCAATTGGGCGTACCGCTCGCGGTCAAAGTCACTCTCGCAGTAGGTCAGGCCCGCCTGGGCGATCGCGTCGATTTTCCGCGCCCAACGCAGCCAGTTTGGGACCTCAGCCTGTGCGGGCCCGCCGGTCACCCCGCCACCGCCTGGATGAATTCGATCCGATTGCCAAAGGGATCGCGGGCCTCGAAGCGGTCGTAACCCGGGATTGGGATCGAGTCGAGCGTCGCGCAGCCGGCCGCCTCGAGCTTTGCCCGCCAGTCCGACAACGCGCGCACCTGCCAGGCGATGTGGGCCTTGGTCCGGGTTCGATCGACGCCCTCCTCCGT
>Ga0209477_1000845_pt1 | contig 19027 bp, 5 predicted proteins | sample KloWWTupernatant_FD_187180 | JGI IMG/M metagenome (GOLD analysis project Ga0209477, IMG submission 187180) | Active sludge microbial communities from Klosterneuburg, Austria, studying microevolution and ecology of nitrifiers - Klosterneuburg... | ecosystem: Engineered > WWTP > Aerobic digester >... | reverse complement strand
TGGGCGGGTTCGGCGAACACCCTAAAGGTGGGCCCGCAGAGAACCGCGCCAGGTTAAGCCAAAGAGGGCCCACCTTTAGGGTGTTTGCGTGGAAGACCTTTTCGCCGGCGGTCCTATACTGGAATCAGATATTTTCCATCTTACGGATGATGCCGCATTCAGTGCGCCAGCGCATATCCTGATATCGGGCCTCTGAAGACGCGCATCCGCCGTCGGAGGAGGACTGATGAGCGCGCCCTTCAATCTGTCCACGATTGCCGCCCGTCTAGGTACGTGCGCGGCCCTGATGTTTGGACTGAGTGCAAGTCCGATGCCGGTCGTTCAGGGTGACGCCGGGCCCGATCCGGCCCTGTTGCCGATGGTTCCGGCCCCAGAGCTTGGGCTGAGTGGTGACGACGGCCTCGTTCCCGTTCAGCCCGAACGGCCGATCCCGGCGTTCCTGCTCGAGAGCCCCTTTTCGAAGACCGATCGGCCCGCCCTGGATCGCATCGCCCGCGCCATGCGTGACTTTGATGCCGCCCGCAACGCCGGGCCCGAGGCGGTGATCGCCTTTGATGTCGCGGCCGAGACCGATGTGCGCGGCCTCATCGCTGCTGAGGTCGCCGAGGCGCGCCAGACGCTTGCGCCTCAGCCCACTGAAGCCGGCGCAACCGGGATGGCCGCCGTGCCGGCCGGGGCCTATCGGGTGGGTGTCGACGGGACCTGCGCGTATGAAACCATCCAGTTGGCTGTCACGGCAGCGCCCAATGGCGCTACTGTTCGGGTTTCAGAGGGTGCCTTCAGCCAAAGCATCGATATCACTGGCACCAAGACCATCACCATCGCCGGCGGCTATGACGCGACCTGCGCGAATTTCGTCGCTGGCGCGACGAGCAGCATTACCGCGACCTCCGGCAGCGCCATCGATGTCAATGCGAGCGGCGTATATCTGATGAATCTTCGGGTGGCCGGCGGCGTTGGTTTTGGGGCAGGCGTTGATGTGTATGGTACGAATGCGTGGGCAACCCTCTCCAACACGATCCTGAGCGGCAACAACGGCACTCAGGGCGGCGGGATCTACATTTCGTACGGAACTGCCGCGACTCTGACGAATGGCTCGACCGTCCGGCTCAACACGGCTGCCCTGTATGGCGGGGGCGTCGCGGTGTATGGCCGGCTGAACGCCATCGACACCTACAGCGACATCAGCGAAAACGACGCCAGCATCGACGGCGGCGGGATCTACGCCGCGACGGGCACGGCCTATCTCAACGGCTCGGACGTGATCGCAAACCGCGCCCTGGGCGCGACCGGCCGGGGCGGCGGCATCTATGCGGATTCAGCGGTCATCACGTTGACCAGCGGAGCCTATGTGGGCTCGAGCGGGCAGTGCTGCAACCGCGCCCATGACGGCGCGGGGATTTACGCCCATGGGAGCCGGATCACGACGCTCGGATCCAATGTGGTGATCATGAACAACCGCGCCAGCGGCGACGGCGGCGGAATGTATCTGGCGGGCGGCAGCGTGCTGGACGCCGTGTCCAATACGAACATCGGCCAGCAGTCCTCGCCGACCTATGGAAATACCGCCACGCTGGGCGCGGGCATGTTCATGACCAACAGCAGCGCATCGTTCGCGGGGAAGGTGTACGCCAACACCGCGAGTGAAAACGGCGGGGGGTTGTATGCGCACAACAGCGTGATCTCCCTGCCGGGCGCCGTGTTCGAAGGGAACCTGGCGAAGAACAACGGTGGCGGTCTGTATGCGGCCGGCGCGAGCGCGCTGACCTGCGATGGCGCGACCGTTGGCACGGCCCTCGATGGCAACACCGCCATGACGGGCAGCGGCGGCGGGGTATATCTGGACCGGAGCGGATTGGCAGCCCGCAACTGCGCCTTCTCCAACAATTACGCGGCGGCCAACGGCGGCGCGCTAGCGGCCGAAGCCGCGACCCTTTCCATTGGCGGCAGCGCGCCGACCGATACGACCCTGCCGGCCGTGACCGGGGTGCCGGTGTTCTATAACAACTCGGCGGTCTTCAGCGCGTCCCTGTCCACCCAGGGCCTGGGCGGCGCCATCTACGCCAATGACACCTGGCTGTCGCTGGATCGGGCGATTCTGCATGGAAACAAAGCCACCCGGGGCGGGGCGATTCTGCAGGAGGGGAGCAAAGCCATCGGGTGGATCACCAATACCCTGATCTACAGCAATACGACCAGCGCCTCGTATGGTGCGGGGATTCGAAATACCGAGGGCGCGCTGACGGTGACCCATTCGACCATTGCCAACAACGTGGGCGGCGGAGGCGTGTCGACATTATCGGCCGTCGCGCAGAGCTATGTCTACAACAACATCGTCTACGGCAACGGCACCTCAAGCGGGGGCGATCCGGTAATCGCCGTGTGCAGCATTGACCAGAGTGGGAGATACGGAACAAACACGAATCCTCGATTCGTCTCGCCGGGCGCAGGCGAGGACTACACGCTTCAGCTCGCGTCGCCAGCCATCGATGCCTGCCCCGGCGCGGGCGTGAGCGCTGACCTTGACGGGCGGGCCCGGCCGTTCGGGCCGCGCTTCGACATGGGCGCCTACGAAATGGCGGTGACGCGGGTGTTTGTGCCGGTCGCGCTGCGCTAATCCATTTCACGATCCCTTTACGCCGCACGCGTACAAGGGTCGGCATGCAGCACGCACTCCGCATCGCCAGGCGCTTCCGTATCCTGTCTGCCGCGCTGGCCTTCTTTGTCCTGACCCAAGCGCTGGCCCCGGCCGCAATCTTTGCCGCCCATGACGCTCGGGCGCGCACGGCTGAGGTCGAAGCGCTGGCCGCCCGCCTGGGCGTGGACCGGGAATTCGTGGCCAGTCCGGAGGCCTATCTCGACCGCCAGCGGGTTGAGGCCGAGCAGCGCCAGGCCGCCGCCCTGGCCGAGCTGGACCGCGAAGCCCGGCCCGACCCCGCTCGCCTGGCCCAAGCTCGCGCGGCGGTAGCCGCCGCGCGAGCCGCCCACGCCGCCAGCGCTTTTGGCGGCCTGCCCAACACCCTGGACAGCCTGGCGGGCGCCCTCATCCGCGCGCGCGAGTCGGGCGCGGTCTCGCTTCCTGCTGGTGAGCAGGCCGCCTATCGCGTCGCGCTTGCCTCATCACGCTCGGACCTCGCCCGGCTGGCTTCTCTCGAGCGCGAACGGATTGACCCCAACCTGCAGCCCCGGCTCGATGCCTTTGTTAGTCAGATGAGTGACGCCATCGCCGCCGCCGAACGGGCGATGGCGGACAGCGTCTCGAGCGCCTCCGCCCTGCCCGAGATCCGCCAGGGTTTCACCGCAGACCCGCCCCTGTATGACAAGACCGGCGCCGTGCGCTCACTGGCCGGGGCGCCGGCCGGCTCACGGCTGGAATACGGCCTGGAACAGCGCACCTTCACGGCCCAGGATTTCGTGCGGAGCTTTCTCAAGGACAACAGACGGGTCGAAGACCTCGTCCAGGTCTACAAGCAGATCCAGGCCCTGATCTCGGCGCCGACCGCCCCGCCGGTCGCCGCCGATCTCGCCCCCAATATCGATGTGCAGATCACCCAGGCCATCACCGATCTGGCCATATCGATGGGCGGCCGGCCGCTTGATCTCTTCAACTACGTCCACGACCGCTTCGACACCGAGTTGTATTACGGCTCGAAGAAGGGCAGCCTGGGCACGTTGCTCGAAGCGGCTGGCAACGACGTCGATCAGGCCTCACTGTTGATCGCCCTGCTGCGCGCCTCGGGCATCCCCGCCCGCTACGCGACCGGGACCGTGCTGCTGTCCGAGGCCCAGGCCCGCGATCTGGCCCGGCTCAACCCGCCCCCCGGCGCGTCGTCGGCGCTGAGCGCGACGAATATCATCCTGACCTCGGGGATCCCGGCCGTGCGGGTGATTAATTCCGACGGGACTCAGGATGCGCGGATCGAGCACACCTGGGTCCAGGCCTGGCTGCCCTACGACCGGTATCGCGGCGTGGCCGATGGCGGCGCGGCCGCGCCGGCCTGGATTGACCTCGATCCCTTCATCAAGCGCTACGCCTTTACCGCGCCCACCGCTGATCTGCGCGCGGTGGTCTTCAACCCGGTCACCTACATCACGAGCGCGCCAAGCACAACGCTCCCGATCGACTACTACATTGACCAGGCCCTGACCTATGCCCGGACCAGCGGCCTGACCTGCGACACCATCGACAGCGCCGGCCTCACCCGGCTGCTGGTGCCCGAAGCGATGGAGCTGCTCCCGGCCGACCTGCCTGTCCGCCTGGTGACGCTGCTGTCGACCCCCAGCGCGCTGCCGGGCGCCATGCGCTACTCGGTCAGTGTTCGGGTGCTGGACGAATTTGGCGCGCTCGACCTGTCGGCCTCACTCAACCTACCGGCGATCTATGGCCAGCGCATCGATTTGAGCTACCCGGGCGCGACGGCGACGGACCAGACCGAGATCGCCAACCGGGGCGGAATCTTCAATACGCCGCCGTATCTGGTCAATGTGCGCCCCACGCTCAAGGTCAACGAGCAGACCGTGGCGACCGCGGCCCCGCTTCGGCCGGGCACGCCTCGCATCCTGTACGTCCAGTTTGTCACCCCCAAGTTCACCTCGGACACGCCCCAGATCACCCACAATATCGCGGCCGGCGGGCAGTATGTGATCGGGCTGGACTACCAGAGCACGCCCCAGCGCGTCCTTGACGCGGCGATCCTGCGCGAGGCCCAGCTCAACCCGGCCAGCGACGACGGCAAGGCCCAGAAGCTCTACGGCGCGATTCTGGCGTATTTCCGGGAAACCAACCGCGGGCGGGATGTCGCGCTCAGCGTCCAACAGAATGGCTATATCCGCGACCTCGGCGCGGGCTTTGCCTCGATCGAAGCCGTCCCCACCCTTGTCAATGGCGCGCCGGTGGCGCTGCGCTTTGGCGGCTATCAGCTCGACGTTGCCAAGCTCACCCACGCTTTCTACGACCTGGAGAGCGCGAAGCAGACCCGCTCGTTCGCGGTCGCCCAGGCCTGGGGTTACAACACCAGCGCCCTTGAGCATTGGACGCTTCAACAGACTTATGCCAAGCGCTCGATCTCGTCGGTCAGCGCCTTGCAGATCGCGGCGCTGCAGGGCCAGCCGATCCTCACGATCACCTCGGCCGGGCAGGTGGCCGCCCTGGGGTTGAGCGCGCAGGCCAAGACAAACATCAGCAATGCCCTGGCGCGTGGGCGGCGGGCGTTGGTCAGCCAGAACCCGATTTCGTACGGCGGCTGGTCGGGCGAAGGCTACGTCACGTATGACCCGGTTCTGGGCAGCGCCAGCTATCTGATCAGCGGCAACCTGAACGGCGGAGTCACCTCGGACCTTGGCGCGCCGTCGATGGAATCGGTCTGCGGCGCGGGCAATGGCGACACCTGCCCGCCCTCGACGTATTTCACGCTTCTCTTTTACCGCATCACCGGGCTATCAGGTTCGGTGGGCGATCCGGTCACACTTTCCAACGGCAACCTGACCATGGAGGAGGTCGACCAGCGGGTCATGGCGGTGGGTCTGCCGATTGGCTTTATCCGTTTCTACAATTCCCTGGATGCCGCTGCCATGGATAGTCGGATCGGCTACGGCTGGAGCGACAGCTTCAGCCAGCACGTCGTGACCGGCACCGCCGGCGCGCGGATCTACGTCCAGCGCGACGGCCACGAGTACACCTTTGGCGCGGATGGCGGCGGCGGCTTTATCCGCCCGCCCGGGTTCTTCATGAGCCTCACCCAGTCCATCACCGGCTATGTCCTGGCGGACGCGAGTGGGGTTTTCGAGCAGTTCGACCCGAGCGGCCGGCTGATCGCGATGAGCAACGGAACCCTCACCCACCAGTTGATCTACTCGGGAACGCAACTGACCACCGTCCAGGACGCGACGGCGCGCGCGGCGCTCAGCTTTGGATACGGGCCAAACGGGCGGATCAGCCAGGCCACCGATGTGGATGGCCAGATCTCGCGCTACGGCTACGACGCGGCTGGGAACCTCGTCGTGGTGACCGCCACCAACGGCATGACGATGACCTATGGCTATGACAGCGCGCATCGACTGGCGAGCACGCGCGACCCGCTCGGCCAGGTGAACCTGTACGAATACGACGCCCAGGGCCGCATGCAGCGTCACACCGACCCGCTTGGCCAGGTCGAAAGCCTGCGCTACGACCCGGCCAACAACCGGGCGGTGTATTCCAGCGCGGACGGCCAGGACCAGGTGTATGGCTTTGACAACAAGGGCCGCCTGACCTCGCATACCGACGGGCAGGGCAACAAGACCCGGATGGCCTACAACGCCAATGACCAGGTCGTCCAGACCACCGACCCACGCGGGAATGCGTCCAGCGCAGCCTTCGACGCGAATGGCAACCTGATCGCGCGCGCGGACGCGACCGGCCAGACCCAGACCGTCACATACAACGCTCAGGGCCAAGTCATCAGCGCGACCACGGTGGTCGAGGGCGTGCCCGTCACCACCCGGGCAACCTATGACGCGAATGGCTATCTGCTCAGCGAGATCGACGCTTCCGGGCGCGGGATGACCTACACCCGGGACGCGAACGGGCTGGTCATTGGCAGGATCGATAGCGCAGGCGCGTCAGTCACATTCACCTACGGCCCGGATGGCCAGGTGAAGACGGCCTCGCGCATCGTCGCCGATGTCGATGGCGCGCCGCTGGCGATGACCCAGATCATCAGCCGCGGTCCGGGCGGGCTTGCCACCCAGGTGCAGGGGCCGAACGGGCGGGTCTTCACAATCGCGCCCGATGCGTCCGGGCGCCCGCAGGCGACGGCCATTGACGGGCGCAGCGCGGCGCTGCAATACGACGCCGCAGGCAGGATCAACCAGATCGCGGATAACCGCGGCTACACCCAGACCATGGTCTATGACGCCAAGGGCCAGATCGTCGCGCAGGAGGACAGCCTTGGGCGCAAGACGTTCAAGGAGTACCTGCCGGGCGGGCGGCTCGCGGCACAGAGCGACGAGCGCGGGCGGGTAGTGCGCTATGTCTACGACGACCTCGGCCGGCCGGTGCGAACCCTCCTCCCGGATGGGACGCTGGTTGGCACGGGCTATTGCGCCGGCGACGCGACGCCGTGCAAGAGCGTCGACGCGCTTGGGATCGTCACGTCCCGCGACACGGACCCGCTCGGGCGGGTGCTGACCGCGACCAACGGACTGGGCGTTGCTGCGGCAATGCGCTACGACGGGCTCGGACGTCAAACGCGGCAGATCGACCCATTGGGCAACATCACCCAGTTCCGCTATGACGGGGCGGGCCGCCTCACTCGGGTCATCGACCCGCTCGGCCACCAGACCATCTACAACTTTGACGCGCGCGGCAACCTGGCCAGCTTGACCGACGCCAACGGGCACAGCCGAACCTACGCCTTCGACGCGCTCGGGCGGGTGGTGCGCGAGACCGATGCGGCGGGCCGGATCGCCAAGGGCTATTACGACGCGGCCGGCGATCTGTACAAGACCGTGGATCCGAACAACGTGGCGACCCTGTATGGCTATACGCCGGAGGGCAAGCCCGCCTCGCTGACGACACCCGATGGTGTTGATCTGTATGCCTATGACGGTATGGGCCGTTCGTCGGGCGAGTCCAACGCGATCGCGGCGACAAGCCGAGCCTATGATGCGCAAGGCCGGGTGGTGAGCGAGACCCAGGTCATCAGCGGGGCCGCCCGCACGCTGGCCTATGGCTACACGCCGGACGGACGGATGATCTCGATGACCCTGCCGGGCGGCGCGACGACGACGTATGGCTATGACGTGATGGACCGGTTGTCGTCGATCACCGATCACACTGGCGGGGTGACGACACTCAGCTATGACGCAGGCGGCCGGCGCACGCGGCTGCGGCTGCCCAACGGGGTGACCACATCCTATGCCTGGGACAACGCGTATCGCCTGACGGCCCAGATCACTCGCAACGCCGCGGGGGTGGTCCTGGCCGCCTTCAGCTACAGCTACGATGCGGCCAATCGGCGGACCTCTCTGACGGACATGGCCGGCCACAGCACGACCTACGCCTATGACGCAAACTCGCGCCTGACGGCGGTCGCCTATGGCAACGGGCGAACCCAGTCCTTCACCTACGACAACGTCGGCAACCGGCTGAGCCAGACCGTCAACGGCGTCACCACCACCTACTCCTACGACGTCGCTGACCGTCTGACAAGCGAGACGACGGCCGGGCAGACCACGACTTATGCCTACGATGACAACGGCAACCTGCTGAGCCGGACAAGCGTCGCGGCCAGCGGGGTCTACACCTTCAATCAGCGCAACCAACTCGTGGGCGCAACGGCCCCCGGCGCGGGGCAATGGAACTTCGGATACTTCCCAGGCGGCGGGCGGGCCTTTGAGCAGGCGGCGCTGCCCGGCGGCGGCGTCCAACGGACGGAGTTTCTGAATGCCGGCGGGAGCGTCGCAGCCGATTACGCCAGCGACGGCTCGGTCTCCCGTTATCTGCGCGGGGTTGGGGTCGATGAGATGTTTGGTTTCGAGCGGAATGGCGTGTGGACCTACGTCGTCCAGGATCCGCAGGGGAGCGCTGGAGCGCTCGTTGACGCGGGCGGCAATGTGATCGGCCGGCGGAGCTATGACGCGTTCGGAGCGGTGCTCGAGCAGACCGGGCTGTGGCCTACCCGGTATGGCTACACCGGCCGGGAGGACATCGGCGCGACGGGTTTGATGCACTATCGCAGCCGGGCCTACGACCCGCGGACGGGCCGTTTCGCCAGCTCGGATTCATTCGCAGGCCGGCCCGAGCAGCCCGCCTCGCTGCATCGCTACACCTACACCTGGAACGATCCGATCAACCATACCGATCCGAGCGGCGCGGATCCGGGACCGGGCGACCCGGCGATCTGGTTCCACAGCAACAACTCGTTCCTGCAGTTTATCTATGACACGTGGATCGTCGATACCGTCAAGAATGCGTTCAAGGGAAGGTGTGTTGTCGGGCCGATTTGCCTGATTGCCAGCATGATCATCACCTTCTACGAGACCTACTACGGGATGATCGGTTCGGTGCACACCCTGCTTTTCAAATACAACAATCTGCCTGACATGGGTGCCGCGCTCAGTATCGTCATTGGGTTGTGGATCCCGATCACTGGCGCCGCCATCCTGCTCGACCTCGCGAGCCAATCCGGCGAGAAGGACGTTTTCAATATCACCAATTGGAAAAAAGAAGTCATGATGAGCGCCGCGGCCAAACTCGCCGAATTCGTCGCCGCGTATTACAAATGGCCAAACTGCAGCGACGACCAATGGATTGCGGGAATGTGCGGTTTTGGCTACGTGGTCGCGCTCGAGGGCATTAAGTTCTTCGCTCGGCTCGGTCTCGGCCTGGCGGGCGACCCCATGGAGGGCCTGAAAGCCGGCGCCGCGGACACGATCAAGCTCTTTCTGGCCCCAGAGGTAGCCATCGGGATAGTCATCTTTGCCCGCTGGCTCGAGATACCACCTGAGCCCGCGCCCGCCCCATAAGCGAGGAGGAAAATCATCATGATTAAGCGCATGCCCGCCCTCCTCCTCAGTCTGGCCCTGGCCCTGCCCGCGGCGATCCCGCTGCCGGCCGCCGCGCCCGCGATTGGCCCGGCCCGCCCGGCCGGCACTGCCTCGGGCGTCGCCTGGCTGCTCGCCCGTCAGGATGCCGGCGGGGCGTGGGCAAACCTGGCCGGGCTGACCGCCCGCGACACGGCCGCCGCCGTCGAGGCGCTCGCCGCGCTCGGCCAGACCGGCGGGCTCGAGCAAGGTGCGGCCTGGCTGGCCGGGCGCGAGCCGGCGCCCACCGATCTGCTCGCCCGCGCCGTCCGCGCGTTGCAGGCTGCCGGGCGGGCCGACGCCGATCTCGAAGCCGCCCTGGCCGCCCGCCAGCGCAACGATTGGGGCTGGGGCTTCGCGGCGGCATCGTTCAGCAGCGCCGCTTTCGATTCGGCCCTGGCCATGCTCGCGCTGCGGGCCAGCCCCGCCTATTCGCCCACCCGGGCGTCGCAGGGGATCCAATACCTATTGGGCAAGCAGGGCGCGAATGGGGGCTGGTCGCTGACCCCCGGGATCACCAGCACCTTCGCCACCGCGCATGGGCTCCTGGCGTTGGACGCCTGGCGCGACCGCTATAACCTGGCCACCCCGATCGGCCGTGCGGCGGCGCTGCTTCAGGCGAAACAGAAAGGCGACGGCTCGTATGGCGACAGCGCAAGCGGCACGGTCGAGGAGACCGCCCTGGCCCATCTCGGGCTGTGGAGCTCGGGCGCCGTCACCCCGACCGCGCTGGCCAACGCCCGGGCCTGGCTGGCCGGGGCGCAGCACGGCAACGGGAGCTGGAACAACAGCGTCTACGCCACCGCCCTCGCGCTGCAGGCGCTCGCCCAGCCCGACAACGCGCGCATCATCGGGCGGGTTGTGGTCGAGGGTGGCGCGATCGGTATCGCCGGGGCAACGGTTGCCGCCGGCGCGGTCTCCACCTCGACCAACGCCAGCGGCTATTTCACTCTGACCGGGGTCTTCCCCGGCGCGGTCACCCTGGACGTGTCGAAGAGCGGTTTCAACACCTCGCAACTGCCCGTCACTGCGCCCACCCGCGGCACACTCAACGCCGGCGTCATTCCTTTGCGCGGCAGCGCGCCGAGCGTCCTCTTCACCTGGGCGCCCGACCCCGCCACCGAGGCTGACACGATCGTCTTCGCCGACGCGTCGGTCGCCCAGCCCGGCACCAGCATCGTCGAATACACCTGGATGGCCAGCAACGGCGCTTTCGCCCAGAGCGCGTCGCCGAGTTTCGCGGTGATCCCGCCCGACAGCGGGCCGCTCTCGGTGACGCTCCAGGTGAGGGATAACCTGAACCGTTATTCAACTCTTGAGCAGGCGGTCGACGTGCTCAATACGCCCCCCCAGGTCGCGGCCAGCGGTCCGATTTCCGAACTGGTCGGGATGACCCTGACCCTCGAAGCCACCATGACCGACAGCGGGCGCATCGACGTCACCCGCCTGGTCGGGGTGTGGGACCTCGGCGATGGGCTGGTCTACACCGGCGCGCGCGTCTCGCGGCCCTATTCGTCCATCGGCACGTACACGGCTACCTTCACCGCCTGGGATCGCGACGGCGACTCGGCCAGCGCGGAGGTCGTTTTTGACATCGTCCCGGATGGGGCGATCACCCAGACCCCGCCCATCACGGAGATCGTCCCGCCCGTGCCGTCCCTCACCTTTACCCTGCGGACCAACGGGCTGGCTTGCCCGACCCTGCCCCCACGCGAGGGTGATCGCTGCATCTTCGATCCGCTCGCCTCGTTCAGCAACGATGGCACGCCCTTTGCCGGGATCGCCTGGACATTTGGGGACGGCACGCCCGAAGAGCCCGTGGCCGGACTGATCAGCCGCACCCATCGCTATGCCCAAAATGGCGAGTATGAAGTGTCGGCGTTTGGGCAGGTTGAGAGCGGGTTGTATGCCATCCTCACCCAGACCGTCACTGTCGTCAACGTCCCGCCGGTGGTCAGCCTGGACGGCGGCGGCGCCGAAGACGCCGGCAATCCGGTTGCGCTGCACGCCAGCGCCTTTGATCCGGGCGACGCCGCGGCCCTGGCGTATCGCTGGTGGTTCGGTGACGGGACTTCGGCGGCGCCGACCAACATCACCCTCAACGGCGCGACCGCCAGCGTGCTGGGTGAGCATCGCTGGCTGAGCGGCGGTGTCTTCACGGCCACCCTGGTCGTCACGGACACGGATGGCGCTGTCGGAATGGCCAGCACCGTATTTACGATCACCAACAATCGCGCGCCGCTCATCACTTCCGAGCCGCCGCTTGTCGCTGTGGTCGGGCTGACCTACACCTATGCGATCGCGGCCACCGAGCCCGACAGCGACACAATCGCGTGGCTGCTCTCGGCCCCGCCGGCAGGGATGAGCATTGACGCCTCCGGTGTCATCACCTGGGTTCCGGCGCTGGACCAGATCGGCCAGGAACTCGTCGTCGTCATCGCCGGGGATGGAACCGGGCATCTCACCCAGCAGACCTGGTGGGTGACCATCAACCCGCCGGTGGTCAACCCGCCCGGGGTTGGCGGGCTCTTCCCGCCCGATCTTGTGCCGGTCAGCGTCGACGCCCGGGATGCGCGCGTATCGGCCGAGTCGAATCTCGTCAGCGGCCTGGTTACGGTCACGACCCAGAACCTCGGGCTGGGCGGGTCGTTTGGCGCCTTCACCGTCACCGTCTTCGATGACGTGGACGGCGACACGATCCGCACGCCCGGAGTCGACATTGACCTTGGCGCGGCGCGGGTGGCGATCACCCTGGCTCCGGCCGCGCTCGTCGCGGCGGGAATCCCCGTCAGCGGCGTAGCACAACTGCGAGATGCAACCCTGTCGGCGATGGTGGACAGCGCCAACGAGATCGGCGAGAGCGCCCTGGGCGAAATGAATAACGTCCGGGCCAGCGCATACACCCTGCGTTACGTTCCGCCGCCGGGCGTCTTTGCCCCGTATCTCAAGTGGGCCTGGCGCGGCGCGGCCGGAATGGACGACGGCGACGGCGCGTGGGTGAATAACATCGCGGCGGTCGCCCCCTTCATCGACACGACCGGCGACGGCATCATCGATGCCGCCGACACGCCGGCGATCGTCTTCGAGGCCTCGGAATTCCTGGCCCCGCCAGACGCGCTGGCGCGCGCGGCCCGGCGGGCTGGACTGGACTGCGATCCGAAGCTGGAGCAGAAGTGCGACGTCGCGCCCCAAGCCCTGAACGCGCCGGGCGTCGGTTCGCGAAATGATGTCATCCGGGTGCTGCGCGGCGACACCGGCGTCGAGATCTGCAATGTGGCGCTTCCCTTTGGCACGTTCAACGAGGGGGTCAATCACACCGCGGTGGGCGACCTCGACGGCGACGGCCGGCCCGAGATCGCCATCGTCGACGCGAGCAGCCGCCCACGCGCCTTCAACAACGATTGCTCGACAAAATGGATCGGCCAGTCGCCCACAAGCACCGTCGGGACGGGCTATGCCGGCGCGCCAACCCTGGCCGACCTCGATGCCGATGGCAAGGTCGAGGTGATTTACAGCAATGCCGCCTGGAACTTCGACGGCAGCCTGCGCTGGATGGGCGCGGGCCCGACCTCGTATTCGCGTTACTGTTGCTTTGCCACGGTTGCCGACCTCGATGGAGATGGCGCACCCGAGGTCATCGTCAACGGCCAGACGGCCTATCGCGCTGACGGCTCGCTCTACTGGCAGCGGGCCGATCTGCCGGTGGGCTACGTCGCAGTCGCGAATCTCGATCCCGAGCCGGAGCCCGAAATCATCAACGTCGCCGCGGACTGGGAGGGCGTGCGCGCGCTCGAGTCTGACGGCAGCCCGAAGTGGGGGCCCGTGGCGCTGCCGCAAGGCGGGGGCGGTCCGCCGGCCGTCACCGACTTGAACCGCGATGGCGTGCCGGACATCGCCGTGGCCGGGTATCGCCGCCTGGTGGCGCTCAACGGGGCGAACGGGGCGATCCTGTGGAGCCGGGCTATCCGGGACAACTCGTACGCCGGTGGGGTGGCTGCGTTTGACTTCGATGGAGACGGCATCCCCGAGCTTGCCTATCGCGATGAGTTCGACCTTTTCCTGTTCCGCGGCAGCGATGGCGCGGTGTTGTGGCAGATTCCCAACCCGAGCGCGACGGCCGCCGAGTATCCGGTCATCGCCGATGTCGACAACGACGGGCACGCCGACCTGATCGTTTCGCGCGACCAGTATTGGGGCGCGGGCGAGGCGGTGGGCGTCAACGATTCTGGGATCTTTGTCTACGCCGATGCGCTGAACAATTGGCGCCCGGCCCGGGGTGTCTGGAACCAGCACGACTATCACTTCAACAACGTTGACAACGACGGGCGCGTCCCAGCGCGTGAATCGTCGAGTTGGACCCGCCACAACACCTTCCGCGCCCAGCACGCGCCGGATGGGCTCGATCCGTTTGCGGCCCCCGACCTGGTTGCGCTTAGGCTTGAGGTGGACACAAATGGTTGTCCAACTGGTCTCGGCCTGACCCTGCGCGTGCGCAACGCCGGCAACGCGGTCGTCCCGCGCAACGTTGCGATCGGCTTTTACGACGGGGCGATCGCGCCGGCCAACCGGATCGCCACGGCCAGCCTGGGTGATCTGCTGCCAGCCGGAGAGACGCGCGAGGTCGCGGCGACCTGGCTCAACCCGCCGGCTGGACAGACCCGTTCGATCATCGCCTTTGTCGATGATCCCAGCGCCGGCTTTATCGTCGTGCCCGAGGCGCGCGAGGACAACAACACGATTACCCGCACGCTTGAGATCTGCGGCCCCAACACGCCGCCGGTCTTTGTCAGCCTGCCGGTGACGACGGCGGTGGCGGGACTGGCCTATGCCTACGATGCCAACGCCACCGATGCCGATGGCGATACGCTGGCATATTCACTCGGTCTGTCGCCGCCCGGGATGGCGATCGTCGCGACGACGGGCGTCATCGTCTGGCTGCCGGGCCAGGCCGGCGACTACGCTGTGATCGCGCGCGTCTCCGACGGCCAGGGCGGGAGCGCTGCGCAGTCCTACACCGTTACCGTGTTCGCGCCCGAGCCGCCGCCGCCACCGCCGATCTGCGACATCCCGGGCGGCGATCCGGCCGCGGCGGAGATCCCAGGCAATGGCATCGACGACGACTGCAATCCCGGCACACCGGACACGATCCCGCCGGGCGCGGTTTCCGCGGCGATCAGCACCGATATGCAGGCCTACGCCCCGCGGGATGTGGCCAGCCTCTTCCCGGTAGTCACCCACATCAGCGGCGCGGGGAGTTATGCCGGACTGACGGCGACGCTGATGGTCCGCAACCCGGGTAACACCGTTGTGTATCTGGCGGCGCGGCCCGTGCCAGCGCTCGCGCCGGGCGCGACCTACGCCGACTCGGACCTCTTCGACATCGCCAACGGCGCGCCGGGGACATACACGGCCGATTTGCTGGTTTATGCCGGAGGCGCGCAGGTGGCTGCGGCTGCGACGAGCTTCCAGGTGGCGACCAGCGCCGGGGCGGGAATTGCCCTGGCCGGGACGCTGTTGCCGGCGCCCCCGGCGGGGCCGAGCGGCGCGCCCTTCAGCGTGATCTGGTCGGCGACCAACGTTGGTAATGCCGCGGTCAACGGCGCCGGTCTGCAGATTGTGGTCGTTGACCCTGTCAGCCATGTGATTCTCGCCCAGGCGGCGACGACCCAAACCCTGGCCCTCAGCCAGACCGTCGGCGCAACGACGCCCTTCGCCGGGCTGAACTACAGCGGAACGCTGGTCCTGGCCCTGGTCGCCTATACCGGGCCAACCTCGCAGACCCTGGCAATTGGCACACTGACCCTTGGCGCGGGCGGGGTGGCGTATCTGCCGGTGGTGGTGAGATGACGACGGATTACCGCTTTGACGGATGACCGATGACGGAAGCAGGCTCGAGATTGCTTCCGTCGTCGGTCATCGGTCCCTTTACAATCTCCCCATGCAGGCGGATGGGGCGCTGAGGTTGCGGTTTCTGGGCGGGTTTTCCAGCGTGCCGCCGGCCGAGCGCCTGTCGTCCTCAGCGCGGCTGCAGGCCTTGCTGGCCTATCTCGTTATTCAACATCCCCGGCCGGCGCCGCGCTCGGCAATCGCCGCGGCGTTCTTTCCGGAGGCGACCGACGAGCAATCCCGGACCTACGTGCGCAAACTGCTGGCCCAGTTGCGCGAGGCCATTCCGGCCCTGGCGGCTGCGCTCACGCTTGATGAAGCATCCCTGGCCTGGCGAGCGGGGCAGGCGCCGCATTCTGACCTGGCCGATTTTCTGGCGGCGATTCAAGCGGGCGATTTCGAGGAGGCCAATGTCGCCTATGGCGGCGACCTGCTTCCGAACTGCGCCGAGGAGTGGCTGCTGTTTGAGCGTGAACGGCTGCGCGAGGCGTATGGCGCTGCCCTTGAACGGCTGATCGCCCGGCGCGAACGCCAGCGCAACTTCTCTGACGCATTGCGCCTGGCCCGCCGGCTGCTCGCGCTTGACCCGATTGCCGAGCCCGTTCACTGCCTGGTCATGCGCTACTGCGCCCTGAGCGGCGACCGGGCCGGCGTTGCGCGCGCCTTCCGCGACTGTGAGCGCGCCTTGCGCGACGCGCTGAATATCCCGCCCTCGGCCGCGACAGTGCGCGCCATGGAGCGTTATGCGCTGGTGGATGTGTCGAAGTGGGATGGCCTGCCGCCGCAGCGCGCGCCGCTTGTCGGCCGGACCCGCGAACTCGACGCGTTGACCAAGTTGCTTCGAGGCGATGCGCGCCTGATCACCCTGGCGGGTCTGGGCGGGTCGGGCAAGACCCATCTCGCCTATGAGGCCGCCCGCCGTCAGATTGGGCTGATGCTGCACGGCGTGATTGGCGTCCCGATGGAATCGGCGTCGTCGCCGCAGGCGGTTGTGTTTGCGATCGCGGACGCGCTCGGGATGCGCTTGACCGACGCAGCTGCGCCGCTGGCGCAGGTGGTCGATTACCTCAAACCGCGCGAGCTGCTCCTCGTGCTGGACAACCTCGAGCATCTGCTTCCGGGCCACGCCGTTGCGCTCAGCCAGATCCTGGCCGCAGTGTTGAGCGGCGCGCCGGGTGTCCGGATTCTGACCACCTCGCGCGAGCCGCTGCGCTCGTCATGGGAGCAGGTGCTTGGGGTGGACGGTTTGACAGAAGCGGACGGGGCGGATCTCTTTGCCCGAACCGCCCAGCGGCTGACGCCCGGATTTCGGGGGGACGCGCATGGGACCGGCATCGCCCGCATCGTGGCGCTGACGCGCGGGCTGCCCCTGGCCATCCAGCTTGCCGCCTCTTCGGTTGATACGCGGGAGCCGGGCGAGATCGCGGATGACCTGGCCCGCGGTATCGATGCGCTGGCCAGTGGTTTCGCCGACGCCGACGATCGCCATCGCAGCCTGATGACGGCTTTCGACCAGTCGTGGCGCCTGCTGACCGACGCCGAGCGGCTCGCCTTCTCGGCCTGTTCAGTTTTCCTGGGCGGCTTTGACGCGGCCGCGGCGCTCGAGATTGGCGGCGCGCGGCGCGAGACGCTGCGGGGTCTGGCGCGCAAGTTTCTGGTGGAGATCGATGAAACCGGCGCGCGCTATGACATGCACCCTCTGCTGCGCCAATTTGGCTCGGCGAAACTGGCTGAAGCCCCCGACTTGGCTGAGGCGATGGCGCGCCGGCACTGTGCCTATTTCGCTGGATACGCGGCCCGCCACTGCGCTGGGCTGCGCACACCGGCCCATGCCGGCGCCATGCTTGCGCTCAACACGGATCTCGATAACCTCCTCGCTGGCTGGCGGTATGCGGCGCGGACGCAGGGCGACATCCAGCCGTATGTCGAACTGCCCCAGCGCTACCGGGTGCTTGAGCGTGATGTGGAAGGCCTGGCGCTGTGCCGGGAGATGTTGGTCCGGGGCGGTGAGGCGATGGAGGAGTATTCGCGGGCGCGACTGTTGATCTTCGCGGCTGAATTCCTGACCCGACTGGGGCGCTATGCCGAGGCTGGGCTGGAGGTGGAGCGCGCCCTTGCGGCCGCGCAGGCCACTGGCAATTGCCTGGCCATCGGGCATGCCCGGGTGGCCAGCATAGGGCTGGCGTATGCCACCCAGGATTGGGTTCGCGCGCTGGACGGCGCCCGGCTGGCGGTGGAGGCTCTCGAACCGGCTGGCGCCTGGGTGGCGATGGCGACGGCGCTGACCCACGCCGGGAATGTCCATCTCTCGTCGGGCGCATTGATTGAAGCCGAGACGCTCTACCGGCGCAGCCGCGACTTGCACCGGCGGGCGGGCAATCCGCACGGCGAGGCGATTGTGCTGATCAACCTGGGCGCGGTCTACGAGAGCCTGGGCGATCACCGCGAGTCGCTGCGCTGCGCCGTCGAGGCCGCGCGGGTGCTGGCGGACCTGGGCAGCCCGCCCTCGCCGGTGTTGCTAGGCAACATTGCCTCGGCCCACTTTCATCTGGGCGAATTGCCCGAGGCGCGCCGCGCGCTTGCGAACGCGCTTGCGGCCGGGGTTGCGCTTGGGCACACCTTTTCGGTCCTCGAGTCGCTGTATCTGTTCGTTGTCCATCTCGACTCTGCCGGCGAGGCGGCCCCCGCTGCGTCCATCAGCGGATTCGTCCTCGCCCATCCGAGCCTGCACGGGCACACCCGGGCGGCCATGCAGGCGCGCGATTACCCGGCCGTCTTTGAGCGTCGGCTATCGCCTGAGGAATTGGCGGCGGCCCAGCGGGTTGGGGCGGGGCACAGCCTGGATTCGGCGGTCGAGTTCGCCCTGGGCTGGCTGCAGGCGCACAGTTCCTGAACCCCGGAGTGCGCGTCTGAATCACCGAGGACACGGACTCTGCGGATGACACGGAACATTGTCTGAATCTCGGATGGCCACGGATGACACGGATTTCACGGATGAGTGCGCGCATCTGAGGCTCGAGCCCTTCCGTGGAATCCGTGTCATCCGTGGCCATCCGTGATTCAGACAGGCCGCACTACGCTTTTTCGGATACACTGCGGCCCGTCACCGCCAAGGAATCAACCCCCGCCGCGGATCTGACGGTCACACTGTCCAAGGCTGGCGCCCAAGCGAATCGATTACCCCAAGGAGAGACATGTCCAAGCAATCCACTCCCGTTCGCCTGGCCATCCTGGCCCTGATCCTCGCGTCGCTGGCGGGGGGGGGGCGCATCCCCTCCCCTGGCGCGGGCCGCCAATGTCGACGGGGCGCACGACGCGCCGAATGGCATCTCACCCGTGCTCTACGTTGATCGGGATGATGATGCGAACATAACCACTTGCACCTCGGCGCCCAGCGACTGCACATTGCGCGGCGCCATCAATAAGGTGAACACCGGCACTCTCATCGATGCGACCATCTACTTTACTGCACCAGTCTCGCAGGTCAATCTGAGCGCCCCGCTTCCGGCGTTGACCATCACGGGCACGAACGTGTATGGCCCCGGTGTACGTATCAACGGCGCTGCTTTGTCGACCG
>Ga0209477_1000843_pt1 | contig 19073 bp, 17 predicted proteins | sample KloWWTupernatant_FD_187180 | JGI IMG/M metagenome (GOLD analysis project Ga0209477, IMG submission 187180) | Active sludge microbial communities from Klosterneuburg, Austria, studying microevolution and ecology of nitrifiers - Klosterneuburg... | ecosystem: Engineered > WWTP > Aerobic digester >... | reverse complement strand
ACTGCAACACGGGCAGCCCCACGGGCGCGGACCTCGTGAACCCTGCGCGGTGCCGCAAGAACGGCCTGCACAACGTCTCCCCCTTCGCCGGCACGACCACCCACTTCCTCTACTGGGGCGCGAGCGGGACCAACGTGGGCTTCCCGACGACGACCTACTACAACAAGGTCCTCGTCAAGAACTCGAACGCGCACTACTTCAACATCAGGCCGCACGAGTACTGCAGCGACGCGAACCTGGTGAACTGCGCGCTCGCCACGGCCGCGGGCGCCTCGCCGGGCAGCCCCAACACCATCCCCGCGCCCATCCGCTGGTGCAAGTCGGCGGCGGATGCCACCTCGACCGCCGTCGTGTCGGGCAACTCCTCCGGCACGCCGCGCTGCCGCAAGCAGTTCAGCTCCGGCACCTACCGCTTCCCGCGCTACGGGCGCTTCACCCGCGTCGACGTCGTGGCCTCGACGGGCACCTACCCCAAGGGCCCGGATTCGGTGCGCACGGACTGCGCCGCCGCCGGCTTCTGCACCTATGCCGAGGAGATCCAGAACTTCGCCAACTGGTGGACCTACTACCGCACCCGCATGGCGCTCATGAAGACCGCCACGGGGCGCGCGTTCCTGTCCATCGACGACCGGTTCCGCATCGGCTTCATCACCATCAACCCCAACAGCCCGGTCACGGCCGACAAGTTCATCGGCGTGTCGAAGTTCGACGCGACGCAGAAGGAAGCCTGGTACAAGCTGGTGTACCAGCAGACGACCAACGGCAGCACCCCGAACCGGACGGCGCTGCACCGCGTGGGCCGCTACTACGCCGGCGAGACGAGCGGCATCAACTCGGGCATGTCGCCGGACCCGATCGAGTTCTCCTGCCAGCAGAACTTCACGCTGCTCACGACGGACGGCTACTGGAACGACAGCTTCTCGTCGATCGGCAACCAGGACAACGCCAACAGCGGCTACACCACGCGCGCCTACGGCGCCTACGACGGCGGGCTCTCCGGGGCTTCCAACACGCTCGCCGACGTGGCGGCCTACTACTACAAGACGGACCTGCGCACCTCGGGGGCCGTCTCCGAGAACAACGTGCCCACTTCCACCCGCGACCAGAACCCGGCGCAGCACATGGTGACCTTCACGCTGGGCCTGGGCCTCGAGGGGTTCATGGAGTACCAGTCCGACTACGAGACGGCGCTCACGGGCGACTTCGCCAAGATCAAGGCGGGCACCAACAACGCCTGCTCGTGGACCAGCGGCACCTGCAACTGGCCGGTGCCTTCCTCCAACGCCCCGAGCACGCTGGACGACCTCTGGCACGCCGCCGTCAACGGGCGCGGCAGGTACTTCAGCGCGAGCGACCCGAACTCGCTCACGCAGGGCCTGCAGAGCGCGCTCGCGGCGCTCAACATCCAGACGGCCGCGGCGGCCGCCTCGGCGACATCCAGCCCCAACATCACCGAGACGGACAACTACATCTACAGCTCGACCTTCCGCACGGTCAAGTGGGACGGCGAGATCGTCGCGCAGCGCATCGACACCGTCTCCGGCAACGTCCTGCCGGCGATCGTCTGGTCGGCGCAGGCGCTCCTCGACGGCCGCACCACGGGCAACTCCGACTCGCGCGCCATCTACACCATCGACGAGAGCGGCGGCAGCAAGAGGAAGCTCTTCACCTACGCGACCCTCTCCAACGCTGTCGCCGGCGGGATCGCGCCCGAGCGGGCCTACTTCGACAACAAGTGCACGGCGCTCTCGCAGTGCGCGCTGCTCACCGCCGCCCAGAAGGCGATCGCCAACAACGGCGACCACCTCGTGAACTGGCTGCGCGGCCAGCGGCAGCACGAGTCCTTCGCCGCCCCCGAGACCAACCCGCCGTTCCGCGCGCGCGACCACGTCCTCGGCGACCCGGTGAACGCGACGCCGGCCTTCATGAAGGCGCCGCGGTTCAACTTCACCGACGCGGTGACCCCGACCTACGCCGACTACAAGATCGCCAACGAGGGGCGCCAGGCCACGCTCTTCATCGCCGCGAACGACGGCATGCTGCACGCCCTGAACGGCGACACGGGCAACGAGATGTGGGCCTACGTGCCGCGCATCGTCATGCCGAAGCTGCACCGGCTCGCGACCGAGAACTGGACGGTGACCCACGAGTTCAACGTCGACGGCTCGCCGGAGATCATGGACGCCTACTTCGGCGGCTCCTGGAAGACCGTCCTCATCGCGGGGCTCAACCACGGCGGCCGCGGCTACTACGCGCTCGACGTCACCGTCCCCTCGACCCCGAAAGTGCTGTGGGAGATCTGCCACGACCCGACCCTTTGCGCCATCAGCGACCCGGATGTCGGCTATACCCACACCAACCCCGTCATCACGAAGCGCCCGAGCGACGGCAAGTGGGTGGCGCTCCTCACCTCGGGCCTCAACAACGTCTCGCCGGGCACCGGGCGCGGGTACCTCTTCGTGGTGGACCTCGCCACCGGAAACATCCTGAGCAAGATCGACACGGGCGACGGCGACACGACGACGCCGGCCGGCCTCAACCACATCGCGGCCTTCGCGGACAACTTCAACAACGACAACACCGCCAAGTACGTCTACGGCGGCGACCTCCTCGGCAACGTCTGGAAGTTCGACATGGCGGGCGGCTCGGTCACGCGGCTCGCGACGCTGCGCGACGGCGGCGGCAAGCCGCAATCCATCACGGCGCGCATGGAGCTCGCCCTGATCGACGGCTTCCCGATCGTCTACGTCGGCACGGGCCGCTACCTGGGCACCGACGACCTCGTCGACCCCGCCACCCTCACGCCGCCCAACCAGTGGGCCTACCAGCAGTCGCTCTACGCCATCAAGGACAAGGGGGTCTCCTACGGGAACTTCCGCACCGGCAACGTGGTGCAGAACTCGCTCCTGGTGGCCGGGCCGACCACGCGCACGACGACCAACAACACCGTCGACTGGGCGACGAAGGACGGCTGGTTCATGGACTTCAACCCCGGCAACGACTCCCCGGGCGAGCGCGTGAACCTCGACCTGCAGCTCGTCCAGGGCACGCTGATCGTGGCGACGAACGTGCCGAACAACAGCGCCTGCGCGGTGGGCGGCGACAGCTGGATCTACCAGTTCGACTACAAGTCGGGCACCTTCGTGCAGTCCTCCGCGCTCGGCGTGGCCGGCCAGAAGTTCACGGGCCAGATCACGGTGGGCCTGGTCGTCGTGCGGCTGCCCAGCGGGGTGTTCAAGGGCATCGCCACGGGCGCGACGGGAACCAAGACGCCGTTCGCGGTGAACATCGGCGGCGGCGGCGGCGCGGCCCGGCGCATTTCCTGGCGCGAGCTGATGCAGCGATGAGGCCCGCGCTCTTCCTCGCGGCAGCGGCCGTCGCGGCGGGCCTCGCGCCCGCGGCGGCGGCCCAGGGCAGGGGAATGCCATCGTACGAGCCGCAGCAGCGCCTGCGGACCGCGCTCGACACCTGCAACAAGTCGGAGGTCGTCCGCAACGCCTACTGCGTGAAGAAGTGCGAGGCGGGATTCCGGATGGACCTCTCCGGCGCGAAGCCGCGGTGCGTTGGCCTCAAGCCCGACGCGAAGTACACGCCGCCGGTGCCGTCCTTCAAGCCCGGGCCGGCGCACCGGCCGCCAGCGAACCAGCCGGGCTAGCCACTAGCCCGCCGGCGGTGCCTTGGCGATCGCCTTGGGCAGGGGGAAGGTCACGGCTTCCGTGATCCCCTCCAGCTCGGCCACCCGCGCCGCCCCGAGCCGCCGCAGCGCGGCGATGACGTCCTGCACGAGCACCTCGGGCGCGGAGGCCCCGGCCGTGACGCCGACCGTGCGCGCGCCCGCGAGCCACTCGGGGCGGACCTCCTCGGCGCGGTCGACCAGGTAGGCCTTCTTGCCGAGGTTTTCCGCCACCTCGCGCAGGCGGTTGGAATTGGAGCTGTTGGGCGAGCCCACGACGATCACCACGTCGCAGCGCGGCGCCATGAACTTCACGGCGTCCTGGCGGTTCTGCGTGGCGTAGCAGATGTCGTCCTTCTTCGGGCCGACGATCGCCGGAAACCGCGCCCGCAGCGCAGAGACGATGCGCGAGGCATCGTCCATCGAAAGCGTGGTCTGGGTGACATAGGCCAGGTTGCCGGGGTCCTTCACGGCCAGGCGCGCCACGTCCTCCTCGGTCTCCACCAGGTACATCCCCGAGCCGGACTGCCCCATCGTGCCCTCGGCCTCGGGGTGGCCGCGGTGGCCGATCATGACGACCTCGCGCCCCTGCTCGCGCATGCGGGCGACCTCGACGTGGACCTTGGTCACCAGCGGGCAGGTGGCGTCGAACACGCGCAGGCCGCGCCGCTCGGCCTCCTCGCGCACCGCGATCGAGACGCCATGGGCCGAGAAGATGACGGTGCCGCCGGAGGGCACCTCCGAGAGCTCCTCGACGAACACCGCGCCCTTGCGGCGCAGGTCCTCGACCACGAACTTGTTGTGGACGATCTCGTGGCGGACGTAGATGGGCGCGCCGTGGACCTCAAGCGCGCGCTCGACGATGGCGATGGCGCGGTCCACGCCGGCGCAGAAGCCGCGCGGCTTGGCGAGCACGATGTCGATGGGGGCGGTCACGGCGGGACGCTCCTGTGGGGTTGGCCGGCGCGGGCGGCCCTTGCGTCGCGCACCCCGTCCCACAGGATCAGGACGACGCCCACGGTGATGGCGGAGTCGGCGACGTTGAAGGCCGGCCAATAATAGCCCGCGGCGTGCAGCTGGATGAAGTCGACCACGTGGCCGAGCGTGAGGCGGTCCCAGAGGTTGCCCAGCGCGCCGCCCAGCACGAGGGCGAGCGCGGTGGCGAGGAGCCGGTTGCCGCCGCTCTTCCTCAGCATCGCGAGGATCACCGCGGAAACCGCGAGCGTGACGGCCACGAAGAACCAGCGCTGCCAGCCGCCGGCGCCCGCGAGGAAGCTGAACGCGGCGCCCGGGTTGTGCCAGAGCACCAGGTTGAAGAACGGCGTGACGACGTGCACGTCCCCCACCTGGAAGGCCGCGCTCACCCACGCCTTGGTGGCGAGGTCGGCGGCGGCGACGACGGCCGACAGGGCGAGCCAGCGCCACCAGGGGCCGGGGCGGGCCTCAGGCATGCCGCCGCACCTCGCCCGCGCCCTCGACGTTCGAGACGCACCGGCCGCAGATCGCGGGGTGGCGCGGGTCGGCGCCGACGTCTTCGCGGAAGTGCCAGCACCGGTCGCACTTCGCGTGCGCGCTCGCGGCCACGCGCACGGCCAGCGCGGCGCCGGGCTCGACCGTGGCCGCGGAGGTGATCATCACGAAGCGCAGGTCCTCGCCCAGGCTCTCGAGCAGGATGCGGTCGCCCTCGGGGGCGGCGATCGCCACCTCCGCCTGCAGGGAGGAGCCGATGCCGCCCGACTGGCGCAGCTCCTCCAGGTTCTTCTGCACCGCCGCGCGGATCTCGCGCAGGCGCGACCACTTGGCGACGAGCGCGTCCTCCCCGGCCTGCGCCGGCAGCACGCCCTCCCAGGTGTGGAAGAACACGCTCTCGTCGCGGCCGGGGTGGAGCACCGCCCAGGCCTCCTCGGCGGTGAACGAGAGGATGGGCGCCATGAGCCGCAGGAGCACCTGCGTCACGTGGTGCAGCGCCGACTGGGCCGAGCGGCGCGCGGCGCTCCCGCGCGCGCAGGTGTAGAGGCGGTCCTTCAGCACGTCGAGCCAGAAGCCGCCGAGGTCCTCGGAGCAGAAGGTCTGCAGGCGCTGGACGACCAGGTGGAACTCGAAGCGCGAGTAGTCGGCGGCGGCCGCTTCCGCCATGCGCCGGGTCATCGCCAGCGCGTAGCGGTCGATCTCGACCCACTGCTCGGGCGGCAGGAGGTCGCGCGAGGCGTCGAAGTCGGCGGTGTTGGAGAGCAGGAAGCGCAGCGTGTTGCGGATGCGCCGGTAGCTCTCCACGACGCGCTTGAGGATCTCGTCGGAGATGTAGAGCTCGCCGGAGTAATCGGCGGAGGCGACCCACAGGCGGATGATCTCCGCCCCGAGGGTGTCGCTGACCTTCTGCGGCGCGATCACGTTGCCCAGCGACTTGGACATCTTGCGCCCCTGGCCGTCGACCACGAAGCCGTGCGTGAGGAGGGCGTCGTAGGGGGCGCGCCCGTGCATGGCGCAGCTCGTGAGCAGGCTCGACTGGAACCAGCCGCGGTGCTGGTCGGAGCCCTCGAGGTAGAGGTCGGCGGGCCACTTCTGGCCTTCGAGCCCGCGCAGCACGGAGAAGTGCGTCGTCCCCGAGTCGAACCACACGTCCACGGTGTCGGTGAGCTTGCGGTATTTCGCGGGGTCCACGCCGAAATCCTCGCAGGCGGCGGCGAACCACGCCTCGATGCCGCCGGCGGCGACACGGTTCGCCGCCTCTTCCAGCAGCCGACCGGTTTCGGGGTGCAGCTCCTCCGTCTCGCGGTCGAGGAAGAACGGCAGCGGGACGCCCCAGTTGCGCTGGCGGGAGAGCGTCCAGTCCGGGCGGTTGGCGATCATCGCCTCGATGCGCGAGCGGCCCCACGCGGGGTAGAAGGTCGTGTCGGCGATGGCCTGCCGCGCCACCTCGCGAAGCGTGCGGCCGTCGCCCGCGCCGTCGCCCTTCGTGGGCCTGTCCATTCCGATGAACCACTGCGTGGTCGCGCGGAAGATGATCGGCGTCTTGTGGCGCCAGCAGTGAGGGTAGCTGTGGCGGAAGGGCTCGTTGCGCAGGAGCGCGCCATCGGCCGCCAGCCGCTCGAGGATCGGCTTCTCGGCCTCGCGCACGCCCAGACCGGCGAAGTGCGGGACGCCGGCCTTGAAGTGGCCGCGGTCGTCCACAGGCTGGTCGAGCGGCAGGCCGTACTTCACGCCCGCGTCGAAGTCCTCGGCGCCGTGCGCCGGGGCGGTGTGGACAAGGCCCGTGCCCGCCTCGAGCGTCACGTGCTCGCCGAGGATCACCGGCACGTCGCGCGCCTCGAGCGGATGGCGGAACCGCAGGCCCTCGAGCGCGCCGCCGGCCACGCGGCCGAGCACCGCCACCGCCTCCAGCCCGAAGCGCTTCAGGCAGGCTTCGCGCAGCTCCGCGGCAAGGACGAGCGCGCCCTTGGCCGTGTCCACCAGCTCGTACTCGTGCCCCGGGTGGGCCGCGATGGCCTGGTTGCCCGGGAGCGTCCACGGCGTGGTGGTCCAGATGACGGCGAAGGCCCGCTCCGGCGCCGTCGCGAGCCCGAACGCGCGGGCGAGCGCCGCGGAATCGGCGGCGGCGAAGGCGACGTCGATTGCGGCCGAGGTCTTGTCCTCGTACTCGACCTCGGCCTCGGCGAGCGCGGAGCCGCACTCGATGCACCAGTTGACGGGCTTGAGGCCCCGGTAGAGGAGCCCGCGCTGCCACACGCGCCCCAGGGCCCGGATCTCGTCGGCCTCGGTGGCGAAGTCCATCGTCTTGTAGGGGTGTTCCCAGTCGCCGAGCACGCCCAGGCGGCGGAAGTCGGCCATCTGGCGCTCGATCTGCTCGGCGGCGTAGGCGCGGCAGAGCGCCCGCGCCTTGTTGGCGTCGAGGTGGCGGCCGTGCTTCTTCTCGATCTGGTGCTCGATGGGCAGGCCGTGGCAGTCCCAGCCGGGCGTGTAGGGCGCGTCGAAGCCCGCGAGCGTCTTCGACTTGACGATCACGTCCTTGAGGATCTTGTTGACGGCGTGGCCGATGTGGATGTCGCCGTTGGCGTAGGGCGGGCCGTCGTGCAGGACGAAGAGGGGGCGCCCCCGGCACGCCTCGCGGATGCGCGCGTACAGCCGCTTTTCCTGCCACGCGTTCACCCAGCCGGGCTCGCGCTTCGCCAGGTCGCCCCGCATCGGGAAGGGCGTGTCGGGCAGGTTGAGGGTCTGCTTGTAGTCGGTCTTCGCGTCGTTTGCCATCAGGTCCCCGTTTCGCGGAAATAGGCCCGCGCCGCGTCGCAGTCCAGGCGGATCTGCGCCACGAGCTCGTCGAGCGAGGCGTATTTCGCCTCGTCGCGCAGCTTCTTCAGGAACTCGATGGAGAGGCGACGCCCGTAGAGGTCGCCGGAGAAGTCGAAGAGGAAGGCCTCCAGGGTCGCCGGGCCGTCGCAGGCCACGACCGGCTTGTATCCCAGGCTCGCCACTCCCTCGAGTCCGCGAGTTGCCGCACCGCCACATCTTACCGCAAACACCCCCGTCATCACCGGCCGGCCCGGGGGGAGGGCGACGTTGGCGGTGGGGAAGCCGAGGCTGCGGCCGAGCTTGGCGCCGTGCACGACGCGCCCGCAGATGGCGTAGGGCCGCCCCAGCAGCCGCGCGGCGAGGTCGAGGTCGCCGGCCGCGAGCGCCTCGCGCACGCGGGTGCTGGAGACGCGGTCCTCGCCGTCGGCCACGGTGGGGAGCGTCTCCACCTCGAAGCCCAGTCGCGCGCCCTCGGCGGCGAGGTAGGCCACGTCGCCCGCGCGCCGCGCGCCGAAGCGGAAGTCGTGGCCCACCAGCACGCGGCGCGCGCCGTGGAGCTGCCGCAGCCGGGCGGCGAACGCCTCGGGCGCGAGCGCGGCGAAGGCGCGGTCGAACCGGCAGACGTAGGCGATGGCGATGCCCGCCTCGGCGAAGGCGTGGAGCTTGGCCGAGAGCGTGGACAGGCGCGGCGGCGCGCGGTCTGGGAAGAGGAGCTCCCGGGGCAGGGGCTCGAAGGTGAGCACGGCGGGGGCGAGCCCGCGCCCGGCCGCCTCGCGGACCACCTTCGCGAGGAGCGCGCGGTGCCCCAGGTGCACGCCGTCGAAGCTGCCGATGGCGACCACCGCGTCCGGGGCGCCGGGCCTCGCGTCGCGGATGACCCGCAGGCTCATTCCTGCCTCGAGAACTGGCGCAGCCGGAAGCCCAGCGCCCAGAGCGTGGCGAAGTAGGCCGCCATGGCGCCTGCGATGACGGCGGCGAGCTTGAGCGCGCGCGTGCCCGCCGGGATCCCGAACCACGAGGCTTCCGACCCCATGCCGTACCAGATCACGCCGCCCATCATGTAGAGCGCCACGCCCACCTTGAGGAGGAAGGCGCCCCAGTCTGGCGAGGCCTGCCAGTGCCCGCCGCGGCGCATGAGCCACCACAGCCACCCGGCGTTGAACGTGGCGCCCGCCGAGATCGCCGCCGCGAGGCCCGCGTGCCCGAGCCACGGCACGAGCGCTATGTTCGCGGCCTGCGTCACCGCGAGGGTCGCCAGCGCGACCTTCACCGGCGTGCGGATGTTCTGGCGAGCGTAGAAACCGGGCGCCAGGATCTTCACCAGGATGATGCCGGCGAGCCCGACCGCGTAGGCAATCAGCGCGGCGCGCGTCATGAGCACGTCGTGCCGCGTGAACTCGCCGTGCCAGAAGAGCGTCGCCGCGAGCGGTGCGGCGAGGAGGGCGAGCCCCACCGCGGCCGGCAGGGCGAGCAGCAGCGCGAGGCGAAGCCCCCAGTCGAGGAGCCGCGAGTAGGCCGCCGGGTCGCCGTTGGCGTGGTGCTTCACGAGCGAGGGCAGCAGCACCGTGCCCATCGCCACGCCGAGCAGGGCCGAGGGGAACTCCATCAGCCGGTCGGCGTAGTAGAGCCAGGAGACGGGTCCGTCGCCCAGCCAGGAGGCGATGTGCGTGTTGATCACGAGGCTCACCTGCGCGACGGACACGCCGAGGGCGGCCGGGGCCATGAGCCTCAGCACGCGCACCACGCCCTCGTCCTTCGGGTCCCAGCGCGGCCGGGGGAGCATGCCGATCCGCAGCAGGAACGGCACCTGGAAGGCGAGCTGCAGTGCGCCGCCCGCGAACACCGCCCACGCCAGCGCGAGGATCGGGCGGTCGAAGTGCGGCGCCGCGAAGAGCGCGAAGCCGATGAAGGAGAGGTTCAGCAGCACCGGCGTGAAGGCCGGCACCTTGAAGTGGCCCCAGGTGTTGAGGATCCCGGCGGCGAAGCTGGTGAGGGAGATGAAGAAGATGTAGGGGAAGCAGATGCGCAGCATCTGCACCGTGAGCGCGAACTTGTCGGCGTCCTTCGCGAAACCGGCGGCGCTCGCGTACACGAGGAGGGGGGCTGCGACCACCCCGACCGCCGTGGCGGCGAGGAGCGCGACCGAGAGCACGCCCAGGACGCGCGCGGTGAGCGCCCGCGTGGCCTCCTCGCCCTTGCGGGCCCGGTACTCGCCGAGGATGGGCACGAAGGCCTGCGAGAAGGCGCCCTCCGCGAAGAGCCGCCGCAGAAGGTTCGGCAGGCGGAAGGCGACCACGAAGGCGTCCATCGCGAAGCCGGCCCCGAAGGTGATGGCGAGCAGCACGTCGCGCGCGAAGCCCGTGACGCGCGACACGAGCGTCATGGCGCTCACCGAGGCGGCGGCCTTGAGGAGGTTCATGGGCGCGGGGGGTTGGCAGGCCCGGGAAGCGGCGGGGAAGCTAGGGCTTTGTTTTGACAGGACAAGCGCTGTATAATATCAGGCTTCGCTTTCGAACCCCCGGCCGTGGCCGGGCCTTCCCAGACTCCAGGAACACGACATGGCCAACTCCAAGCAGGCAGCCAAACGCGCCAAGCAGGCAGCCAAGCAGCGCACTGCCAACATGGGCCTTCGCACCACCCTTCGCACCGCCATCAAGAAGGTGAAGGCCGCGATCGCCTCGGGCGACGCCAAGGCCGCGCAGGCCGCGCTCGACGCGAACGTCTCGACGATCGACCGCATCGCCGACAAGAAGATCATCCACAAGAACAAGGCCTCGCGCCACAAGAGCCGACTGGCCCAGCAGGTCAAGGCGCTCGCGGGCCGCGCCTAGGGCCCCTTCCCGGGGGCGCCCCGCCCCCCGGGCCCCAGTTCCACGCCCGGGACCGGGCAGAATTCCGCGGACCCTTCCGGGTGCGCCGGGTCGATCACCACCAGCTCGTTGTCCGACGCGAAGTCGAGCAGGAAGCGGTACGCGCGCGGCTCGATCGCGCGCAGCTCCGGCTTCACGAAGACGCAGCGCACCCCGTCCATGAGGATGGGCCGCACGAACGGCGAGTAGCGCATCTGCTGGTCCCCGCCGAAGGTCGAGAGGACCCCGCAAAGGCGCTCGGCCCAGTCGCTGGGGCGGAAGGCGCGCCCGGCGCGGGTGATGCCCTGGATGATGACGCCCTCGGGGGCGGTGGACATGGCGCAAGCCGCCGGGGCTGGCCCGCCGGCGTTCACGGGTGGGAAGGAGGCCGGCATTCTAGCGCGCCCGGCCCGGCGCGGTTGCGGCCCCCGTCGCATTTGGCCGATAATTCCCCTTCCCACATCCACGGCGGCGCAGAGGCCGCCGTGATCGTTTCTGCGAGGCGCTTATGACTGCCGCCCATCTCATGAAGACCTACTCGCCCCAGCCGGTCGCGTTCGCGCGCGGGGAGGGCGCCTGGCTCTGGGATACCGAGGGCAAGAAGTACCTGGACGCGCTGGCCGGCATCGCCGTGAGCGGGCTGGGGCACGGCCATCCCGTCCTCACGCGCGCGCTGGCCGAGCAGGCCGGGCGGCTCATCCACACATCGAACCTCTTCCGCGTCGTCGAGCAGGAGCGCGCCGCGCAGAAGGTGTGCGAGCTCGCGGGCATGGACAACGCGTTCTTCTGCAACTCCGGGGCCGAGGCGAACGAGTGCGCGATCAAGCTCGCGCGGCTGCACGGACACCAGCGCGGCATCGAGAACCCCGCCATCGTGGTGATGGAGAAGGCCTGGCACGGCCGCACGCTCGCCACGCTCTCGGCCACCGGCTCGCGCAAGGCGCAGGCCGGATTCGAGCCGCTCATGGGCGGGTTCCTGCGCGTGCCCTACAACGACATCGGCGCGATCGAGCGGCTCTCCGAGCACCCCTCGGTCGTCGCCGTCCTGCTGGAGGTGCTGCAGGGCGAGGGCGGGATCCACGTGGCCGACCTCGATTACCTGCGCAAGGTGCGCGCCCTCTGCGACAAGCGCCAGTGGCTGCTCATGATCGACGAGGTGCAAAGCGGCATCGGGCGCACCGGCAAGTGGTTCGCGCACCAGTGGGCCGGCATCGTCCCGGACGTGATGTCGCTCGCCAAGGGCCTGGGCTCGGGCGTTCCCATCGGCGCGTGCCTCGCGCGCGGCGTGGCCGCCCAGGTGTTCAAGCCGGGCAACCACGGCACCACCTTCGGTGGCGGGCCGCTGGTCTCGGTCGCCGCCCTCGCGACGCTCGAGGTGATCGAGACGGAGGGGCTCCTCGCCAACGCCGCCCGGCAGGGCGAGGCGATCATGCAGGGGCTCGCGCGCGAGTTCGCCGGCGTGGCCGGGGTGAAGGAGATCCGCGGCCGCGGCCTCATGATCGGCGTTGAGCTCGACCGCCCGTGCGGCGACCTGGTGCGCCGCGGGCTGGAGGCGGGCCTCGTCATCAACGTCACCGCGGACAAGGTCGTGCGCCTGCTGCCGCCGCTCGTCTTCGGCGACGCCGAGTCGCGCGAGCTCGTGGCGCGCCTCGCTCCGCTGGTGAAGGCCTTCCTCGCGGAGCCCGTGCCGGCCGTCGCGGGCTGACCCGCCATGAGGCACTTCCTGCAGTTCCGCGACTTCTCGGCGGACGAGTTCGAGCACCTTTTCAAGCGCACGCGCGTCATCAAGGAGCGGTTCAAGAACTACGTGGCCTACCAGCCGCTCGTCGACCGGATGCTCGCGATGGTGTTCGAGAAGAGCTCGACGCGCACGCGCGTCTCCTTCGAGGCCGGCATGTTCCAGCTGGGCGGCGCCTCGATCGTCCTCAACATGGGCGAGACGCAGCTCGGGCGCGGCGAGCCCATCGAGGACGTCGCGCGCGTGGTCTCGCGCATGGTCGACATCGTCATGATCCGCACCTACGAGCAGGCGATCATCGAGCGCTTCGCCGCCCACTCGCGCGTGCCGGTGATCAACGGGCTCACCAACGAGTACCACCCCTGCCAGGTGCTCGCCGACATCTACACCTTCGTCGAGCACCGGGGCCCCATCGCCGGGCGCACGGTCGCGTGGATCGGCGACAGCAACAACATGTGCAACACGTGGCTCCAGGCCGCGACCCTCCTCGGCTTCAAGCTGAACGTCGCGAGCCCCGCCGGCTACGAACTGGAGCCCGGGCGCGTGGCCGGCGTCGACCGCACCCACCTCGAGCTCTTCGGCGACCCGGTCGCGGCCTGCCGCGGCGCGGACCTCGTCACCACCGACGTGTGGACGAGCATGGGCTGGGAGGACGAGACCGACGCCCGCAAGGACGCCTTCTCCGCCTTCATGGTGGACGCGGAGATGATGGCCGCCGCCCGCAAGGAGGCGGTCTTCATGCACTGCCTGCCGGCGCACCGCGGCGAGGAGGTCTCCGCCGAGGTCCTCGACGGCCCGCAGAGCGTCGTCTGGGACGAGGCCGAGAACCGCCTGCACGCGCAGAAGGCGCTCATGGAATACCTGCTGCTGGGGCGCGTCGAGACGTGAACGCGATCGCCGGCGCGCAGGCCGCCCCGGCGGCGCGGGCCGCGCGCCGGGTGCTCAACGTCGGGGGCAACTCGAAGCGCATCCCCATCCCGCCGCATTTCGCCGGCTGGGAGCACCACCTGCTCGACATCGACCCCGCGGGCGCGCCCGACATCACCTGCGACGCGCGCGAGCTCCTCGGCCTGCCGGCGGCCGGCTACGACGCCATCTACTGCTCCCACAACCTCGAGCACTACCACCGCCACGACCTGCCGCGGGTGCTCGCCGGGTTCCTGCACGTGCTCAGGCCCGACGGCTTCGCCGACATCCGCGTGCCCGACATGCACGCCGTGTTCCGCGAGATGGTCTCGCGCGGCATCGACATCGACGATCCCCTCTACGACTCGCCCGCCGGGCCCGTCAGCGTGAACGACGTGGTCTACGGCTTCGGCCGCAAGATCGCCGAGACGGGGCGCGACTTCTACGCGCACCGCAACGGCTTCACGCTGCCCTCGCTCGTGCGCGCGCTGCGCGCGGCGGGCTTCGCCCCCGTCTTCACCAGCCTGCCGCTGTTCGAGGTGAGCGCGCTCGCCTTCCGGCAGGAGCCCACGGCGGAGCAGCGTGCCCTGCTCGGCCTTCCCCCTCCCCGCACAACCTGACACACGAGAGCCCCACGCCATGAAGAAACCCGCCAAAGTCGTCCTCGCCTATTCCGGCGGCCTGGACACCTCCGTCATCCTCAAGTGGCTGCAGGACACCTACGGCTGCGAGGTCATCACCTTCACGGCCGACATCGGCCAGGGCGAGGAGCTCGAGCCCGCCCGCAAGAAGGCGAAGCTCATGGGCGTGAAGAAGATCTTCGTCGAGGACCTGCGCGAGGAGTTCGTGCGCGACTTCGTCTTCCCGATGTTCCGCGCCAACGCGCTCTACGAGGGCGAGTACCTGCTGGGCACCTCGATCGCGCGCCCGCTCATCGCCAAGCACCTGGTCGAGATCGCCCGCAAGACCGGCGCGGACGCGATCTCGCACGGCGCCACGGGCAAGGGCAACGACCAGGTCCGCTTCGAGCTGGGCGCCTACGCGCTCATGCCCGAGGTGAGGATCATCGCGCCCTGGCGCGAGTGGGACCTGCTGTCGCGAGACAAGCTCCTCAAGTACGCCGACAAGCACGGCATCCCCGTCGACTTCAAGAAGAGGAAGGGCGGCGGCGCCCCGTACTCGATGGACGCGAACCTGCTGCACATCTCCTACGAGGGCGGCATCCTCGAGGACCCGGCCTTCGAGCCCGAGGAATCGATGTGGCGCATCACGGTCTCCCCCGAGAAGGCGCCCGCGCGGCCCGAGATCGTCGACCTCGAATACGTTCGCGGCGACATCGTGGCCGTGAACGGGAAGAAGATGTCGCCGGCGCAGGTCCTCACGGAACTCAATCGCCTCGGCGGCAAGCACGGCGTCGGCCGCCTCGACCTGGTGGAGAACCGCTCCGTGGGCATGAAGTCGCGCGGCTGCTACGAGACGCCCGGCGGCACGATCATGCTCAAGGCCCACCGCGCGATGGAGTCGCTCACGCTCGACCGCGAGGTGGTCGCGCTCAAGGACGACCTCATGCCGCGTTACGCCCGCCTGGTCTACGCCGGCTACTGGTTCAGCCCGGAGAGGAAGCTCCTGCAGACGCTCGTCGACGCTTCCCAGGAGCACGTGAACGGGCGCGTGCGCGTGAAGCTCTACAAGGGCACGGTGCTCGTGGTGGGCCGCACCTCGAAGAAGGACTCGCTCTTCGACACCGCCATCGCCACCTTCGAGGAGGACCAGGGCGCCTACAACCAGGCCGACGCCGAGGGCTTCATCAAGCTCAACGCGCTGCGCATGCGCATCGCGGCGCGGCACGGCCGCAAGTAGCCGCCGGGAGGCCCCATGCCCTCATTCGACATCGCCTGCGAGGCCAACGCCGTCGAGGTCAAGAACGCGATCGAGCAGGCCAACAAGGAGATCGCGAACCGCTTCGACTTCAAGGGGTCGGACGCGCGCATCGAGCAGAAGGAGCTCGAGCTCACCGCCTTCGCCGACGACGAGTTCAAGCTCGGGCAGGTGCGCGACGTCCTCAACGCCAAGTTCGCCAAGCGCGGCGTGGACCTGCGCCTGCTCACCCTGGACAAGCCGGAGAAGATCGGCGGCGACAAGGTGAAGCAGAAGGTGACCGTGAAGAACGGCGTGGAGACCGAGCTCGCCAAGCGCATCGTGAAGATGCTCAAGGACGCGAAGCTCAAGGTGACCGCCGCGATCCAGGGCGAGGTGGTGCGCGTCACGGGCGCCAAGAAGGACACGCTGCAGGAGGCCATCGCGCTCGTGCGGGCGAAGGTCACCGAGGTGCCCCTCACCTTCCAGAACTTCCGCGACTAGCGCAGGAGCCCTTCCGCCCACCGGGCGTAGAGGCGGCGCGCCACCGCCGTGAGGGCGGGGAGGCCCGCCTGCGCGCGAGCGAGGATCTCCTCCGGCGCCTCCACGGCCGGGCTCGCGCGGCTCGCCGCGATCTCGGGTGCGCCGGTTTCGCACCAAGTGCGGACCATCTCCGGCGTCATCTCGACGTGGCACTGCATGCCCAGGTGGATGCCGCCGACGACGTAGGCCTGGTTGGCGCAGTGGGCCCCGGCGAGGATGCGCGTGGCCCCCGGCGGAAGCGCGAAGGTCTCGCCGTGCCACTGGAAGGCGGTGAACCCGCGCAGGTCCTCGCCCAGCCACGCCTTCGCGACCGGGCCCGCTTCCACGGTGACGGGATGCCAGCCGATCTCCTTCACGGGGTTGCGCGCGACCTGCGCGCCCAGCGCCTTCGCGAGCAGCTGGCCGCCGAGGCAGTGGCCGATCACGGGCACGCCGCGGGCCACGGCATCGCGGATGATCGCGAGCACCGGCTGCGTCCACGGCAGGTGGTCGTTCGCGCTCATGGGGCCGCCCATGAAGGCGAGGCCCGCGAAGGGCGCCGCGGAGGCGGGGACGGCCTCGCCCTCGTCCAGCCGCACCAGCCGCCACGGGATGCGGGCCTCGTCCAGGAAAGTGGCAAAATAGCCCGGCCCCTCCGTGGGGGCGTGGCGGAAGACGGCGACGGGTTTCATCGAATGGGCATCCGGGGACTCATCGGCACCGGCATTGTCGCGGTTTTCGCAGCCGCGCCGCGCGCGCACGCGACCGAGGTGAACGTGATCGGGCTCTTCCCCGGAAAGGCGCTGGTGGTGATCGACCGCGGCCCGCCCCGGACGCTCTCCGCCGGCCAGCGCACCGCCGAAGGCGTGCTCCTCGTCTCGGCGGACTCGCGCTCGGCCACGCTCGAGATCGACGGCAAGCGGCAGGTCCTCGAGCTGGGGCAGCACGTCGAATCCGCCGCGCTCACGGGGTCGCTTCCCTCGGTGACCCTCGCCGCGGACGGCAACGGGCACTTCACGGCGGAAGGGCGGGTGAACGGCTCGCGGGTGCGCTTCCTCGTCGACACGGGCGCGACGCTCGTGACGCTCCCCGCCGCCGATGCCGCGCGCCTGGGCATCGACTACAGGCGCGGCCAGCAGGCCGTCTCGCAGACGGCCAACGGGCGCGTGCTCGTGTACCGCGTGAAGCTGGACTCGGTCTCGGTGGGGGACATGACGCTCCTCGGCGTGGACGCCGTGGTGCACGATTCCCCGGGCCTGGACATCGCGCTGCTCGGGATGAGCTTCATCAACCGCACCGAGATGCGCCGCGAGGGCGCGAACCTCAAGCTCACCAAGCGCTACTGAGGGCTCAGCAGGCCGGCCAGTTCTTGCGGATCATCGCGTAGGCCGAGTGGTTGTGGATGGACTCGAAGTTCTCGGACTCCACCACGTAGGCCTCGATGCGCGGGTCGGCGTTCAGCTTCGCCGCGATGTCGCGGACCATGTCCTCGACGAACTTGGGGTTGTCGTAGGCGAGTTCCGTCACGTACTTCTCGTCGGGGCGCTTGAGCAGCCCGTAGAGCTCGCTGGAGGCCTGCTTCTCGACCAGGTCGATCAGCTCCTCGATCCACACGAAGGTCGACACGCGCGCGGCGACCGTCACGTGCGATCTCTGGTTGTGCGCGCCGTACTCGGAGATCTTCTTGGAGCAGGGGCACAGGCTCGTCACCGGCACGAGCACCTTCATCGCGAACTGCTCGCGCCCTTCCACGATCTCGCCGATGAAGGTGACCTCGTAGTCGAGCAGGCTCTCGACGCCCGAGACGGGCGCCTTCTTGGAGACGAAGTAGGGGAAGACCATCTCGACGTGGCCGGTCTCGGCCTCGAGCTTCTTCACCACCTGGCGCAGCATCGCCCGGAAGGAGTCCACGGTGATCTCGCGCTCGTGCGCGTTGAGGATCTCCACGAACCGGGACATGTGCGTGCCCTTGAACTGGTGCGGCAGCCCGACGAACATGGCGAAGGTCGCCACCGTGTGCTGGACGCCGCCCGCGCGCTCGAGGATGCGCATCGGGTGGCGGATCGACTTGATCCCCACCTTGTCGATGGCGAGCCGGCGCCCGTCCGGGGAGCCCTGGACGTCCGGGATGGGAAGTTGGCTGCGCTGGTTCAAGGCGGGTTCCTGAGTGGAGAACCCGTGATTATAGGGGCGCCTGATAGTTGAGTAAACCACTCAACTATGGGACCGTGGCTCCACGGGCCGGCTACCGGAGGGAAGGATAGGCGCCGGGCGTGAACGGCGGCTCGCGCCCGACGAGGGCCTCGAGCATCACGAGCTCGTCGTCCGTGTGGTTCACCACCGCCGCCGGGTCGGCCGCCATCACCCCGCCGCGGTCGGTGATGACGAGCGGGCTTTCGTGGTGGGTGGTCTTGATGCGCTTGGGAGCGGACATCCCCGGGCCGTCGAGGTCGGCCTCGCCATAGCACAGGCAGAAGTAGACCTTGCCGGGGTCCACCTCCACGTACGCCCCCGTGCCGCGGATGCCGATGGTCGCGTTGGCGGCCTTGATCACCACCGGCTTCTTGCCGAATACCGACAGCACCCGCCCGGACTGGATGAGGATGCGGCTCAGCACGCCGCCCGTTTCGGCCATCTCGAAGCTCGTGTTCTCGCGGACGAGGAAGGCGTCGTCGCGGACGACGAGGACCGCGGAGCTGCCGGGGCCGGTGGCGATCCGGTCGCGAGGCGTCACCGGCGTGCCCGAAGCCGCGGGGCGGCCGTTCACCGTCGCCGTGCCCTTCACCTGGTGGATGCCCGGGGGGAGATCGCCCTTCGCGAGGGCGCGGCTGATGAACCCCGAGAGCCCCGCGGCGCCCAGGGCGCCAGCGGCGGCCAGCCGGGTGACGAGGCGCCGGCGCGCGGAATCCGCTGCTTTGTGCACGGGTCGATTCAAGGGTTGCCTCCGGGGTGTGGGGTTCGCTTGCGGAAGATCGTGTCCCACGAGCCGTGCCCCAGCCGGCGGCCGCGGTTCTCGAACTTCGTCTCGGGACGGTCGGCGGGCCGGGCGGCGAACCCGGGGTGGGGGTTCTCGAGGTCCCTCACGGCCCCGAGGGTGGCGAGGATATGCTCGGCATACTCCTGCCAGTCGGTGGCGACGTGGACGTATCCGCCGGGGGCGAGGCGGCTCGCCAGCAGTTCCGCGAACGGCGGCTGCAGCAGCCGGCGCTTGTGGTGGCGCTTCTTGGGCCAGGGGTCCGGG
>Ga0209477_1000842_pt1 | contig 19079 bp, 12 predicted proteins | sample KloWWTupernatant_FD_187180 | JGI IMG/M metagenome (GOLD analysis project Ga0209477, IMG submission 187180) | Active sludge microbial communities from Klosterneuburg, Austria, studying microevolution and ecology of nitrifiers - Klosterneuburg... | ecosystem: Engineered > WWTP > Aerobic digester >... | reverse complement strand
CTCCGCCGCGCCGTTCCAGTTGATGTCGGTGCGTTCCCACGACCAGTACAACACCACGGTATATGGCCTCGATGACCGCTACCGTGGCGTGCGCGGCTACCGGCGCGTGGTTTTCATCGCGCGCGCCGACCTCGACGCACTGGGCTGGACGGCCGGCCAGCTGGTCGACATCCATTCGGTCTGGCACGACGGCGAGCGCCACGCGCGCGGATTCACCCTGGTCGAGTACGACATCCCGCGCGGCTGCCTCGCGAGCTACTTCCCGGAGGCCAATGCCCTGGTGCCGCTGGACCACGTGGCCGAGCGCGCGGGGACGCCGGCGTCGAAGGCGATCCCGGTGCGCCTGAGTACCAGCGCGCCGGGCACGAAGGCCGGCTGATGGCTGCGCGAGCGCCAGGCGATGCGCTCCTGCCGCTGCGCGAGATGCCGGCGCTGCGCATCGAGCGCGGCGAGCGCCAGGCCTTCAGCGATGCCGTGATCGAGGAAGCGCCGATCGCGCTGCTCTACAACGGCGTTTCGCACGCGGTGATGATGGCCACGCCCGCCGACCTCGAGGACTATGCGCTGGGCTACTCGCTGTCCGAGGGCATCGTCGAGGATCCCGGCGAGCTGCGCTACGTCGAGGCGCTCGACACCGGCATGGGCATCGTGGTCGAGATGCTGCTGCCGCAGGCGCGCTTCGACCGCCTGCACGAGCGGCGTCGCGCGGGGGTGGGCGCCAGCGGCTGCGGCCTGTGCGGGGTCGAGTCGCTGCAGGCGGCGATGCGCCCGGCGCCGCCGGTGCCGTGGGGCCAGCGCAGCAGCGCCGACGCGATCGCGCAGGGCGTGCGCGCGCTGGCCGGCGCGCAGGACCTCAACCGGCGCAGCGGTGGCGTGCATGCGGCGGGCTACGTGCATGACGGCGGCATCCTCGTGCGCGAGGACGTGGGCCGCCACAACGCGCTCGACAAGCTGGTCGGCGCGCTGCGGCGCGGCGATCGCGGCACCGGCTTCCTGGTGCTGAGTTCGCGCGCCTCGTACGAACTGGTGCACAAGGCCGCCTGCGCCGGCATCGGCATCGTGGTCGCGATCTCGGCCCCGACCACGCTCGCGATCGACCTGGCGCAATCGTCCGGCATCACGCTCGTCGCCTTCGCGCGCGGCGAGCAGATGAACGTGTACACGCACGCCGACCGCATCGCCTGATCCGTTTCCGCGAGCTGCGATGCTGCCGTGGCCCACTCCGTGGGCGACCACAGCCCATCGCGCGCAGAGCGCGCTCCTACAGAGCCGGCCTTGTAGGAGCGCGCTCTGCGGGCGATAGGCCCTGCACGCGCCTGAAGGCACCCCGTGCGGCCCTCGCGTTGCGCGGTGGCTGGTGCGCGATATTATTCATCGCTATATCCGGATATAGCGATTGACACGCGACCGAGCGCGCCCTAATGTCGGTCCTGCAATCCATCCAGACCGGCAGAGGGACAGGCCCTTTGAAGCCGGGGCAACCTGGAACCGCGCAAGCGGATCCAAGGTGCCAATTCCTGCGGAGGCCCCGTGCGGGCCGCCGGAAGATGGGGGTTGATCCGGACTTCGCGGTCCGTGTCGGCGTCGCTTTCCGGTCGCGCGGGTGCCCGCTGGGTGGGCCCTACCACCAGGAATCCGCGATGAGCCTTGCCGACTGTCCACTCCCGATCCCCGAAGCCACGACGACGGGCGCCGCGCCCTCGCGGCGGCCGACCGCGACCCAGCGATTCGGATTCGAGTTCGACCTCGGCCTGCGCCACGCCGGGCGCCGGCGGGTGCGGATCGCGGTCGAGTCGCAGGGACCGGTCGACGCGCCGGTGGTGTGGGTGGCGGGCGGCATTTCCGCGCATCGGCACGTCGCCAGCAACGTCCTCGATCCGCAGGCCGGCTGGTGGCAGGACGCAGTGGGCGCGGGCAGGGCGCTCGATCCCGCCCGGCACTGCCTGATCGCCTGCGACTGGCTGGGTGCCGGTGGAGACCTCGACGTGCCGCTCGACACCCGCGACCAGGCCGCCGCGATCGTGCGCATCCTCGACGAACTCGGGATCGCGCGCCTCGAGGCCTTCGTCGGCGCCTCGTACGGCGCGATGGTGGGCCTGGCGCTTGCCGCCGACCATCCCGCGCGCCTCAAGCGCCTGGTCGCGCTCAGTGGCGCGCACCGGCCCGATCCCTTCGCCAGCGCCTATCGCGCGCTGCAACGCCAATTGGTGCGCTTCGCGCGCGAGCGCGGCGCCGAGGCCGAGGGCCTGGCGCTGGCGCGCCAGTTCGCCATGCTGAGCTACCGCACCCAACGCGAGTTCGGCCAGCGCTTCGACGCGCCGGTGCTGCTGGCCGGCGGCAGCGCGCGCTGCGCGGCGGAGGACTACCTGGCCGAGTGCGGCGCGCGGTACGTCGCGCGCTGGAACGCGACCGCCTTCCTGCGCCTGTCGGAGTCGATCGACCTGCACGCGGTCGATCCCGCCGCGGTGCGCACACCGACCTGGTTGCTCGCGGTCGAGGACGACTGGCTGGCGCCGCCGCCCTTGGTCGACACCTTGGCGGCCGGCATCGCCGCGCCGGTTTCGAACCAGCGCATCGCCTCGCCCTACGGCCACGACGCCTTCCTCAAGGAGACCGTGGTCATCGACGCCTGGTTGCGCGAGGCGCTGCAATCCCCGCTGCAAGGAGCCCGCGCATGAGCGACCTCAGCCAGGCCACGCGCGCCGTGCGCGCCGGCATCGACAGCGACGCCGCGCATGGCGCGGTCGTGCCGCCGATCGTGCTCTCGACCAACTTCAGCTTCGCCGGCTTCGGCGAGAAGCGCCGCTACGATTACACCCGCAGCGGCAACCCCACCCGCGACCAGCTCGGCGACGCGCTGGCGGCACTCGAGGGCGGCGTCGGCGCGGTGGTCACCGCGAGCGGCATGGCCGCGATCACGCTGGTGCTGCACCTGCTGCAGCCGGGCGACCGCCTGGTGGTGCCGCACGATGGCTACGGCGGCAGCTGGCGCCTGTTCAAGGCGCTCGCCGCCAAGGGCCACTTCGAACTGGCGATCGCCGACCTCACCGATCCGCGCGCGCTCGCGGCGGCGCTGGAGCCGGCGCCGAAACTGGTCTGGATCGAGACCCCAAGCAACCCGCTGCTGCGCATCACCGACCTGCGCTTCGTGATCGACGCCGCGCACCGCGCCGGCGCCCTGGCGCTGGTCGACAACACCTTCCTCTCGCCCGCGCTGCAGACGCCGATCGACTTCGGCGCCGACCTGGTGCTGCATTCGACCACCAAGTACCTCAACGGCCACAGCGACGTGGTCGGCGGGGCGGTGATCGCGCGCGATCCGGCGCTGCATGAGCAGCTCGTGTGGTGGGCCAATGCGCTGGGCCTGACCGGCAGCCCCTTCGACAGCTTCCTCACCCTGCGCGGCGTGCGCACGCTGGACGCGCGCCTGCGCGTGCATGGCGAGAACGCGCAGGCGCTGGCCGAGCGTCTCGAGCGCCACCCGGCGGTCAGCGCCGTGCATTACCCCGGCTTGCCCAGCCATCCCGGGCATGCGCTGGCCCAGCGCCAGCAACGCGGCGCGGGCGCGATGATCAGCTTCGAGCTCGAAGGCGGCGAGGCGGCGGTGCGCGCCTTCCTCGATGGCCTGCGTTGCTACACGCTGGCGGAATCGCTGGGCGGCGTGGAAAGCCTGGTCGCGCACCCGGCGTCGATGACGCACGCGGCGATGAGCGCCGAGGCGCGTGCGGTGGCCGGGATCAGCGATGGCTTGCTGCGCCTGTCGGTGGGCATCGAGTCGCTCGATGACCTCGCCGCCGATCTGGAGGCAGGGCTGGCGCGCGCGCTGGCGGCCGCGGAGCCGCAGCGCGCGCTCGGCACCTGAGCTTCCGCGACGACGCGCAATCGGGCGCTGACGGAGCGGCTTCAGCCGCGACCAGGCCTATCGCGCGCAGAGCGCGCTCCTACAGAGCCGGCTTTGTAGGAGCGCGCTCTGCGCGCGATAGGCCTGGTCGCGGCTGAAGCCGTTCCTGCAGGAAAAATGCCCCGCCGCGTTTCAGTCTTGGCCGAACAGCGACAGCAGGTCGTCGGCCTGCAGGGTCTCGATCGCGGACTCGCCGCCGGCGAGGACGGCATCGGCGACCGCGCGCTTGCGCGCCTTCAGCGACGCCATCTTCTCCTCCACCGTGCCGGTGCAGGTCAGCTCGTACACGAACACCGGCTTGTCCTGGCCGATGCGGTGCGCGCGGTCGATGGCCTGGGCCTCGGTGGCGGGATTCCACCACGGGTCGTACAGGATCACGGTGTCGGCGCGGGTGAGGTTGAGTCCGACGCCGCCGGCCTTGAGGCTGACCAGGAACAGCGGCACCTCGCCGCGCTGGAAGCGCTCGACCGGCAGGCGGCGGTTGCGCGTGCTGCCGTCCAGGCGCGCGTAGGTCAGGCCGCGCTCGGTCACGTCGGCCTCGATCAGGTCCAGCATGGTGGTGAACTGCGAGAACAGCAGCACCGAGCGCCCGTCCTCGATCAGCGTGGGCAGGAGGTCCATCAGCGCCTCGCGCTTGGCCGAGGCCTTGACCTTGCGCGCGCTCGGCAGGTCGACCAGGCGCGGGTCGCAGCAGACCTGGCGCAGCTTGAGCAGGGCGTCGAGCACGGTGATGTGCGAGCGGGCGAGGCCGCGCTGCACCAGCACGTCGCGCACCCGCTTCTCCATCTGGATGCGGATGCCCTCGTAGAGGTCGCGCTGCGCCTCGCCCAGCTCGATGCCGACCGCGATGTGGGTGCGCGGCGGCAGCTCGGTCGCCACTTCCTGCTTGGTCCGGCGCAGCAGGAAGGGGCGCAGGCGCTGGCGCAGGCGGCGCGCCACCTGCGGGTCGTGCGATTTCTCGATCGGCTGGCGGAAGCGCTGCAGGAAATGACGGTCGTCGCCCAGCAGGCCCGGAAACGCAAGATCGAACTGCGCCTTGAGCTCGCCCAGGTGGTTCTCCACCGGCGTGCCGGTCAGGCACAGCCGCAGCCCGGCCTTGATCCGCAGCGCCGAGCGGTAGCTCTGGCTGGTGCGGTTCTTGAGCCACTGCGCCTCGTCGAACACCACCATCGACCACGATTGCGCGGCCAGCACCTCGATGTCGCGCAGCAGCAGCGCGTAGCTGGTGATCACGAGGTCCTGGCTCGGCAGCGCCGCCAGCGCATCGCTGCGGTCGCCGCGGCCCAGCAGCTCGACCTTGAGGTCCGGCGTGAAGCGGTGCGCCTCGCTGAGCCAGTTGGGCGCCACGCTGGTCGGGCACACCACCAGCGCCGGCTGCGCCAGCCGCTTTTCGGCCTGTTCGCGCGCGAGGTAGGCCAGCACCTGCACGGTCTTGCCCAGGCCCATGTCGTCGGCCAGCACGCCGCCGAAGCCGTAGCGGCGCAGGAAGTCCATCCACGCCAGGCCGACCTTCTGGTACGGGCGCAGCTCGGCCTTGAAGCCCGCCGTGGGCTCGATCGCGCCCACGCCTTCGAAGGCCGCCAGTTCGTCGAGGAAGGCGCGCGCGCGCGGGCTCGCCACGAAGCGCCAGTCCGAAGGCGGCACCACCGCGGGCAGCAGCGCGCGGGTCACGCCGGGCTTGCCCTCGCGGGTCTGGAAGTCGTCGATCAGCCCGAGGATCGCGTCGAGGCGCGCGCGCGGCACCAGCGCCGGGCGGTCGCCGGGCAGCATCACGCGCAGGCCGCGCGCGCTGATCGCGGCCGGATCGGCCAGCGCCTTGAGCAGGATCGGCATGAGGTCGATGCGCTGGCCGTCGATGACGATGCCCAGGCGCGCCTCGAACCAGTCGTTGCCGGAATCGAGCAGTTCCAGCTCCGGCGCCTCGAGCTCGGTGCCGACGAAGGCGGGGAAGCGGTCGTCGGTCTCGATGTCGAGCGCGAAGGGCTTGGCGCGCTCGACGAAGCCGCGCACCCATTCCTCGATCGCGAGGCCCTGCAGCGGATGCGGCCGTTCCCAGCGCGCGGCCTGGCCGATGCGCGGATCGCCGGGCGCTTGCTGGAACTCGGGGCGGAAGCCCTCGCGCGACAGGAACTGGGCCACGCGGCGCTCGTACTCGGGCTCGCGCAGCACCACGTCGATGGCATCGCCGTCGCGCTGGCGCAGCGCCTCGCGGCGATCGCTCGCCGCCACGCGCTGGGTGTCGTAGCGGAACGCGAGCTCGGCGAGGACGCCGTAGCGCAGGCGGTCGGCCTCGTGGTCGTAGGGCTGGCGGCCGAGCATCAGCTCGGCGCGCGGGGTGGCGACGCGCCGGGTCTGGATGCGCAGCGCGCGCGGCGCGGGCAGGCGCGCGCTGATCCGGCGCTTGGCCAGCGCGGCACGCGCCTCGGCGTAGTGCTCCGGATGCAGCGGCGGCAGCTCGCGCAAGGCCGGCAGTTGCGGCGTGAGTTCGCCGGCCTCGGTGCGCCCGACCTCGGCGCGGTCGGGATCGACGTACCAGCCCCACGCGTCGCCGCACACCATGCCCTTGCCGCTCGAAAGGCGCGCGGTGAGGCGCTGGGTGCCGTGTTCATCGAGCTGCCATTCGAAGGCCAGCTTGCGCGCCGGGCCCGGCCGCAGCACCGGGCCGGCCGGGGCGCCGAAATGCGCGCGGCCGGTCGCGACCATCGGTTCGAGCAGCGCCTCGTCGCCGTCGGCGAGCACGAACCAGGGATCGTTGTTGCGGTATTGGCGCTGCGCAGGATCGATCGACAGCAGCAGCGTGCGGTCGGCGGTCGGCAGGCGCCGGATCTGCTCCAGCGCCTTGTCGCTGTCGAGCCGCACCGGTCGCGCCGCGCCGGGATGGCCGCTCTTGAGCAGTCGGCAGCGCGCCGGTTGCACCAGCACGTCGCCGTCCTTGACCTCGACCAGGTACAGGATCGACTCCTCGTCGGGCGATTCCACGCTCGCGGGCTGGTCGTCGCGATGCTCGGCCAGCCACTGCTTCCACGGGCTCGGGGCCTGCGGCAGCGCCTGCGTCGCATGGCGCGATGCACTGCGCTGCGGCGCCTGGGGCGCGCCGGTAGCGCCGCTGTGCTGCGCATCCAGCCATGCGAGGGCCAGCGCCGCAACGTGCTTGCAGTCGACCCCGATCGGGCACGAGCATTGGCCGTAGACCACCGGCGAGGGACCGCGCGTGCTCAGGTGCACGTCGGTTTCGTAGGGCGCCGGCATGCTGCCGCGCACGCGACCCTCGGCATGCTGGTCGTCGTGCCGCAGCAACTCGACGCGGCCGTCGCGGAAGTAGCGCAGGCCCTTGCCGAAACTGGGGCCGAGGCTGCGCTGCAGCAGGGTCTGGTCTAGGCGGTTCTGGATCGACACGGATAGGGGGCGGTCACGCGCACGGAACAGCCCACGCTAGCGCATGGCGGGCCCGCTGGGAACCGCCTTTCGGGCCCAGCGGCGCTTTTGTAGGAGCGCACCTTGTGCGCGACCGCGGAATCACGGGGCGCGGAATGGGGTGGTTCCGCGGTCGCGCACAAGGTGCGCTCCTACAAAAGCGCCGTTGATTCCGACACGTGCGCCGCCGTTTGCGGCGACCGCGCGGCAGGTTGCGCGGCGTTTGGCCCGCGGCCCGCGGGGTGTCGCTCAGCCCCGCGCGTCCTCGGCCTTGAGCAGTTCGATCACGGCATTGAGCGAAGCCCGCCGCATCGGCAGGCCGTCGACCCGGGCCAGCGGGGGCTGGCGCTGGCTGTCGCGTGGCAGCACGGTGAGGTCCATGGCCACGTCGTCGGCAGTGAACAGGTACACCGGGTATTCGGCCCAGGTGTCGGCCGACAGGCGCAGGCGCCGCTCCTGCTCGTCGTAGGGGATACGGTGCTCGTCGAGGAAATGCTGCACCGCGCGCGGATCGTCGGCATACAGGTGCAGGCAAGTCGCGGAGAACTCGTCGGCCGTGCCTTCGAGGACCGCGCCGACCAGGCGCGGCTCGAAAGCCGCGAAGAAGCGCATCGCCTCGACCGCGGTCTCGCGCAACTGGCGCAGCCGACGCGGCTGGGTATCGGCCTGGAACAGGCGCTGGTATTCCTTCAGCGCGGCCTCGATCTCGCTGTTGCGCGGCAGCGCGCCCTCGTCGCCGACGCCCAGGCGCTCGGCCGCCTTGTGCTTGGCGAGGTGGAAGTCGCGCACGCCCTGCTCGGCCATGATGCGCGCCGCCTCGGCGGCGATCCGCTCGCGTTGTTCGCGATTGCGGTTCTGCGAGTGGCGGCGGGCGTGGTCTGCGTCCATGGTCGGGCGAGGTTCCGGCGCGGCGGCGCGCCAGGCTCAGAAGATCTCGTAAGCCTGCTGCTCGGCCTCGCTCTCGGCCGCCTGCGAACTGCGCGCGGCGGCGAGCCTGGCGATGTCTTCGCTGCGGAAGATCTCGTCGACGCCGCCCTCGGCGCCGGCCGCGAGCAATGCCCCGGTCGCCTTGTCGATGCGCGCCGAGGTGATGCCCGGAGGCGCCTCGAACGGCGTTTCCGGCACGCCCTCGAGCGCCACCTTCATGAAACCCACCCACATCGGCAGCGCGGTCTTGGCCGCGAACTCGCCCGTGCCGAGCGAGGTGAAGTCGTCGAAGCCCATCCAGGCGGTGGCGACGTAGCTGCCGTTGAAGCCGGAGAACCAGGCATCGCGGTGCTCGTTGGTGGTGCCGGTCTTGCCGCCGAGGTCGTTGCGCCCCAGCACCAGCGCACCGCGGCCGGTACCGCGCCTGACCACGTCGCGCAGCAGCGACGAGACCAGGTACACGTTGCGTTCGTCGGCCACCCGCGGCGCCGCCGGCGGCGGCTCGGCGGCTGCCGCGGGGTCCGCTGCCACCAGCGGCGTCGCCGCGGCATCCGCGGCCGGGGCGTTGGCGTTGCCGAGCAGGGCCGACAGGTCGGTGGCGCTGGCCGCGGTGGCGCCGGGGGTGCCGGCGGTGCATTCGCGACAGGCGCGGGCCGCGCGCATCTCGAACACCGGCTTGCCGGCTTCGTCCTCGACCCGCAGGATGAAATGGGGGTCGACCAGGAAGCCGCCGTTGGCGAACACGCTGAACGCGCGCGCCATGGTCAGCGGCGGCACCGACACGGTGCCCAGCGCCAGCGAGAGGTTGTCGGGCATCGAGGCCGGGTCGAAGCCGAAGCGGGTGATGTAGTCGCGCGCGTAGCGCACGCCGATCGCGTCGAGCACCCGCACCGAAACGAGGTTGCGCGACAGCACCATGGCCTCGCGCAGGCGCATCGGGCCGAGGAAGGTCTCGTTGTCGTTCTGCGGCTTCCACAGGCCGTCGGCCTGCGAGGGGTCGGCGAACACCAGCGGCGCGTCGTTGACGATCGAGGCGGCGTTGAAGCCGCGGTCGAAGGCGGCCGAGTAGATGAAGGGCTTGAAGCTGGACCCCGGCTGGCGGTTGCTCATGGTGGCGCGGTTGAACTTGGAGAGCGCGAAGCTGTAGCCGCCGACCAGGCTCACGATGGCGCCGTTGGCGGGATCGAGCGCGACCAGCGCGCCCTGGGCCTTGGGCAGCTGGACCAGGGTCCATTCGCCGGCCTCGTTGTTGCGCGACAGGCGCACCACGTCGCCCGGCGCGAGCATGGTGGTCGCGTCGGTGACCGCCGGGCCGCGGGTGTCCGCGTCGACGTAGGCGCGCCAGCGCAGCCGCTCGAGCGGCACCGTGGCGGACTCGCCGCCAGCGAGGTGGAAGCTCGCGCCGGCCGCGTCGACCGCCGTCACCAGCGCCGGCATCAGGCCGGCGATCGGGCGGTAGGGCGCCAGCGCCGCCTCCCATTCGGCCGGGCCGGCGCCGGCGCCGAGTTCGGCCTTCGCCTCCGGCCCGCGCCAGCCGTGGCGGCGGTCATAGTCCATCAGGCTGGCCCGGACCGCCGCGTTGGCCGCGGCCTGCAGGCGCGAGTCCAGCGTCGTCACGATGGTGTAGCCGGTGGTCAGGGCGTCGTTGCCGAGCCGCTCCAGCGCCGCGACCCGGACCATCTCGGCCAGGTACGGGGCGTCGGTCTCAACCGGCGGTTCGTGCGGCTGGGCCTGGTCGATCTCGGCGCGGGCGAGCTCGAACTCGTCCTGCCCGATCATGCCCTCCTCGCGCATGCGCTCGAGCACGTAGTCGCGCCGGGTGAGGGCGCGCGAGGGGTTGCTCAGCGGGTTGCCGCTGGAGGGGAACTTGGGGATCGAGGCCAGCATCGCCGACTCGGCCAGGCTCAAGTCCGCCAGCGGCTTGCCGTAGTAGAAGTCGGCGGCGGCAACCACGCCGTAGGCGCGGTAGCCGAAGAAGATCTTGTTGAGGTAGAGCTCGAGGATCTCGTCCTTGCTGAGCTCCTTTTCCAGGCGCAGGGCGAGGAAGATCTCCGAGAGCTTGCGCGTGAAGCTGTATTCCGAGCTCAGGAAGTAGTTGCGCGCGACCTGCTGGGTGATGGTGCTGCCGCCCGGGACGCGCTCGCGGTCGGTGGTGGCGAGCAGCCAGACCGCGCGGGCGATGCCGACCACGTCGATGCCGGGGTGCTGGTAGAAGCGCGAGTCCTCGATCGCCACGAAGGCGTTGCGCAGGCGCTCGGGAACGTCGGCGACCTTGACCGGCGCGCGCCGCGCTTCGCCGAACACGGCCACCAGCTTGCCGTCGGCGGTGACCACGCGCAGCGGGACCTGCAGGCGCATGTCGCGGATCTCGGCCACGTCGGGCAGGCGCGGCGCGATCAGCCAGTAGGCGATGCCGATCGCGCCGACCCCGAGCACCAGGCCGACCAGGAACAGCACGAGGCTCCAGCGCAACAACCGGCGCGGCCAGGACTTTCCAGACATCAGGGAGTTGTGAGGCAGGTCAAGGACAACCCGGCTCGAAGTATAGATGCTGGCCCTGCAGCGGTCGGTGGCGGGACGCGGGCAAGCGCTCCGTGGGTGGGGGAGGGGGCCAAAGGGGCCCGGGGGCGTGGAACGGGTGTTCCGCACCGTGATGGGGGTCACGGAAGCGGGTCTTCCCAGCCCCGGAACCCGGCGTACACTGACCCGGAAATCCCCCCTGTTGATAATCCGTTAAGTTTTAGATTTAATGTTGTGGCGCATCTTTCGCTCGTAAGGGCGCGTGGCAAGGGGAAAAAGTGTGGGCCTACTCAGCACCAAGACACCACCCCTGATCGGGGTCGACATCAGCTCGACCGCCGTCAAGCTCCTGCAGTTGAGCCAGTCCGGCGGACGCTATCGCGTCGAGCATTACGCCGTGGAGCCGCTGCCCCCCAATGCCGTGGTCGAGAAGAACATCGTCGAGGTGGAAGCCGTCGGCGAGGCGATCAAGCGCGCCCTGGCCCGGTCCGGAGCCAAGTCGAAGTTCGCGGCGGCCGCGGTTGCCGGTTCGGCGGTGATCACCAAGGTGATCCCGATGCCGGCCGACCTGTCCGAGGACGATCTCGAGGGCCAGATCCAGGCCGAGGCCAACCAGTACATCCCCTATCCGCTGGAAGAGGTGAGCCTCGACTTCGAGGTGCTGGGCCCGGTCAAGGACAACCCGGACATGATGAACGTCCTGCTCGCGGCCTCGCGCACCGAGAACGTGGACGTGCGCGTCGCCGCGCTCGACATCGGCGGGCTCGCCTCGCGCGTGGTCGACGTCGAGGCCTTCGCGATGGAGAACGCGTTCAAGCTCATCTCCGACCAGCTGTCGGTGCCCAAGGATGCGACCGTCGCGGTGGTCGACATCGGCGCCACCATGACCACCCTGATCGTGCTCAAGAACCAGCGCACGATCTACACCCGCGAACAGGTCTTCGGCGGCAAGCAGCTCACCGACGAGGTGATGCGCCGCTACGGGCTCTCCTACGAGGAGGCCGGCCTCGCCAAGCGCCAGGGCGGCCTGCCCGAGAGCTACGAGATCGAGGTGCTGGAGCCGTTCAAGGAGGCGATGGTCCAGCAGATCAGCCGCCTGCTGCAGTTCTTCTTCGCCGGCAGCGAATACAGCAAGGTCGACCAGGTCGTGCTCGCCGGCGGCTGCGCCTCGATCGCCGGCATCGGCGACATGATCGAGGAGCAGCTCGGGGTGCCGGCGCTGGTGGCCAATCCGCTGGCCGGCATGTCGTTGTCCTCGCGCGTGCAGGCGCAAACGCTGTCGCAGGACGCGCCGGCGCTGATGATCGCCTGCGGCCTGGCCCTGCGGAGCTTCGACTGATGGCCAGAATCAATCTATTGCCGTGGCGCGAGGAGCGCCGCAAGCAACGCAACCGCGAGTCGCAGACCCTGTTCGTCGCGGCCGCGTTCGCCGCTGCGCTGGTGGTGCTGCTGATCATCTGGCGCTTCAACGCCATGATCGACGGCCAGAACGTGCGCAACGAGTACCTGCGCACCGAGATCACCAAGGTCGACGCCAAGATCAAGGAGATCGAGGAACTGGAGCGGACCCGCACCAACCTGCTCAACCGCAAGAAGGTGATCGAGGACCTCCAGGCCAGCCGCTCGATGATGGTGCACCTGTTCGACGACCTGGTGCGGACCATCCCCGACGGCGTGCGGCTGAACACCATCAAGCAGGCGGGCAACGTGCTCACGCTCGACGGCTTCGCCGAGTCCAACGCGCGCGTGTCCGAGTACATGCGCAACCTCGAGGGCTCGGCCTGGATGGGCAACCCGGACCTGCGCATCGTCGAGGCCAAGGGCCCGGACAAGCGCAGCCGCTACCAGTTCACCCTGACCGTGAACCTCAAGAAGCCCAAGGTCGAGGGTGAGGAAGGGGCCGAGGGCGCGGTCGAGGCCGATGCGGCGGCCCAGGGGGCGGCGTCATGAACATGAAGGATTTCGACCTCAACAACCTCGACTTCCAGCGCGTCGGCGCCTGGCCGACGCCGGTCAAGGCCGTGGCCTGCGCGCTGATCTTCGCCCTCATCGTCGGCTTCGGCTGGTGGTGGAAGGTCAACGACAAGCGCGCCGAGCTGCGCGGCCTCGAGGCCACCGAGCAGGAGCTCCTGCAGCAGTTCGAGTACAAGCAGAGCAAGGTCGTCAACCTCGAGGCCTACAAGGCCCAGCTCGAGGAGATGAAGGAGATCCTGCGCCAGATGCTGCGCCAGCTGCCGAGCAAGACCGAGATGCCGGACCTGCTGGTCGACGTGTCGCAGACCGCGCTGTCGACCGGCATCGACAACCAGAAGTTCGAACCCGGCGCCGAGACCGTGAAGGACTTCTACGCCGAGAAGCCGATCAACCTGCGCATGGTGGGCGACTACCACCAGTTCGGCTCCTTCGTCAGCGGCGTCGCCTCGCTGCCGCGCGTGGTGATCCTGACCATGCACGACATCTCGCTCAAGCCGCAGGCCGCCGACGCCAAGACCGGGCTGGTGTCCGGCCCGCTGGTGCTCGAGGGCACGGTCAAGACCTATCGCTACGTCGACGAGAACGAGGCCGCGGCGGTGCCAGCCGATCCGGCGCAGGCGGGAGGCAGCCCATGAGCGCGCGCCGCCTGCCGTTGCGCCCGCTGCTCGTCGCCCTGTGCACCGCGATCGCCCTCGCCGGCTGCGCGCGCGGGCTCGGCGAACTCGAGCAGCGGGTCGAGGAGATCAAGGCGCGCAAGGGCGCTCCGCTCGAGCCGCTGCCGGTGATGCAGACCTTCGAGACCTTCGAGTACACCGCGCAAGGCAGTCGCGATCCGTTTTCGCCGAGTGCCGACGAGCAGGTCGCCGGGACCGATTCCGGCCCGCGGCCCGACGCCAACCGTCCGCGCGAGGAGCTGGAGAATTTCCCGCTCGACGCGCTCGACATGGTCGGGACGCTGGGGCTGGGCGCCGAGCAGACCGGCCTGATCAAGGATCCCGATGGCGTGATCCACCAGGTCCGGGCCGACAACTACCTCGGCCAGAATTTCGGTCGCATCACCGCGATCTCCGAAGGCCAGATCGAACTGGTCGAACTGATTCCGAATGGCGTGGGCGGATGGATCGAGCGCCAGGCATCCATCTCGCTCGATGCGAAATGACCCACCGGGGGTAACAGGCATGACCACGAACCATTCCATCGTCCCGACGCGCAGCCTCCAGGCCGCCCAGCGATCCGCCCTGCCGCGACTCGGCGGCTGGATCGCGCTGCTGGCGCTGGGCTGGCTCGCGCCGGCACAGGCCGAGAACGTGCTGGAGGCCGTGACCTTCCAGCCGGTCGCCGGCGGGCAAGTCGACGTGATCATGCAGCTGGCCTCGGCGCCAACCGATCCCAAGCTCTTCACCACCGATTCGCCGCCGCGCATCGCGGTCGACTTCGACAACACCCGCAGCGCCGTGGTCGAGCGCCGCATCGCGGTCGGGGTCGGCGCGGCCAGCGCGATCTCGACGGTCGAGGCCGCCGGGCGCACGCGCGTGGTGGTCGAGCTGTTCCGTTCCAGCGCCTATTCGACCCGGGTCGACGGCAATCGCCTGATCCTCTCGGTCGGGGCCGGCCAGAGCGCGTCGACGGCGTCGATCATGGCCAGCAACGACCCGACCAAGGTCGGCAGCGGGCGCGGCATCGAGTTGTCGAAGGTCGACTTCCGCCGCGGCATGGCCGGCGAAGGCCGCGTGATCGTGGTCTTCAGCGGCGAGGGTGCCTCGGCCGACATGCGGCGCGAGGGCAATCGCATCGTGGTCGAGATCTCCGGCGTGACGGTGCCGGCCGCGGCCACCGAGCGCCTCGACGTGGCCGACTTCGCCACCCCGGTCGAATCGATCGAGACCCGCGCGCGGCCCAACGGCGCGCGCATGGAGATCCGCGCGGTCGGCGACTTCGAACAGCTCGCCTACCAGACCGGCAACGAATACGTGATCGAGGTCTCGCCGCGCAAGGAGGAATCCGAGGCGGCCAAGCGGCTCAAGGAGCCGGAGTACGTCGGCGAGCGCGTGACCTTCAACTTCCAGGACATCCCGGTGCGCTCGGTGCTGCAGTTGATCGCCGACGTGTCCGGCCTCAACGTCGTGATGGCCGACACCGTGACCGGCAACGTCACCCTGCGCCTGATCAACGTGCCCTGGGACCAGGCGCTGGACATCATCCTGCAGGCCAAGGGCCTCGACCAGCGTCGCCGCGGCAACGTGATCTGGATCGCGCCGACCTCCGAGATCGCCTCGCGTGAACAGGCGCTCGAGGACGCGCGCATCGCGCTCGAGGATCGCGCGCCGCTGGTCTCGGAGTACATCCCGATCAACTACGGCAACGCCAAGGACATCGCCGAGCTTCTGACCTCCGACACGCTCAAGGGCGAGCAGTCCGGCGGCGGCGGCGCCACCACCCAGCGCCGTTCGGGCTTCCTCTCGCCGCGCGGCAGCGTCACCTACGACCTGCGCACCAACACCCTGCTGGTCAACGACACGCCGCAGAAGATCCAGGAACTGCGCGACCTGATCGTGCTGCTCGACCGCGCGGTCGACCAGGTCCTGATCGAGTCGCGGATCGTGATCGCCGACGAGAGCTTCCGCAACGAGCTCGGCGCGCGCTTCGGCCTCTCTGGCGGCTACGAGGACGGCAACGGCAACGTGTTCAACACTGGCGGTTCGGTCGGCGCGACCGACCAGATGACGAACCTCGCGTTGCTCAACCGCTTCGCCGGCCGGCCCGGCCTGCCGGTCGCGGCGCCCGGCCCGATCGGCGGCGGCATCCTGACCCCGAGCGGACCCGGCCGGCTCAACGTGAACCTGCCGCTGGCCAGCCCGGCCGGCAGCTTCGCGCTCGCGATCCTGGGCCAGGATTACCTCATCGACCTCGAACTCTCGGCGCTGCGCCAGGAAGGCCGCGGCGAGGTGATCTCGAGCCCGCGCGTGATCACCGCCAACCAGCGTGAAGCCTCGATCCGCCAGGGCGAGGAGGTGGGCTATGTCACGATCGCGCCGCAAGCTGGCGGCAACGACATCCCGATCCCGAACGTGCAGTTCAAGGAAGTGCTGCTCGAGCTCAAGGTGACCCCGACCATCACCCAGGACAAGCGCGTCTACCTCACGATGTTCGTCAAGAAGGACGAGCTCAGCGGCATCGTCGACACCTCGATCGGGCAGGTGCCGCAGATCGCCAAGCGCGAGATCAACACCGCGGTGCTGGTCGACAACGGCCAGACCGTCGTGCTGGGCGGCGTCTACGAGTTCCGCAGCCGCAAGGATCTGACCAAGGTTCCGTTCCTCGGCGACATTCCGGCGTTGGGCAACCTCTTCAAGACCACCACCGGCACGTCGGACAAGAAGGAACTCCTGATCTTCGTCACCCCGAAGATCATCGAACAGGGTGCGCGCTGAGCGGCCGGTCCCTGCCCGCCGCCCAGCCGAATCAAAGAATCGGAGACTCGACATGAGAGCCTTGACCAAGTCGCTGTACGTTGTGCTTGCCGGCGTCCTGCTGGCCAGTTGCGGCGGAGGCGGCGGTGGCGACAGCAGCGGCGCCTTCACGCCCAACGGATTGAAGGTCACGGTGCAGCCCGCGAGCACCAGCAGCACGCCCAATTCGCTTGTGGGCATCACCGTGCGGGTCAACAACACCAATGACACGCCGGTGGGCGACGGCGTCCAGGTGACGCTGCAGGTCTCGCCCCCGGGCGTGGGCCTGGTCTCGACCACGACGCCCACGCCCAATATCGGCGAGCGCGCCGTGGCCTCGACCGCCGGCGGCATCGCCACGTTCCGGCTGCACACGCGTTCGCTCGGCACCGCGACCCTGACCGCTTCGGTTCCAGACACCCGCGGACCCGGCACCACGGTCACGGCCACGGCCAACGTCGCGGTCAACGCCGGCGCGCCGAACGATCCGCGCATCAGCATCCAGGCCACCGCGACCACGCTGCCGATCAACCCGGGCATCGGGCCCTTCTTCGGCTCGCCCTACATCGCCGACGTGACCCTGACCCAGCGCTCGCTCGACGGCGCGCTGGTCAGCACCGGCGAGGAGCAGTTCGGGGTTTCGATCAACCCGGTGACCTTCGCCGCGTTCAGCACCCTGGACGACGGCGAGACCGAGGACATCAACGAGTTCGAGGTGCTGCTGGGCAACGGCCCGGTCGACGCGGCCGGCGGCCGCGCCACGGTGTTCGTGCACTCGTTCAACCGCGCCGCGCAGGTCGTCCTGACCGTGACCGCGCAGGACCCGCAGACCGGCGAAACCGTCTCCGGGCAGCAGACCTTCACCATCGCCAGCGGCGCCACCGGCCTCCCGGGCTCGGTGGTGATCGATTCCGGCAACGAGGCGGTCTACATCCAGGGCGTCAACGGCGCCACCAGCAAGTCGGTCGAGGTCTTCGTGATCGACGCGGCGGGCGGATTCGCGCAGAGCCCGGCGGCCGGCGTCAACAACATCCAGCTCGAGATCGTCGGCGGCGCGCAGGGCGGCGAGCGCCTGCAGTCCATCGGCGCCAACGGCCAGAGCCAGAGTGGCAGCCTGGTGCGCTTCGCCAGCAACAACGGCGTCGGCAACGCGACCTACGCCTCCGGCACGCGCTCGGGCCCGCTCACCCTGCGCGCCACCTCCGACCGCGCCGACAACAACGTCGACAACGGCATCCAGGACGGCGTGACCTCGACCCGCGCGCTGTCGGTTTCCGACGGCCAGCTGTTCGACCTCGACATCGCCTCGCCGGCGAACGTGGTCGCGAGCACGGCGGTGTCGCAGTCCCCGACCAGCGCCCAGGCGTACGAGATGGACGTGGCGATCGTCGCCACCGACCGTTTCGGCAACCCGGTGCCGCCGGGCACCGAGATCCGCTTCGGCCTGATCGACGAGCCGCAGTCCAATGGCGCCTTCCTGATCGCCGGTGGCGATGGCAACCCGCAGGAGAACGGCACGACCTTCACCGCGCCGGGCGGTGCCTTCACCACGGCTGCCGGCGGCGTCGGCCCCAACGACACCCTGGTGGTGTTCGGCGAGGAGCGTCCGCAGGACCGCGACCTCGAGAACATCCGCACCGTCCAGCAGGTGGTCAACGCCACCACGCTGACCGTGCAGAACCGCTTCAACCGCAACGACGACACCGGGACCTCGGTCGACAACGGCCCGGTGCTGCCGTACGTGATCGGCCGCGCGGTCGATGGCAACGTGCGTCCGACCGCGTCGACCGATTCCAGCGGCGTCGCGCGCGTGACCGTGACCTATCCGATCTCCAAGCTCGGCAAGCGCATGGTGCTGTGGGCGCAGGCCAATGCGACCCCGGTGTCGACGCCCGGCGAGACCGCGGGCGATGCCGAGGTCCTGCGCTTCCAGGCCGCGGGCCCGCTCGAGATCTCGGCCCCGACCGGCGTGCAGGGCAATCGCACGGTCGGCGTGCCGGTGTGCCTCGAGGACGCCTTCGGCAACGGCGTGGGCGGCGTGCGCATCGGCTACGTCGTCAGCCTCACCCAGGGCTCGGCCAGCATCGACGGCTCCGCCGCCGCGGCCGGCACGCTGGCCACGGTCACCGGCTTCGACGGTTGCGCGATCGCCTCGGTCACGACCTCGGGCATCACCCAGGCGGGCACCGCCGGAACGATCACCTGGCAGGTCGACGATGCGGAAGCGGAGACCGACATCCTCGGGCCCGCGAGCCTCGCGCTGATCGCCAACCCGGGTTCGTTCCTGCTCCCGGGCGGCCAGGGTTCGGTGGCGGTTTCGCTGACCCTCAGCGATGGCTCGGTCAACGGCGTGGGCGGCGTGCTGATTTCGGCCACCTGCACCGCGACCGGCGCGCAGGCCTCGCTCGGCCCGAGCGCGATCCTGCCGACCGGCCCCAATGGCAGCACCGTGGCCACGATCCAGTACGGTGGCTTCGTGTTCGATCCGGACGGCGCCGGCCCGCTGGCGGTGCAACTCGGCACCGGCACCTGCACCTTCCGTGCGGGCGCCGACGGCCCGACCGCGGTCGTGACCTTCTCCGGTTCGCGCATCTGCGGTGACGGTTTCAGTCCGCCACCGGCCGGCTGCGTCCCGTAAGGGACGGCGACACGGGCAAGGCAACAACGGAGGGGCCGCGCAAGCGGCCCCTTCGCTTTGCAGGGGTTGGGCGGGCGGCCATTGGCCGCGCTAGCATTCCGGCGAGGGCGCGGAGGGCGTCATGGCCAACGGTCGGGTCGCGTTCGAACCAGGCGCAGTGATCTTCCGCGAGGGCGATCCCGCGGCGGGCGCCTTCCTGGTCGAGTCCGGCACGGTCACGATCTCCACCGCCGGCGAGGACGGGCACGTCGTGCTG
>Ga0209477_1000835_pt1 | contig 19157 bp, 13 predicted proteins | sample KloWWTupernatant_FD_187180 | JGI IMG/M metagenome (GOLD analysis project Ga0209477, IMG submission 187180) | Active sludge microbial communities from Klosterneuburg, Austria, studying microevolution and ecology of nitrifiers - Klosterneuburg... | ecosystem: Engineered > WWTP > Aerobic digester >... | reverse complement strand
TCTATCAATCTAATATATCAATGATCAGAGGGTTTACCTTTGGTTTAATTTTTGAAATTTTAATTGATTGTTCTAACCTTTTTTCAGCGATATCAATTCTTAACTTATCATCCGAAAATAATTCACAGATCACATCACCTTTCCTGATTTCGTTTCCGCATTTTTTATGAAGTATTATACCGGCAAGATAATCTATTTTATCATCAGTCTTTTTTCTGCCGCATCCAAGCTCAATAGCAGCATACCCAAAATCCGAAGCATGCATTTCAGAAATAAAACCGTCCTGTTCAGCTTTGATCAATTTCGAAAACTCAGGTCTTTTTAGATTTGCCCAGTCCTTCACGTAAGAGACATCACCGTTTTGAATCTCTACCATCTCAAGAAATTTTTTATATGCTGATTTATCGGAGATTTTTTGCAGTGCTATCTTTTCACCTTCTTCAATACTTCCCGCTGCATCACCAAGATAGAGCATTGCACCGGCCAGAACATTTGTCAACTTATACAGATCAGGAATCAGTTTTCCGTTCATCATTTCAATACACTCTTCTATCTCAAGCCAGTTACCGATCTTCATACCAAGAGGCTGTTCCATATCTGATAATACAGCAATTGCTTTTTTGCCAAACTTTTTTGAAGTAGAAATCAGTTTTTTAGCAAGCTGTATGGATTCATCTTTATCGGGTAGATTTGCACCGACTCCGATCTTCACATCAAAGACAAGTGCGTCTGCACCTTCGGCAAGTTTTTTGCTCATTATACTGGAAGTGATAAGCGGGATACTTTCGACTGTAGCTGTCACATCTCTGAGCGCATAAATTCTTTTATCGGCTGGAGCAAGTTCTGAAGTTTGACCAAGCATTACAAGACCTACCGTTTCTAATATTCTTTTAAAATCTTCAATTTCATAATTGACATTAAATCCTGTGATGGATTCTAGTTTGTCAAGCGTACCACCTGTATGCCCAAGACCTCTGCCGGAGATCATTGGAACATATATTCCACAGGATGCGACAAGCGGTGCCAGAATTAAAGAAGTCTTATCCCCTACTCCGCCGGTTGAATGTTTGTCAACTTTTGGATTTTTTATATGACTAAGATCCAATACTGTTCCGCTGTTAAGCATGATCTCTGTCAGATAAAAAGTTTCATCCTCATTCATATTGTTAAAATATACTGCCATCAGAAATGCTGCCATCTGATACTCGGTTACATTGCCGTCAAGATATCCTTCGATCAGATATTTTATCTGATCTCTGCTTAGTGCATTACCGTTTCTTTTGAGTTTTATTATTTCTACCGGATTCATTGTGCAAGTTAAAAAAATACTTTCGATATTTAAAGTCTCATATTATCTGTCTTTCACAAAGTGCTTAAATTGCAATTTGCTTTTTTCATCATTTGTAAATAATTTGAACTGACAATTCTGGAAGAATTAAATATCTATATGAACATAATGTCAAAAAGTCCAGCCTTAAAATTTATTCTAATTTACATATCGGGAATTCTATGTTTTGATCTATTCAGTCAATTCACAATCGTTATAAGAATTACTTTTATTACATTTTTGCTGATTGTAATTTTTCTAAGGTTTAAAGATAAATTCGAACCAATTTGCAGAGCACTCATTTTCCTTCTAATTTTTATAATGGGTTTATTCAATTCACAATTTGATTTTAACCGAAGTAATCAAAGTGTGTTTAAAAATTATCCCGATACTCAAAAAAATTCTTACAATGTAATTACAGGAATAGTCACTGAAATTCCTGTAGTAAATAAATCAGGAGTTAAATTAGTCATTGAGTGTAGGAGTATATCATCCAGAAGAGATACTTTACATTTAAACGGAAAGGTCATTGCTACTTTAAGGGAAAATATTTATTCGAAATCATCCGAACAAATTCCAGTTATAAATCCGGGTGATGAAATTTCACTCAAAGGAAAACTTTCAACTTCGCCGGGCAGAAGGAATCCCGGAGACTTTGATTATAAGAAGTATCTTGAGTCACGAGATATACATAAACTTTTTTATTCTAATGGTTATAAGGATGTGAAAATAATTTCACAGAAAAATCTGAGTTTCATTTATCAGTATATTATTTTTCCAGCAAAGATCTTTGCATTAAATAATATAGATACTCTGCTGAGCGGAGACAATGCTTCGTATCTTAAAGGACTTGTGACAGGTGAAAGATCGGACATTTCTGACGAAACAAAGGAAGCTTTTATCAATGCCGGAGTGATGCACTTAATTGCAGTGTCAGGACTTAATGTTGCCTATGTAATTATTTTTGTCAATATTTTACTTTCACTTTTACGCGTACCATTTAAATACAGGATATATATTACATGTCTGTTTCTGATTTTTTACTGTATGTTCACAGGCAGTCCTGCATCGATTTTACGGGCGACCATTATGGGAATAACTGTGCTGATGTCATTTGTCTTCGAAAGAAAGATATACTTTTATAATTTTATTGGAGTATCAGCAATGTGTTTACTGATCTTCGATACAAGATTATTATTTGATACCGGATTTATTTTATCTTATGCTGCGACTTTTTCAATGGTGATAATTTACAACCGGTTTGAGAAAAGTTTTTTACATAATCTTAAATCTCCAAAAACCAAATTCAAAAAGATTGTTAGCTGGATATCAGTATTATTTTTCACATCTCTTGCAGCTCAGATCGGTACTCTACCACTTACATCACTTTATTTTGGAAAGATTTCATTTATTTCTCTATTAGCAAACGTTGTCGCAGTACCGCTTGCTAACATTTCACTTGCAATAGGATTTTTACAAATACTGACCGGAATTATTTCTTTTGATCTGTCATCAATAATAGCGGAAACAAATAATATTTTGCTGAGCATTCAGCTTGAGTTTATTAAATTTTGTGCGGGTATGAAATTTTCATTTATTTATATAAAAAATTTCACTCTTTCAATTATAATTTCATATTACATCATCTGCATTCTTCTAATATTTGCAAAAACTCTTCACATGTTTTTTAGAAACCTGATCATTTCATTTCTTATAATATTAATATTACTTACAAACAATGTATCGTATGAACAAAAGATGACAGTAACTTTTCTAGATGTCGGTCAGGGTGACTGTGCTCTGATCGAAACCCCGGACGGGAAAAATATACTTGTTGACTGCGGTAACAGTACTAAAACTTTCGACAATGGAGAAAAGACAATTGCACCATTACTGAGACGAAAAGGAATTGACAAAATTGACATGATCATACTTACTCATTTACATATGGATCATATTGGCGGTGTGAATTATCTTCTAAAACATTTTGAGATAGGGAGCATTTTTGAAAGCGGACAGGATCACATTACTGATTTCACAATGGTAACAGACAGTCTGATCTCTATAAATAATGTGAAGAGAACGATTGTACGAAGCGGAGATATGATAGATAGTTTTAAGGATATGCGATTATATTTTTTGTATCCTGATAAAGCACATGCTGACGCAAGTGATCATCCTTCTTATGGAAATCTGAATAACGGTTCAGTAGTATTTATTTTAAAATATCGTGAGACAGAAATTCTTTTTACCGGTGATGCAGAAGCAGCAGGAGAGTTGTATATCAAAAATCATTATGATGATTTTATTGATACAGATGTTTTGAAAGCCGGACATCACGGTAGTATTACATCAAGTACGATTCCGTTTATTTTGAAAAACTCTCCGAGGATTGCAGTAATTTCGTGCGGTATGAATAATAAATTTAATCATCCTTCTAAGATCATACTTGACCGATTAAAAAGATCAGGAGCAGAAATTTTCAGAACAGATAATGAAGGTGCTGTTATAATTGAAACTGACGGATATGAAATTAAGGCAACAAATAAAAAATAATTATTGTCTTTGCTCAGGGATCTTGAAACCAAGATAAGTACCTGAACTTATTCCCATCAGAGCCAGCAAAGTATTATCAAACTCAGGCATCTTCAGACTATTCCAGATTGTAAAAATAAAAATATATCCGAGTACTAATGTCCAAACTGCGATCTGAAATCTGTACAGACTTACTCCACCTGAATCCGAAAGAATATCATTTAAAAAACCTTTACAGCAATACTCATGTGAAGTTTTCTCATCTTTCAATAAATCATGTATTTCATATTGTCTCTTATTCAAAGATTCCAGTTCACTTCTAAATTCCTCTTTCCTCATTGGAGTAATATCTTCTTTCATAAGTTCATTTATTAATGATACTCTGTCATCAATAGATCTCATTTCGGCGTTCATTGAAATAATTTTCTCATTTGATAATTTGATCTTTTTAAAATTTATCATCATCGATCCCAGAGCAGTGGCAGAGCTGATACCCATTAATGCAAGTACAGAATTTGTAATAGTGGGAAACTCCTTTGTAATAATATATAGAGCAAGATAAGTTGAAACTACCAGATAAGACCAGAATGCCATCTGCGTAAGGGCAAGACTGTAAGGTCTTTTTTTCTTTGACGAATTATCAGTTACCGGTTCTCTGAGCATATCCGTTTTTATTGCAAGATAAAATGTTATCAGAAGTAAAAGAATTGAAATACCAATAAACTGGAAATATGCCATTTCATTATAAATGATCAGAGAAAAATTTTCTCGGTTTGATTCAAGTTCTTTTTCTCCTTCAATACCTGCACTGATAGTGACAAGATTAGTAGATCTTGAAGCAAGTTTAGGTCTCTTTAATATTTCAAGCCAGGACTCTTCAGATCCTTTCAGTTTCAAAGGAAACTTTAGCCAGACTTTTGCTGAGGTATCACGAATGATCCTTCCTGCAGAATTATTTATTGGCAGACCGTCAATATAGAGGACAATTGGTTTACCTTTAATTTTACTTTCAGTCAAAAGGTCTTGAATATTACTTACTTTAAGAAGGATATTATCACCCAGGTTACCTTCATTCTTATTCGAATTTTCATTTAAAACTTCTTCGATTTTAATTTTTACAGATCCACCCTGCTTCAATTCAGATTTCGAGCTATCAGTTACAACAGGTCTATGATTCAATGAATCTGAGTCTGTAACTTTTTTATTCAGAGGCTGAGAATGCGAAGTATTTAATCCAAAGCCAAAGTAATAAATTGAAAAGAGCAGTAAAATTAAAATAGAGCAATATTTTTTTTCCATGATAGTTTAAATTTTATTTAATAAACTTTTGGAAACTTCTATTTCATCGAATTAAAATCTTACCGTGACAGAATAGATCTTATTCTTTCTCGATCCTAAAAAGCTAATCGTGTTATCGGATCTGTTATACTTAATTTTTTGTACCTGTTTATAATGTTTACCAAGTGAAATGTTGTCAGTAAAGATTTCCTCAGTATAGGAATAATCAGTTGTATCCAATTCAGTAATGCCGGTATAAAATAATTTCCCATTATCAGTGTACATTAGATTACGAATATTTATTAATTTGCCGGAACCTGAAACTGTATTTTCAGGGAAATTCATCTTTCCATTTTCGGTAACCAGATAGCTATTGTTATTTCCCTGACTGCCGAAATCTTCAGCATTGATCACATAGCCATTTCCATTTGGAGAAAATTGAATCATAACAGCACCACTTTCAAAATTCTGATAAGATACATTTTCAAATTCACCGGTTAAATTATTTCCTTTAAAAAATTTCACAGATGCTTTTTTACCGGTTTTTTCATCTGCAAATTGCTGACCAAAATAATACAGCTCTCCATTTTTCATAAATCCATAATCCCCTATCAGATCATAATCTCCCTGACCTATAATAATAATACTTTCTCCGTTAGTTTGCATCAACAAATATTCTTTTTTCTTAAGATCAGAAATTCCTGCGTAGATCATATTTCCTTCTTTATCATAGATAATATTCCCTGTGCTATATCCGATTGGAAATGCTTTATCGTTTTTAACATAATATGTTTTTACATAATACTCATCATATGAGGATGCATCATCAGGGTTTGCAGGAAATATTTCATCGGAAGCAGCAAAATATGTGATGTCATCGTTTTCTCCAAATTTAATATCATATATATCAAAAATAAGTACCGGTTTTTTATCTAATTCTGATTGTTCAAAATTCAACGGGAGTTTTTCATTATTTTTTACCAGATATTTATTATGAGTAAATTGTTCAGTAGAATCTGAAGCTTTATATACCGGTTCATTATTTTTATTGAAGAGAACAGGCGGAGTAACATAATCAAAACTATTATACTTTATATCACCTGATACTACAAATTCATCACCTGCATTTTCATAAAATTTTCCACCGTTCTTTGCTATAAAAGTAAGTTTATTATTGTTATCTAATGTGAGACTTGACTCATGAATATCGGAATAGTCTGTCATTTTAATATCTTCTCCAAACATTAAACCGGCTTTACCATTTTTAACAACAATAAATCCTCTTTCACCATCAGCATTCCTGTAAAAATATTCATCTCCTATTTGTTCATTATCACCTTCCATACCTCTCCCCTGAAAATATTTATAGACTGGTTTGACAATATCATATTTCTCAGATTGTCTAAAACTTCCATCGGCTTTTGCATAACCAATAAAATAATCTTCCTTAATTTTAAAGATGAATACATATTCATCTTTTTTATCGATAAAACTACTGGATGATTCAATGTATTCAAGACCTTTGATAGTTTTTCCGTTAATAATTAAAAAATAATTATCGATTCCATAATCACTTTCGTAATTACCGGCATTAGTAAAATAATTTCCTTTAGAATCAAACTTTGTATCAAAAGTCATAATAAAATCATACTTTTCTGATTGACCTTTGGGAGAGATAAGAAATGTTTTTTTCTCATCAGGTATAAGATAAGCGTAACAGAAATTTCCTGAAGCTTCATCCATAATAAAATTATAAAGTTCTGTATTTCCTTTATAGTCCAGACTGAATATTTCTTTTTCATCTATAGTCTGTGAGAAGGTATTGTTCGAAAATATTACAAGTAAAAAAAGTAAAAAAATTTTATTCATTCAGTTGTTTTTTTTGGTAATTTATTAATTCCAAGTTTAATTAAAAAGTTAGTTGTAATATGTTTTTTCCAGATTACAGAATTAATGTTTGGACAATTTTTAAATTAACCTATCCTTAATTAGAAATTGTAATTTATTGGAATTTATATTAAGTTTAAAAAAAAATGACACATGAAAGTATTATTCAGTAATTCCCATAAATTAATCATCTTTACTTTTATTTTTTTATTTTCACTTTATCTTATTTCCGAAAGTTCACATCCGTTTCTTTCCTGCCAAAATGATCAGACACTAAGTATAAAAGATTCCATAGTTCCATGGAGAGCTCCTGAAGTAAGCTCTATTCCAGACAATGAGGATGGAAAAATTATAATACTTGGCAGAAATATTTTTAATAAGACTAATTTATATTTAGGTCCTGATGTCAGCAATGAAGCAAACAGATATACGAATGCAGGTTTGGCTTGCCAGAATTGTCACTTAAAAGGCGGTACATTGAAAAATGTAATGGGACTGGTTGGTGTATATTATAATTATCCAAAATTTGATACAAGATCAGGGAAGAATATAAATATAGAGGAGAGGATCAACAATTGTATGAAAAGAAGTTTGAACGGAAAACCTTTGCCTGATACTTCAAAAGAAATGACAGCTTTAGTTTCATATATGAAATGGCTGAGTACTTATGCACCGAAAGGTACAAAAGTAGAAGGACAGGGACTTCCAAAAATTGAACTTATTAACAGAGCTGCTGATAAAGAAAATGGAAAGAATGTTTATCTGAATTATTGCACGACCTGTCACGCAGATAATGGTCAGGGAGTTTTAAGAAGTCCGGGAAATGTGGATGTGTTGGCTGACTCTTTAAAAGGTTATGAATTCCCGCCGGTGATGGGATCGAACAGTTTTAATGACGGTGCAGGAATGTACAGACTTTTAACTGCAACTTCTTTTATTTATGCAAAGATGCCTTACAATGATGCAATTTTGTCACTTGAAGATTCCTATGATGTGGCAGCTTATATAATCTCTACTCCAAGACCAAAGCTTCCCGGAATTGAATCTGACTATCCGGACCTAAAATTCAAACCAGTAGATTTTCCGTTTCCACCTTATGAGGATAAATTTTCAGCAGAGGAGCATAAGTATGGTCCATATCAGCCGATGCTGAAAGAAGGTGAGACAAGTAAATTTGTAAAGCCGCTGTAGCATAGATTATTGATCTTTGCTGCTCAATACAAGTAAGGAATAAACATTTTAGTTTTTTTTATATACTCTTCATATTCCGGGTAAGCTACTGTAAGAAGTCTCTCTTCAAGTTTAAGTTTAAAGATCATATCGATCAGAAGTATAATCCAGATAATAAATCTCATTAAACTGAAATCATTCCAGACCCAAAGTAATGTCATTAAAATAACTGAAGTGTACATTGGATGTCTGACGTATTTGTAAATTCCTGAAGTATTAAGTTTATGAGAATCAGGAATTTCGGCAAATATATTAAATCTGAAACTGAAAGAATACATTGCAATCAAACCCGGGACAGCAGTGATTATCAGCAAAATCGTTTTGATAATATCAGAAGGAAAAATCTCACCTGTCAGTATTATCGCTGATATACAAAAAAACTGAACTCCAACAAATAAAAATGAAAGTTTCATAAAAACTCTGAGATCAGTCTGTGAAAATGATGCGTCCCAGTTTCTCTGTTTACAGAATATCTTCCTCTGTTATACAAACCTGAATTGATCCCTCTCTGAACATTCTCGACAATAGCTTCGTCTTCCCGCTCGACTTTATCCAATGCACTTCCCGCACCTTCATTTAATTTTGATTCATCATAGACATAAGATATAAACGAAACTTTTGTCAGATCTTTTTTTATTGGTTTTACAATATTTATTGATAATCCCCACGGATAAAAATTGAACATGATATTAGGAAATATCCAAAAGTAATATGCTGAAATATTTTTTCCATGATCAGAATGTCCTTCAGGAATTTTGAAACATTCTTCGCCTCCCTTTTTATTTGCATGTCCAATCTGAAGATTTGAAAATCTGAACAGCTCAGTTGTATATCCTGAGTAATCCAGTTTTTCATTTAAGGAATTATGAACATACGGTATATGAAATCCCTCAAGATAATTCTCACAATACAAAGCCCAGTGAGCTTTCACGAGATAATCTTTTGACTTCGGGGCATCATACAAGAATTCATTTACAGGGAGAAATGAAATTCTGGAAAACATCTCACCAAAGAATTCATGCAGTGGAGCTATTGGATTTAAAGATGCAAAAAGAAATTTATCCCAGACATAGAAAGGAATTTCGGGCAAATCATCTTTTTCGGATGGAAAGTTTTTTACTTCTTCAAATTCAGGCATTGAAATGAATTTACCATCGAGACCGAATCGTCTGCCATGATATCTGCATCTTAAATTTTTTTCAATAGAGCTTCCTTCGACGAGAATATTTCCTCTGTGCGTACAGACATTTGAAAGACAGTGCAGTTTGTCATTTATATCTCTTGTAAGAATGAGTGGAGTATTGAGAAAATTTTCAAGCATATAAAAAGGGAATATCTGGCCGGGTACTTTGACCGACTCAGTATCACTTACAAACTGCCAGCTCTTTGAAAATATCTTCTCTTTAGAAATTTCAAAATATTTATCATCCGTATAAAACTCAGCAGGCATTGTCTCAGCAAGTGATATGTCCGAATCGATATAAAAACTATTTTCATTCATAATAACTTTTAAAAAAATTATTGTAATTTAATATTTGTAATTTGTAATTTCTCTTGGCAACAACCCCCTTCGCTCCCCGTTTTTTTTAATGGGGAAATATTTTTAAATTATTCTGAATAGTGATACTAATAATTTAAAAATATATCTCAAGAAAATTCACAGATAATTTTTTTAATAATTGGCAATAAATTTAGGTTGTAATAAAACAATTTGTAATTTGTTTTTATAACTCGTGATTCGTAATTAGTAATTCGCAACTCGTAACTCGTATTTCGTAATTCGTAATTTGCAATTTGCAATTTTCAATTGCTCTTAAGCCTTTTCTTCCCAAATCATACAAAGATGAATTATAGTTTCTAAAGCTTTCTCCATATCCTGAACGGAGATCCATTCAAGATTTGAATGAAAAGCATGTCCGCCGGCAAAAATATTCGGACAAGGAAGTCCCATAAATGAAAGTCTGCATCCGTCTGTTCCGCCTCGTATTGAATTTCTGAATGCCTTAACTCCTGTTCGGTTTACAGCTTCGACTGCATAATCCATTATCTCGGGATTCTTGTCGAGGACTTCTTTCATGTTTCTGTACGACTCTTCTATTCGAATTTCAAACGATGCCTTTTTATAATCTTTAATAACTTCTTCAGCAATTTTCTGAATCAGATCTTCTTTTTCTTTCAGCTTAGCATTATCAAAATCCCTGACAATAAATTTTATATATGCGGAATCGACTTCAGCTTTAATATTGACAGGGTGAATGAATCCTTCTTTACCTTCAGTAGTTTCAGGAGAAAGTGAATCAGGTGGGAGTCTGCTGATGATTTTGTTTGCTATCTTGATTGCATTTTCCATTCTGTCTTTGGAAAATCCGGGATGAATATTAAAACCTTTTATATAAAGATGAACAGTATCACCGGAAAATGTTTCGTCTTCCACACTCCCGAGATCTGATCCGTCCATTGTATATCCAAAGTCCGCACCAAGCTTTTTAATATCGACATGATCCACTCCATGACCAACTTCTTCATCCGGCGTAAAAAGAATTCTGATCTTTCCATGCTTTACATCAGGATGAGTCATTAAATAATTTGCTGCGTCCATGATCTCAGCAATTCCGGCTTTGTCATCAGCACCGAGAAGAGTAGTTCCGTCAGAAGTAATAATATCATTCCCTATCTGTGATGCAAGCTGAGGATGTTCATTGGCAAGAATAACTTTGCTTTTATCTTTTGGCAGTATGATATCTCCGCCCTGATAATTTCTGTGAATGACAGGATTTACATTTTTACCGGATGCGTCTGGAGAAGTATCCATATGTGAACAAAAGCAAATCACCGGAACATTCTTATCGGAGTTTGATGGTATAGTTGCATATACATATCCATACTTATCTATCTCAGCATCACTGATTCCCATTTGTTTTAATTCCTCTACGAGTATAATCCCCAGATCTTTTTGTTTTTTTGTTGATGGGAAACTATCCGAATCATGTGATGACTGTGTGTCAATTTTTACATATTTCAAAAACCTATCTGTACATGTATAATTAATATCCATAATATTCAATTGTTAGTATTTGATTTATTAAAATTTTCGGTAAAATTTATTTAACATGAATATTAAAATTTATGATTGAAAAAGACATAGAAAAAAAGTTGTATAATTTTTTGAAATCCGTTCAATATTATTCAATCGTTTTATATCCATATCCGCTTGAGATAAATTGCCGGAGGTGTATATGAAGCGGTTTTTCAATTTCAAATGTGTAACCGAAAGGTATATGCATACGAATGGGAATTAATAATTTGTAATTTAAAATTGAGTTTGCGACTTTTAGGGAATTCAAAACGTCTAATTATCAAAACTTATAAGTTTATATAAATTGGCAACAGAAAATAATACAGACATATTCATTGAGTTACTCAAGCCGGAATACGACAATGCAATAAAGTACTGTAAGGCATTGTGCTCGAAGCGGTCAACAGATGATGCAGAAGACGTCCTGCAGCAGTCATTGCTGAAAGCATTTGAGAATTTTGACTCACTTTCAGATCAGAGCAAGTTCAAATCATGGTTCTTTAAAATAATCACAAGAGAATTCTATAATTTTGTGAGGAAGGATTTCTGGAAAAAATTTTTTCCGACTGATAGCGTAAATTCCGAAAACCCATTTCCAAAAGTTTTCTCTGCACAAGACGAAGACGGAAACGGGATGATTTTACAAAAAGCACTTGGCAGTATATCCTCAAAAGAAAGATCATCATTACTTCTGTATGAAGTGGCAGGATTCAGCATTGAGGAGATAATGGAAATTCAAAATGAGAAAAGCATTTCATCAATAAAGTCCAGACTAAGCCGGGCAAGAAAAAAGCTCAGAGAATTTATTGAGAATGAAGAAAATAATATAACACAAAACAAAAATTCAGAAAATCAAAAATCAATTTATTCAGGAGATTTAAACAATGAAACAATCAAACTCATACCGGGACAGGAAAATAAATAGTTCTGATAATTTCAATAAATCAGATGACATGTTCGAAAATCTAAGAAATGAAAATACTGAAAATTCATTTCCGGAAGTTGAGAAATGGCTCCGAAAAGTTGATTCACAAAAAACTTTTAAAATCTCATCTAATCACGAAAGGAAATTTTTTAATATGAAATCACCTAAGATCAAATTAGCATATGCTTTTCTTATATTAGCATTTGTAGTGACAGCCTGTAACTATCCTGTGACTCAACAGGAACCTGTCGCTGATGTAATTAAATGGACAGTAGATCAAAATGATACAAAAACAATCAGCAGATTAAGCAGTCTCGAATGGACAAAGAATTCAGCAATAAAAATTAGTACAGCAGATAATGGGAATTCAATTGCTGAATATACTCTGATTGTTTCAAAGGAAGATCATGCAAATTCAAAAAAGTATCTTGAGCAGTTAAATACAATGGAAGGAATTCTGACTGTAAACCTTGTACCACTGAATGAACAAATAACGCGACCTGTATATTCACTGGCACTGATTCAAATTTTCAAAATAGATATAAATGCTACAAATATGTCGGATGAAGAACTCAGGAATCAGATCTCATCACAGCTTGAGCAAAATGGTGTTTCCGGTGTTCAGATCAGTTTTGAAAGAAATAATGACGGAAGAAGAATTTCAAAGGTCATAATTCCTGAGGAAGAAATTAAGAATAAAAAAGGTTTTGATCTTACAATTCAGGATGGAGATGAAAATAACAAAACAATGGAAGTCAGAAAGTTCAGAAACAAAGCTGATGTAGAAGTCGACAGATTTGAAGGGAAATCTGACGAAGAGATCAAGAAGATGGTTGTTGAAGATTTGAAAGACAAAAATATTAATCCTGAAGATATAAATGTGATAAGAAAAGACGGAAAAATAATGATCAAAATTAGCAAGAAGAATGATGGAACTGAAACAGAGGATGAATTTCAATTTGAAGGTGAAGTAGGTAAATAGAATAATAGATTCTCACATTCGAAAAATTAATGCGGAATAAGATTCCGCATTTTTTTTGCTGTTTTATTATACAAAATTCTCAAAATGTCCGAAAATAACAAATCCAATTTATCCTCCGTAGTAAGTTCTGTGAAAATTTAATCCTGACAGGAAACTTTATAATGTATCCATAAAAGATTACAAACAATGCCTTGCAGGTAAAAATAATTTTTACTATTTTGGAAACTCATAAAACGAATATAGTTTCTATTGCTTAAAATATCCAAACAAATCAAAGAGCGGGAAAAGATACTTATCTTTTGCACACATAAATTTCACAAAGAAGGATTTTACAAAACATCTATGGATGAAGTTGCAAAAGAAATGTGTATAAGCAAGAAAACAATTTACAAACATTTCCCATCCAAGGAAAATTTGCTTGAAGAGATCTGTGACCATACAACCAAAGTGATATATAATAATGTTGATGATATAGTAGAAGGAGAAGGTAATGTAGTTTTAAAGTTTATCATGCTTCTTAATATGTACAGTAATTTTACAATTAACATTAGTGATAAATGGCTGAATGATCTGAAAGTACATCATCCACATATCCTTAAAAATATCAATGAAAGACGTACAGATAAAATTAACGGAATATTGTCAAAACTTATTAAACAGGGCAAGAAAGAAAAGCTTATCGAGAATTATCCAGCAACAATAATTATAAGTACATTTATACATTCTATATCAGGAGTAATGCAGCCTGAGTTTTTAATCAATAATAAATTTACAATACAAAATGCTTTTAGGATCACATACGAAATGCTTTTAAATGGAATTTTAACCCAATTAGGGAAAAATATTTTCAACAAGGAAAAAAACTTATTTGCAAAAGAAATAAAACTTTAATTTAATATGACTAAAACACATTTTAAAAAATTATTAATACTGTTATTCTGTGTGCTGGTAGTTGGGGTTGAACCAGTTTTTTCCCAACAGAAACTAATCATAACATCTATTGAACAGGCAGTTAACTTAGCATTAAGAGACAACTCTGATGTGATAAATGCCAGATTTGAAAGACTTAAAGCTGAAAAAATAGTATCTGAAGTTTACAGTGAAAATTTGATACCCAGCCTGACTATGGACACCAGGTTAAGCAGGTCATTTAAAAAGCAGGTATTAAATCTATTTGGTGAGACTTTTGAAGTAGGTTCAGATAATAATTTTAATACCGGTATTGATATTTCGGAACCAATACCGATATTAGGAACGCCGGTATTTTCAGGTATCCGAATTGCGGAATATTATTCAAAAATACAAAGTGAGAATGTCGAGCTGAAGGAGAATGAGGTTGCAAATACTGTAAAGAATAATTACTTCAGCGTTTTATTGTCAAAAGCAATTGTCGATGTAAATAAAATCACTTATGATAATGCTGAGGCAAATTTCAGAGTTGTGGAATCAAGATACAGAAACGGTGTAGCAACAGAATTTGATTTTCTAAGGGCAAGAGTAAAAGTCGAAAATGTAAGACCAATTTTATTAAAATCTGAAAGAGATTTTGATATCAGTAAGAAATTATTTTCCAATGCCATAGGGATAAAGGTTAATGATAATATTGAAATAATTGATTCTCTTACATATGACAGTACTGAAATCTGGGAAAGTACTGATCAGTTGATTAAGAGGATCTCCGAAAATTATGTTACAGTAAGACAGTTAAGACTAAATAAAAAAGTGAATGAGGAATTAGTAAATGTCCAACAAGCTTATTACTTACCCAAATTATTTTTATACGGTCGATATGAATTAATTTCTCAGGAAAATGATAATGTGCCAATATCAAAATACAGATTTTATAATACCTTTAATGCCGGTATTGGATTGACATGGGATCTGAACTTATTCAGGAATTCCTATAAAGTTGATCAGGCAAAACTTGATGTAAAGATATCTCAGGAATCTTTAATTGATGTTCAGCAGAAATTAAAGCTAAGATCGGAAGCAGCATTAATCTCACTTGAAGATGCTAAGCAAAGAATTTTATCAACCCGAGAAACTGTAACACTGGCTGAAAGAGGTTTAGACTTAGCCAATAACAGTTACAGAGAAGGTGTATTAAATCAGATTGACGTTCAGGATGCTGAACTGACATTATATAATTCCAGACTCGGATATTACCAGGCAGTATATGATTATCATATTGCAAAAGCAGAGTTAGAAAAATTACTTGAAAAATAAAATATTAAATCTAATATAATTAACATGAAAAATATCATTTATATAATGATACTCTTTTTTACTTTGTCCTTTGGAATGATCATTTCATCATGCGGAGATGACGGAGAAACTAAAACTGAAAACGAAAAAACTTTACAGGCAGTGAAAGTTTCAGAAATAGTTACAAGTGAATTTTTGGAAACTTACAAAGTGGTCGGAACTGTAAAACCATTTGAAACTGCAAAGATCTCTGCTGAGGAAGGCGGACTGATCACATATATGCCGTTTGACAAAGGCAGCCGTGTAAGCAGAGGGCAGACACTTGTCAAGCTTAAAAAAGATATTGATTTTGCTTCATATGAACAGGCAGAAACTCAATATGAGCTCGCAAAAAGTAATTACGAAAGAATTGAGAGATTATATTATGAAAGTGTCTCAACTGAACAGGATTTTACGAATGCAAAATTTCAGTTAGAGCTTGCAGAGAAAAGTCTTAACCTGATAGAGACAAGACTTTCAAAATCATATATTACTTCACCGATATATGGAATTGTCGATCAGAAATTTATGAGCCGGGGAGAAGTTTGCGCTACAGGTGCTCCGATTTTAAACATTGTAAACATTTCAAAAGTAAAAATTTCTGCAGGTATTCCTGAAAGATTTGTAGAAGAAGTAAAAAAAGGCTCATTGGTAAAAATAACTTTTGATATATATCCAGGAGAAGAGTTTACAGGATCAGTGAATTATGTATCACCAACTTTAAGTGAAAAGAACAGAACATTTGAGATAGAGATGGTAATTCCAAATAAAGACGGTAAACTAAAACCTGAAATGAGTGCAAATATTTTAATTGAAAAATCAATGATAACTGATGCAATAGTTTTACCTCAGGATTTGATCATAGATTTTGGAAATGATAAATTTGTTTATGTTCTGGAAAATGGAACTGCAAGAAAGAAGATCATTACGTTAGGCGGCAGAAGCAATAATAAAGTACATATAATTTCAGGGTTAAATTCAGGTGATGTATTAATTTCAGAAGGATATCAGTCCGTTTCAGACGGAGACAAAGTCGAAATTATAAATTAATTATTTTAAAAAAATTGTTAATATGAGTGTTTCAAAATTAGCTGTAGACAATAAAGTTACTGTTTACATTTTAATGGTAATTATAATCATAGTGGGGTTATCCTCTTATAATTCTATTCCCAAAGAGTCAGCTCCTTCGATAATTATTCCAAATATATTTGTATCAACATTATACTTTGGTGTTTCGCCTCAAGACATGGAAAGTCTTGTAACACAGGAGATCGAAAAAGAGGTCAAAGGAATAAGTGATGTAAAAAAGATCACATCAATATCACAGGAAAGTTTCTCAATGGTAAATATTGAATTTAATCCTGATGTAATTATTGATGATGCTTTGCAGAAGGTAAGAGATAAAGTTGCAATAGCAAAGACAAAAATGCCGCAGGATATTGAAGAGCCTTCAATCAATGAAATAAATCTTTCCGAACAGCCGATGCTGTATATTAATCTTTCGGGTAATCTTGGTTTAGCCAGGTTAAAGGATATTGCAGATAATATCAGTGATGATATAGAAGGAATTCCCGGAGTATTGAGTGCTGATGTAAAAGGCGGACTTGAACGTGAAGTTAAAGTAAATGTAGATGCGGACCGTCTTAAATATTACAACCTTACTTTAAATGATATTACAACAAAGATAGGAAATGAGAATTTAAGTATTCCCGGTGGAAGTGTTGATATAGGATCGCAAAATTATCTTGTAAGAGTTCCAGGAGAATATGAGGATCCTGAATTGATCAGAGATCTGATCATAAAGTCTGATAATGGAAAGCCTATATATCTGAGAGATGTTGCGAATGTAATATATGATTATAAAGAGAGAACAACTCTTGCAAGAGAAAACGGTAATGAAGCAGTTACAATAGTTATTAAAAAAAGAAGTGGTGAAAATATTATAAGTATCGCCGATGAAATTAAATCACTTGTAAAAGAAAAAGAATCTACTTTCCCAGAAGGACTTAAAGTAAGTTTTACAGGTGATGAATCTATAAGTATTAAAAATACAGTTCATGAATTAGAGAACGGAATAATTACCGGATTCCTGTTAGTATGTTTGATCTTACTAGCTGCAATGGGTTTTAAGAATTCATTACTGGTTGCATCTTCAATTCCATTTTCATTTTTAATATCATTTATTGTACTAGCAGGATTAGGAATTACCATGAATATTGTTGTTTTGTTTGGACTTATACTTGTGCTTGGAATTATTGTAGATGATGCTATTGTAGTTACAGAAAATATATACAGGCTACAGGAAACCGAAGGATATAATCCGCATGATGCTGCAATAGAGGGGCCCAGGGAAGTTCAGGTACCTGTTACAATTGCAACATTCACTATTATTTCTTCATTTGCTCCACTGTTATTTTTCCCGGGTATTGTTGGTGAATTTATGAAATATCTTCCCATTACATTGATAGTATGTTTGTTTTCCTCGTTGTTTGTAGCAATGATAATCAATCCTGTACTTTCAGCAAAATATATAAATTTCAAAGAAGACAGAGCAAAACATGAGAGCCGATTAAAGTGGTATAACATTATTAATAAATTTCATTTATGGTTTGATAAATTATTTGCTAAAATTGTGAAAAACTATGAAAAGGTATTACGCTGGTGTATGGGCAGAAGAAAATTAACGATTGCAATGACAGTAGTTCTTTTGATTTTTGTATTTATTATTTATGGAATGTTTAGTAAAGGAGTTGAATTTTTTCCAAAGGTAGAACCGCAGCAGGCATTTATTTATGTAAACATGCCGGTAGGTACAAACTTAGATAAATCCAATGAAGTGACTAAAGTAGTTGAGAAAAAACTTCCCGGATTTAAAGATATTGAATATTTTTTAACAAATGTCGGGTCTGAAATTGGAGAAGGATTTGGAAGTGACATTGCAAATAAAAACACAATAACTTTAAATTTTTATGAAAAGGCAGACAGGTCTCAGAATTCATTTAAAACAATTGAAGAGATCAGGGATTCAATTACAAATATTACTACGGCTGATGTAAGGATACAAATGCAAACGGGCGGACCTCCAACCGGACCACCGATAAACCTGGAAATTTCGGGAGATGACTTTGCAAAGTTAGGAGAAATTTCAGATGAGATAAAAAGACAAATTGTAAATATCGACGGAATCAAAGATCTGAAGGATGACTTTGATGAGGCAAGACCTGAGATCAAAATTTCAATTGACAGGGAGAAAGCATCTTTGTATGGAATGAATACCGCAATAATTGCATCTGATATCAGAACAGCAATCAACGGAACAGCAGCAAGTAAATTCCGCGTATCTGATAAAGAATATGACATTACAGTCAGATTAGATTCGAGTCAGAGAGAAGATATATTATCAATAGAAAATATTTTTCTTCCCGGAAAAGACGGAGCGAAAATTCCTTTAACTTCAGTTGCACAGGTTGAATTTTCCGGAGGTATCGGAGCTATCAACAGAAAAGATCTGAAAAGAGTAGTAACTGTATCTGCAAATGCTGAAGGCAGACTGGGCAATGATATATTAACTGATGTAAGAGCAAAGCTGAAAGATTACAAATTACCTGACGGTTATTCATTAACATATACTGGAGAACAAGAAGATCAGCAGGAATCATCAGACTTTTTAAGT
>Ga0209477_1000834_pt1 | contig 19158 bp, 17 predicted proteins | sample KloWWTupernatant_FD_187180 | JGI IMG/M metagenome (GOLD analysis project Ga0209477, IMG submission 187180) | Active sludge microbial communities from Klosterneuburg, Austria, studying microevolution and ecology of nitrifiers - Klosterneuburg... | ecosystem: Engineered > WWTP > Aerobic digester >... | reverse complement strand
TGCAGCACCATGCCGCCGATCAGCTGCACGTCGTAGTGGCGCAGGCCGAGGGTGCGGCGCGAGGCCTCGCGCACGGCGGCGAAGGCCTCCGGCAGGAGGGAATCCAGCGTCGCGCCATCAGCCAGGCGCTGGCGGAACTCGACCGTCTTGGCCTTCAGCCCGTCGTCGGACAGGGCCTCGAAGCCTGGCTCCAGCTCGTTGATCCGTGCCACCGATTTGCGCAGTTGCGCGACCAGCCGGTCGTTGCGGCTGCCGAAGATGAGCGTCAGGAGTCGGTTGAACATGCGGAAACCGGTTCGGAGGGCACAGGCAGGGCGCGGATTCTACCCGCGCGCATGGGCGAAAAGGCCGCCTGGGCCGTTGCGGCCCCGCGCGGCGTTGGGGAATGTGGGTGCCGGAGCCCCGGATTCAAGGGTCCGGAACCCGGGCGCGGCTCAGCGCATCGCCCGGATGTAGGTGGAGGGATTGACCAGGCGGCCGTCCTTCCACACTTCGAAATGCACGTGGTTGCCGGTCGAGCGCCCGGTCGAGCCCATGCGCGCGATCAACTGGCCCGAGCGGATCGGATCGCCGACCTGGACCACGTTGGCGAGGTTGTGCGCGTAGCGCGTGCGGTAGCCGTTGCCATGGTCGATCTCGACCACGTTGCCGTAGCCCGAGCGCCGCCCGGACCAGGCCACCACGCCGCTGGCGACCGCGAGGATGTCCTGGCCGCGCTCGCCGTTGAAATCGACGCCGGGATGGAAGTCGGGCTTGCCGGTGAAGGGGTCGGTGCGGCTGCCGAAGCTCGACGCGATGTAGCCGTTGCGCACCGGCATGCCCGCCGGCAACAGGCTCTGGTCGAGCTCGCGGTCCATCAGCACGGATTCGAGCAGCCCGAGTTCGGTCGCCTGCTCGGTGAGTTCGGCTTCGAGCTGGTCCAGCGACTGCGCGACATCCACGCTCGTGGTCTTGCGGAATCCGGGCTTGGGCGCCGGGCCACCCAATGCGGGCGCGGCGCGGAAATCGAACTCGCCATCGTTGAGCTTGCCGATCTTGGCCAGTCGCTCGCCGAGCGCATTGAGGCGCATGGCCTCGGCCTGGAGGCGGCCGACGCGCAGCGCCAGCGCGTCCATGTCGCGGTCCACCGCCGCGCGCGCCGCCTCGACCTCGGCGCGCTGCGTTTCCAGTTCGGTGCGGGCCTTGGCCAGGTCGGCGCGGGCGCCGATCGAGCCGCCGAAGGCACTGCCGCCCCACGCACCCAGCCCGAGCAGGCCGAGCATCGCGATGCCCGCCGCGCCACCCAGCAGCGCGAGGCTGCGCCAATCCCCCAGGCGCAGCACCTTCGGCGTCGGGGAAGACTTGGCGACGATGATAATGTTCATGCAGGTTGCACCCGATTCTGGTTATCGCCCATGCAACACAAGCCGTCCAAGCGCCAGGCCCCGGGATCGTCGCCCACGCGGGTGACGTCGGAGCCGGCCATCGCCGGCCTGGTCGGTCGCGCCAAGGAACTGGACGCGCTCGACGCTGCGCTGCGCTCGGCCCTTCCCGCGGCGCTGTCCAGCCAGGTCCGGCTGGCCAACGTGCGCGAGTCGCGCCTGGTCTTCCTGGCAAGCTCGTCCACGGTTGCCGCCCGCCTGCGCCTCGCGCAGGACGAACTGCTTGCGTATGCCAGCCGTTTGACCGGCCAGGGACTCACCACACTCGCCGTGAAGGTCGCACCGGTACCCGCCGTTCCCCCGGACGGATCGCCGCGCAAACCGCTGTCGCATGCTGCCTCGGCCCACATGGCCGGTGCAGCGACTGCGGTCACGGATCCCGAACTGCAGGACCTGCTCCGCCGCCTGGCCTCCCTGGCCTGAACACCTGGTCTTCCCGGGCGGGAAACCCGCCCTTGCCGCCGGGAATTCCGGCGGTCCCGCGAAATCACCGGTTGGCGCTGCTTCAGACCGCCTGGGCGGGGTGCGCGTAGGAGATCGGGGCCTGCGCCGGGTCGGTGAAGGTCACCTCTTCCCAGGCACTGCGGTCCGCGAGCAGGGTGCGCAGCAGCGTGTTGTTGAGCTGGTGGCCGGACTTGTGGCCGTAGAAGGCCCCGATCAGGCTGTGCCCCAGCAGGTACAGGTCGCCGATGGCGTCGAGGATCTTGTGCTTGACGAACTCATCCTCGTAGCGCAGGCCGTCCTCGTTCAGCACGCGGTAGTCGTCGAGGACGATCGCGTTGTCCATGCTGCCGCCCAGGACGAGATTGCGCTCGCGCAGCATCTCGATGTCGCGCATGAAGCCGAAGGTGCGGGCGCGGCTGACTTCCTTCACGAACGAGGTGGTCGAGAAGTCGATCTCGGCCGTGGAGGTCTTGCGGGTGAAGATCGGGTGGTCGAAATCGATCGAGAAGCCGACCTTGAAGCCGTCGAAGGGATCGAAGCGGGCCCATTTGTCGCCTTCGCGCACAGTCACCGACTTCTTGATCCGGATGAAGCGCTTGGCCGCGGCCTGCTCCTCGATCCCGGCCGACTGCAGCAGGAACACGAAGGGGCCGGCGGAGCCGTCCATGATCGGCACTTCGGCGGCCGACAGGTCGACGTAGGCGTTGTCGATGCCGAGGCCGGCCATGGCCGACAACAGGTGCTCCACCGTGGCGACGCGGACGTCGCCCTCGACCAGCGTGGTCGACAGGCTGGTGTCGCCGACGGTCTGGCAGCACGCCTTGATTTCGACGGCCTGGGGGAGATCGACACGACGGAACACGATGCCGGTGTCGACTGCCGCCGGCCGCAACGTCATGTAGACCTTGTCCCCGGTGTGGATGCCCACGCCAGTGGCGCGGATCACATTCTTGAGCGTGCGCTGCCTGATCATTCTTCTCGGTTCCTCGGGGCAGAGGACGACACAATTTTGAAAGATAACACAGGCTTGCAGGCCCGCAAATCCAACAAGGGCGGAAACGACACAGAAATGTCGCGTCCGCGCAACACGCGCGGACCCTGCCCCGGCGACCGCGCCTGAGCATAGCCGGCCGCGGCATTCGCGCAAGTGCTGGGCCGCGCGAGGCCGCGCGCCTGGCGACCAGCGGGAGGAATTTCGTCGGGGAATCCGGCGCTTGGCCATGCGCTGGCGGCGCCGCGGACAGGCCGGACCGGTCATGGGCCGGCGACCGCGGTGCCCCGCCCGCCGGGGATGGGAGTCCGGCGGACGGGGCACTGCGGGTGGGCAGGTAAGAAATCGTGTCCTGGCGGGAGCTCAGTCCGCCTGGCGGCGCAGGAACGCCGGGATATCGAGGTAGTCGTCGACCATCGGTGCCGCGGCCGGCGCGGTGCCGGCGGATTCGCCACCGCCGGCCGCGCTGGTCCGGCCGATGCCGCGGTTCGCGGCCGGGTTCGGATACTCGACCGCGCCGTTGCTGCCGTTGCGCACCACCCGCACCTGCGGACGGTCCACCGCGGCCAGTTCGCGGTAGCCGTGCCCGTCGCGCTCGCGCGAGGCGTGCGTGGCGGTGCTGACGGCGCGTGCAACGGGCTGCCGGTTGAGCCCGGTCGCCACCACCGTCACCCGCACGTCGTCGCCGATCTCGGGGTCGAGCACGGTGCCGATCACGACCGTGGCGTCCTCCGAGGCGAACTCCTCCACCGTGCGCCCGATCTCCTCGAACTCGCGCATCGTGAACGACGGGCCGGCGGTGATGTTGACCAGGATCCCGCAGGCGCCGGAGAGGTTGACGTCGTCGAGCAGCGGGTTGGAGACCGCGGCCTCCGCCGCCGCCATCGCGCGGTCATCGCCGCGACCGGTGCCGCTGCCCATCATCGCCATGCCCATCTCCGACATGACCGTGCGCACGTCGGCGAAGTCGACGTTGATGAGGCCGGGGCGGGTGATGAGATCGGCAATGCCCTGCACCGCGCCCAGCAGCACGTCGTTGGCGGCGCGGAAGGCGTTGAGGAAGCCGACCTCGCGGCCGAGCACCGAAAGCAGCTTCTCGTTCGGGATCGTGATCAGCGAGTCGACGTGCTGCGACAGTTCCTCGATGCCCTTGAGCGCCACCTGCATGCGCTTGCGACCCTCGAACGGGAACGGCTTGGTGATCACCGCCACCGTGAGGATGCCCATCTCCTTGGCCAGTTGCGCGAACACCGGCGCCGCGCCGGTGCCGGTGCCGCCGCCCATGCCCGCGGTGATGAAGACCATGTCGGCGCCCTGCAGCATCTCGCAGATGCGCTCGCGGTCCTCGAGCGCGGCCTGGCGGCCGACCTCGGGGTTGGCGCCGGCGCCCAGGCCCTTGGTGACGTTGCCTCCGAGCTGGAGCACCTGCTTTGCCGGGCAGGCCTTGAGCGCCTGCGCGTCGGTGTTGGCGCACACGAACTCGACCCCCTCGACGTTGGCGCCGAGCATGTGGTTGACCGCGTTGCCGCCGCCGCCACCCACGCCGATGACCTTGATGACCGCGTTGGGCGCGGCCGACTCGACCAGTTCGAACATTTCCCATCCTCCGTTCGTGCTGCGTTTTTATGCTGCATTCGATTGACCCGTCGGACCTGTCCCGGCCCGATCGATCCACCACCCGCCCTTCCGTTCCTGCGGAAGGGCGTCAGAACTCGCCCGAGAACCAGCGCCGGAAGCGCTCCCACACGTTGCCACCGGCCTCGCCCGGCGCCGGCGTCGGCGCGCGCGAGCTGCCGCCCTGCTGCGCGCCATAGAGCAGCAGGCCCACGCCGGTTGCATGGATCTGGTTGCTGACCACGTCGGACAGGCCGGTGACGTACTGCGGCGCGCCCACGCGCACCGGCATGTGGAACATCTCCTCCGCCAGCTCGACCACGCCTTCCATCTTGGAACCGCCGCCGGTCAGCACGATGCCGGCCGCGACCAGTTCCTCGTAGCCGGAACGGCGCAGCTCGGCCTGGACCATCTCGAAGATTTCCTCGTAGCGCTTCTGCACCACCTCGGCCAGCATCTGGCGCGCGAGCCGGCGCGGCGGGCGATCGCCCACGCTGGTGACCTCGATCGTCTCCTCGGCGCGCGCCAGCTGGGCCAGCGCGCAGGCGTACTTGACCTTGATCTCCTCGGCGAAGGGCGTCGGCGTGCGGAAGGCGAAGGCGATGTCGTTGGTGACCTGGTCGCCGGCGATGCCCAGCGACGCGGTGTGCCGGATCGCGCCCTGGGTGAAAACCGCGATGTCGGTGGTGCCGGCGCCGATGTCGACCAGGGCCACGCCGAGGTCGCGCTCGTCGGGCGTCAGCACCGCGCTGGAGGAGGCGACCTGTTGCAGGATGAGGTCGTCGACCGCGAGCCCGCAGCGGGTCACGCACTTGGTGATGTTCTGGGCCGCGCTCATCGCGCAGGTCACCAGGTGCACGCGCGCCTCGAGGCGCACGCCGCTCATGCCGACCGGATGGCGGATGCCTTCCTGCTCGTCGATCACGTACTCCTGCGGCATCACGTGCAGGATGCGCTGGTCGGCCGGGATCGCGACCGCGCGCGCGGCGTCGAGCACGCGCTCGACGTCGCCGTCGGCGACCTCCTTGTCGCGGATCGCGACCACGCCCTGCGAATTGAGGCTGCGGATGTGGCTGCCGCTGATGCCGGCGTAGACCGAGCGGATCTCGCAGCCGGCCATCAGCTCGGCTTCCTCGATCGCGCGCTGGATCGACTGCACGGTGGACTCGATGTCGACCACCACGCCGCGCTTCATGCCCTTGGCGGGGTGCGAGCCGATGCCGATCACCTCGACCGCCTCGCCCGGCGCGTATTCGCCCACGATCGCCACGACCTTCGACGTGCCGATGTCGAGGCCGACGAGCAGGGTCTTGTTTTCGGACTTGCGCGGCATTTCAGGCCTCGGTCGGCGGTGCGGGAGCGGGTGCGGCGCCGGACCCGGCGTCGGGTCCGGCGGCGGGCGCCGCATCCGGGAGGGGGGCGGGCAGCGGCGGCGCGACCGGCGCGACCGCCTGCCACTGGATCGCGAAGCCATTGGCGTAACGCAGGTCGGCATGCGCCAGCGCGGTACCCGCGGACTCGGCGCGCGGCAGCAGCTCGATGAAGCGGAGCAGGCGCTCGCGCGGCGCCTCCTGGCCGATCGCGATGCGCTGGCCCGAGGCCAGTTCCAGGGTCCAGCTGCCGCGTCCACTCAGCGACAGCGCGGCCGGCAGCAGGCCACTGCGCTCGAACGCGGTCGCGGCCTCGCGGTAGAAGGCCAGCACCTCGGCGGCGCGCTGTTCGGGGCCGGCCAGCTGCGGCAGGCCCTGCGGCGCCTCGCCCGGCACCGCGAACAGTTCGCCGGCGTTGCTGACCAGGCGGCCATCGCCCCAGGTCGCGACGGCGCGGCGTTCGACCAGCCGCACCTCAAGCAGGTCCGGCCAGCGCTTGCGCACCTCGACCTGCCCGACCCACGGAACCTGCTCGACCGCGCGCCGCACCGCGCCGAGGTCGACCGCGAAGAAGCCCACGCCCAGGTGCGGGATGGCGGCGGCGCGCACCTGTTCGGCGTTGACGCGCTCGAAGGTCGCGTCGATGCGCAGTTGCCGGAACGGCCAGCGGTCGGCGGCGAACCAGCCGTTGACCACGCCCACGACGGGCAGCGCCACCAGTGCCAGGGCGAGCAACCAGCCGGCGAAGCGCAGCATCACGCCGCCGGCGGCGCGTTCCAGCGCGCGGGCAGCGCGAGCCGCGGCGGCGGCGCGGGCGGACGTGTATCGCGCGCGGCCGTTCATCGGCCCTCCCCGCGCAGGCTGGTCTCGAGGATGCGCCAGCACAGGCCCGGGAAATCGATGCCGACCGCGCGCGCCGCCTTGGGCACCAGCGAGTGGCTGGTCATGCCCGGCGTGGTGTTGACCTCGAGCAGCCAGTTGTCGCCCTGGCGGTCGCGCATCACGTCGACCCGCCCCCAGCCGCTGGCGCCGGATGCCTCGAACGCGCGCAAGGCGAGTGCGCGCATCCGCGCCTCGGCCTCGCCCTCGAGTCCGGGGCAGAGGTACTGCGTGTCGTCGGACACGTACTTGGCGTGGTAATCGTAGTACTCGCCGGGTGGCACGATCCGGATCGAGGGCAGCGCCTCGCCGTCGAGGATGCCGACGGTGTATTCGCCGCCCTCGATCAGCTGCTCGATCACCAGCTCGCCGTCGTAGCGCGCCGCCAGCTCGATCGCCGCCGACAGGTCGGCCGGCGAGCGCACGCGGGTGATGCCGACGCTGGAACCCTCGTGCGAGGGCTTGACCACCACCGGCAGCCCGAGGTCGGCGATCGCCTCGCGCACGTCGTCGCCGGGGCGGTAGCTCGCGTAGCGCGGCGTCGGCAGGCCCAGCGCCAGCCACACCTGCTTGGTCCGCACCTTGTCCATGCTGAGCGCGGAGCCGAGCACGCCGGAGCCGGTGTAGGGCACGCCCAGCGACTCCAGCGCGCCCTGCAGGGTGCCGTCCTCGCCGCCGCGGCCATGGAGGATGTTGAACACCCGCGCGTAGCGGCCGGCGCGCAGGCCCTCGAGCAGCGCCGGCACGCCGTCGACGCCGTGCGCGTCGATCCCGCGGGCGCGCAGCGCCTCGAGCACGTTGGCGCCGGAGTTGAGCGAGACCTCGCGCTCGGCCGAGGTGCCGCCCATGACCACGGCGACGGCGCCGAAGGCGCGCGGGTCGGTGAGGTGGCGGCTCATGCCGCGGCCTCCAGGCGACCGGCGGCCGCGATCTCCGGCGCGACATGGCCGATGTCGCCCGCACCCAGCAGCATGATCAGGTCGCCATCGCGGGCCAGCGGCGCCAGCGCGGCCGGCAGCTCGCGCGCACTCCCGACCAGCACCGGATCGATGCGGCCGCGCGCGCGCACCGCGCGCGCCAGGGCCTTGCCGTCGGCATTGGCAATCGGCGCCTCGCCGGCCGGATAGACCTCGGTCAGCACCAGCACGTCGACCTGCGAGAGCACGCTGGCGAAATCGTCGAGCAGGTCGCGCGTGCGGGTGTAGCGGTGCGGCTGGAACGCGACCACCAGCCGCCGCCGCGGCCAGCCCGCGCGGGCCGCCGCGAACACCGCGGCCAGCTCGCGCGGATGGTGGCCGTAGTCGTCGACCAGCATCGCGCGGCCGCCGGCGACCGCGATCTCGCCGTGCTGGTGGAAGCGGCGGCCGACGCCGCGGAAGCCGGCCAGCGCGCGCGCGATCGCGTCGTCGGCGACCCCGAGCTGCCAGCCGATCGCGGCGGCGGCCAGGGCATTGAGCACGTTGTGGCGGCCCGGCAGGTTGAGCCTGACCGCGAGCGGCGCCGCGCGCCCGGGCAGGTGCAGGTCGAAGTGCATGGTCCCGGCGTCGGCGCGCAGGCCCGAGGCGCGCACGTCGGCCTCGGCGGACTCGCCGCAGGTCATGACGTTGCGCGGCGTGGCGCGCGCCAGCGCCGCGGTCTCGGCATCGTCTATGCACATCACCGCGAGGCCGTAGAACGGCAGGCGGTGCAGGAAATCGGCGAAGGCCTGGCGCACGCGGCCGAAGTCCCCGCCGTAGTTCTCGAGGTGGTCGGCGTCGATATTGGTGACGATCGCGATCGCCGGCTGCAGCAGCAGGAACGAGCCGTCGCTCTCGTCGGCCTCGGCCACCAGGTAGCGGCCCAGTCCCAGGCGCGCATTGGTGCCGGCCGAGTTGAGCTGGCCGCCGATCACGAAGGTGGGATCGAGCCCGCCCTCGGCCAGCACGCTGGCCACCAGGCTGGTGGTCGTGGTCTTGCCGTGGGTGCCGGCGACCGCGATGCCGGTGCGGAAGCGCATCAGCTCGCCCAGCATCTCGGCGCGCGGCACCACCGGGATGCGACGCGCGCGCGCCTGCGCCAGTTCCGGGTTTTCGGGCCGGATCGCGCTCGACACCACCACCACGTCGACATCGTCGACGTGGCTGGCCTGGTGGCCGCGCAGCACGCGCACGCCGGTCGCGGCGAGGCGGCGCGTGGTGGCGGTATCGCCGAGGTCGGAGCCCGACACCGCGTAGCCGAGGGTCGCGAGGACCTCGGCGATGCCACTCATGCCGGAGCCGCCGATGCCGATGAAGTGCACGCGCGAGTACGCGCGCATGATGTCGGCGTGCTCGGCCAGGCGGCGCAGGGTCATCGGCGCGGCCCCGCGAGACAGGCGTCGGCGATGCGCGCGCCGGCGTCGGCGCGGGCCAGCGCGCGCGCCGCCTCGCCCATGGCCAGCAGGCGCGGGCGCGCGCCGCGCAGGGCGCCGATCGCCGCGGCGAGCTGGGTGTCGAAGTGGTCGCTTTCGCCCAGGCGCAGGGCCGCGCCGCGCGCCACCATCAGCTCGGCGTTGCGGGCCTGGTGGTCGTCGACCGCATCGGGGTAGGGGACCAGGATCGCCGCGGCGCCGGCCGCGCACAGCTCGGCCAGGGTCAGGGCGCCGGCGCGGCAGATCACCAGGTCGGCCCAGGCGTAGGCCTCGGCCATGTCGGCGATGAAGGCCTCGACCTCGGCCGTTATCCCGCGCGCGGCATAGTCGGCGCGCGTGGCCTCGAAGCCCGCGGAACCGGCCTGGTGGCGCACTTCGATGCCCTCGGCCCCGGCCTGCTCCAGCGCCGCGGGCACGCCCTGGTTGAGCCGGCGCGCACCCTGGCTGCCGCCGAGCACCAGCAGGCGCAGCACGCCGGAGCGCGCGGAGAGCCGTAGCGCCGGCGCCTGGATGGCGGAGATCTCCGGACGCACCGGATTGCCGACGTGCTCGCCGCGGCGGCCCAGCGCACCCGGGAAGCCGGTCAGGACGCGCTGCGACAGCGGCTTGAGCAAGCGCGTGGTCGCGCCCGGCACCGAGTTCTGCTCATGCACGACCAGCGGCACGCCGCACAGCCAGGCCGCGATCCCGCCCGGCGCGGAGGCATACCCGCCCAACGCCAGCGCCGAACGCGGTCGCACGCGCCGCACCACGCGGCGCGCGGCCAGCACCGCGCGCAACATGCGCCACGGCATCGCCAGCAGCGCAAGCACGCCCTTGCCGCGCACGCCGCTGACCTCGACCTGGTCGAGCGGGATGCCGGTCGGCGGCACCAGCGTGCCCTCGAGGCCCTGGGTGGAGCCGAGCCAGCTCACCGGGACGCCGCGCGACTGCAGGGTGCGCGCGACCGCGAGGCCCGGGAAGATGTGCCCGCCGGTCCCGCCGGCGAGGATCAGCACCGGGCCGTTGCCGCGGCTCATGGCGCCGCCTCCGCGGCTGCGGCAGGTTCCAGCGCCATCTCGGCTTCGCGCCGCGAGAGCTCGTAGCTCGCGCGCAGGACCAGGCCGATCGCGGCGCAGGTCATCAACAGGCTCGAGCCGCCGGAACTCACCAGCGGCAGGGTCAGGCCCTTGGTCGGCAGCACGCCCAGGTTCACGCCGATCGAGACCAGCGCCTGCACGCCGATCCACAGGCCGACGCCGAAGCAGCAGTAGCCGGCGAACTTCAGGCCGCGGTTGACCGCGTGCAGCCCGAGCGCGAAGCAACGGCCGCAAACCAGCGCGAACAGCACCAGCACCAGCAGCACGCCGGCCAGGCCCAGCTCCTCCGCGATCACCGCGAGGATGAAGTCGGTGTGCGCCTCGGGCAGGTAGTACAGCTTCTGCACGCTGGCGCCGAGGCCGACGCCGAACCACTCGCCGCGCCCGATCGCGATCAGCGCCTGCGAAAGCTGGAAGCCGTCGTTGAAGGGATCGGCCCAGGGATCGAGGAACGAGGTCAGGCGCTTGACCCGGTACGGCTCCGCCAGCGCCGCGATCGCCATCACCGGCATGCCGAGCAGGGCGAGGCCGCCGATGTCGCGCGCGCGCGCGCCGCCCAGCCAGATCATGCCGCCGGTGATCGACAGCAGCAGCAGGGCCGAACCGAAGTCCGGCTGCAGCAGCAGCAGCACGACCAGCACCGCGGTGATGCCCAGCGGCTTGATCGTGCCCAGCAGCGATCCGGTCACCTGGTGGCTGAAGCGCACCAGGTAGCTGGCCAGGTAGACGATGAGCATCAGCTTGACCGCCTCGACCGCCTGGAAGGTCAGCAGCACGGCGTTGATCCAGCGCGTCGCGCCGTTGATGCGGCGGCCCAGGCCCGGGACGAACACCGCCAGCAGCAGCAGTACCGCCGCCAGCATCAGCACCCGGCTGTGGCGCTCGAGCAGGTCCAGCGGCGTGCGCATCATGGCCAGGCCCAGCATCGCGCCCATGCCGAGGAACAGCGCATGCCGCAGCAGGTAGTGGAACGGCCCGCTGCCCTCGCCCTCGGCGATCGCGATCGAGCTGGAGCCGACCATCACCAGGCCGAAGGCCGCCAGGGCCAGCGCCGACAGCAGCAGGGTGGCGTCGTAGCGGCCCGGCAGCTCCTCGCGCCGGGTCGCCTGCTGCTGGGATTCGCCGGGCTGCCAGCTCATCTCAGCGCACCTTGAGCGTCGCGAGGCCGAGCAGCACCAGCACCACGCTGATGATCCAGAAGCGCACGATCACGCGCGGCTCGGGCCAGCCCTTGAGCTCGAAGTGGTGGTGGATCGGCGCCATGCGGAAGATGCGCCGTCCGGTGAGCTTGAACGATGCGACCTGGAGCATCACCGACACGGTCTCGATGACGAAGATCCCGCCCATCAGCACCAGCACCAGTTCCTGGCGCACGATCACCGCGATCGTGCCCAGCGCGGCGCCCACGGCCAGCGCGCCGACGTCGCCCATGAAGACCATCGCCGGGTAGGTGTTGAACCACAGGAAGCCGAGTCCGGCGCCGGCCAGCGCGCCGCAGATGATCGCGAGCTCGCCCGCGCCCGGGATGCTGGGCACCTGCAGGTACTGCGAGAACACCGCGTTGCCGGCCACGTAGGCGAAGATGCCCAGCGCCGCTGCGACCAGCACCGAGGGCATGATCGCGAGGCCGTCGAGCCCGTCGGTGAGGTTGACCGCATTGGAAAAGCCCACGATCCAGAAATAGGCGATCACGATGAACCAGGCGCCGAGCGGGATCGCGACCGTCTTGAAGAACGGGACGATGAGCTCGGTCGCCGCCGGCACCCGCGCGGTGTCGTAGAGCCACCAGGCGGCGACGAGGCCGACCAGCGATTGCAGCAGGTACTTCCACCGCGCCGGCAGGCCGCGGCTGTCCTTGAGCACCAGCTTGCGGTAGTCGTCGACGAATCCGATCAGGCCGAAGCCGGCGAGCACGAACAGCACCACCCAGACATAGGTGTTGCGCAGGTCGGCCCACAGCAGCGTGGCGATGAAGATCGCGGCCAGGATCAGCGCGCCGCCCATGGTCGGCGTGCCGGCCTTGGCCAGGTGGGTCTGCGGCCCGTCGTGGCGGATCACCTGCCCGGCCTTGAGCTCGGCCAGCTTGCGGATCACCGGCGGTCCCAGCAGCAGGGTCGCGCCCAGCGCGGTCAGCGCCGAGGCGATGGTGCGCACGGTCAGGTACTGGAACAGGTTGAAGAAGCTGTAGCTGCCCTTCAGCCAGGCCGCCAGTTCAAGCAGCATGCGAGTGCCCCCCCGCGGCGGCGCCGGCCAGCGCCACCACCACCCGTTCCATCGCCGAACTGCGCGAACCCTTGACCAGGGCGACGACGCCGGCGCGGAAGTCGCGCCGCAGCGCCGCGATCGCGGGTTCCTGCGCGTCGAAGGCCTGGGCCTCGGCGCCGAAGGCCCGCGCGGCCTCGCGCGCCAGCGCGCCGACCGTGTAGAGGCGCTCGATGCCGGCGGCGCGGGCGTGCGCGCCGACCTCGGCGTGCAGGCGCGCGGCCTCGGTCCCGAGTTCGGCCATGTTGCCCAGCACCAGCCAGCGTTCGCCGCGCTCCAGCGCCAGGGTGTCGATCGCGGCGTGCACCGAGCCCGGGTTGGCGTTGTAGCTGTCGTCGATCACCACCCCTGCGCCGGCGACCTCCCGGCGCGTGAGCCGGCCGCCGACGCCGCGCGCCGCGCGCAATCCGGCGGCGATGTCGGCCAGCGGCGCGCCGGCGGCGAACGCGAGCGCGGCGGCGGCCAGCGCATTGCGCACGTTGTGGCGGCCCGCGAGCGGCAGCGCGACCTCGGCCTCGCCCGCCGGCGTGACCAGGGTGAACTGCACGCCCGCGCCGAGCTGGACTGCGCGCGCCGCGACATCGGCCGGCTGCTCGAGGCCGAAGCGCAGGACGCGACGCGCGCCGATGCGGCGCACGAAGCGCTCGGCATAGGCATCGTCGGCATTGACCACCGCGGTTCCGCCCGGCGGCAGGCCGTCGTAGATCGCGCCCTTGGCCTCGGCCACGCCATCGAGGCTGCCGAGGCGTTCGAGGTGGGCCGGCGCCACGTTGTTGACCAGCGCCACGTGCGGCTGCCCGATCCGCACCAGGTAGGCGATATCGCCCGGCTTGCCGGCGCCCATCTCCAGCACCAGGAAGCGCGCATCGGCCGGCGCCCGCAGCACCGTGAGTGGCAGCCCGATCTCGTTGTTGAGGTTGCCTTCGGTGACGTGGGTGCTGCCGACCCGCGCCAGGATCGCCGCGGCCAGGCTCTTGACCGTGGTCTTGCCGTTGCTGCCGGTGAGCGCGACCACCGTGGCCGCGAGATGCGCGCGCTGCCAGCGCGCGAGCTCGCCCAGCGCAAGCTGCGCGTCGAGCACCACCAGCTGCGGCAGCGGCGTGTCCAGTTCGCGCTCGACCACCACGGCGGCCGCGCCGCGCTCGGCCGCGGCCCCGACGTGGTCGTGGCCATCGTGATGCTCGCCGCGCAGCGCGACGAACAGCATGCCGGCCGCCAGGGTCCGCGTGTCGGTGCCGACGCCGTGGAAGCCCGCGTCGGCGCCGACCAGGCGCGCGGCGAGCGGCGGCGCGATGTCGATCAGCCGGGCCGCGATCATGCCCGCGCCTCCAGCGCGCGACCGGCCACGGCCAGGTCGTCGAACGGCAGCTTCGCGCCCGCGATCTCCTGGTAATCCTCGTGGCCCTTGCCGGCCACCAGCACGGTGTCGCCGGGTTGCGCGCGGGACACCGCCCAGTGGATCGCGCGGGCGCGGTCGCGCTGCAGTTGCGCGCGTTCCGGCGCCAGCAGGCCGGCGCGGATCGCGGCCACGATCGCGTCGCCATCCTCTCCGCGCGGGTTGTCGTCGGTGATCACCAGCGCATCGGCGAGGCGTTCGGCGATCGCGCCCATCTGCGGGCGCTTGCCCTTGTCGCGCTCGCCGCCGCAGCCGAACACGCACCACAGCCGGCCCGTGGTGTGGGCGCGCAGGTTGGCCAGCGCCTGCTCGAGCGCGTCGGGGGTATGCGCGTAGTCGATCACCACCAGCGGGCGGGCGCCGTCGCCGCCGAGGCGGTTCATGCGGCCGGCGATCGGCGTCAGTCGCGCCAGCGCGGCCGCGATGCGCGGCAAGGTCCAGCCCAGCAGGCCGAGGCAGCCGGCCACCGCGAGCAGGTTCTCGACGTTGAAGCGTCCCAGCAGCCGCGATTCCACCGCGGCGCTGCCCCACGGCGTCGCGAGCTCGAAGGCAATGCCGGACGCGCTGGTGCGGATCGCGCTCGCGCGCAGCTCCGCCGCGGCGTCGCCGGCGGCGCTGTAGGACAGCCGGCGCTGCGCGGGCGCGCTGCCCGGCCGCGCCAGCAGTTCGCGCCCGAAGGCGTCGTCGCGGTTGACCACCGCGCCGCCGAGTCCGGGCCAGTCGAACAGGCGCTGCTTGGCCGCGCCATAGGCGTGCATGCTGCCGTGGTAGTCGAGGTGGTCGCGGGTCAGGTTGGTGAACACCGCAAGGTCGAAGGCGACGCCGTCGACCCGGCCCTGGTCGAGCGCGTGCGAGGACACTTCCATCGCCAGGTGGGTCGCGCCGCGTTCGCGCAGCGCCGCGATCAGGCCGTGGATCGATAGCACGTCGGGTGTCGTGCGCTCGCCCGCCTCCAGCGCGCCGACCAGGCCGGCGCCGAGCGTGCCGATGGTGCCCACGACCATGCCGGCGTCGGCCAGCGCCTGCGCCAGCAGCTGCACGGTCGAGGTCTTGCCGTTGGTGCCAGTCACGCCGATCACGGTCATGCCAGCCGAAGGGTCGCCGTAGTAGCGGTTGGCGATTTCGCCCAACTCAGCGCGCAATCCAGGCACCCCAATCGCCGGCAACTCCACGCGCGCGACTTCGGCGGGCGCCTCGTAAAGCATCGCAACCGCGCCAGCCGCAGCGGCGGCCGCGCCATGCTCCACCCCATGCCCGCGCGATCCGCGCAAGGCGATGAACAACGCGCCGGGCTCGACCTGGCGGCTGTCGAGCGCGAGGCCGCGCACGGGCAGTTCGGCCAGCGCGCCGGCATCGACGATGCCCTCGAGCAGGCGCCCCAGCGTGGTGTGGCGCTGCGCGCGCTTCATGGCGCCACGCCCTCCGCGTACGGCGAGGCCTCGGCGGCCGGCACCGTCGCCAGCAGCGTGGGCGGCAGCGCGCCCGGCGCCGGCAGCACCACGTTGTCGGGCGCGATATCCATCAGGCGCAGGGCGGCGGTCATGAGGTTGCCGAACACCGGCGCCGCGACCTCGCCACCGAAGTAGACCTTGCCGCGCGGGTCGTTGATCACGACCGCCGCGGCCAGGCGCGGGTGCGACACCGGGACCATGCCGGCGAATACGCTGATGTAGCGGCTCTGGTAGCCGCCGGGCACGGCCTTGCGCGAGGTGCCGGTCTTGCCGGCCACGCGGTAGTTGGGCACCGCGGCCTTCTTGCCGGTGCCCTCGGAAATGACCTTCTCCAGCATCTCGAGCACGGTGGCGGCGATCTGCGGATCGAGCACCGCGGCATCGGGCGTCTGCGTGCCGGCGACGAAGGTCGGGGCACGCAGGCGCCCGCCGTTGGCCAGCGCGGCGTAGGCCTGCGCCAGTTGCAGCGGCGTGGACGAAAGTCCGTAGCCGTAGGACAGCGTGGCCTTCTCCAGCGTGCCCCAGCCGCGCGCCGCGGGCAGCACGCCGGGCGATTCGCCAGGGAAGCCGCAGCCCGACACCTCGCCGAAGCCGAACCGGTGGAAGACGTCGTAGAGATGGTCGTTGGTGAGCTGCAGCGCGATCTTGGTCGCGCCGACGTTGCTCGACTTGGTCAGCAGGCGCGTGAGGTTGACCACGCCGTAGTCGTGGATGTCGCGCACGATGTGGTTGGCCACCGGCAACGTGCCCGGCGTGGTGTCGATCAGGGTCTCGGCGTTGAACTTGCCGCTCTCGATGCCGGCCGCGACGGTGAAGGCCTTGATCACCGAGCCCGGCTCCAGCACGTCGGTCACGGCGCGATTGCGCCGCAACGCCGGGTCGCCGGTGCCGCCCGCGTTCGGGTTGTAGCTCGGCCAGTTGACCATGGCGAGGATCTCGCCATTGGCGACGTCGACCACCACCACCGAACCGCTCGCGGCCTGGTGCTCGCCGATCGCCGCCTTGAGCTCGCGATAGGCGAGGTACTGGATCCTGCGGTCGATGGTCAGGCGCAGGTCGCGGCCCGGATTGGGTTCGCGCACCAGTTCCACGTTCTCGACCACTTCGCCGCGCCGGTTCTGGATCACGCGCTTGAGGCCGGGCTTGCCGGCCAGCCACTCGTCGAAGGCCAGTTCCAGGCCTTCCTGGCCGCGATCGTCGATGTTGGTGAAGCCGAGGATGTGCGCGGTGATCTCGCCCGAGGGGTAGTAACGCCGGTACTCGCGCAGCGCGTTGACCCCCGGGATCTCGAGCGCGCCGATCGCGGCCGACTGGTCGGGCGGCAGGCGCCGGCGCAGGAACACGAACTCGCGGTCGGCGCGCTGGGCGAGGCGCAACTCGAGGTCCTCGGCGTCCACCGCCAGCGCGCGCGCCAGTTCCGGCAGGCGGTCGCGGTGCCGCAGCAGTTCGGCCGGCTGGGCCCAGATCGAGTCGACCGGGGTCGACACCGCGAGCGGCTCGCCGTGGCGGTCGGTGATCATGCCGCGCGAGACCGGGATCGCCTTGTCGCGCACGAAGCGCTGGTCGCCCTGGTCCTGGTAGAAGTCCTTGCGCAGGATCTGCAGGTCCACCGCGCGCACGACCAGCGCGGTGCAGCCCAGCACCAGCACCATCAACACCAGGTACAGGCGCGCCCGGGTGTTGACCGCGGGCGGCGTGCGCGGCCGCGCGTTGGCATTGGCGTTGGCGTGCGCGCTCATGCGCGGCGCGCCCGGCCGGACGCGTCCGCGCGGCGCGCGGCGCCCCGGACCAGCGCAGGCCATGCGCGGCCTGCGGTGCGTCCCGCCGCACGGCACGCGGCCGTGCAGCAGGAATTGGCGGGTCGCTTCCCCCTCACCGCCGGATCACCTTGGTCTCCGCTGGCGCCGGGAAGATCATTCCCAGTTCGCCGCGGGCGATCTGTTCTATTCGGTTGGTATCGGCCCAGGTCGCCTGCTCGAGTTGCAGGCGCCCGTACTCGAAGTTCAACTCGTCCCGCTCCGCCTCCAGCCGGGTCAGCTCGATGAACAGGCGCCGACCCTCGTTGCGCGCGTACACCACGCCGATCGCACTGCCCACCGCAGCCGCCGCCAGCACCAGCAACACCAGCAGGGAGCGCGCGTTCAAGCCGCCTCCTGCAGGCGTTCCGCCACCCGCAGCACCGCGCTGCGCGCGCGCGGGTTGGCGGCGAGCTCGGCCTGGCCGGGCTTCACCGCATCCCCGACCACGCGCAGCCGCGGCGCGCGACCCGGCGCCGGCGGCAGTCCTCGCCGCACCGGTGCCGCCTCGCGCGCCGCGTCGCGGATGAACCGCTTGACCAGCCGGTCCTCCAGCGAATGGAAACTGATCGCCACCAGCCGGCCACCCGGCCGCAATCTCGCTGTCGCCGCCTCGAGGCCGGCCGCGAGATCGTCGAGCTCGCGGTTGACCACGATGCGCAGCGCCTGGAAGGTGCGCGTCGCCGGGTGCTTGCCCGGCTCGCCGCGACCGATCGTCCGCGCCACCAGTTCGGCCAGCTCGCGCGTGGTTTCCAGCGGGCGCTCGCGGCGCGCCGCCACCACCGCGCGCGCGATGCGCCGGCTCAACCGCTCCTCGCCGTACGCGTACAGCGCGTCGGCGATCTCCTGCTCTTCGGCGCGGGCGAGGAACTGCGCCGCGCTCTCGCCTCCTCCCGGATCCATTCTCATATCCAGCGGGCCGTCGGCCTGGAAGCTGAATCCGCGCTGCGCTTCATCGAGCTGCGGCGAACTCACGCCCAGGTCCAGCAGCACGCCATCGAGGCCTTCCGAGGTCTCGTCCCAATCCGCCAGCGCGGCGAAACTCGCGTGCCGCACGCGCACCCGCGGATCGACCCCCGCCAGCGCCTGCGCCACCCCGATCGCCGCCGGGTCCTTGTCCATCACCAGCAGCCGCCCGCCCGCGCCGAGGTGCGCGAGCACCGCGCGCGCATGGCCGCCGCGTCCGAAGGTGCCGTCGAGATAGCGCCCGCCGGCACGCAGGTTCAACGCCTCGACGGCCTCATCCCGCATGACCGGGATGTGATCCGCCGGCATGGCCGGATAGCGACCACCCATCGGCCCTCTCGTCCTGCCCGGCCCGCCCCCTCCGACGATGCCCGGCTCAAAGCTTCAGGTTGTGCATCTCCGCGGTGAGCTGTTCCTCACCGATGCTCTGGCGGATCTTGGCCAGGTGCGCCTGCTCGCTCCACAGCTCGAACTTCGCGCCCATGCCCAGCAACACCGCTCTTTTTTCTATGCCGGCCGCGGTGCGCTGCGACTGCGGCAACAACACGCGGCCATTTCCATCGACCTCCACCGGAGCCGCCGCACCGACCAGCTTCATCTGCAGGTTCCGGTGCACCGTCTTGGCCGTCGGCAACGCGATCACCTGGTCGCGCACCGACTCCCACTCTTTTTCAGGAAACAGCCACAGGCAGCCGGGCTCGAACGGGTTGTAGGTGAGGACCAGCCGGTTCTGGCACGCGCGCGCGATCGCCTCCCGGTAGGCCGTCGGCACCGACAGCCTGCCCTTGTCGTCGATCGTGATTGCGGTTTCGCCCTGGAACATATGGTCCACGCAATGCCACTTTTTTCCCCGTTTTTACACCACGACCCACCTTAGTCTCAGGGTACGAGACTGTCAAGGAAGCCGCTGGAGAACGTGGGGCGGGATGCGGGCGGGGCGCTGTCGGGGCGCTGGCGCGTGGTTTTCGCGCAGGTTGGCGAGGGTGCTGGGGTCTTGAGGGGTCGGCGCCCGACGGGATCGGGGTGCCGGCTCAGACATTCAGTGGAACTCGCCGTCACCCCGATCCCGCCCGTCGCCGACTCGCTTCGGGCTAGCGTCA
>Ga0209477_1000830_pt1 | contig 19212 bp, 21 predicted proteins | sample KloWWTupernatant_FD_187180 | JGI IMG/M metagenome (GOLD analysis project Ga0209477, IMG submission 187180) | Active sludge microbial communities from Klosterneuburg, Austria, studying microevolution and ecology of nitrifiers - Klosterneuburg... | ecosystem: Engineered > WWTP > Aerobic digester >... | reverse complement strand
GGAGCAGGCGACGAGCCCCCACCAACGGTCCCCGAGGAGCCCGGCGAGGAACGAGCTCCCCCCAACGGTCCCTGAGGAGCCCGGCGAGGAACGAGCCGGGCGTCACGAAGGGCCGCCGTCTGAGTAACGTGACCGACCGCCCTTCGTGACGGCTCGCTCGCAAGCTCACGAGCCTCCTCAGGGAACGGTTGGCTTAAAGCTCCAGATGCGCGGCCAGTTCGGCGATCTCGACGGGACCAACGCCGCAGCAGCCACCGATCCACTCCGCACCCGCTTCGATCCAGGAATCGGCCAGTTCGGCGCGCCAGGCGTCCGACTGCCGCCACTGCTTGGCCTCGGCGTCCCAAAGGCCGCCGCCGTTCGGGTAGGCGATGCCAGGCAGACCGGTGACCGCCACCGAGATGGCCAGGGCCGCGGGCACGTCCGACGGCTCAGAGCAGTTGACGCCGGCGGCGACCAGCACCCCGCATCCGGCCAGCACGCCATAGGCCTCAGTGAGCGGCTGGCCGGCGGCCGTCCGATCACCGCGAATCGAGTAGCTGAACCAGGCCGGCAGACCGAACTCGTCCAGAAGTCGCGCCAGAACCGCGGCTTCGCGGACGTCCGGAACGGTCTCGACCGCGAACAGGTCAGGCCCAGCGGCAGCCAGCAACTCCATCCGGGGTGCGTGGAAGTCCCGCAGCGCGACCGCGTCCACCCCGTAGTTGCCCCGATACTCCGAGCCGTCAGCCAGGTAGGCGCCGTACGGCCCGACCGATGCGGCCACGAGCCGGTCGCCGCCGAACTCGTCGCGAACGTCGCGCGCGATGCGAACACTGTCGCCGACCAGTGCCTCCGGCTTGCTGAAGCCAGCGGCCACATATCCCGGCACGCTGGCCTGGTAGCTGGCGGTCGTGGCCACGTGGGCACCGGCCGCGAAGTACGCCCGATGAGCGGACGCGATGCGCTCAGGCTCCTCAGCCAGCAGCCTCGCCGTCCAGAGCGCCGAACCGAGGTCGGCACCCTGCTGTTCAAGGACGGTGGACAGCCCACCGTCGAGGAGGATCAAGACGCCGAGGCGAAGAGCAGATCGACCACGTAGACAACCGTGTCGCCAGCCTCCACGGGCGGGTTCGTGCTGCCCTTCGGGAAGCCGTCCTCCGGCGGCAGTACCAGCAGCACGCGAGAGCCGACCGGCTTGCCGACCAGACCGGTCTGCCAACCCGGGATGGTGCTGGACAGTTCACCGCTGCTGGGCTCATCGAAGCCATCGTCGATCAGCTTGCCCGTCTTCCAGGAATAGCCGACGTAGCGGGCGATGATGGCGTCGTCCTTGGCGAGCTTGTTCTCGGTGCCCTCGATCAGGGTCTGGGCGACCATCTTCGTCGGCGCTGCGGTCGCCGGAATGGTGACCGTCGGCTTGCTGGCGCCAGCGCTCACGGTGGGCAGACCGGCCGGCGGAGTGATCGTCGTACCGGACGGCTCGGCCACCGAGACCGAGATGATGTCGACCACGAAGATCAGGGTGTCGCCGGCCTCGTAGCCCTCGGGGCCGCTGGACGGGCTGGCGTCGTAGGCGTCGGTGCCCGGCATGGCGATCAGCACGCGGCTACCGGACTGCTGGCCGGTCAGGCCGGTCTTGAAGCCCGCCACCACCTGGGCGAGCGAGAAGGTCACCCCGGTGCCGTCGGTGTAGGACTCCTCGAACATCTTGCCGGTGCGGCCATTAACACCGTAGTAGTGCACGGTGACATAACCGTCAGCCAGGGCCTTGGCGCCCGTGCCTGCCTCCAGTACCTGAACCCGGGTCTGGTCGATCGCGAAGGGCGCCTTCACCGTCACGGTGGGCTTGCTCAGGCGTTTGCCGGTCACCTTGATCGCGTCCAGCGAGCTGGACGGCTTCATCGTCGAGGTCGGGGTCGCGCTCGCCGACACCGACGGCGTGGCCGACTCGGACGGGGACGCCGTTGCCGACGGCGTCGCGCTCTGCGCCGGGGCGCTGCAGGCCGCCAACGCGAGCAAACTGGCAAGGACAGGAATCAGGCGAGTTCTGGACACGCCCGCAAGGGTACCGAACGTCGCTATGAGCGCCGACCGCGACGTGCGCGCACCCCCAACCGGTCCCTGAGGAGCCATCCGTGAGGAACGAGCGGACGGCGTCACGAAGGGCCGGCGCCTCAATACGAGTGGCGGACGCCCTTCGTGACGCGCTCGCTCGTACCTCACGAGCGCTCCTCAGGGACCGTTTGCGGCCGGAACTCATACCCCACGAGCGCTCCTCAGCGACCGTTTGCGGCCGGAACTCGTACCTCACGAGCGGGTCCTCAGGCACCGCTTGCGGCAGGAACTCGTACCCCACGAGCGCTCCTCAGCGACCGCTTGCGGCAGGTACTGCACCTCGCGAGCCTCCTCAAACGAGCTTGCGAGACGGCCGCGCCGGCGTTCACGGTGCTCAGTCTGCGTTGGCAGCCAACAGCTCAAGCAGGTCGTCCAACTCGGGCGTCCGCGAGACCAGCGGATCGGGCAGCCGGACGGTGCGGTCTGGGGAACCGCTCGAACCGGCCAGGTCGTGGATCGTGCAGGTCTGCCAGTCCACGCTGTAGAGATGGCCTGCTCGTTGCACAGCGAGCAGGAACGCGCTTCGTGCCGCAGCTCGGGTGTCGTCCGGCGGCTGGCTCCGAGCAAGCGAAACCTCCGTGGGCGAGGTCAGCCGACGCACCAGCCCTTCGGCTTCGAGTACGCGGAAGATTCCACCCAACTCGTGGAAGGCCAAGTCGAGCTGGGCGAGCTTCGGGTCGTCGGCCGACAGCCGGTGCCGAGCCTGGAATTCCTGTAGCAATCGTCGCTTGGCTACCCATTCGACAACATCCGCCACTCGTTCCGGCTCGCCGGCGGTGAGCGCGTCGAGCACGCTCGTCCACAAGTCAGCCAACTCGGGCTCAGCGCTGTCACCCGCAAGGTCAAGGTACGCCCGTTGCACCTGCGCAGCGCTCACGCGGCGGCCGTCCGCCAACTCCAACAAGGCGGACGGATCGCGCGCCACCTGCCGAAGCGCAGTCGCGGGATCTGCCAGCCGCATCCGTCCGAGCTGGTTCGCTGCTGAACCCGACAACGCATCCAGCACAGCGATGGTCGTGCCCACCTTGAGCCACGCGGACGGCTCGCAGAGGTTGGAATCGCCGGCCAGCACGTGCAGTCGCCGGAACCGGGACGGATCGGCCAGCGGCTCGTCCCGGGTGTTGACCAGCGGACGCGCGCGCGTGGTTTGGGCGGACAACTGGTCGTGCAGGTGGTCGGCTCGCTGGCTGATCGTGAACTCACCCCGCCGATAGCTGCCCGAGCCGCACAGCACCTGGCGGGTGACCAGGAAGGGAGTTAGCACGTCCACCAGCGCGGACAGGTCCTGGTCGCGCGCCACTAGGTAGTTCTCGTGGCAGCCGTAGCTGTTGCCGAAGCTGTCCACGTTGTTCTTGAACAGTCGGAAACGCACGTCCTGGCCGTCCTGCGCGGCCAGCGCGCTCGCTCGCGCGGCGAGGCCGAGCACGAGCTCGTCCCCGGCGCGCTCGGCGACCAGAAGTTGGCGCACCGTGCGGCATTCCGGCGTGGCGTACTCGGGATGCGCGCCGACATCGAGGTAGAGCCGACCCCCGTTGGCCAGGAAGGCGTTGGTCGATCGGTGCTCGGCGACGACCGGCCGGAACAGCAGCTCCGCAGCCTCGGGTGCGCTCAGCCGTCCCCGAGCGGTACGGGCGCTGAGCCCGTACTCGGTCTCGACGCCGAGTACCCGGTCCACCTACAGCTTCACCAGATCGAGCAGCGCGCCCAGCTCCTCGCGGGTGAGATCACGCAGCGCGCCCGACTTCAGGTCGCCCAGGCGGACCGGTCCGATCGCGATCCGGGAGAGTTGGCGGACGGGGTGCTCGACCTCGTCGAACAGCCGGCGGACGATCCGGTTGCGCCCCTCATGCAGGGTGACCCGCACCAGGCTTCGGTCGGCCCCGCGCTGCAACACCTCGACCTTGTCCGGCTTCACCGGTCCGTCCTCCAGCACGACTCCCTTGCGGAGCTGCTTCACCGTGGCTTCGGTGATCACGCCCGCGATCTCGGCGACGTAGACCTTGGGCACCTCGAAGGACGGGTGCATCATCCGCTGGGAGAACTCACCGTCGTTGGTGAGGATGAGCAGGCCCTCGGTGTCGGCGTCCAGGCGGCCGACATGGAACAGCCGTTCGTCGGTGTGGGTGCTGACCAGCTCCTGCAGCGCCGGACGGCCGCGGGGATCCTCCATGGTCGACACCACGCCGCGGGGCTTGTTGAGCACCACGTACTGATGTTCTGCCTTCGGCGGGATCCGTAGTCCGTCGACCCGGATCACGTCCTTCGCGGGATCGACGCGGCGGCCCTGTTCGGTCACCTTCTCGCCGTTCACCTCCACGCGACCGCGGAAGATCAGGTCCTCGGCGGCGCGGCGGGAAGCCACTCCCGCCTGGGCGAGCACCTTCTGCAGGCGGATGCCTTCGGGTTCGGTCATTCGGTTGCCTCCTGAGCAATCGCTGCCGCCGGGTCGGCAAGGCTGGCGAGTTCGGCTTCGAGCGCGGACGCGTCCGGCAGGTGCGGCGCGAGCGGTGGCAGTTCGTCCAGGCTGGTCAGGCCCATCCGTTCGAGGAAGTAGCTGGTGGTGGCGAACAGCCGCGCACCGGTCTCTCCGTCGCGTCCGGTTTCCTCGATCAGGTCGCGGGTGGCGAGCGTCCGCATCACGCCGTCGACGTTCACGCCGCGGACGGCCGACACCCGACCGCGGGAGATCGGCTGCAGGTAGGCCACCACGGCAAGGGTCTCCAACGCCGCCTGGCTGAGCGTGCCGCGCTGGCCCTCGGTGAGCCAGCGGCCGATCAGGTCGGCGTGCTCCTCGCGGGTGTAGTAGCGCCAGCCTGAGCCGACCCGGCGCAGTTCGAATCCGCGTCCGGTGGTGTCGTAGAACTCCACCAGAGCGGCCAGCGCGGCTTCCACCTCCTCGACCGGGGACTGCACGGCCTCGGCGAGTTCAGTCGTCGGCATCGGTTCGGTGGCCATCAGCAGCAGGGCCTCGATGGCGCCCGCGGTGTCACTCATCAGTGCTCTCCTGTGCTTGGGTCTCGTCGAATTCGGAGCCGATCAGGGTCGCGTCCACTTCGGCCCCGAGCCAACGGACGGTGAGTTCGCCGAGCGGTGTCAGCTGCTCGAAGGTGACCGCGCGATCGCGGAAGAGCTCCAGCAGCGCGAGGAATCGCGCCACCACCACCAGCCGATCGTCGGCGTCCGCGGTGAGCGCGCGGAAGGTCATGGTCGGGTGCTCGCGCAGCCGTCCCACGATCAGCTCGGCCTGTTCGCGGACGCTCACCAGCGGCAGGTGCAGGTGGGTCAGCTGCACCTGCGGGGCGTCGCGGGGCGTGAGCGCACGGCCGGCGTAGGCCGCGATCACGTCCGTGAAACCCGAGAGTTCGACGTCCGGCAAGAGGCCGGCGAAGCGCTCCTCCAACCCGCCTGGACGCGGGTGCCTGCGGGCCTGCTGGCCGAGGGTCTCCGCGATCCAGGCGCTGACCAGCTTGAACGCGCGGTACTGCAGCAGTCGGGCGAACAGCAGGTCGCGGGCCTCAAGGAGCGCCAGGTCCTCCTCGTCGTCCACCTCTCCCTGCGGCAACAGCCGGGCGGCCTTCAGGTCGAGCAGCGTCGCGGCCACCACGATGAACGAGCTGGTCTGGTCCAGGTCCCAGGAACTCGCGCCCTGACTGAGTTGGGCGGCCCGGATGTGGGCGACGAACTCGTCGGTCACCTGCGAGAGCGCCACCTCGGTGACATCCATCTTGTGCTTCGAGATCAGCTGCAACAGCAGGTCGAACGGCCCCGAGAAGTTGCTCAGGTGGACGGTGAACTCTTCGGTGGCCGGCAGCGGGCTCACGGCTGGCCGAGTTCGCGGACCAGGTCGGACTCGGCGCCTCGGCTGGCCAGGTCGGCCATCGCCAGACCGATCGCGGTGCGGACGATCCGGCCGCGGTCGATCGCCAGTCCGTGGTGAGCACGCAGGGTCAACCGGGCCTGTTCCAGTGCGAGCAACTCCTCGCTGCTCACGTAGACGGTGATCTTCTCCTCGTGCCGCACCCGCCCGCTGGGTGCCGCACCGGAGGACTCGTCGGTAGGTTCGGGCGTCGCGGGCGACGCCGACGAGCTGGTCGGCGGCGTGCTGGTCGTCCGGAAGAGCTCGGAGGCCCCCGGCAGTCCTACGCGCCTGGGCATCGGGCGAGCACCTCCCGGGCGAGCATCCGGTAGGCGGCGGCACCCGGCGAGGAAGTGGCGTAGGTGGTGATCGGCTCGCCGGCGACCGTGGTCTCGGGGAACTTGATCGTGCGCCGGATCACGCTGTGGAAGACCGTGTCGCCGAAGGCCTGCACCACCCGCTCCAGCACCTCGCGAGCATGCAGGGTGCGGGCGTCGTACATCGTCCCGAGGATGCCCAGGATCTCAAGTTCGGGGTTCAGCCGGTCCTGCACCTTGTCGATGGTGTCGGTCAGCAATGCGATGCCGCGCAGGGCGAAGAACTCGCACTCCAGCGGCATCAGCACCTTGTCGGCCGCGGTCAGCGCATTCACAGTGAGCAACCCCAACGAGGGCGCGCAGTCGATGAGGATGATGTCGTAGTCGTGACGCACCTTGGTGAGCACCCGGCGCAGGGTCTGTTCCCGGGCGACCTCAGAGACCAACTGCACTTCGGCGGCCGACAGGTCGATGTTCGAGGGCAGCAGGTCGAGCCCGGGCACCGAGGTCGGCGTGATCACCTCCTCGGCGGAGATTCTCTTGTTCAGCAACAGGTCGTAGACGCTGGTCTCCAGGGTGTTCGGGCTCACCCCGAGACCCACTGAAAGCGAGCCTTGGGGGTCGAAGTCGACCAGCAGCACCTTGCGTCCGGTCTCCACCAGCGCCGCGCCAAGGTTGATCGTGGTGGTGGTCTTGCCCACCCCGCCCTTCTGGTTGCACAGGGCGATGATGAGCGCCCGCTTCGGATGGTTCGGGTCAGGTGCCGTCGGTTCGGGCAGTACCGGCCACGGTCGTCCGGTGGGCCCCAGGTCGGAACCGTCGAGGGTCGGCTCGAGGTCGATCAGGGCTGGGTTCTCGGTCTCGCTCACCCCGTCACCCTAGACCCAAATGTCGACAAGTCCGCTTTGAACGCGCCCCAGAACCCCGAAAACCCCCGAAAACCCCCGAAAACCCCCGAGTTGTCAGAAGCTCACGGCGCTATAGCGCCGTGAGCTTCTGACAACTCGGGGGCTTTCGGGGGGTGGCTCAGAGGGCCCGCGGGTGGGCGGCGACGAAGACCTCGCGCAGGTGGTCGACGGTCACCAGGGTGTAGATCTGGGTGGTGGTCACGGACGCGTGGCCGAGCAGTTCCTGCACCACACGGACGTCAGCCCCGCCGTCGAGCAGATGCGTCGCGAACGAGTGCCGCAGCGTGTGCGGCGAGACGTCCACCCCCAGCTTCGCGGACGCGGCCGCGCGCTGCACCACCGCCCAGGCGCTCTGTCGGCTGAGTCGCTGGCCCCTACTGTTCAGCAGCAGAGCCGGGCTCGGCCGGACGGCCGCGCTGGCGAACTCCGGTCGCCCCCGCACCAGCCACGCGTCCAGTGCCCTCAACGCGTAGGAGCCGACCGGCACCAAGCGCTCCTTGCGGCCCTTGCCGAACAGTCGCAGCCCCGCGTCCGGCTCGGCCAACAGCCCGGTGACGTCGTCCACATCGAGGTTCAGCAGTTCGGAGACGCGCGCCCCCGTGCCGTACAGCAGTTCCAACAGCGCGGCATCCCGCAGGCCGGTGGCCGTGGTGGTGTCAGGGGTGTCCAGCAGCGCCTGCACGCCGGCGATATCCAGCGCCTTGGGCAATGGCCGCGAAGCTTTGGGCGGGCGGACGCCGACCGCGACGTTCTCCGGCACCCACCCGTCTGCCAGGGCGAAGGCATGCAACGACCGGACGGCGACCAGCGAGCGCGTCGCGCTGGTCCGGGAGAGCGGGGTTCGCCCGTCGGTGGGCGCCTGCAGATAGCTCAGGAAGGCCGAGACGTCGGCCTCGGTGATCGCGATCGGGTCGGTGATACGGCGACCGTCCAGGAACTCGAGGTAGCGACCCAGGTCGCGGCGGTAGGCAGCGACGGTGTGCACCGAAGCCCCGCGCTCCACGCTCAGATGGTCCAGGTACCCGCGGACCAGCCGGTCAGCCGACTGCGCCATCGACGTCGGCCAGCGCCGAGTTGTGCGCGTCGCGGACGGCGCGCGCCTGCCAGTCGGCGTCCGGCTCTCGGAGGTCGTCGAGCCGTCCGGAGAGCCGGGCCACCTCGAGCGCCAGCACGCCGGCGACCATGGTGGGGTTCTGCAGGCGACCGGCCAGCACCGCGTCCACCAGATCCGTCCGCGCAGCCCAGCAGACCTCCATGTCGGCCTCCTCGTGCTCGGCCGCGAAATCGGTCGGAACGGGAGCCGCGCTCAGCCGGGTTGCCAGATAGATGCGCAGCGACTCCTGGTTGGCACCGGGTGTGGTGAACAGATCGACCAGCACCTGCCAGCGCAGTGCCTGCAGCTGGGCCTCCTCGGCCAACTCCCGCTGGGCCGCCGAGAGCCAGCTCTCGCCGTCGGCATCCAGCAGGCCGGCCGGCGGCTCGACCAGCTGGTGGCCCACCGGGTGCCGGTACTGACGGACCACCGCGATCCGGTCGGCGTCGTCCCAGGCGATCACCCCGACCGCGCCGGGGTGCAGCGTGTACTGCCGCTCCATCGTCGCGCCGCCGGGCGTGGCGACGGTGTCGTTCACGAAGTCGGACACGGCGCCGCGGCCGAGCACCTGGTGTGCGACCACGGGCCAGGCCATGGGTGCGTCCGTGACCTCCGCGGGGCTCAGCTGACGGATCACGAGTCAGCTCTCGGAGACCGGAAGGCGGGCCGACAGCTTGCGGGCCAGCGCGGCCCGGATCAGTCCGGCGAACAGCGGGTGCGGCTGGGTGGGCCGCGACTTCAGCTCGGGGTGCGCCTGTGTGCCCACGTAGTACGGGTGCACCGACCGGTCGAGTTCGACGAACTCGACCAGGTTGCCGTCCGGGCTGGTGCCGGAGATCTTCAGACCCTCGGCCTCCAGTTCGGCGCGGTAGGAGTTGTTCACCTCGTAGCGGTGGCGGTGGCGTTCGCTCACACGGGTGGCGCCATAGGTCTGCGCGACCACCGAACCGGGCACCAGGTCGGCGGGGTAGGCGCCCAGGCGCATGCTGGCGCCCATGTCGCCCTGCCCGGAGACGATGTCGACCTGTTCGGCCATGGTGGCGATGACCGGTGCGTGGGTGTCCGGCTCGAACTCGGTGGACGCGGCGTCGGTGAGCCCGAGGAGGTTGCGAGCCGCCTCGATCACCATGCACTGCAGACCGAGGCAGAGGCCGAGCGTGGGCACCTGGTTCTCGCGGGCATAACGCAGGGCGCCGAGCTTGCCCTCGACGCCGCGGATGCCGAAGCCGCCCGGAACGCAGATGCCATCCACATCGCCCAGCGCCGCGGTGGACCCTGCCGGGGTCTCGCAGTTGTCGGACGCGACCCAGCGGATGTTCACCTTGGCCCAATTCGCGAAACCGCCGGCACGTAGGGCTTCGGAGACCGAAAGGTACGCGTCCGGCAGGTCGATGTACTTGCCCACCAGGGCGATCGTGACTTCTTCCTTCGGGTCGTGGACGCGCTCCAGCAGGTCGTCCCACGCCGTCCAGTTCACGTCGCGGAACGAGACGCCCAGGCGGCGCACCACGTAGGCGTCCAGACCCTCGCGGAAGATCACCTTCGGGATGTCGTAGATGCTCGGAGCGTCGGCGCAGGAGATCACGGCTTCCTCGTCCACGTCGCACATCAGGGCGATCTTGCGCTTCACGCCGGTGGGGATCTCCATGCTGGCCCGGCACACGATCGCGTCCGGCTGGATGCCGACCTGGCGCAGCGCGGCCACCGAGTGCTGGGTGGGCTTGGTCTTCAGCTCACCGCTCGGCCCGATGTAAGGCACCAGGGAGACGTGCAGGAAGAACGCGTTCTCGCGTCCGACCTCGCGGCGCACCTGCCGGGCCGCCTCAAGGAACGGCAGCGACTCGATGTCGCCGACGGTGCCGCCGATCTCGTGGATCACGACGTCGACGCCCGGGCCGGCCATGGCCAGCATCTCGTCCTTGATCTCGTTGGTGATGTGCGGGATCACCTGCACCGTGTCACCGAGGAAGTCGCCCCGGCGCTCCTTGGCGATCACCCGCGAGTACACCTTGCCGGTGGTGACGTTGGCTTCGGCGTTCAGGAAGACGTTCAGAAAACGCTCGTAGTGGCCGATGTCGAGGTCTGTCTCCGCGCCATCCTCAGTGACGAAGACCTCACCGTGCTGGAACGGGTTCATGGTGCCTGGATCGACGTTCAGGTACGGATCCAGTTTCTGCATGGTCACCCGCAATCCGCGAGCCACCAACAAGGTGCCCAGACTGGACGCGGTTAGTCCTTTGCCCAGAGAAGAGACGACTCCCCCGGTGACGAATATGTGCTTGGTTTGAGTCGAGTTCCCCACGGGGTTTCAGCCTATACCGACTCTGGGCCCTCCCCCGACGCCGACTCTCCGCTGGGACGGGAGGTAGGTTCCTCGAACCGGACCCGGGGCACTCGTACCGACGCCAACAGCTCCTCGGCGTGAGCGATGGCCGCGTCGCTGGATTCCAGGCCGCCCATCATCGTGGCCAGCACCTCCAGTCGGTCGTCATCGGTGACCAGCCGGACGCCGCTGGTGGTCACCGAACCGTCGTCGGCCTTGCTCACCAGGAAGTGCCGGTCGGCGAAGGCAGCCACCTGGGCGAGGTGGGTGACCACGATCACTTGGCTGTGCTCGGCCAGCCGCGCGAGCCGCCGGCCGATCTCCAGAGCCACCTGGCCGCCAACGCCGGCGTCCACCTCGTCGAAGACGAAAGTGTCCCCGGGCGACTGGCTCGCCAGTACCACTTCCAGCCCGAGCCGCACTCGGCTCAGTTCGCCGCCGGAGGCCACCTTGCCCAATGCTCCGGGGACGCTGCCCGGGTTGGCCGAGAACAACAGGCTCACCTGGTCGCCGCCGTTCGGACCGAGTTCCGCGTCCGTGAGCTCGAATTCGAGCTTGGCCTTCGGCATGGCCAGTGCCCGGAGTTCCCCGGCGACCAACCGCGCGAGTTCGTCGGCGGCGGCCCGACGCAGCGCGTTCAGCCGACCTGCGGACGCGGCCAGTCGCTCATCCAGCGCAGCAATGGCGGTCTTGAGTTCGCCGATCCGACTGTCGCCGGCGTCGAGGCTGAGCACGCGCTCGGCAGCCCCGGCAGACCAGGTGAGCACCTCGTCGACCGTGTCGCCGTACTTGCGGGTGAGGTGAGCCAACTCGGCGCGCCGGCCGGCGATCCATTCCAGCCGCAGCGGATCGGCGTCCAAACTGGCGGCGTAAGCAGAGAGCTGCGAAGCCACGTCGGCCAGAGCAGCAGAGGCGTCCGCCAACTGCGAGGTGATCGGCACAAGTTGCGGATCGGCGTCCACGGCCGCCCCCAGCGCCTTACGAGCTGCCCCGGCCAGGCCCAACGCGTCCGGGGCGTCGTAGTCGTCATCGTCACCGGCCAATGAAACCAGTGCGGTGTGCGCGGCCTGGCGAAGGTCGTCGACGGCCTGCAACCGCACCGACTCGACGGCCAGTGAGGCGTCCTCACCCGGCTGTGGATCGGCTTTCGCGATCTCGTCGAGCCCGAAGCGCAGCAGGTCGAGCTCGCGGGCCCGGGCCTGCGATTGGGTGGTCAGTTCAGTGAGCTCGGCCCTCGCCGCAGCCCGGGCGGTGTAGTCGAGCCGGTAGGTCGCCAGTTCGTCGGCCAACGCCGGGCCAGCGTAGCGATCCAGCACCTCCAGTTGCCGCTCGGGGCTACCGAGGCGGAGCTGCTCGGACTGCCCATGGATGGTCACCCACTCACCGACCAGCCCTGCGCCGGTGGCCATCGGCACCTGCGCGCCTCCGATGGTCATGCGCGAACGGCTGGCGCTCACGGCCCGGGCCACCAGCACCTCGTCCTGCTCCACCTCCGCGCCCAACTCGGCCAGTGCGTTCTGCTGCTGTTCGTCGAGCCGCCAGCGGCCCTCCACCAGTGCTCGGGACGCAGTGGTGCGCACCAGCTTCGGATCGGCCTTGGCGCCGGTCAGCAGCGCCAGTCCGGTGACGATCATCGTCTTGCCCGCCCCGGTCTCCCCGGTCACAGCGGTGAATCCAGGCCCGGGCTCGATCGTGGCCTCGCCGATCACCCCCAGGTCGACGATCCGCAATTCACTGAGCATGCGTCGCATCCCGTTCGGCGGCCCCGCGCCAGCCGGCTACCGGCAACCCGAACTTGCGCACCAGGCGATTCACGAAGGGCTGCTCTGAGGTGCGGGCCAGCCGCAGTCGGTGCTTCCCGACCCGAGCCTCGATCTCCATGCCGCCGGCCACGTCGGTCGTCCGCCGGCCGTCGCACCAGACCACCCCGCCGGGGCTGCCGCCGGGCAGCACCTCGATCGACACCACGGTTCGGTCGCTCAGCACCAGCGGACGGTTGAACAGCGCGTGCGCGCTCAGCGGAACCAGCAGCAGGGCCGAGAGTTCCGGCCAGATCACCGGACCGTGAGCAGAGAAGGCATAAGCGGTGGACCCGGTAGGAGTAGCCACCAACACTCCATCGGTCGCCCAGCGTGACAACGGCCGTTCGTCGATGCGCACCAGCACCTCGAGCATCCGCTCGCGAGCCAGCTTTTCCACCGAGACCTCGTTGATCGCAAATGAGTCCCATACGATCTCACCCCCGCGCCCTGCTCGAACGACGGTGTCGATGGTCATGCGTTCCTCGACCTGATAGGTGCTCCCGGCCACGGTCTCGATCAGGTCACCGACCTGCGACGACTCCAGTTCGGCAAGGAAGCCGACGTGGCCGAGGTTGACCCCCAGCACCGGCACCTGCCGCGGCAGTGCCCACTCCGCGGCTCGCAGGATGTTGCCGTCACCGCCGAAGACCACGACGACTTCGCAGGTGGTGTCGTTGTTGGCGTCCAGTGCGCCCAGGTCGGCCCCGGGAACCCGCGCGGACAGCGAACCGAGGTCTTCGGAGTTGGCCAGGCACCCGATGCCCCGTGCGTTGATCCCGGTGATGAACTCGGCGGCGGCCTCGAGCGCGGCGGGACGCAGGGGGTGGATGGTCACGGCCACTTGCCGACGCTGGGTGAACACGTGCAAACCCTAGCCGCCGCCACCGACATCGGCACCGACGAAGTGCACGAAGTACTCGACGTTGCCGGATTCCCCGGGGAGCCGGCTCTCCCCTTGCCAGGACGCTCGCCAGCCGAGCGCTTTCGCCGCTTCGACGACACCGGCGACGGCTTCCGTGCGCAGGTCGTCGCTGCGCACGACGCCATGATGGTCGAGCCCCCTTCGACCGACCTCGAACTGCGGCTTGACCAGCAGCAGAGCCGAGCCACCCGGTTCGAGCACCGCGAACAGCGGCTCCAGCAGGAGCTTCAAAGAGATGAAGGACACATCGCCCACCACCAACCCGACCGGCCCGCCGTCCAGATCAGCGAGGGTCAGATCGCGAAGGTTCAGCCGTTCCCGCACCACCACCCGGGGATCGGCGCGCAGCCCCGGTGCAAGCTGGCCGTGCCCAACGTCCACCGCGTACACCCGAGATGCGCCGGCCTCCAGCAACACCTGGGTGAACCCGCCCGTGGACGCCCCGGCGTCCAGTACCCGCCGCGGTATGGCCAGACCAGTGGCGGCCAGTGCACCCAGCAGCTTGTGCGCGGCCCTTGAGACGTAGTGATCGGTGGCCGAGAGCTCGATCGGTTCGTCGTCGACCGGGAACGCCGGACGGGTCACCACCACCCCGGACACGCTCACCAGGCCACCCCGGATGGAGACCTGGGCGTGCGTCCTCGACCTGGCCAGACCGCGTTCAACCAAGGCCCGGTCGAGCCGGAGGCTCACTGCGGCGGCGTCCGCAACACGCGCTGAAGCGCCTCCACCGCGGCTGAGAGCTGCTGGTGGTGTTCGCTCACCGGACCGTCGAGGCGCACGTCCGCCAGCGCGGCGTCGATCTCGGGCACCCCTGTGTCCGGGCGCGGCGTGGGTTGGGTGTCGGTCACGGGCAAATCCTACGACTCGCCGAGGCCACGGGCGGCAAGGGCCGCTCCAGTGGCTTGCGCCTGGCCGACCGCACGGACGACCACCGGAGTGACCAGCGCGAAGAGGTTGCGTTCGCGGCCACGCGCCAGCGCAGCCTGGCGAACCTGGCCGAAAGAATCGAGCAGCATCGGCACCGAGCGCACCATCACAGCGATCGCGAGACCGACCAGTTCAGGATCCACCCCGAGGCGCCGCAACGGACGCACCGCGCCGACCAATGCGTCTATCAGGACCGGACCGGGTGTGGTCAGCGTGAGCAGCCGGCTGGCGTAGACCGCGGCCACCAGGTTCGCACCCACCACGACGGCCAGGTCGAGACGTCCCATCGCCACCTGGTAGCCGGCCATCACCGCCACCAGCACCCAGAAGGCAAAGGGCAGCCTGAGGCTGAACCGCACGCCGGCCCGGCAGGTCAGCAGCAACCCGGCCGAAATGACGAGAGCGAGAAGACTCACCCATGGCTGACCGGCGAGCAGAACCGGCAAGGTCAGCACCAGGAGCAGAAGGTACTTCCAGCCCACGCCGAGACGATGCAGCGGGGTGCCTCCGGGAACGTAGAGGCTGAACAGGTTCACGGCCGCACGAGCTTCAGATAGGCGTCGATCGCCGCAGCCGGCGTCCCGTCGGCGACCACCCGTGCCGCATCGACGACCAGGACGCGGTCGGCTTCGGCAGCCAGGTCGAGGTCGTGGGTGGCCACGATCACCTGCTGCTCCAAGCCCCAGAGAGCGGCTTGCACGAGATCGCGGTTACGTAGGTCGAGCAGGGTGGTCGGTTCGTCGGCCACCACGATCTGGGGACGCGCGGCCAGCACCGAAGTGAGCGCGACGAGTTGGCGTTCACCGCCGGAGAGGTCGTAGACGCTCTGCTCGGCGACCTCGGCGAGGCCGCGCTCGGCGAGCAGTGCGTGGGCCTGCCGGCGTCGTTCACCTCGATCGCGGAAGAACGGACGCAAAGACAACTCGACGTCATCGGCGGGTGTGGCAAGCACCAATTGCGCCAGCGGGTCGGTGAACACGAACCCGACCAGGCGACGCACCTCGCGTCCCTGCTTGCCAGTGTCGAGCCCGCGGACGCTGACCGTCCCCGTGCTTGGCAGCACCAGGCCGTTCAGCAGGCGCAGCAGGGTGGACTTGCCCGAACCATTGGCGCCGATGACCGCGATCCGCGCCTCAGCAAGGTCGAGGCTCGTGGGGTGCAGCAGCACCCGCTGCCGACTGCTGCCGGCTGCAGGCAGGCTTACGGTGACGCCGGCACCGGCGAGACGGATCAACTCAGGCGACCGCGGGCTGCCGTCTGGCGAGCAGCGCCGGGAACGCGCGATGCACGGCGACCGCGATCGCCGAGGCAACGAACATCTTCGCCACGTCGCCGGGCCAGAAGGCCAGGTCGAGCAGGAAAGCTGCGCTCAGACTCATCTTCGCCACCAGCATCAGACCGACGATCCCGGCAGCGTGGATGAACAGCGACGCCGCCAGCCCGGCGAGGAAGAAGCCGAGGTACTGCTTCGCCCCCCGCCAGTCGACGAAGAGCTTGGCGACGAAGCCCGCGATCGCGGCACCGATCGGGAACGCCAGCAGGTAGCCCACCGACGGCTTGGCGAGCACCGCGAGACCCGCCGCGCCACCAGCGAACACCGGCAGCCCGGCGAAGCCGACCGCCAGGTAGAGCAGCGTGGCCAGGGACCCGCGCCACGGACCGAGCACCAGCCCGGCCAGCACGACGGCGAGCGTCTGCAGGGTGATCGGCACACCGATGCCGATCGGAATCGCGGGAGTGAGTGAGAACGCAGCGATCAGGGCAGCGAACACTGCGATCAGGGCCAGGTCGGTGGCCGTGGTTGTCTTGGTATCGGGCACGTCAGATCTCCTTCTAGCGAACCAGGTCCAGACCGGCCAGCACATCGGTGCTGTCCAGGGTGGGATCGTCCCAGACCAGTTGGGTGATTGCCCACAGCGCGTCCAGCTGCGCTTCGACGCCCGTGGGTTGGGTAGTGAGTTCCACTCCCCCGGATTGGACGCGAGCCTGTTGCCCGCGACAGGTCGCGACGCCAGGCGTGCGCTCAACCGGACGCGCTGGTTCGAGCAGCGCACGGACGTCGGCCCCGATGTGGGTGGGACGCTCGCCCGGGCCCGCCGCGACCAGATCGGTCTTGCCGTGGGCGCCGGTGAACACGAGTAGCGAGTCGATGCCGGCGTTGGCGGCACCCACTATGTCGGTGTCGATCCGGTCGCCGACGAAGATCGGGCGACTGGCGCCCGTCCGCCGGATGGCCTCGGCCAGCATCGGCCGGAACGGCTTGCCGAAGATCGTCGGCTGGCCGCCCACGGTCAGCGCGACGACCGCGATCGCGCCGCCCGCGCCGGGCACGAGCCCGCGTTCGGTCGGACGTGAAGCGTCGTCGTTGGTCGCGTACCATCTGGCTCCGGCCTGGATCGCCAGGGCGGCCTCGTCGAGCCGTGGCCAGGTCATCTCTGGGTCATAGCCCTGGACGACCGCCACCGGCTCGTCCGCGGCCCTAGTCACCGGACGCAGACCGGCCTGTTCGATGAGTTCTGCCAGGCTCGCACTGCCGCTGACCAGTACTTTCGCACCGGCGGGCAACTCCCTGGCGATGTGGGTCACCGCGACCTGGGCGCTGGTGAGCACATTGTCGGCGTCCGCATGGAACCCGAGGCTGGTGAGCTGGTCGATCACCACCGAAGCGGCGCGGGCGGCGTTGTTGGTGACGAACATCACCGCCTTGCCGCGCGCCTGGAGCTCGGCCAACGCAGCCGTCGAGCCCGCCACGGCCAGCGGACCGAGGTAGATGACCCCGTCCAGGTCGAAGAAGGCGGCGTCGTAGGCGTCAATCAACAGGCTCACGACTCAGTGGTCTCCGACTCGGTGGCCACCGCCGGTTCGGCACCGTCCGTCGGATCGGTGCCGGCGGACTCTTCGGGGCGCTCGGTCACCTCGGACTCGACCAACTCCTCGTCCGACCCATCCTCTTCGAGGTAGTCCTCTTCGGTCTCGTCGTACTCGATCACGACACCTCGGATCGCGGCCACTCGGTCGGCTGCGTCGGTCGAGTTGTCCGGGTCGAGCCGAACCACTGCGTCGAACCAACGCTCGGCCTGCTCGCTGTCGCCCGTGCGCTCCAACAGGTCGGCATAGCCGTAGCGCAGTCGCGCTCGCGACACCTTCGGGCCTCGTGTGCCCACGCTCTCGATGCCGGCCTTCAGCAGGCGGAGTGCCTCCGCGGTCTGCCCCGAGTCGGCACGGACGCCTGCCTCGACCAGTCGAAGTTCGATCTCGACAACGGCATCCGGATCGCTCGCCAGTCCCTCCTTGACGAGCTTCAGCGCCGACTGAGGACGCCCAAGGGCTCGCTCACAGTCCGCCATGGCGGCCAGGTACTCATTGCCTCCAGTCATGCGCCGCAGTGCACGGAACTCGCTCAACGCGGTGCTGAAGTCACCGGCCGCATAGGCCGTCTCCGCGGTGGCCTCCCGGGTGATCGGTAGCCGCGCAGCCCGGCGTCGAGCCGCTTCGGCGTGCGCGTACGCAAGCTCGGGATCGGTGTCGATGAGCTGGCCGGCCATCAGCAAGTGCGCACCTACCACCTCGGCGTGTTCGGAGGTCAGGCTGCGCAACTCAGCGCGGACGCCGCGCGGCAGTTGCCGCAGGTCGAGACCCTTGGGCGTCTCCGGCTCGTTGGCCTTGGCGGCAAGTCCGGGACGCGGAGGCTCCCACGGCCGGTCCTCACGTCCGGGACGCCCCGAAGTGCGTGGCTTGTCGGTCGACCACTCCTTGCGCGGACCCCCGTCGCGGGGACCCGCGTCGCGGCCACCGGTCGTCCGCCCGCCACCGCGAGGCTTGTCCTTCGACCAGTCGTTCTTCGGTCGGTTGTCGCGAGCGCCGTCGGGACGTGCGCCGGTACGGGGTTTGTCGGCTGACCAGTCTTTGCGTGGTTTGTCGCTGGACCAGTCGCTCTTGGGTCGGTTGTCGCGGGCACCGTCGGGACGTGCGCCGGTACGGGGTTTGTCGGCTGACCAGTCCTTGCGTGGTTTGTCGCTGGACCAGTCGCTCTTGGGTCGGCTGTCCCGGGCACCGTCGGGACGTCCGCCGGTACGGGGCTTGTCGGCCGACCAATCCTTGCGTGGTCGGTCGTCGCGCGATCCACTGTCCCTGCCACCGGGACGCGATCCGCTGCGCGGCTTCTCCGCCGACCAGTCGTTTCTGGAACCACTTTCGCGGGCAGCACTGGGACGCGAACCCGTCCGGGGCTTATCTGCCGACCATTCCTTGCGCGGGCGGTCCTCCCGGTTCGCGCCTGAGCCACCGGCGGCTGACCGCTCACCGGCCTTGCGTGGCTTGTCGGCCGACCTGGACCCCCGCTGGGCATCGCCGCGAGGCTTGAAGTCGCGCGAACCGCCGCTCGAACTGCCGGAACTCCTCGGCTTGTCGGCCGGCCGATCACCGCGTGGCTTCTCGCCGCGAGGACGATCGGTCCGTGCTCCATCGCTCGAGCTACCGCTCGAACGCGAGCCGCCAGGCCTGGAGTTTGGCTCTTTGCGGGGTCGACTCGATCCGGACCCCTGCGGGGTGGGCTTGTTCACCGCACCATCCTGCCCTTCTGCGCGCTAACCACGCAAAGTCAAAGTTCTCGAACAACGCACAACACCCCCGTGGGGCCGAAGCTCCACGGGGGTGTTTGTATGTCCGGCGACGTCTTACTCTCCCACAGGTTCCCACCTGCAGTACCATCAGCGCTGAGAGGCTTAGCTTCCGGGTTCGGAATGGAGCCGGGCGTTTCCCTCTCGCCATGATCACCGAAACTCTATGGAGTTTTCGTCGGATCTCAGGCCATTAATGACCGAGACTCCCGACCGTTACTCGAGAGCCGCACAGTGGACGCGTAACATCTTTGTAGGAAACAAGCCCTCGGCCTATTAGTATCGGTCAGCTCCATGCATTGCTGCACTTCCACATCCGACCTATCAACCCGGTGGTCTTCCGGG